>Ga0102935_1000014_pt1 | contig 52897 bp, 55 predicted proteins | sample SalPonR2_A_D2_MG_FD_78508 | JGI IMG/M metagenome (GOLD analysis project Ga0102935, IMG submission 78508) | Salt pond soil microbial communities from South San Francisco under conditions of wetland restoration - Salt Pond MetaG R2_A_D2_MG | ecosystem: Environmental > Aquatic > Marine > Intertidal... | reverse complement strand
GGCACGGAGTGACAGTCCTGAATCTCGCGCCGGTAGGTGTAGACGGTCAGACTCGTCGCCTCGCGGTCGAGGACGTGGTACTCGCGGTAGGTGTCACAGGCGTGGTCGTCGAGACACTCGTTACAGCGGTCGTGGTCGATGAAAATCTCCTCGGCAGCGCTGATTGCCGTCGCCGGCCCCCGGAGGTGGTCGACCCGCCACATCGCGTCGGTCGTGGTCGTACACTCGGAGGTGCGGGCGGTCAGTCCCGGATGGTCGTGGAACACGTCCATCAGCGAATCGGCTCCCGGCCCGTAGTGAACGACGAATTCGAACTCGCGCATACGCGGAGGGACGCGCTCCAGTGATAAGACAGTTGGTATCTGCCAACTTCCGCTCAGGTGCCTTCGACGAGTCGCTCCAACTGCTCGGGGGGGACGGCACCGCGTGCGCCGTAGCCGTCGTACGCGAACGTGGGCACGCCGGTCACGCCCTGCTGGCTGGCTTCCTCGAACATCCCGCGAACGCGCTCGCGGAGGTCGTCGTCGTCGACGGCCTCGCGCACGAGGTCCGGGTCGACGCCCGCCGCCTCGGCAACGTCGGCGAGCACGTCTGCGTCGCCGATGTCGCGGCCCTCGGTCCACAGCGCCTCGAAGATTCCCCAGTCGAACGTGAGCCACGTCTCGTAGTCGTACTCGTCGTGGACTCGGACGGAGGCCATCTGGGCGGGCAGGGAGTCCACGTCGCGGGAGAGTTCGAGGTCCATCTCCACGTCGTACTCCTCCTGCAAGCGGCGGACGTTCTCCTTCGCCTGCTCGAAGTACTCCTCGTCTTTGCCGTCGTCGACGGAGTGGTCGATGCTCCCGTCGGGGTTGCGCTTCTGTGAGCGCAAGTCGAACGGGTGCCAGTCGATTTCCAGCGGCTCCTCGCGCGTCTCCTGATACTGATCGAGCGAGTGGCGACCCAGATAACAGAAGGGACAGACGTAATCGGAGAAGACGGTGATCTGCTCGCGGCTAGCTGTGTCACTCATACGTAGAGGAGGGTATCAAGCGGGAAAATCACATCGCCATCGGAACCGAGCCGAGGGATTCAGGCCTCGACGCCGATGTCAACGTCCGTGTGCTCGTCGAGGAAGTCGAGCACGTCGCTCGCACCCTGGAATCCCTCCGACCGGCGAGCCACGAGCTCGCCGTCACGGAACAGGAGGAGTGTCGGCACCGACCGGATGTCGAAGCGGTCGACCAGCCCGATATCCTCGCCCGGGTTCACCATCCCGACGGCGATGTCGCTGGCGCGGGCGACGTTGCCGAGGACGGGCTCCATCGCCTGACACAGCGCACACCCCTTGGTGTAGGCTTCGACGAGCGCGAGGTCGTGGGATGCGAGGAAGGCGTCGAGAGCATGCTCGTCGGCAAGTTGTTCCGGCTTGGCGGCGTCGTTCATACCACTCGTAGGTCGCGGCGGCTCAAGTATCGCTCGCCCGGAGCCGAACGGCATTTGCACGCCGACGCGCTTGCGGAGGTATGGAGACGGACGCGCTCGGCGCGCCGGCGAAGATGGCCGACCGGCGCGAGGAACTCACGCCGATGTTGTCGCAGTATCTCGACTTATGCGAGCAGTACCCCGACTCGCTCGTCTTGTTTCAGGTCGGAGACTTCTACGAGACGTTCTGTGAGGCCGCCGAGTTGACGGCGCGCCTGCTAGAGATTACGCTGACGAAACGCGAGGATTCGACGGGCCGGTATCCGATGGCCGGTATCCCCATCGACAACGCCGAAAGCTACATCGAGACCTTACTCGATGCGGGCTACCGGGTCGCCGTCGCCGACCAGGTGCAGGAGCCGTCGGAGACGACCGGCATCGTCGACCGGGCCGTGACTCGTATCGTCACCCCCGGCACGCTCACCGAGGACGCCTTCCTCGATGAGTCGAACACCTTCGTCGCCGGACTCGCAGACGGGGAGGGCGACGAGCGCGGACTGGCCGTGCTCGACGTGTCGACGGGGGACTTCTACGCGACCGGCGGCGACACGCGGTCGGTACGCGACGAAATCGACCGCTTCGCCCCGGAGGAGGCGGTCATCGCGCCGGGGCTCGACGCCGACGCCTTCGACGGGGAGACGATGGTGTCGCCGTTCCGACCGGACGCCTTCGGCCTCGATTCCGCGCGCGACCGGGTCGCCGCCTACTTCGGCGACCCCGACACCGTGCTCGCGACCGACGCCGAGATTCGGGCCTGTGGTGCGCTGCTCGCGTACGCGGAACACACCCGCGCGGGCGAGGCCGACCGGCTCGACTACCTGAACCGCCTGACCCGGTACGACCCGCGTGAGCACCTGCTGCTCGATGCGGTCGCGCTGCGGTCGCTCGAGCTGTTCGAGCGCCGCGGCGTCGGCGGCCAGACCGACGCGACGCTGTTCGATACCGTCGACGAGACGGCGAGCGCGCTCGGCGCGCGTGAACTCACCGACCGCCTCCGGCGGCCGCTGCTCGACACCGACGAAATTGCCGCGCGCCACGACGCCGTGGGCGAACTTCGCGGCGACGTGCGCACCCGCGAGCGGCTCCACGAGAAACTCCGGGACGTGTACGACATCGAGCGGCTGGTCTCGCGCGTCTCGCGCGGGCGGGCGAACGCCCGCGACCTCCGGTCGCTCAAGTCGACGCTCGACGTGGTACCGGCGATTCGCGACGCGCTGGCGGGAAGCGAGAGCCAACGGCTCACCGCCCTCCACGACCGACTCGACCCCTGTCGGGACGTGCGCAATGAAATCGACACCGCGCTCGTCGCCGAGCCGCCAATCGAACTCACCGAAGGGGGACTCATCGCCGAGGGGTACGATCCGGACCTCGATTCCCTGCGCGCGACCGAACGGGAGGGAAAAAACTGGATCGACGAGCTGGAGACAACCGAGCGCGAGCACACCGGCATCGACTCGCTGAAGGTCGGCTACAATCAGGTCCACGGCTACTACATCGAGGTGACGAATCCGAATCTGGACGCCGTCCCCGACGACTACCAGCGCCGCCAGACGCTGAAGAACTCCGAGCGGTTCGTCACGCCGGAACTGAAGGAGCGCGAATCCGAGATTGTCACGGCAGAACAGCGGGCCGACGAACTGGAGTACGACCTCTTTACCGACCTGCGAAGCTCCATCGCGGCCGAAACCGAGCGCATCCAGTCGGTCGCCGACGCGCTCGCCGCCCTCGATGCGCTCCAGTCGTTCGCGACGGTCGCGGCCGAGCGTGACTACTGCCGGCCGGAGTTGGGCGGCGACGCAGTGGAAGTCGAGGGCGGTCGCCATCCGGTGGTCGAGCGGACTCAGCAGTCGTTCGTGCCGAATCCGACGACGCTCTCCCGGGGCGATATCGCCATCATCACCGGGCCGAACATGGCCGGCAAGTCGACGTACATGCGGCAGGTGGCACTCGCGGTCGTGTTGGCGCAGGCCGGCGGGTTCGTGCCGGCGGCGTCGGCACGGCTTCCAGTCGTGGACCGGCTGTTCACCCGAGTGGGTGCGAGCGACGACATCGCCGGCGGGCGCTCCACGTTCATGGTCGAGATGACCGAACTCGCGACGATTCTCGACGCGGCGACCGAGCGGTCGCTCGTCCTCCTCGACGAGGTGGGTCGTGGTACCTCGACGGCCGACGGACTGGCACTCGCACAGGCCGTCGTCGAGCAGCTCCACGACGTGGTCGGGGCGACCACGCTGTTCGCGACCCACCACCACGCCCTGACGGAGACGGCAGACCGGCTCCCGCGCGCGAGGAACTATCACTTCGCCGCCGACGGGAGCGGGGGGACTGTTTCCTTCTCTCACGAGCTGAAGCCCGGCGCGGCGAGTGGCTCGTACGGTATCGAGGTCGCACGCAGCGCCGGCGTTCCAGACCCCGTCGTCTCGCGGGCACACGAGCTGCTGGACCGGGAGACCGACGAGCAGGCGGGAGAGTCGAGCGAGGAGACAGAACTACCCGACGGCGCCGTCGGGCGGCTCCACGGGGTCGACATCGCACAGACGACGCCACTGGAGGCGCTGGAGCTGCTATCCGAGCTCAAATCACAGCTGGAGTAGCGCGTCGACGAGCAGGAAGCCGCCGTAGCTGACCCCGAGCGCGAGCGCGAGCGAGCCGAGCCACGCGAGCACCGTGTACACCATCTTCTGTCGGGAGACGCCCGCACCGCCGGCAGCGTAGCCCGAGCCGATAATCGCCGAGACGATAATCTCGTTGAACGAGACGGGGACGCCGAAGAAGACGGCCGACTGCGCGATGGCAAAAGAGGGGATGAGCGCGGCGATCGACCGGCGCGGCCCGAGACTGGAGTAGTCCTGTGAGAGCGCCTTGATCATGCGGGGCGCGCCGGTCCACGAGCCGGCGAGCAGGCCGAGCCCGCCAGCGAACAGCAGGACGGGCAGCGCGATGTCGATGTTCCCCTGTTCGAGCAGCGGGATGAGCGGCCCGAGCGCGAGACCGACCTGCGAACCGCCGGCCGAGAAGGCGACCAGCCCGCCGAGCGCGAGCAGGAAGTGCCGCTGTCCGGCCGCCTCGTCGCGGGTCAAATCGAGCCGGAGCAGGCCGGCGAAGAAGCCGGCGAACGCGAGCGTCGCGAGGACGGTTCCGGCGAGGACAGTGGTTCCGGTCGCGGCCTCACCGACGACCGCGCGAGTGGCTGCGCTCGCGATACTGCGTCCGGTGTTTCCGGGACCGAGGATGACGAACTCGATGTTGGCGAGCAGGATACCGACGAGGAAGGCGAGTGCGGGGACAGCAACCGACTCGGGGACCCGCTCGTTTCGGAGTAGCTTCGCCGTCACAAAGGCGATTCCGCCGCCGATGAACGGCGTGAGCAGCCACAGCGACGCGATTTCGACGTACTTCGGCCACGCAGGACCGAGCCCGAGCGCGAGTCCGGAGCCGACGACGGCACCGGTGACCGTAAACGCCGTCGCAATCGGGTAGCCGGCGAAGACGCCGACGGCGACGAGCGCGGCCGCCGTCGCGAGCGCGACGATTGCGGCCGTCGGAGAGAGACTCCCGCCGACGACGAGTTCGGAGCCGACGGCTTCGGTGACGTTCGCCCCCTGGAGAAATGCGCCCGCCAGCCCGAGGAGACCGACGACGAAGCCGGCCCGCATCACGCTGATGGCGTTCGCACCGACGGCTGGCGCGAACGGCGTCGAGCCGGACGAACCGGCTCCGATAGCCCATGCCATGAACAGTGAGGCGAGAGCGGCGACGGCCAGCGTGATAATAGCGACCATTATGTGAGAGAGTAGCGTATGCTGTTTATACTCCTGTCAGACGGACCGCTGACGGAAAACGGGTGCAGAATTAGCCGCGGACCGGCATGTACGCCAGTCCGACGATGAGCAGCGACGCGATGGCCGTGATGTAGATGACGCCCCACAGCCCGTTTTGTCGCTCGTGGTAGTAGTCCTGTCGGCCAAGCCCGGTCTGGTACGCGCTCCAGTCGGAGTCGGAGGGTGCGAGAATCACGCGCAGGTCCTCCTCGCTGTGGCCCCTGAAGTGGGCGAAGTAGCTGTTGTCGTCGGCGAGCGTGACGTTGCCACCTTCGGCGAGTTCCCGCTCTGTCGACTCGGAGATGGTCCACGAGAGGGTGGCCACGTCGCTCGTGACCTCACTCATCGTGGTCGTGGTGTTTTCGTACTCGACGGTGTCGCCCTGTTCGAACGTCTCGGCCGCCGGCTCGGGGAGATACTCCGAGAGCGGGACGTTGGTGTCGTTCGAGCGGTAGGTGACGTACTCGAGGCCGTCCTGCATGACGGTCTGGTTGTAGACCGCGCTGTCGGCTTCAAGCAGCGCCGTCGTGTCGAACGTCTGGGTCAGGGTCGCGGTCGGTGGGCTGGCGTCGGCGTCGAGCGTAACGGTGTAGTCGGTGCCGTCGTAGGTGACGGTGGAGCCGTTTTCCCACTCGGCTGTCTGTTCGACTCCGGTCGCGGTGTAGCTCAGACTCCCCACCGGAGCCATCCCCCCACCGCCCCCGTGGCCGCCACCACTGGCTTCTTCCATCGACAGCAGGACGGTGTACTGGGTGCCGCCGCGGGTGAAGGTCGAGCCGTTCTCGTACAGTTCGCCGTTCGGAAGGGTCGTGTCAATCTCTGCCTGTTCCTGGCCGGGTGCCGTAATCTCCGGCTGGTCGGCCAGCGCGTGCACCGAGAACGCGCTCGCTCCCAGCAGCGCGAAGAAGACGAGATATATCGCCGCGACTCGCCGTTGCATAGGTGTGCTACTGAACGGCCGCGTATAGGCGTTACTTTTCACACGTCGACGGATGGCACAACACTCACCCGCTTGCCCCGTGTGCCCTCGACATGGACCAACGGATTCACGACCACGCCGAGACGCTGGTCGACTGGAGTGCACGCATCGAATCGGGCGACGACGTCGTCCTCAGCGTCGCTGAGGGTGCCCACGACCTCGGCGTCGCCGTCGCCGGCGCGCTCGGTGAACGGGGCGCGAACGTCCACACGACCTACGGCTCCAGCGAGCTGTCGCGGGCGTATCTCGACGCCCACGACGGTGAGTTCGACGCCGACCCCGCCCACGAACTCGCGCTGTATGAGAACGCCGACGCCGTGCTCAGACTCGGCGGCGGGAACAACACGGCGGAGACCGCCGACGTGGATTCGGAGACACAGCGGGCCTACGCCGAGTCCCGCGAGGCGATTCGTGAGGCTCGCTCCGACATCGACTGGATGTCGACCGTCCACCCGACGCGGTCGCTCGCCCAGCAGGCAGGGATGTCGATTGCCGACTACCGGGAGTTCGTCTACGACGCCGTGCTCCGCGACTGGCAGTCGCTCGCCGACGAGATGGCACAGATGAAGGACGTACTCGACGCCGGCAGTGAGGTCCACATCGAAAATGAGGGGACCGACCTCACGATGCGAATCGACGGACGTACCGCCGTCAACTCCTGTGCCAGCGTCGCGTACGACTCGCACAATCTCCCCTCCGGCGAGGTGTTTACGGCCCCGTACGCGACCGAAGGGCACGTCACGTTCGACATCCCGATGACCGTGCGAGGCAAGCCGATTCGCGACGCGCGATTTGAGTTCTCGGACGGCGAAGTGACCAGTATCGACGCCGCGCAGGGCGAGAGCGTGCTCTGGGACATCGTCGAGACCGACGAAGGGTCCCGTCGGCTCGGCGAGTTGGGAATCGGGATGAACCGCGGCATCGACCGCATCACCGACAACATCCTCTTCGACGAGAAGATGGGCGGCACCGTCCACCTCGCGCTCGGGCGCGCCTACGACTCGAACCATCCCGAGGGCGAGTCCGGCAACGACTCCGCGGTCCACGTCGACCTCATCACGGACATGCGTGGGGAGTCGCGGCTCTCGGTCGACGGCGAGACCGTCCAGGCGGACGGTCGGTTCCGGTGGGAGTGAGGCTGAACTAGTATTCAGTATTATAAGCGAAACGCTCGTAGCTGTTCGCATGAGCGTGAAACTGACCGCCGCACGCGCCGCCCTCCACGAGGCGCTCAACGCCGACGACGGCCGTGAGACGCGCCGATACGTCGAGGAGAGTATCGAACACATTCACGCGCTGGAGAGAGAACTCGCCCGCGAGGAGAGACGGCGACAGCACCGCGAGGAACGCGCCTAGTGCCACCACTCGCTCCGGCGCACGTCCGGGTCCGACGACCGCAGCGGTTCGGGGAGACCATCGCCGCGTAGCCCGAAGCCGCGGGCCGTCCAGTAGCCGACGTGCCAGCCGCGCGCCTCGGTGTCGAGCCCGGCGACCGTTATCGACAGCCGCGAGTACGTCTCCAACGCGTCGTCGCCGTCGGGGTCCAGCCCGCGCAGCGAGCCACACGAACCGTCACCGTCGCTACAGGGGTCGCTGTCGGTGAGTCGGATCGTGACGTTCGCCTGTTCGGGGTCCGAGACGCGCGTGAAGGTGACGTTCTCCGGAATCGTGCCCTCGGCACCGTCGGCGACGTAGCCGAGCACGGCCTCGATCTGTCGCCGGGTGGCGTCGCGCTCACTCGGGGCGACCCCGTCGTAGTCGACGGCGTACGTGAGGTCCGGCGAGGCCCACGGGAGCGCGCGCTCGGTTGCGTCCGGCTGCGAAAGCGTGTACAGCTTCGCCTGCGCGCTCATCACGTCGCGCGGCTCGCCGTCGTGGCTCAAGCCGAGCGTGTGGCCGAGTTCGTGCTGGAGCAGGAGCACGGTCGAGGCGTCGTCGTAATCCGTCTCGATGCGGACGTTCGCCGGCCGGTTCACCGGGCCGTCGGTGACATACGGCGCACAGCCGGCGGTGAGTTGGGTGCCGTCGTGGCCGCAGCTGTCGATGGTCTCGACGAACCGCACGCGCACGTCGGGGTCGGTCGCGTTCGCTCGGAGTTCATACTCGATTGGGTAGCCGGCGTACTCCTCGCTGCGCTGTTCCCAGTAGGCGAGGGCGTCCTGCACGAGCCGGGCGTAGTCGCGGTCGGTGCCGACCTCGTCGGCGAGCGCGACGGTCAGCGTCTGCTCGCGGTAGGGGTTGTCCGGGTCGCCGGTCCACGACGGTGTCGCCGTGCCGCTGTCGACCGGAGCGGGGAGCGACCCGCCACAGCCGGCCAGCAGGACGACGAGTGCGAGCGAGGCGAGCGCGAGACCACGGCGCATACGTTTCGTTCGCAGGGTCGAGCCATACGGCTTGTGGCTACGGTTTCGACGCCCTTTTGCCCGCGAGCGGAGAAGACGAAGCAAGCACATCGGTTCGGCGGGCTTCCGATGGGCACCTGCTACGGCAGGCCGGAATGTGACACGACGGACGTGTTGAACCACGAACGCCCGCGGAGAACTATGGCACGAAGCTTCTACTCACACATCGCGGAGGCATGGCAGACCCCGAAGGAGGGGAAACTCGCAGAGCTGCAGTGGCAGCGCCAACAGGAGTGGCGCAAGCAGGGCGCAATCGAGCGCATCGACCACCCCACCCGACTCGACCGCGCACGCTCGCTCGGCTACAAGGCCAAGCAGGGCGTCGTCGTCGCCCGCGTCGCCGTTCGCAAGGGCAGCGCGCGCAAACAGCGTTTCAAGGCCGGTCGCCGGTCGAAGCGACAGGGTGTCAACAAGATCACGCGCCGCAAGTCCATCCAGCGCATCGGCGAGGAGCGCGTCTCGCGGAAGTTCCGCAATCTGCGCGTCCTCAACAGCTACTGGGTCGGCGAGGACGGCTCGCGCAAGTGGTTCGAAGTCATCCTGCTCGACCCCGAGCACGGTGCGATTCAGAACGACGACGACCTGAACTGGATCTGCGACGACAGCCAGCAGGGGCGCGTCTTCCGTGGCAAGACCAGCGCCGGCTCGCAGGGACGCGGACTCCGCACGCGCGGGAAGGGTACGGAGCAGACCCGCCCGTCCGTCTCTTCGAACCAGCGACAGGGCAAGTAGACGAACGACTGCAGGCGGTCGCTGAAATAAAAGCGGGTGGCGGTTACTCGTCGTCCGCCAGCAGCTCTTTGATTTCTTCGAGGCGGAAGTAGGAGGCTAACGCGAGAATCGTAACGGGCCAAAAGCCCACGAACTGCCCGCGCTGTTTGTCACCCTGCACGTAGTAGAAGTACAGCGCCAGCATAACCGAGCCGATAGACGCCAGCACCGCCGGCCCGAAGCTGTTGTCATCGATACCGTCCGTGAGTTCGTTTGATGTGCTCACGCACATCTATTGGTTCCAACCAACATATTATTTCGGTCCAGCAACATCTGTGTGTCACCCACACCTGTCCGTACGCGACAGCCATGTGAATAGAGAGCAAACCACTTGCCCGAGGCGTGCATACACTCACACATGAGCGAGGATACGAAGATGGTTATTGCAGGGGTGCTGTTGAGCCTGATTGCTGCGGCAGAGGTGTTTCCAATCTGGCAACGGCTCCGTCGGAAGGGGTCGTGAGCGGGGACGCTTCTGCTCAGACAGCAGTTTAAGATGACCCGAGCCGAGGGGCGCAGAATACTCGCCCCCCGAGAGATTCCCAGCGCGTTCACGAATCCACACATAGTTCCGAGGCGTGACTCGAAACGTGAGGAGTTTGGGGAGCTGCCGAGAAGCGAAGTCCCCACTCGGAAAATCGCGGATACACTTTTCCCCCAGCCACGCCCACACGGCCTATGGGCGACGATTCGACAATCGACCGCATCGACACGGGGAAGAAGCGACAGACGGTGTCGCGGCTCGGACGCATCCTGTTCGGACTGGGTATCGCGCTACAGGCGTCGGAGGACTTCCGCGACATGGAGGACAACGTCGAATACGCCGACTCCGCGGACGTGCCGTTCCCCGAACTCGCCGCGCCGCTCGGCTCGGGGACGGCCCTGCTCGGCGGGCTCGGCATCGCGGCGTGGAAGCTGCCGAAGGTGGCGACGGGAGCGGTGGTGGCGTTTCTCGCCGTCGTGACGCCGACGATGCACGACTTCTGGAACAAGGAGGACGCGAGCGGCGAGCGGCTCGCCTTCTTCGGGAATCTGGCGATGTTCGGTGCGGCAGTCGCGTTCCTGCGGGAGGCCTACCGATAGAGTTCGGCGTCGAGATACGCGTCGAGGACGGCGCGGACGCGGCGGGCGATCGACGGGTCGGTCGTCACGCCCCACAACATCCCACCGGAAGCGAGCGCGACGAGCACCACCGCGGTGTCGTCGGGGTCGACGGGGTGGAACGCGCCCGACTCGGCGCCGGCGTCGATGACCGCGGCGATGCGGTCGTGGATAGCGGCGTGGAGGTCGGACAGCGAGTCGGCGTACGCGTCGTCGTGGGCGGCGCGCGCGAGCAGCTCGAGCAGCGCGACCCGAAAGGCGCGCCGGTCGGGGTCGATGTCGCGGGGGAGAATCCCGTCGAGCAGGCTGTCGAGCGTCTCGCGGGGGTCGTCGTCACCGTCGATATCGAAGTCGGCGCGGAACTCCTCGACCAGATACGAGAGGAACTCGCGGAGGATGGCGTCTTTGTCGTCGTAGTGGTAGTAGAGCAGCGACTTGCTCTTCGGAAACTCGTCGGCGATGGCCTGGATAGTGAGGCCGGCGTAGCCGTGGTCGACAAGCGCGGCGTACGTGGCGGCCATCGCCTCCTGTTCGGTTTCGCTGCGCTCGCTCATACACAGGAGCACACGACCGGAGTCAAAGCCGCTTCGGTCCGAACTCAAGTGGGAAGCCGCGGCCACCCCCGGTATGGCCGACCGAACGCTCGTCGCGTACGAACGCGCCGACGGCTACGACGCCCACTACGCCCACGACCGCCCCGACCCCGACCGACTCACGCCGGCGACCCCCTTCGGCGGACCGACCGACCGCGACCTCGACCGCCTGCAGGCGCGGCTCGACCCGCTCGGCATCGACCTCACCGACGCCGGCGACCGGACCGCCGTCTCCCCGCTCCCGGAATCCACCGGTCTGACGTGGCGAGAGGTCGTCGCGGGACTCGATTACCAGACGTACACCTGGTGTTATCGCATCGATCGTGAGTGGACCGTCGAGCAGTATCTCGTCTGTCATCTCGGACTCGGCGCGCGCGGCGGGAAAGAGCGCGACCCGGTCGGCGACGGGGTTATCCTGCCGGTCGCGGACCACGAGCGCGAGTACGCTCACGGCTGGTTCGAGGGGACGAAGGCCGTGACCGCCGATATGGTCGGGTGTGGCGTGTTCGGCGAAGAGCGCGCCCGCGAGTACATGGACGGCCGGGTGCGCTCCTTCGCCGGAGAGCGGGACTGTTATCCCCGAGTCGGAGCGGTTTAGCGACCGCCGACCCAGCCGTCAGTATGGACCGCGACGCGAGCGAGACACGCAACGAGGTGCAGGCCGGACTCGACGCCGGGGAGATGGTGACGGTGTTCGGTCGGTGTCGCGTCGACTACGACGGCCGGGCGAGTTCGGAGCTCGGACCGGGCGACCGGCTGCTCGTGTTGAAGCCCGACGGCACCGCGCTCGTCCACACCGACGAGGGGCACCAGCCGGTGAACTGGCAGCCCCCCGGCTGCGACCACGAGAGCCGACTCACGGACGGTGAGCTCCACATCCACAGCACGCGCACGACCCCCGAGGAGACGCTGGACATGTACTTCGCGTCGGTCGCCGCGGTGAACCGATACGCCGTCACCGACGACTCGGAGCTGTCGGTGTCGGGGACGGAGGCAGACCTGCGTGAACGCGTCCTCGAGTCGCCCTCGCTCGTGGAGTCGGGCTTCGAGCCGCGGGCGACGGAACGGGGGACCGCCGCCGGCGCGGTCGACATCTACGGCGACGACGGGGACGGGAACGCGGTCGTCGTAGAGTTGAAGCGGCGGCGGGTCGGTCCCGACGCAGTCGGGCAGTTAGACCGGTACGTCACGGCACTCCGACGGGAGAGCCACGACGGAACGACGGTACGAGGAATCTTGGTCGCGCCGTCGGTGACCGAGCAGGCGAGTGAACTGCTCGCCGAACAGGGGTTGGAGTTCGTCGCGCTGGAGCCGCCCGAGTAGCTTACTCGTTTTCGGGGTCGGCCGCCAGTCCATCTTCCTCGGCGTCGGCGAGGCGGGTGACGCGCGCTTTCATGATGCGGGTGTTCTCGACGGCTTCGACCCGAATCTCGACGTTGTCGAACTCGATGGTCTCGCCCTCCTCGACGAGTCGGCCCGCGCGATTGAAGATGAAGCCGGCGATAGTCTCGAACTCCTGGCCTTCGGGGAGTTCGATGTCGAGCCGGTCGTTCACGTCCTCGATGTTCACCTCGCCGCGCACGATGGCGGTGTCGTCGTCGACGAACTCGATCGGCTCGTCCTCCTCGCCTTCGAGAATCTCGCCGACGATCTCCTCGGTGAGGTCCTCCATCGTGAGCAGCCCCTCGGTCGTCCCGAACTCGTCGATGACGACGACGAGCGGCATCCGGTTGTGCCGCATCTCTTTCAGCAGTTCGTCGACGTTCTTCGATTCGGGGACGTGGAGCGTCGGCTCGATGACCTGCTCCAAGTCGAGGTCCTCGTTCTCGCCGTAATCGAGGTCGCGGACGAGGTCGCGGATGTGGACGACGCCGACGACGTTGTCGAGGCTGCCCTCGTAGACCGGAAGCCGGGCGTGGCCCGACTGGATACAGGTCTCGATGGCCTCCTCGGCGGCGGCGTCGACGGGAACGGCCGTCATGTCGAGTCGCGGCGTCATCACCTCCTTGGCGATGGTGTTGTTGAATCGGAAGACGCGCTGGAACATCTCGCGTTCGTCCTCCTCGATGACCCCCTCGCGTTCGCCCGTCTCGATGATGTCGCGAATCTCCTCGCGGGTGACGTACGACGTTTCGATGGCCGACCGCCCGCCGGTGATCTTGTTGACCAGCCGGGTCAGGTGATCGAAGATGATGATGAGCGGGTAGAGGACGTACTCGGCGATCTTGAGCGGGCGAGCCACCCGCAGCGACCACGACTCCGTGTTCTCGACGGCGTAGCTCTTGGGTGCGGACTCGCCGAACAGCAGGACGATAGCCGTGATGCCGAAGGTGGCGACGGCGACCGCCTGCCCCTGTGAGAGATACAGCGCGAACACACCGGTCGCGATAGAGGACATCGCGATGTTGACGATGTTGTTGCCGACGAGAATCGTAATCAGGAGCCGGTGGGGGTCGTCGCGAAGCTGCTTGAGCGTGTCAGCGCCGGGGGTGCCCTCCTCGGCCAGCGTTTCGATGCGGTGGCTCGCGAGTGAAAACAGCGCAATCTCCGAGGAGGAGAAGAACGCCGAGAAGACGATGAGTACGCAGATGACGGCGATGCCGAACGCGAAGAACGCCTCTTTCGAGACCGTCGTGACGTACAAGTCGATTTGGCCCGACTGCAGGAGAACGCCGAGTTCCGGTGGTATGCCCATTTGAGACGACACGAGGTTACCGGGGGAGGGGATTAAGCCTTGTCTCCCGTTTCCCCGGGCGGTATGCTTACAGAGCCGTCAGTCGTACCTTGGCGTATGTCAGCACCGATAACGCTGTACCGGCTGCAGGGCTGTCCGTTCTGTGAGCGGGTCGTCCGCGCGCTGCAGGATCACGGCGTCGAGTACGACTCCCGGTTCGTCGAGGCGCGCCACTCCCGGCGAAACGCCGTCCAGCGCATCTCGGGGTCGCGAACTGTCCCGGCCATCGTCGACGAGAACACCGGCGTCACGATGTCCGAGTCGGCCAACATCGTCGAGTACGTCGAGCAGACGTACGGCCACACCGAGAGCGAACAGGTACGGGCCGACGGGGGGGACGCGTAGATGGAATTGGAGTTCGACGTCGTCGAGTTCGAGGAGACGGACCACGTCGCCGCGGGCGACACCGCCCCCGACTTCACCCGCCCGCTTGTCAACCACGAGTACTGGGAGGACGCCTCCCTGTCTGAACTCGCCGCTGACGACCCCCTCCTGCTCGTCTTCCACCCGATGGACGGCGACTTCCCGGCGACGTACATCTGGCAGGAGATTCGCGACCGCGAGTGGAGCGACTACGACGTCAAGCTCGTCGGACTCTCCATCTCGACGCCGTACGAGCACAAGACGTTCATGCGCGACTGGAAGGAGTTCGAGCAGTTCCAGTTCTTCTCGGACCCGGCAAACGGCGTGGCACAGGAGTACGACATCGTGAACGACCTCGACGGCATGGCGGGCATCGAAGAGCCGCGGCCGGCGGTGTATCTGCTCGATTCGGACCTGACGGTCGAGTGGGCGTGGGTCGCCGAGGAATGGCCCGACTTCCCGCCGTACGACGCCATCGAGAGCGAACTCGACGACCTGTAGGTGAGCGACGTCGACCGCGCGGCCGACGCCATCCGTGCCGGCAAGCTCGTCGTCTACCCGACAGAGACCGTGTACGGACTCGCAGCCGACGCCACCGATTCCGCGGCCGTCGAGCGCGTGTTCTCGGCGAAGCAACGTGCCCCGGACAAACCCGTCTCCGTCGCCGTCCCGTCGGTCACAGCCCTTGTAGACCTGCTCCCGCTGACCGATCGCGAGCGACGGTTCGCGGGCGAGTTCCTCCCCGGTCCCGTGACGGTCGTCGTGGACAGGGGTGACCTACCGGCGACACTCACCGGCGGCGGTGGCCGGGTCGGCGTGCGCGTTCCGGAACATCCGCTCGCGCGCGACCTGCTCGACCGCGTCGCGCCGATCACGGCGACGAGCGCGAACGTCTCCGGACGCGAGAGCGCCCGCACCGTCGCCGACCTCGATGCGGAGATTCGCGAGGCAGCGAGCGTCGTGCTCGACGGCGGGAAAACCCCGGGCGGGGAGCCGTCCACCGTCGTTGACGTGGGCCGCGAGACGGTCCACCGGGCTGGACCACTCGTGGACGATATCGAGGCGTGGCTCGCCTCACAGTAGCGACCGGAGCGACCGCGTCTTCGTCCCGCACCGCGACCGGTACTCGCAGGCGTCACACTTCGCGTCGTTCTCGATGCGCGAGGGCGGCCCGTCGATGCTGCTGGCACGAGCCAGCGCCTCCCGGTAGCGCGCCTTCTTGCGCGTCGTGAGTTCGACCGTCCGGACCCGGCCGTAGGTCGGATACTCGACGTACGCGCGCTCGACCGATTCGCCCAGCTCCCACGCAAGCGCCTTCGCCGCCGCGACAGCGCGCACGCTCTGTGGTGCCCAGACGCCCTCCTCAGGCGGCTCGCCGGCCGAGACGAGCGAGACTGTCGGCACCGAATCGTCGACCTTGTGGGCGATGCCGCGGGCGTCTTTCCCCTCCAGCAGCACCTCCGTCCGGTCCGGCTCCGCGAGTAGCTCCCACGCGTCGTGTTCGCGCAGACAGCCGAGGTTCGCCCGGTACTGGGTCGGCGTGACGGCAATCGGCTCGCTCGCGAGGTCGCTGTCCGGGTCGGCGAGTTCGGAATACCGGAAGGCGAGTCGCCGCTTCGCCCGGACGGTCTCGGGGATCTCGAACTCGTCGTCGCGACGGCGGTAGTAGAGCTTGCGCGGGCAGTACGCGGCGGCGGCGAGGTCGGCGAACGTGGACACGCGGGGAGTGTGGCGGCTTCGATAATAATCTGTGAGTCTTTTTCAAGCCGGGGGGCCGAGTCGTCGTATGGACGATATCGCGTTCGGAACCGACGGCTGGCGCGCCACGCTCGACGTGTTCACCGACGAGCGGGTGCGTATCGTCGGGCAGGCGGTCGCCGACACCATAGACGGCGGCCCGCTCGTCGTCGGCTACGACGCTCGCCCCACCTCGCGGGGCTTCGCCGAGTCGCTCGCCGACGTGTTGACAGCGAACGGTATCGACTGCGTGCTCTCCGAGCGCGACACCCCGACGCCGGTCGTCGCGTGGGCCGCACGCGAGGGAGAGTTCGCCGGCGCGTTGATGGTAACGGCCAGTCACAACCCACCCGAGTACAACGGCGTGAAACTCATCGGTGAGACCGGTGCACCCGCGTTACCGGAACGGACCGGGGCCGTCGCCACGAATCTCCGTGAGCCAATCGCGAGCGACGAACGGGACAACGGGTCGGGGGCAGTGACGGAACGTGACCTACTAGGGCCGTATCTCGACCACGCGCTCGGACTCGTCGACGCCGACCTCTCGGGGCTGACGGTGGCGTACGACGCGATGTACGGCTCCGGGCGCGGCGTCACCGACCGGCTGCTGGAGGCGGCCGGCGCGGAGGTGGTTCGGCTCCACTGCGAGACGGACCCCGAGTTCGGCGGCACGCCGCCCGAGCCGACCGGCCCGCGGTTAGGAAAGCTGATACGCACGGTCGAGACGGGCGAGGCCGACATCGGCGTGGCGAACGACGGCGACGCCGACCGACTCGGCGTCGTCACGCCCGAGCGCGGCTACCTCGACCCGAACCGCTACTTCGCGGCGATCGCCGACGACCTGCTCGAGTCCGATCCCGGCGACGTGGTCCGGACCGTGAGCACGACCTTCCTCTTGGACCGCGTGGCGCAGGCACACGGCCACTCCGCCCACGAGACGGCAGTCGGGTTCAAATGGGTCGCGCAGGCGATGACTGACCACGACGCCCGCGTCGGCGGCGAGGAGTCGGGCGGGTTCGGTCTCCGTGGCCACCTTCCCAACAAGGACGGCGTGTTGTTCGCACTCCTAACCGCGGCCGCAGAGCGCGACGAACGGTTCGACGCCAGGGTCGACCGGCTGCTCGCGACCCACGGCGAAGTGGTGCAGGACCGCGTGAGCGTCGACTGTCCCGACGACCGGAAAGACGCCGTGCTCGCGGCCTTGGAAGGCGAGATTCCCGACGAGGTGGTCGGCGCGGCGGTGGAGCGTGTCGTCACCGTCGACGGGTTCAAACTCCTGTTGTCGGACGGCTCGTGGCTGCTCGTCCGACCGAGCGGGACGGAACCGAAGTTACGCGTCTACGCGGAATCGTCGTCCTCGCGCCGGGTGAAGGCGATTCTCGCGGCCGGCGAGTCACTCGTGGAGCCGCTCGTCTGAGCGGACGCCACGGAGCCGCCCGTTTCCGGTCGGCGAGATGTCGAACTCGAGCGTCTCGTAGAAGGGACGGACGCGCTCGTCGAAGCTAGCGACGACGGGGTCCCACCGCTCGGTTGCCTCCTCGACGAGTTCGGTGCCGATACCCTGCCCGCGGCGGCGCGGGCGAACGGCAATCGCGTGGAGTTCCCCTCGGTCGCCCCGGCCGCCGTCGACCTCGACTGCCGCGCCGCCGAGGATGCGGTCCGACTCAGTCGCAACGAGCACCTCCATCGTCGGGAGGTCCGGCACCTGCAACATCGCCACGTCGAAGATGGAGCGGACGGTCTGGTACTCGCCGCTCGTCGCTCCACGGACGTTCATACCGGAAGGAGGGACGCGAGCCGTGTTAACCCCAGCGACCGCCTTTGATGAGCCGAAGCACCCGGACGCGGTCTGTCTCGACCGGCGCGTCCTCGGGGACGGGGGTCCCGTCGACGAGCACCGTCGCCTCGTGCATCGAGTAGCCCAGCCGTTCGATGAGGTCCCCGTAGGTCGCCTCGCTCCCGACGGTGACGGTTTCGGTCGCTTCACCGACCACCTCACAGGTCACCTCCATCTCACTCACCCGCTCGGAGTTGGTGTTCGTAGTAGGCGAGCGGGTGTGAGAAGTCGCCGCAGGCGTCCGGCTCGCAGTCGCCGTTCGCCTCCATCGTCGCACACGAAGGCGGGGAGAACTGCGAACCGTTCTCGCCGGCGAGCCGTTCATACTGGTAGCGGTGTCGCTCCTCGTCGTCGCCGACGACAGCTGCGATTTCGGCGTAGCTCGCGCCTGTCGCGGCGAGGAACGTCAACACCGCGTACCGGCCCGTCACGCTAATCTCGTCCTCGCGGGTCTCCTCGACCAATCTGTCGATACACGGCGGGAACGCCGCGGGTTCGAACTCGTCCACGTCGCCCGTCGACTCGACCGGCGCGAGCGCGTGCTGGAGCGTCTCGACCTCCGGGGCGAGCGCGTCGGCGATGGAGTCGGGCACAGAGAGGGGAAGCCCGTCGGCCACGCGCTCGCGCACGGCCTCTCGCAGGAGTCCGTACAGTTCGCGCCGCGAGACGATGACCGTCCCGTCGGCGAGCGCGCGGGTCGCCAGCCGCCACCGCCGACCGTCCAGCGGCGCGGCCAGTTCGAGATACGTCGTCACGCCCACCTCGAAGCGGCCGTCGCCGACGGCGGTCACGTCGCCGCCAACGTCGAAGTCAGCGAGCAGGGAGGGGAGGGTGAGCGCGTCGTCGCTCGTCGATTTGAGCCGCGTGTCGGCGTCGAAGTCGTCGGTGAATCGCTCGTACGCGAGCGTCGCCTCGGCGGTGGCGTACTTCTCGACGGCACCGCGCACGTCGAGCAGAGAGACGAGCACGCGCGCGACCGGGTACGAGAGCAGTTCCGCGCGCACGCTCCAGCGGCTCTCGGGCGCGACGGTCCCCTCGACGAGCGCGCGCTCGACGCGCTCGACGCCGCGCTCGACGGCGGGACCACCCTCCTGTACGACGGTCGCTAAGTCCACGTCTGCGGTCTCCACGGCCTCGCGGGAGGCATCGAGGAACGGGTAGCGGGCGTGGAGTCGTTGCACAGGCCGAGTTGTCGGGGGCTGTGGATAAGTACGACGGTCGCACAGAAGGCTGTGTGAGCCACCCACAGCGGATGGAAAGCTTAAGGCCCGAACGCCGCCCACTTCGGCCAACGAGGATTCTATGAGCGACGCCGAACACGGCTACGACCACACGACGGTCGAACGACGCTGGCAGGACCGCTGGGACGACGAGAACGTCTACCGGACGCCCGACGACGCCGAGGACCCGATGTACGTTCTCGGGATGTATCCGTACCCGTCGGGAAAACTCCACATGGGCCACGTCCGAAACTACACGATTACGGACGCGTACGCCCGCTACCGCCGGATGTGTGGCGACGACGTGCTTCACCCGATGGGGTGGGATTCGTTCGGGCTGCCCGCGGAAAACGCCGCCAAGGAGCGCGACACGAATCCCCATGACTGGACGATGGACTGTATCGACACCATGCGCGACCAGATGCGGTCGATGGGCTTTGGCTACGACTGGGAGCGGGAAATCACGACCTGCACCCCCGACTACTACCAGTGGAACCAGTGGCTGTTCACCCGCTTCCACGAGGAAGGGCTGGTCGACCGCCACGAGTCCGAGGTGAACTGGTGTCCCTCCTGTGAGACGGTGCTCGCCGACGAACAGGTGGAAGGCGACGCGGAGCTCTGCTGGCGGTGTGACACCCCGGTCGAGCAGCGCGAGCTCGACCAGTGGTTCCTCGCCATCACGGAGTACGCCGACGAACTGCTCGACGCCATCGACGACCTTGAGGGGTGGCCCGACTCCGTCCGGCAGATGCAGCGCAACTGGATCGGTCGACAGGAGGGGACACAACTCCCGTTCGAGGTTCGTGAGCCACAGCGCGGCGAGGAGTACGGCGAAGTGGAGGCGTTCACGACCCGTGCGGACACCGCCTACGGCGCGACATTCTTCGCACTCGCCCCCGGTCACGAGATCGCACAGGCCGTCGCCGAGCGCGACGACGACGTGGCCCACTTCATCGCGGAAGAGGCCGACCCCGAGGGGGAGGAGCCGAACGGCGTCGCCACCGACCTGACGGCGACGAATCCGGTGACGGGCGAGGAGCTTCCCGTCTACGTCGCCGACTTCGTCCTCTCGGACGTGGGGACGGGTGCCCTGATGGGCGTGCCCGGCCACGACGAGCGCGACCACGAGTTCGCGACGAAGCTCGGTATCGACATCCTCCCGGTCATCGCCCCGAGCGAGGACGAAGTTCCGGACGTGTCCGAGTCGGCGTATACCGAAGACGGAGTCGTCGTCAACAGCGGCGACTACTCCGGGGTGGACTCCGAGGCCGCACGCCAACAGATTACCGCCGACACCGCGGGCGCAGAAGCGACGACCCAGTACCGACTGCGCGACTGGGGAATCTCCCGCCAGCGCTACTGGGGGACGCCGATTCCGGTCGTCCACTGTGACGGCTGCGGCCCGGTGATGGTCCCCGACGGGGACCTCCCGGTCGAACTGCCGGAGTTCATCAACACGACCGGAAATCCGTTGGACGCCGCCGAGGAGTGGAAAGAGACGACCTGTCCCGACTGTGGCGGCGAGGCCACCCGCGAGACGGACACGATGGACACCTTCGTCGACTCCTCGTGGTACTTCCTGCGGTACGTCTCACCCGACCTCGCTGAGGCACCGTTCGACCGCGAGCGAGCCAACGAGTGGATGCCCGTCGACCAGTACGTCGGCGGCGACGAACACGCCGTGATGCATCTGCTCTACGCTCGCTTCTTCACGAAGGTGTTGGCCGACACCGAAGGACTCGACCACCGCGAGCCGTTCGAGAACCTGCTCGCACAGGGGATGGTCCAACTCGACGGCTCGAAGATGTCGAAGTCGAAGGGGAACACCGTCTCGCCCCAGCGCATCGTCGACGAGTACGGGGCCGACACCGCCCGCTTGTTCATCATGGAGGCGGCCCAGCCGGCCCGCGACTTCGACTGGAGCGAACAGGGCGTCAGGTCGACGCGGGCGTTCCTCGACCGCCTCCACGAGCAGGTCACCGACCTGACAGAGGGTGATTACGCCGGCGAGCGCGACACGACCGCCGAGTACGTCGCGAGCGAGATCGACGCCGCGGTCGCCATCGCCGCCGACGAGTACGACGACCTCAGATTCAACGTCGCAGTCCGGGAGGCACAGGACCTCTCTCGCACCCTGCGCGGCTACGTCGAGTACGTCGACGACCCGCACGCCGAGACGGTCGGGCGGGGGCTGCACGCCGTCGTCTCTCTGCTCGCACCCGTCGCACCCCACCTCGCGGAGGAGCTGTGGGAGACGCTCGGGCACGACGAGTTCCTCGTGAACGCCGCGTGGCCGGACGGCGGGGACGCAGAAGACGCAGCCGCCCGCCGAACCCTCGTGGAGAACACCCGCGAGGACGTGCGCGACATCATCGACGTGGCGGGCATCGAGGACCCACAGCGCATCGACGTTGTCGTCACGCCCGAGTGGAAGTACGACGCGCTCGGAATCGCCATCGAGTCGGACGCGCCGAACGTCATCTCCGAGCTGATGTCCGAACCGTCCATCCGCGAGCAGGGGGACGCCGCCGCCAGCTACGGACAGGACCTCCAGGAGAACCGTGAGGCGCTGACCCGACCGCTCACCCCCGAGACGGAGTACGAGACGCTCCAGCGGGCCGCGTGGCTCATCGAACGCGAGTTCGACGCCGAGGTGCGCGTGCTCACCGCCGAAGAGGCCGACGACGACAGCCACGCCGAACCCGGTCGGCCGGCCATCGACATCGAGGAGTAACGTTTTGCTCGCGGGGCGAGCTCGCCCACCGTGGGCACCTTCGCCACTAAGGTACAGGAACGGCTCCGCGACGCGCTCGCCGCCCGTCTCGGGGGCGAGTGGGAGACGGAGGCGTCCATCGCCGGCACACCCGTCGACGTGTTGGGTCGCGAGCCGACGGTCGCCGTCGAGGTGGAGTGGCGACGCGCCGATCCGGTCAACAACACCGCGAAGCTGTTTCGCCACCTCGCCGAGGGCACGCTCGACGACGAAGTGGTCGTCGTCCAACTGTTCAGCCGCTACTACGACCTCCAGTCGGGCGGTGTGAGTTCGAAACGGCAAAACGCCGAGTTCGTCGGCGAGGTCGCGACGGATGCCCTTGCCGGGTTCGAGTACACTCCCCTGACACTCGACATCGACCCACCGAAGCGCGGCGGCGACCGTCCCGACGGGTGGCAGGCGGCGGTCGATACCATCGCAGACGCGATACCCGAACGCTGAGTCCGAGTCGGCGGGAGACCGGAACGCGACAACCACGACCACCGCGTCGACACGGAACCCCTTTGTCTGACGCCTCCTGTCTCCCGGTAGTGGCACCGACACAGGCCGTCGCCGACGCCGTTCCCGACTTTGCCGACGCCTTCGGCTTCGAGACGTTCAATCGAATGCAGTCGGAGACGCTTCCCGCAATCTTAGAGCGCGACGACAACGTCGTCGTCTCCGCCCCGACCGCGAGCGGGAAGACCGCCCTCGCCGAACTCGCGATCTGCAAGACGCTCGCCGCCGGCGGGACCGCCCTCTTTTTAGCCCCGCTGCGTGCGCTCACCAACGAGAAGGAAAGCGAGTGGGAGCGGTTCGAGGAGATGGGATACTCCGTCTACGTCGTCACTGGCGAACGCGACCTGAACACGCGCCGCGCCGAGCGCGCCGACATCCTCGTGATGACGCCCGAGAAGACCGACTCCGCGACCAGAAAACACGACTCGGCGCGCTACTCGTTCATCACGGACGTTGACTGCTGTGTCATCGACGAGGTGCATCTGCTCGACTCCGACAAGCGCGGTGCCGTCCTCGAAGTCACCATCTCGCGGCTCCGCCGGCTCTGTGAGCCGCGTATCGTCGCGCTGTCAGCGACGATGCCGAACGTCGAGGACATCGCCGACTGGCTCGACGCGCCCGACGCCTGCACGTTCCAGTTCGGCGACGACTACCGGCCCGTCCCGCTGCACGCCAGCGTCGAGACGTACGCGACGGGCGAGAACGCCTTCCAGAACAAGTACCGCCGGCTGTATCGCGCGCTCGATCTGGCACAGCCCCACATCGAAGAGGACGGCCAGTCGCTCGTCTTCGTCGCCTCCAGACAGGACACGGTTCGGGCGGCGAAGAAGGCCCGCGACGTGCTCGCCGAACGCGACATCGACATCGGGGCGCGCGGCGACTACGACCTGCACACCGACGCACAGGACCTCCGCAACGACACCCTCCGCCAGTCGGTCGTCGACGGCGTGGCCTTCCACCACGCCGGCCTCTCGCGAGAGGACAAGAACGCCGTCGAGGCGTGGTTCAAAGAGGGGAAGATTCAGCTGCTCTTTTCCACCTCGACGCTCGCGTGGGGGGTTAACCTCCCCGCCCGATGTGTCGTCATCCGGGACACGAAGCTCCACGACCCGCTCGAGGGCGAGGTAGACATGAGCCCGCTCGACGTGCTTCAGATGCTCGGACGGGCCGGCAGACCCGGCTACGACGACAAGGGGTACGCTCACGTCGTCTGTGAGGGGCGCGACGCCGAGAAGTATCGCCGGCTCCTCCGGGAAGGAAAAGAAATCGAGTCGCGACTCGCCGCCGAACTCGATTCGCATCTCAACGCCGAAATCGCGCTGGGGACGATTCGCGACCTCGACGACGTGATGGAGTGGCTCCAGACGACGTTCTACTACGTGCGCGCCCAGTCCGCGCCCGACCAGTACCGCTTCGGGGGAAAGCTCCGCGAGCGCGTCCGCGAGACGCTGCAGGACCTCGTCGCCTCGGGGTTCGTGGAGACGGACGACGAACTCCGGGTCGAGGGGACCCCGCTCGGACGGCTCGCCTCGAAGTTCTATCTCCGGCTCGACACCGCAGAAGGGTTCAAGACGCTCGCCGACCGCGCAGCCGAGGAGACCCTCTCGGATGCCGACGTGTTGGAGGCGGTCGCGACCGCCGGCGAGTTCGACAGCGTGAGCGCGCGCCGGGACGAGCGCGACGCCGTCCGGGCCGTCCTCGGACCGGAAGGCGACGACCTCGACCCCGGCAACCGGAAGGTGCTCGCCATCCTGCGCGCCTCGATGGACGGGAATACGCCCTCGGAGCTGCGCTCTGACGCGTGGGTCATCCGCCAGAACGCGCTCCGGATGGTGGCCGCCCTCCGAGAGTTCCTCGACCGCTTCGCCGGTCCGTACGCCGCGAACGTGGCCTGCCGGGTCGAGGCGCGCGTAGAGAACGGGATTTCGGCCGACGCCGTCGGGCTGACGGCTATCGACGGCATCGGGAAGGGGAGGGGCGTCAAGCTCGCGAAGGAGGGCCTCCAGACGCCCGCCGACGTGCTCGCTGCCGGCGTCGATGGCCTCGTCGATGCGGGGCTTTCGGAAGGGCTCGCCGAGCGCGTCATCGAGCAGGCGCGTGACCTCCCGGTCGTCGAAGTCGAGTGGAGCGAGTTCCCCGACCGTATCGCCCACGGCACGAGCGAGATGCACGACGTGACGGTCAAGAACACGGGCGGCGGCGCACGCGGCGAGGTGCGCGTCACCGTCAACGGCGTCGAGATGTCCAGCGAGTCGCGGTATCTGGGCGAGGCGACGGTGCCGGTCGGCGTGTTCGGGGCCGACGCCGACGAGCTCACCTTCCGCGTGGAGGTGGCGTTTGCCGAGCTTCCGCTGTTGCCCGAAAGCGAGACGCGGACGGTCGCCGTCGAGTGATCAGTTGAACGAGCGGACGGTCATCGAGAGCGTGTCCAAATCGAGGATGGGCGCGAAGCCGGCGTCGGGGTCGATGTTGACGGATTTCTGGAAGTCGGTCTGTGCCTGCCAGCAGCCCGAGTTGACCGCGATGACGCGGCGATACTTCCCCCAGCCGAGCTTGTGGACGTGGCCGGTGTGGAACACGTCGGGCACCTCCTCCATCACGAGGTAATCCTCCTCCTCGGGGGCGACGCGGGTCTTGCCGCCGAACTGCGGGGCGACGTGGCGCTTCTTCAGGAGTTGGTACATCGCCTTGTGGGGTTCGTCGTAGCTGGCCTTCTCCTCGGGGAGTTCGGCGATAACCTCGTCAAGTGAGACGCCGTGGTACATCAGAATCTTGACCCCCTCCACGTCCACGAGCGCGGGGTTGCCGTGGATGCGGGCGTCGTGGGCAGACATGATGTCGCGCAGTTCTTCGTCAAAGCCGGGCTGTGGTTCGGCGAGCCTGACGGCGTCGTGGTTGCCCGGAATCAGCAGAATCTCCATGTCGCCGGGCACCTCCTTCAGGTGCTCACAGAACTGCTCGTACTGGTCGTAGATGTCGACGATCGACAGCTCCTCGTCCTGGTTCGGGTAGACGCCGACCCCCTCGACCATGTCGCCGGCGATGAGGAGATACTCGACGTGTTCGGCCTCGTCGGTGTGGAGCCATTGTGCGAATCGGTGCCACGCGTCCTCGAGGAACTCGTCGGAGCCGACGTGGATATCCGAGATGAGCGCGGCCTGCACGTGGCGGTCTGCGGTGTTCGGGCTGTAGGTACGGGGCACCTCGGGGAAGTGGATGGCGTCGACGAACATGATGGAGCCGTCGTCGCTCAACCCCCCTTCGACGGCGATGACCTCATCGAGGAGGAGTTCGTCGACGAGGTCAGCAATCGGACGGTCCTTCATGACGAGACACGGGAAGACGCCGTTGGTGTCTTCCAGTTCGATGAGCCAGTGGCCGCTCGCGGTCGACCGGATGTCGTTGACCATCCCGACGAGCCCGGCCTCGCCACCCCCCTGTGAACTCTGGAGTGAGGTGGTCGGGCGATGCTGGACTCGACCGCGGAGCTGGCCGGCGAGCTTCTCGTAGCGGTCGCGGAACACGGTGACGAAGTCGTCGTACTCGCCGGTGCCCGTCGACTGGCCCGTGATGTCCTGTGCGACCGAAATCGACTGTTTCGACTGGTCGCGAGAGACGCTGTTAGACCCCCTCGTTTCGACTGGAACGTCCCCACCGTCGGTACTCGATTCCGCGGGGTTGGTTCCAGTTGAAACAGAGGGGTCGTGTGGGTCGGTGTCGTGGGGCGCATCTTCGCTCTCGCTCGGACCGGCCGGACGTTCCGTGGCGCGTCGGTCCGCGAGGGCGGCATTCACGTGGTCGGCGGTGAGAACGAGTTCGTCGTCGGGCGTCGCTTCAACTGCGAGTACGAGCGCCTGCTCGGGGTCGTCGGTGCCGGCAAGCAGGGTGACGGCCTCGCGAGAGGCGTTGTAGCCGTGGCTCGCGAGGAGACTGGCAATACGGGCGGGCGACGCCATCGGCATGGCCCGAGGGAGGCGGCTGAGCGAGAAAAGCGTGCCGAAACCCAGAACGTTGAAGCGACTCGCGTCGCCACTAGAGACAATGAGCGACGAGTCGGAACCGGAGGGACTGCGCGAGTGGTTCCACTGGTTCCGGACGACGGACCACGGAGCCGTCGTCTACGTGCGGGAGATGGGGATGAGCATCGCCGCGGTGTTGCTCGTGGGACTGCTGTTGTTCGCCGTCAGCGGCGTCTGGCCCCCGATGGTCGCCGTCGAGTCCGGCAGCATGGAGCCGAACATGAACGTCGGTGACCTAGTCTTCGTGATGGACGAAGAGCGGTTCGCGGCCGACGCCGCCTACGCCGGCACGGGCGTCGTCACCTACAAAGACGGCCGCGAGGTCGGCTACAGCAAGTTCTCCGACTACGGTGATGTCATCATCTTCAGGGCCGACAACGGGTCCGGGACGCCCATCATCCACCGGGCTCGCTTCTGGGTCGAGGAGGGAGAAAACTGGTACGACCGAACGAATCCCGACCACATCGGCGGGGCCGACAACTGCGGGGACCTCCGGAACTGTCCGGCTCCCCACGCCGGCTTCATCACGAAGGGCGACAACAACCCACAGTACGACCAGCTCGGCCCGCTGACCGAGCCGGTGAAGCCGTCGTGGATCGTCGGCAGCGCCGAGTTCGGCATCCCGAAGCTCGGCTACGTGAAGCTGTGTGCCATCGAACTCCAGACGCCCGGCAGACAGCCGAAGTGTCCGGTCGGGTGAGCTAACAGACCGGCTTCGGGTTGACGCCCATCGACTCCAGCTGGTCGGTGTAGGTCTCGTAGGCCGTCTGAATCGTCTCGCGTGCGGCTTCGAGCGCGCGCTCCCAGTCGTCGTCGGACGCACACAGCGCGGCCAGGTGGTCCGTCGCACCGGCCAACTGCTCGTCGAGGTCACCGCCGAGCGCGCGGAACGTGCTCGCAGTCTGGGGGTCGGCCTGCCCGACGAAGAATCCCGTCACCTGCTCTTTGGACTTCTCGGCGACGAGTGCGCGACCGACGAACGCGCCGAGACGCTCGATACTATCGGTACGGGCGCGCAGTCCCTCGTGCATGGCAGTCACGTCGGTCTCGACCGCGTCGGTCCCGAGTTCGGCGAGCACCTGCTCGTAGTGGTCCCGCTCCTCGTTGGCGACGGACGCGAAGAACTCGCCCGCAGCGTCGTCGTCGGTCCACGCCCCGAACGTCTCGCTCGCGGTGCGTTCCGCGGCGGCCGCAGCTTCGAGGACGGTCTCGGGGTCCATCTCGCCGGCGGTGTCGGCGTACAGCGACTTCGACGATCCGAGCCGCGAGAGAGCGGTGTCGTTGTCCGTCCGGACGGTCTCGGTGAACTCCTCGGCGTTCATACTCACTCGTCGTGAGCGGGCGGCTTGTAGTTGGCGTCCCGGCGAACTTTTCTCGCTCGCCCACCGAGCGGGGGTATGACACTCGCCGACGCCACCGCCGCGAAACTCGACGCGGCGAGCGCCGACCTCGCGACCCGCGACAGCGTGCTCGTCGCCTTCTCCGGCGGCGTCGACTCCGCCGTCGTCGCCGCCATCGCTCACGACGCCCTGGGCGAGGACGCCGTCGCCTGTACCGCGAAATCCGAGACGCTCCCCGAGGCGGAACTTGATGACGCGTTCGCCGTCGCCGAGGAGATCGGCATCCGCCACGAGACGACGAGCTTCTCGGAGCTTGACGACCCGGCGTTCGTCGAGAACGACGGCGACCGCTGTTACCACTGCCGGACGATGCGGCTCGGCGAACTGTTCGACACCGCACGCCGACTCGGCATCGAGACGGTGTGTGACGGCACGAACGCCGACGACCCCGGCGAGGGCCACCGCCCCGGACTGCGCGCCGTCGAGGAGTTGGACGCCTACTCCCCGCTGCTCGAACACGACATCACGAAAGCGGAAGTGCGCGCCATCGCCGACCACTTCGACCTCTCGGTCGCGGACAAGCCGTCGATGGCGTGTCTCTCCTCCCGGATTCCGACCGGGCTGGCCGTCACCGAGGAGCGGCTCTCGCGGGTGGAGCAGGCGGAGGAACTCCTCCGGACGTGGGGCTTCGAGCAGTTCCGCGTGCGCGACCACGACGGGCTGGCGCGCATCGAGGTCGGCGAAGAGGAACTGCCGCGCGCGCTCGACCCCGATTTCGTCCGCGCCGCCCGCGAGCACCTGCTCGAGTGTGGCTTCGACCACGTCACCCTCGATTTGGAGGGGTACGCGACGGGGTCGGTGTCACCGGCGGGCGAGGAAGCGGACGAACAGACCGACCGGACGAACGTGCTGTCGGCGGAGTACCCGACCAGCTAGCGCCACGGGGTGTGGTTTTCGGTGACGCTCTCGATGGTCTCGTCCACGTCGAAGACGTTGATACCGCAGTTGTCCTGCTCGTGGGCTAACATCGCCTCGGGCACGTCCATCTCCTTCGCGTAGCCGTGGAGCAGGTGGATGGGACCGCCGTGGGTGACAAGGAGGACGGTGTCGTGCTCGCGGTCGGCGATGCGCTCGATACCGTCGGTGACCCGGTCGTACATGTGCACGAGGCTCTCGCCGGATTCCGGCACCTCGCGTGCGGCCTCGGCGGCCGCCTTTCCGAGTGCGAACCGGGGATACTTCTCGAAGACGGTGTCGTAGGTGAGCCCCTGATACATCCCCACGTCGCGTTCACGGAAGGCTGAGTCGTACTCGACGTTCGTCGCGGGGAGCATCGTCGCGACCCGTTCGGTCGTCTCGCGGGTGCGTTCGAGGTCGGAGGCGTAGACGGCGTCGAACTCGTACTCGCCGGCGAGATGACGGCCGGCGGCAGTGGCCTGCTCGCGGCCGGTCTCGTTGAGCGGGACCGGTGCCCACCCCTGCATTCGGCCCTCGTCGTTCCACGCGGTTTCGCCGTGTCGCAAGACTACGATACGCATACCTCACCCGGGCGTGGCGTCGCCTTCAGCGTTCGCCTCGCGGGCCGAAAGGGCCACCTTCATGCCGCCGACTGCCCAACTCGGGGTATGGAATCGCCGCTGTGGACCGACGAGTTCGCTCCCGAGATCAGCGACCTGCCACAGCCGGACGCTCGCGACTACTTCGAGACGGCCGTCGACGAGCCGCTGAACCTCGTCGTCCACGGCCCGCCGGGGGTCGGGAAGACCGCCGCCGTCCGTGCACTCGCGGCGGCCGCCCACGAGGACCCCGACAACGACCTCGTGGAGCTGAACGTCGCCGACTTCTTCGACCGAACAAAAAAGGAGATCAAAAACGACGAGCGGTTCGCCTCCTTCCTGCGCGGAAACTCCCGCATGTCGAAACGCGACATGATAAACCACGTCCTGAAGGAGTCGGCGAGCTACCAGCCGGTCTCCGGCCGGTACAAGACCGTTCTGTTGGACAACGCCGAGGCCATCCGCGAGGACTTCCAGCAGGCGCTCCGGCGAGTGATGGAGCGCTACGCCGAGAACACGCAGTTCGTCATCGCGACCCGCCAGCCGTCGAAGCTGATTCCGCCGATTCGCTCGCGGTGTTTCTCCGTGTCGATGCGCGCGCCCGGCCACGACGCGATGGTCGAGACCGTCGAGCGGGTCGTCTCCCTCGCCGGCGTGGAGTACGACGACGACGGCTTGGAGTATCTGGCCGGCTACGGCGACGGCAACGTCCGGGAGGCCGTGCTCGGGGCACAGACGACCGCCGAAGCCGAAGGCGAGGTGACGATGACCGCCGCCTACGAGACGCTCGGCGACATCGGCCACGACGACGTGGTGGAGACGATGCTCGAGGCTGCCGAGCAGAGCAACTTCGAGGACGCGCGCTCGGAGTTGGACACGCTCATCTACGACGAGGGGTACGACGGCGACGAGATTCTCTCGGACGTGTTGGGAGTGGCGCGGTCCCGCTACGACGGTCGTCGACTGGCGAAGCTGTACCGTATCGCGGGCGAGGTGGATTTCGACCTGACGGAGTCGACGAGCGACCGGGTGCAGTTGGGCCATCTGCTCGCGGAGATCGGGCGACCGGCGGACGAGTAGCGCGGCCCGTTCGCGGGCGCGTCGCACGCGCGAGCGGGCATGAGAGAGTTTTTATCACGCCGTTTCGTAGCCGGCGACAAGATGTTCAAGGCTATTGTGAGCGCTGACACGCTCGGAGACGCGTTAGACTCCGTGAGCGTGCTGGTCGACGAGTGTAAGATTCGACTCGAAGAGGAGGGGCTCACGATTCGCGCCGTCGACCCGGCGAACGTCGGCATGGTCGATTTAACGCTCGATGCTGCCGCCTTCGAGTCCTACGAGACCGACGGGGGCGTCATCGGCGTCAACCTCTCGCGACTGGAGGAGTTCGTCGGCATGGCCGACGCCGGGCAGTTGGTCCAACTCGAACTCGACGAGGAGACCCGCAAACTCCACGTCCAGATCGAGGGACTCGAGGGGACGCTCGCGCTCATCGACCCCGACTCCATCCGCCAGGAGCCGGACTTACCGGACCTCGACCTGCCGGCGAACGTCGTCGTCGAAGGAGCCGACATCGCCCGCGCCGTCAAGGCCGCCGACATGGTCTCCGACCACATCGCGCTCGGCGTCGACGCCGACGAGGAACTGTTCTACGTCGACGCGGAGGGTGACACCGACGACGTGCACCTCGAACTCACCCGCGAGGACCTCATCGACCTGACCGCCGGCGACGCCCGCTCGCTCTTCTCGCTCGATTACCTGCAGGACATGAACAAGGCGATTCCCTCCGACGCCGAGGTAACGATGGAGCTGGGCGAGGAGTTCCCCGTCAAGCTCCACTTCGATATCGCCGAAGGTGAAGGTAGTGTAACATTTATGCTAGCGCCACGCATCCAGAGCGACTAATTACCCCAAGCGGCGGTCGATAACTGCCTTCGCCTCTCTGCCTGCCTGTTTCCACCCGTAGCCCCGCTCGTAGACGTGCCGCTTCGAGTCGACCAGCTCCTCGGGACTCGCCTCCTCGAAGCCGCCGCGTGCCCACGTGCCCGACTCCTCTAGCCACGTGAGCATCTGCTCGCGGGTCTCCTGCCACGAGAGCCCCACCATCTCGTAGAAGGCGACGAGCGCGAAGACGGCGTTGTCGTGTGCGCCGTGGACGGACCCCTTCTCGTAGATAGTCTTCAGCGGCTCCATCGTCGGGTGGGTGACGCGCTCTTTGTACGCTTCTGCGGTGAGCAGCTCCAGCGGCTCGTCGTCGTCGCCGTCGACGCGCTGGTCGGCACGGAGTCGGGAGAGACCGGCGGCGTGAAGCCCGCCCCACTCCTCGATGTTGGCTCGGAGGTCGGCCTGCGTGTGCGGTTCAGTCGAGAGTCGCGAGAGGATATCGACGTAGGCGGCTTCGATGTCGGTCCAGCGGACGCCGTCGAAGTCACAGTCGACGTCGTGGAGGTTCGTACGGGTGCGACAGCCCGGACACGGGTACTCGAAGCGCGGCATGGCTCACCTCCCGGCGTCGCGAACTAAGACGTATCGCTGTTCAGCCGGCGAGCATCGACTCGCGCCGGCGGACGAGTCGCGTGGCGAGATAGACGAACGGCGTGTCGACGACCGCGATGAGGAGTTTGAGCAGATACTGCCCGACGGCGAGACTCAACACGACCGAATTCGGGAGGTCCGGGCCGATGCCGGCGTACTGCGGGAGCAGATAAAAGGCGATACCGACGAACAGCACGGTATCGATGGCCTGTGAGCTGGCCGTCGAGGCGACGTTGCGGAGCCACAGCTTCTCTTTGCCCGTGCGTTCGCGAATCGCGTGGAACACGTACACGTCCCAGTTTTGCGAGACGAGATACGCGACCAGCGAGCCGAGGACGATGTTCGTCGACGCGCCGAGCACGGTTGCGAACATCTCGGGGTCGATACTCGACCCGGCGGCCGGCGCGGCGATGGTCGAGTAGACCAACGCGAGCATGACGAAGTTCATCGCGAACGCGACGTTGACGAGCCGGCGAGCCGACCGCTTGCCGTACAGTTCGGTGAAGCAGTCGGAGGCGAAGAACGTCACCGCGTACGCGAGCGCCGCACCCGGGAGGACGAGCGAGGAGTCGACGATCGGGAGCGAAAACGGGATGCCGAACGCGAGCACCTTCGCCGCCGTCAGCTGTGAGGTGACGAGCGCGGTGACGAACAAGGCGGCGAGAATCGTCGCGCCGAGTGGAATCGGTCGGTCACTCATCGTCGTCCAGTCGGCCGTGGCGAGCGTCGATGTCGTCGAGGATGTCGAGGTTCTTGCGAATCGACGCGCGGATCGCGTCCGACCGGTTCACGTACTTCCCCTCGGAGCCGACGTGGTCGTCGAGGTCAGCGAGCAGTTCCCCCGGAATCTCGACGCTGATTTTGGGCATACGGGAGGGTAGGCGCATCCGAAATAATAGTTCGTTCGTCTTGTAATCCTCTTTGAGTGTTATCTCATCGTCGCTCGGCGAAGGCGAACCGCGGCTTCACGTCGTCGACGCGCACGTCGACCTCCTCGCCGGTCGCGGCGTCGGGGATGAAAACGGTGAACCCCTCAACCTTCGCGATGCCGTCCCCCTCGCTTCCCTCGTCGACGATATCGACCGTCAGCTCGTCGCCCTCTCGCACCGGGGCAGTGAGTCTCCCCTTCGCGACGAGATACAGCTCTGAGGAGGAGTCGCGCGAGGCGTCCGGGTGGACGGCGCGCACATACTCGAACTCACTCTCCATGTCCTCGCGCAACGGAGCCACGTCCTGTCCCTCAAAAATCTTGACCGCGAGGTCGCCGCCGGCACCGAGTAGTTCCAGCGCCGTCTCGAAGGCCATCCGGGCGAGGTGTGCAGACCGCGCGGCGTCGAGGTGGTACTCGCCGGTCATGTTCGGTGCCATGTCGGAGACGACCGCGTCGGCCTCGCCGACCCGCTCGATGATGCGCTCGCGGGTGTCGTCGTCGGTCATGTCGCCACGGAGCGTCTCGACGCCGTCGATATCCTCGATGCGCTGGAGGTCGACCGCGATGACGGTGCCCTGTTCGCCGACGCGCTCGCTGGCGACCTGCGACCAGCCGCCGGGGGCCGCACCCAAATCGACGACGGTGTTGCCCGGCCCGAACAAGCCGGCCGTCTCGTCCAGTTGCTTCAGCTTGTACGCGGAGCGAGCGCGATACCCCTCCTGTTTCGCGCGGTTGTAGTACTCGTCTTTTCCAGTCATGCTCTCACCGCTGGCGAATCGCTCATACAGGAGATACACGCGCCAACGCGGAAAGATACGTCGGAGCCTACCGCAACACGAGGATGTGGCGGTCCAAGCTCCCGTGAACGGGCCGAACGAATCGGGACTCGACGGTCCAGCCGGCCTCGCGGGCGGCGTCGTCCCACTCGCGGTCACAGACGAGAACGCCCCGGTCTGTAACGCGGTGGGTCTCGGCGAGCGCGTCTTCGACGAGCGCAGACAGCGACTGATTGGCAATCTTCGACTGGCGGCCGTACGGCGCATCGAAGACCGCGCAGTCGGCGGTCTCGTCACGCAGGGGGAGCCGGGTCGCGTCGCCCCGAACCACGTCGTACCGACCGGGCGACGGCAGCCCGGCGACGCCGTCACCGTCGAGGAAGTGCGCGAGGTTGTCGCGTGCGCCGTGGCTCATCTTCCACTGGGCGTCGTTGCCGAGCACGTCCGCCCCGACGAGTCCCGCCTCGACGAGTCCGCCACCGGTGCCACACATCGGGTCGAGCACCGTGCGACCGGGGCGTGCGCCGGCGATATTGGCGACCGCCCGCGCCAACAGCGGGTCCATGCTGCCGGGCTGAAAGAAGGGCTTGTCCGTCGGGCGACGGCTGCCGAAGTCGCGGACGGATTCGGTTTCCAGCCACGCGAGCGCGGCCGTCTCGCCCGCGAAGAGCGCTCGGAGCTCGTGGTCGGGGGAGTCGAGATCGACCGGAAATCCGCGGTCGGTGAGCGCACCGCCGAGGTCGCGTTCGGCCTGCTGGGTCGACACGTCGGCCGTCGCCTGTACGTCTCTGGCGCGGACAGCGACCGTACCGGTGCGGTCGATGGACGCGGCTTCGAGCAGCGCGACGGCGGCGTCGATTCCCCCCTCGGCCGTACCGACGAGTTCGTCCGCGGCGTGGGTGTACGCGAGCCCGCGGACTCGGTCGGTGATACCGCGGGCCGTCGCGAGTCCGGGAGCCAGCGGCTGTACGTCCGAGCAGGCGCTCGCTGCCTCCCGGGCCGCGAAGGCGTCGTCTTCCCCACCGAGTTCGAGGAGATACACACCGAAGGTCGCAACCGCGAGCGCAAGAAGCCGACGATAGCGCGCGGTCTCATACGTACCTTTTTGAAGCGGAGAACCGACACACGAGTTAAATGGACGACCCCAAAGCGACCATCAATATCGAGAACGTGGTGGCATCGACCGGTATCGCCCAGGAACTCGATCTACAGAGCGTCGCGATGGACCTCGAGGGGGCAGACTACGACCCCGAGCAGTTCCCGGGACTCGTCTACCGAACGCAGAATCCGAAGTCCGCCGCGCTCATCTTTCGCTCTGGGAAGGTCGTCTGCACCGGCGCGAAATCGACCGCCGACGTGCACGAGGCGCTTCATCTCGTCTTCGATGAACTGCGTGCGCTCGACATCCCCATCGAAGACGACCCGGAGATTACGGTCCAGAACATCGTCACCTCCGCCGACCTCGGCGAGGACCTGAATCTGAACGCCATCGCCATCGGGCTCGGACTCGAGAACATCGAGTACGAACCCGAGCAGTTTCCGGGGCTCGTCTACCGGCTGGACGACCCGGACGTGGTCGCGCTGTTGTTCGGCTCCGGCAAGCTCGTCATCACGGGCGGCAAGAAGCCAGAAGACGCCGAAGTAGCCGTCGACACCATCGTCGAGCAGCTCGACGAACTCGGGCTGCTCGCGTAACGGATAAACAGCGACGCCCCATAGACCGGGGCGATGGTTGTTCCCCTGCAAAGCATCGCCGGCGGCGGACTGCTGGCGCTCGTCGTGACGTTTCTCCTGACCGCGGCGTTTTACGCCTTCACGCTCCATCTCGCTGCCACCTTCTTCATCGGTGACGTGCCCTCACAGCGGGCCGCCTACGCCGCCCCGGTGCCGGCGCTCGTCTCGATTCTGCTCGGCGAGTACGGCCAGTCGGGGGTGTTCGGTATCGGCCCGGACCTGCTCGTCGGCGTCGCGCTCGTAGTCGCGCTGCTTGCCGACCTCGCGGCCGTCAGCGTCGCCTACCGGCTGAAGCTCCGGTCTGCGGTGCCGGTCGTCGTGCTCCACTTCGCGTTCGCGGCCGTCCTCGGCATCGCGCTCGGGAATCTGCTCGGCGTCGGACTGCTGTTTTGATCACTCGTGGCCGGTCCACTGTGCGAGCAGGAGCGTCCCCTCGAAGAGGACGATCATCGTCACGGCGACGAAGATGGGACCGAGTCCCGTCGGGTCGCCGGTAAAGAGGAACGCCAGCGCCGCGAACAGCCCCCAGAAGATGAGTCGGCGGCTCTGGAGCCACGTCCGGGTGACGAGTCCCATCATCAGCGCCAGCATGATGAACAGCGTAATCTGGAACACGATGGCGAACGCACCGAGCATCAGGACGATGAGGTCGAACGTCTCCGTCAGCCCGAATGCGAGCGTCGTCGCGCCCTCGGAGTAGCCGACGAAGTAATCAAAGAGGATGGGGATGACGAGGTGGTGGGCAAACAGCATGCCGGCGGCAGCGAGCACCAGACTCGTCGGCACGCTCGCCAGGTAGTAGCGCCGTTCGCGGGGATACAGCCCCGGTCGCATGAACAGATACGTCTCGTAGACAAACAGCGGGAGCGCGACGACGAAGCCGGCGAGCGTCGCGACTTTCAGCCTCGCCAACACGACTGCGAGTGGGTGATACACCCGGGCACAGGCGGTTTGCGGGTCGACGTTCGTCGCGCCGACCTGTGCCACCTGCCGGCAGATCTCTTCGGTCCCGGGCAGATAGTTGAACCACAGGAAGTTGATGAGATACGTCGCGAACGGGAAGACGACGCCGGAGACGGCCGCCATCACGACGATGACCACGCCGAGCCGCTTTACCATCTCCTCGATGTGGTCGGCAAGCGGCATCTCCTGGTCGTCGGGTGCACCCTCGAACTCCTCGGGTTCGCTCACCGGGCCGGGCTGTGCGACCTCTGCGGAGTCGCCGACGGAGCCGCTCACGCCGGGTGAGCCGTCGTCGAACGACGCGTCGCCACGGTCGCCGATGTCATCGGTCTCGTCGGGGCCGTCCTCATCATCGTCGGCGTCCCGTTCGAGCGAGTCGCGTTCCACTGCCGGCGTGGTGTCGACTTCGTAGCCGTCGAACGGGTCGTCCGCCATCGTCGTCGGCGAAGTGTTCGGGTCGTCGCCAGCGTCGCCGTCGTCGTCGGCCGGCGTCTCAACCGGATCAGCCGTCGGCGTGTCGGGGTCGTCTTCTGGGTCGAGCGGTTCATCCGAGTCGGTCGCTCCGGCTGTCGTGTCGTCGGAATCAGGCGTGTTGCCGGTCTGTGGCGCGTCGTCGGCGTCGGAATCGGAGCCGTCACCCGTCTCGTCGTCGAGCCGACGAACCGCGGGCTCTGGAGGGGTAGTGTCGTCGTCCGACTCCTCAGGCATTAGCGTGCGTTCCGCGTCGCCCAGTTGTAAGCCTTCTTCTCGACGCTCGGCCGAGGCTGAAAGGTTGATAACCCGGCGGTACCCAACGACGTACGTGTCTGGAATCGTCGATAATGATGTCACCCGCGGGCTCCAGAGCGGTCGCGAGACGCTCGGTTCCATGCTGTCGGCCGCACAGAGCCATCTCCAGAAGGTGTTCATCGTCTTCGTGGTCGGACTCATCGCGACGATTCTGTTCTTGCGCAACTACGGCTGGGACCGGATGAAGGCGGACCTGTTGGCCGAGGCTCCGGAGGCGACCATCGTCGCGGTCACGCCGTTCGACGTGATTCTGTTGCAGGTGAAGATCGGGCTGGTGGTGGGCCTGCTCCTGTCGATTCCGTTCCTCATCTACTACTCGCGCAGCGCGCTCAAAGAGCGGGGCTACTGGCCGACGGGCGTGCCGCGGTGGAAGATCGCCGTCGTCATCGCCGGAGGCGTCCTCCTCCTGCTTGCCGGCGCGGCCTACGGCTATCTGCTCTTCTTCCCGGTCGTGTTCGACTTTCTCGCGGCAAACGCCGCCGCGGCCGACATCTCGCCGACCTACTCCATCGTGAAGTGGGTCCAGTTCGTCTTCCTGCTCTCGCTTTCGTTCGGTCTCGCGGCCCAACTCCCGCTTGCGATGTCGGGGATGGCGCTGTCGGGCGTCGTTCCCTACGAGACGTTCCGCGACTACTGGAAACACGCCATCGTCGTGTTGTACGCCGCAGGAGCGATATTCACGCCGCCGGACCCGCTCACGCAGCTGATGTGGGCGACCCCGTTGGTCGTGTTGTACGCGTTCTCGCTTGGTCTCACGCGGTTCCTCGTCACGGCACAGGCCGCCGGACGACAGGTCGGCCTGAAGCCGACGGCCCGGCGGAACTGGAACGTGCTCGCGGGCGTCGGCTTCCTCACCGGCGCGGTCGCGTTTCTGCTCGGGCGGGCGGCGTTCGACGGCCAGCTCAACGGCGTGATGCGGACGCTGGAGTCGCTCCCGTACTTCGGTCCCTCCTTCGCCGAGCGGTTCCCGCAGACGCTGACGACGGATACGCTGTTCGGGGTCGACACGCTGGTCGTCGTGGCGGCCGTGGCCGCGTTGCTCGCGGTTGTCGCAGCCTTCGCCGTCACGGTCGTGTTGATGTTCCGCGCGCTGGACGCGGTCGCCGACCGCTCGCCCCGCGTCGCGAGCACCGGCGACCCGGCCGAACTCGACCTCTCGGAACTCGACGCCGCCGGCATCCGCGCCGCACCGCCGGAACCGTTCGAAGCCCTCACCGAAGACGAGGCGCTCGCGCTCGCGAGCGGCGCACTCGACGACGGCGACGACGCCAAGGCGCAGGCGATTCTCGACCGCTACGACGAGATTGCAGAGCAGGAAGAGTCGGACGCCGACGACGAGATTGCGGCCGGCACCACAGACGAACCGGCCCCGACCGAGCCAGTCGAGGACGAAGAAGGCGGCGGTAACGTCGTCACCGAGACGGGCGCGGGGATGTTGTCGGCGTTCACGGCCGACGACGTGGACGAAGACGACATCGGCGGCTACTACCACGATATCGCCTTCATCGCCTCCTCGCTGCGGTCGAAGGCGTTCATCCTCGTCGGGACGTTCATGATCGTGTTGGCGGCGATGTTCTCGTGGCTCTACACCGGCGGTATCGGCTGGCTGAAGGCCAGCTTCCTCGGGCGGCTCGCGGAGGGGTTCTCGGCCGAACAGGTCGACACCGTCGCGCTCCACCCGGTCGAGGCGCTCATCTTCGAAATCAAGCTCTCGATTGTGGTCGGTGCGGTCGCGACGCTACCGATACTGCTGTACTTCGCGTGGCCGGCGCTCAAGGAGCGCGGCTTCGCCAGCGGCGACCGTCGGGTCCTGTTCGTGTGGGGCGGCAGCGTCTTCGCCACCCTGTCTGCCGGCACAGTCGTCGGCTTCCTGTTCGTCGCGCCGCGCATCATCTCGTGGCTCGCGAACGACGCGCTCACGGCGTCGATGGTCATCGCCTACCGCATCAACAACTTCGGCTGGATGGTCTTTTTCACCACCGTCGGGGTCGGCCTGCTCTTCTGTATCCCAGTGACGATGTGGCTGTTCCACGCTGGCGGGCTGGTCAACTACCAGCAGATGCGCGACCGGTGGCGCGTCGTCACCCTCGCCGTCCTCACCATCGTCGCGTTCGCCTCCCCACAGGGCGTCTTCATGATGTTCCTGCTCGGGATTCCGGTCGTCGGGATGTACTTCCTCGGGCTGGCGGTGTTACACGTGGTGACGCTTGGTGGCCGGCGTGGAGGGTCCGGTGGTCGGCCTCGTGCTGCTGACTGACCCGCCCGTTTTTTTCCATTCCCCCGGTGAGTACGGATATGGACCGACAGGATGCGGTCATCGCGCTGGTAGCGGTGCTCGCGTTCATCGCCGGGACGCTCGCCTTCGACCCTGTTAGTGGTGCGGCGCTCGCGCTGTTTCTCGGGTTCGTCTTCGGTGCGCTCGTTCGTGGTCTCGATATGCGATGGACGTAGGAGGCGTGTTCTGACGGAATTTAGTTTGAAATCGACAGCACTGCGCTGTTTGCTCTGACTTCGACAGCACCGCGACCACGCTCGTCGCTTGGCTTCGGGGAAACAGCACCGCAACCATACCAACCTTTCCCCACGACGCACACGCTCGCACGGCGAGCGGTGCGTCAGGCCACCGCCTCGGTTGCTTACTCAAGCGACGTAGTGGCGTGGTCCGAGCGCGCCCTGTGCGCGCGAGTCAGCGCGAGGGACGAGCGAGCGTAGCGAGGGAGTCGGCTGGGGAGGCTCGTGGGCGGTGCTGTCGGGTGGACTGAAAGGGGTCCTGAAGTCTGCCATAGCAGACTTCAGGGTCAGCAAGACGCGCAGCGTCTTGCTCAGACGGGCGTGTCGCGTTCACATGGTCGGCTCCGTGACCACTATCGGGAGCGAACGCAGTGAGCGACCGATATGTCACGGGGACAGAGGGAGAGCGAAGCGCTCCCAAGCAGCCGGCGGTGAAGCCGCCGGCAAGACCGCGACACCCCCGGGACTTTCGGGCCGTTCACAACAGAGCAGTCAGCGGGCGACACACCCAGAGAGTTCAAGCCGTACACAACAGCACTACGAGAGCAACCGAGATAGCCAAAACCACCAACCGACACATCCAGCAGTTCCCGACCATCCGAGACAAGAAAACAAACCGAGTATCCAACTCCACCGAGGGGACAGCACGTTTTTGCTGACAGAGGCAAACGAACAGACATGAGTCGCTCGCGTGACCGGCCCCGAAAGCCGGAGTGGCTGAAGATGCGTCCCCCCTCTGGCGACCGCTTTACCGACATCAAGTCGACGCTGCGCGAGCACGACCTCCACACCGTCTGTGAGGAGGCGTCGTGTCCGAACCTCGGCGACTGCTGGTCCGGGCGCAACGGCCCGGGGACGGCGACGTTCATGCTGATGGGCGACCGCTGTTCGCGAGGCTGTAACTTCTGTGACGTACAGACCGGCGGCATGGAGTCGCTCGACGCCGAGGAACCGGCGAACGTCGCGAGCGCCGTCGCCGAAATCGGGCTCGATTACGTCGTCTTGACGAGCGTGGACCGCGACGACCTCGCCGACGGCGGTGCGGGCCACTTCGCGGAGACGATTCGGGAAATCAAACGCCGCGACGAGTCGATTCTCGTGGAGGCGCTCATCCCCGACTTCCAGGGGGACGAACGCGCAGTCCAGGAGGTCATCGACGCCGGACCGGACGTGTTGGCCCACAACATCGAGACGGTCGACCGCCTCCAGTGGCCGGTACGGGACCGCCGGGCGGGCTACCAGCAGTCGCTCGACGTGCTCGCACAGATTGCCGACTCCGACTGTTACGCGAAAACCTCCATTATGCTCGGGGTCGGCGAGTACGACCACGAGGTGTACCAGACGCTGTCCGACCTCCGCGAGGTCGGGGTCGACATCGTCACGCTCGGGCAGTATCTCCAGCCGTCGACGCGCCATCTGGAGGTGTTCGAGTACGTCCACCCCGACAAGTTCGACACGTGGCAGACCGTCGCCGAAAAGCGGTTCGAGTTCCGCTACTGTGCCTCGGGTCCGATGGTACGCTCCTCGTTCAAGGCGGGTGAGTTCTTCGTGGAGGCGGTCGCCCGCGAGGGGTTGTCGCCGGCGGAGGCGCGCGAACAGGCCCACGCCCGGGGGGACTGAGACGCCATCACGTACCACGCCTCCGCGAGAGAGCCGACAAACACATGAAAATGCCGAACGCGGAGGCGATATTTTTGACCGTTCGTCGTATCTCGTGGCAATAGTCACGGCCTACGAAAGGTATTTACGAAACTACTTTGTCCGGTGGCTCTGACACCACGAGTATGATAGACCGGGTGGTACGGCGGTGAGCGTACTCGATACGGACCCACGCGAGCAGGTGCAGGTGCTCGCGGAGGGCGGGTCGGTGGTCGAGGGAGCGACCGTCCCCGACCTCTCCGAGGAGGAGTTCGTGGAGATGTACCGGACGATGAAGCTGGCCCGCCACTTCGACCAGCGTGCCGTCAGCCTCCAGCGACAGGGCCGGATGGGAACGTACCCGCCCCTAGCGGGGCAGGAGGCCGCACAGGTCGGCTCCGCGATGGCGCTCGACGAGCAGGATTGGCTCATCCCGTCCTACCGCGAGCACGCTGCGTCCTACGTCCACGGGCTGACGCTCGAAGGGACGCTTCGCTACTGGATGGGCGACGAGCGAGGCAACAAGCTGGACGATCTGAACATCTTCCCCGTCGCCGTGCCAATCGCCTCACAGGTCCCCCACGCCGCCGGCTTGGGGATGGCTGCCAACTACAACGACACCGACGAGGTGTTCATGTGTTACTTCGGCGACGGCGCAACGTCGGAGGGTGACTTCCACGAGGGACTGAACTTCGGCGGCGTCTTCGACACGCCGACCGTCTTCTTCTGTAACAACAATCAGTGGGCGATTTCCGTCCCGCGAGAGAAGCAGACCGCCTCCGAGACCATCGCGCAGAAGGCAATCGCCTACGGGATAGACGGCGTGCAAGTCGACGGGATGGACCCGCTTGCCGTCTACAAGGTAGCGAAGGCGGCCGTCGACCGCGCGCGCAACGGCGAGGGGGACAAACTCCGTCCGACCCTCATCGAGGCGGTACAGTACCGGTACGGCGCCCACACGACCGCCGACGACCCGTCCGTCTACCGACAGGACGACGAGGTCGAGGAGTGGAAGGCAAAAGACCCGATTCCGCGCATGGAGACGTTCCTGCGCGACCGCGGTGTCCTCGACGACGAGCGCGTCGCCGAAATCACCGAGTCCATCGAGGACGAGGTGGCAGCGGCGATCGAGACCGCGGAGGGGTTCACGCGACCGACGACGGACAGCATGTTCGAGCACGTCTACGCCGACATGCCGGAGCGACTCCGCGAGCAGAAGGCGTATCTCGACCGGCTCCAGTCGAAGCACGGTGACGAGGAACTACTGGAATGAGCGACACACAGAATCTCACACTCGTACAGGCGGTTCGCGACGGACTGAAAGGCGAACTGGAACGCGACGACGACGTGGTCGTCTTCGGCGAAGACGTCGGCAAGAACGGCGGCGTCTTCCGCGCCACGCAGGGACTTCACGACGAGTTCGGCGAGGACCGCGTCTTCGACACGCCGCTTGCGGAATCAGGCATCGTCGGCACCGCAATCGGGATGGCGGCCTACGGGATGAAGCCCGTGCCCGAGATGCAGTTTTCCGGCTTCGCCTACCCTGCCTTCGACCAGATCGTCTCACACGCCGCGCGGCTCCGCACGCGCTCGCGAAGTCGCTTCTCGGTGCCGATGACACTCCGGATGCCCTACGGTGGCGGCATCCGCGCACCCGAACACCACTCCGAGTCGAAGGAGGCCTTCTACACCCACGAGGCCGGGCTGAAGGTCGTCGTTCCCTCGACCCCCCGAGACACGAAGGGGCTGCTCGCGGCCTCTATCCGCGACCCCGACCCGGTCGTGTTCATGGAGCCGAAGCTCATCTACCGGGCCTTCCGCGAGGAGGTGCCCGACGAGACCTACACCGTCGAACTCGGCGAGGCGAAGACCCGCCGCGAAGGGTCGGACGTGTCCGTGTTCACGTGGGGAGCCATGACCCGGCCGTCGCTCGAAGCCGCGGAGCAACTCGAGGGCGACATCGATGTGGAGGTCGTCGACCTCCGCACGCTGTCGCCGATGGACTGGGACGCCATCGTTGAGTCGTTCAAGAAGACGGGTCGCGCGGTCGTCGTCCACGAAGCCCCGAAGACCGGCGGGCTGGGCGCTGAGATCACAGCCACGATTCAGGAGGAGGCACTCGGCTACCAGAGGGCACCCGTGACGCGGGTCACCGGCTTCGATACGCCCTTCCCGCTGTATGCGCTGGAGGATTACTACATGCCAGAAGCCGCGCGCATCGAGGACGGAATCAGGGAGGCGGTAGAGTTCTGATGGTCCGCGAGTTCGAGTTGCCCGACGTGGGCGAGGGACTGGCCGAGGCCGAAATCGTCTCGTGGCTCGTCTCCGTCGGCGACGCGGTGACGGAAGACCAGCCGGTCGCCGAGGTCGAGACCGACAAGGCGGTCGTGGAGGTGCCGTCGCCGGTCAACGGCACTGTGAAGGAAATACTCGCCGAGGAAGGCGAGATGGTCCCCGTCGGGAACGTCATCATCACGTTCGCCACCGAAGAGGACGAGACCGCGAGCGAGGAGAGCGGAGACACGGAATCGGACGAGAGCGAAGCCGAATCGGCAATCTCGGCCGTCTCCGAAGTCGGCGACGAAGACGAAGATGCGGAGGCCGGGGGCACGGCCGCGAAGGGCGGCCGCGTGTTCGCCTCGCCGAGCGCGCGCCGACTCGCCCGCGAACTCGACGTGGACATCGCGGCCGTCGAGGGGAGCGGTCCCGGCGGGCGCGTCTCCGACGCCGACGTGCGGGCACACGCAGCGAGCGACGACGAGGAGGAAGCAGTCGAGTCGGCGGTCGAACCCGCGACCGCGAAGGTCGGGGAGGACGACGAGGAGGAGCCAGCGCCGACCGGCGACGTAGCGCGCGCAGGGCGCGACCAGACGCTGGCCGCGCCGGCGACCCGACGGCTGGCCGAGGAGGAGAGCGTCAATCTCGACGACGTGCCGACCGACGAGACGCGCGACGGCGAGGCGTTCGTCCGGCCAGAACAGGTGCGTGAGTTCGCCGAGACGCAGCGGGCCGCACAGGCCGCCGACACCGAAGCGGTGCAGGCGGGCCAGGAGGCCGGCGCGGTCTCGACCACGCCCGAACAGGTCGACCAGCGCGAGACGCGCGAACCGTACACCGGGATTCGCCGCACCATCGGCGAGCAGATGGAGACCTCGAAGTACACCGCGCCACACGTCACCCACCACGACGAGGTGGACGTGACGAAGCTGGTGGAGACGCGCGCGCGGCTGAAAGAGGAGGCCGAAGCTCGGGGCCAGAAGCTCTCGTACATGCCGTTCGTGCTGAAGGCCGTCGTCGCCGGACTGCGCGAGTATCCGGTGCTCAACAGCCAGCTAGACGAGGAGGCAGACGAAATCGTCACGAAACACTACTACAACATCGGCGTCGCGGCCGCGACGGACGCCGGTCTGATGGTGCCCGTGGTCGATGCGGTCGACCAGAAGGGGCTGCTCCAGCTGTCCGAGGAGATGAACGAGCTGGTCGCGGCGGCGCGTGACCGCTCCATCGCCCGCGAAGATATGCAGGGCGGCACGTTCTCGATTACGAACTTCGGAGCCATCGGCGGCGAGTACGCCACGCCCATCATCAACTATCCCGAGACCGCAATCCTCGGATTGGGCGCTATCAAGGAGAAGCCGCGCGTGGTGGACGGCGAGGTCGTTCCCCGCCACGTGTTGACCCTCTCTCTTAGCATCGACCACCGCGTCATCGACGGGGCCGAGGCGGCCGCGTTCACGAACACGGTGAAAGAACACCTGCAGAACCCCGAACTCTTGTTACTCTAATGGTCGTCGGAGACATCGCAACTGGCACTGAGGTACTGGTCATCGGCGCGGGACCGGGCGGCTACGTCGCCGCCATCCGCGCCGCACAGCTCGGTCTCGACACGACGCTCGTCGAGAAGGACGCCTACGGCGGCGTCTGTCTGAATCGGGGCTGTATCCCGTCGAAGGCACTCATCACCGGGGCGGACACCGCCCACGGCGCCGCGTCGGCAGAGCGGATGGGCATCCACGCCGATCCCGCCGTCGACATGGCCGCGCTGTCGAGTTGGAAAGACGACGTGGTCGACCAGCTGACCGGCGGCGTCGAGAAGCTGTGTAAGGCGAACGGCGTCAACCTCATCGAGGGGACGGCGGAGTTCGACGGGGAAGGGTCGGTCCGCGTGATGCACGGGGGCGACGGCCAAGGTTCAGAAACCATCGAGTACGAACACGCCATCGTCGCCACCGGCTCGCGACCCATCCAGATTCCCGGCTTCGAGTACGACGAGGAGCACGTCCTCTCCTCGACGGGCGCGTTGAACCTGACGAGCGTCCCCGAGGACCTGCTCGTCGTGGGGGCCGGCTACATCGGAATGGAGCTGTCCACGACGTACGCGAAGCTCGGGACGAACGTTGAGGTCATCGAGATGCTCGACAGCGCCTTGCCCGTCTACGAGGACGACGTGGCACGGGTCGTCCGAAAGCGGGCCGAGGAGTTGGGCGTCGGCTTCAACTTCGGCGAGGGCGCGAGCGAGTGGGAGGAAACCGTCGACGGCGGCGTCCGGCTCACCACCGAGACCGACGACGGCGAACAGTCGACCTACGAGGCCGACCACATCCTCGTGGCCGTGGGTCGCCAACCCGTCACCGACACGCTCGGTCTCGACGCAATCGGGCTTGAACCGACCGAGGCGGGGTTCCTCGAGAGCGACGAGTTCGGCGAGACCGACGTGGAGAACGTCTACGCCGTCGGCGACGTGGCCGGCGAGCCGATGTTAGCGCACAAGGCCTCTGCCGAGGGGGAGGTCGTCGCCGAGCACATCGCCGGCGAGCCGTCCGCGATGGATTTCCAGTCGATTCCGGGCGCGGTGTTCACCGACCCCGAAATCGGGACCGTCGGGATGACCGAGACGGAGGCCGAGGAGGCCGGCTTTGAGCCGGTCGTCGGCCAGATGCCGATGAACGCCTCCGGGCGCGCGCTCACGATGGATGAACCCGACGGGTTCGCCCGCATCGTCGCCGACGCGGAGACGGAGTTCGTGCTCGGTGCCCAAATCGTCGCGCCGGAGGCCTCCGAACTCATCGGCGAGGTCGGCCTGGCAATCGAGATGGGCGCAACTCTGGAGGACCTCGGGTCGACCGTCCACACACACCCGACGCTGTCGGAGGCCGTGATGGAGGCCGCGATGAACGCCCAGGGGCACGCGGTTCACACGCTGAACCGATAGCTACCGGCAGTCGTCGTCGCAGTTGCCGTCCGGCTGTTCGCCGGGACTCACGCCGACGGGCTGTTCACTCTCGCCGAGCGACTGCTGTGCGTGGGCTGGCTGCTGGCTGGCGTGGTGTCGGTACCGTGGGTTGTGGCTCTGGTTCTCGTAGCCGTGCCCTTCGTGCTCGTGACCGTGGCCGCGTGGACCGTCGCAATCGGTGTGGTTGCCGTGACCGTGGTGGGCCTGTCCGGTCGGCTGGGCCTGTGTCTCTGCTGGCGCGGGGAGCGGAACGCCGGTCGCGACCCCCGCGAGCAGGAGGAGACCGACGAGGGCGGTGGCGAGTCGTCGCATCAGAATATGATAAAACCGACCGCCGGATGGGTAGTGTGGCGAACATCTTCGGTCGTTGTGGCCGTCGACACCCTGATACGGGCGTGTCGCGAGACGGGTGTATGAACGCACTCACGCTCGGCCCGGAGGGGACCTACTCGCACCGCGCGACGCAGTCGGTCGCCGACGACATCGACTTCGCCGAGTCGGTGACGGCCATCGTCGAGGGAGTCGCGACGGGCGCGTACGACCGCGGTGTCGTCCCCATCGAGAACAGCATCGAGGGCAGCGTCACGGAGTCGCTCGACGCCTTGGCCGACCAGCGGGTCGCCGTCGTGCGCGAGGTCGTCACGCCGATTCGACACTCGCTGCTCGCACAGACCGAGACGTTCGAGACGGTGGCGAGCCACCAGCAGGCGCTCGCGCAGTGTCGCGAGTATCTGAATCGAGAGTATCCCGACGTGGTGACCGAGCCGGTAGCCTCCACTGCCCGCGGGGTCGAGCGCGCCCGCGAGGACAGCAGCGTCGCCGGCATCGGTCACCCGGCGAACGCGGGCGACGACCTCCGCGTGCTCGAGAGCGATATCCAAGACCGGAGTTCGAACGCGACGCGCTTTCTCGTCGTCGCGCCCGAATCCGAGCGCAGCGAGGCCGGCGGGAAGACCTCCTTCGTCGTCTATCCGAACACGAACCACCCGGGGCTGTTGCTCGACCTGCTGGAGCCGTTCGCCGAGCGCGACATCAACCTCTCGCGAGTGGAATCGCGGCCCTCGGGCGAGCGACTCGGCGATTACGTCTTCCATATCGACATCGAAGCCGGACTCTACGAGGGGCGCACGAAAGGTGCGGTCGCTGAGCTAGAGGAGATCGCAGACGAGGGGTGGGTGCGCGTGCTCGGGAGCTACGACACCGAGCACGTCGTCTGAGCGACACACAGCAGACACCCGTCTGACAGCAGTTTCACCCTGCTCCCGTCCCGCGATTTCACTTCCGCTCTGGATGGCGGGAGTTTATATACCGACACGCCGTACAAACGGCTGCACACGCTCCTTCCCTTCTGTCGAAACCGATAGGACCCCGGGCGGGGTAGCCGTAGGTATGCTCGACGTTGCAGATGTACTCGAAGCGCGCCAGCGGGTGATGGAAGTCGCCCGCCGCACCTCGCTCGACTACTCGCATACCTTCTCGAAGACGACCGGAGCAGACGTGTATCTCAAGCTCGAAAACCTCCAGCGAACCGGCTCGTTCAAGATCCGGGGGGCGACGAACAAGCTCGCACACCTCGACGACGACGAGCGCGAGGCCGGCGTCGTCACCGCGAGCGCCGGCAACCACGCACAGGGCGTCGCGCTGGCGGCAGATCGGGCGGGCATCGATGCGAAGATCGTCATGCCGGAGTACGCCCCCGTCTCGAAGGTGGAGGCGACTCGCTCGTACGGCGCGGAGGTCATCCTCCACGGCATCGACTACGACGCCGCACAGGAGAAGGCCCACGAGCTGGAGGAGCTGGAGGGCCGCACCTACGTCCACGCGTTCGACGACTACGACGTGATGGCCGGACAGGGGACGCTGGGTCTCGAAATCGTCGAAGACCAGCCCGACGTGGAGACGGTCGTCGTTCCCATCGGCGGCGGCGGCCTCATCTCCGGGGTGGCGACGGCGGTGAAGGCGAACGACCCCGAGACGCGCGTCGTCGGCGTCCAAGCCGAGGGAGCCTCGGCGATGGCCCAGTCGCTGGAGAAGGGCGAGCGCGTCGAGACCGAAGCCGTCGACACCATCGCCGACGGCATCGCCGTCGGCCAGCCCGGCTCGCTCACCTTCGAGGTCGTGAAAGAGCGCGTCGACGAGATCGTCACCGTCAACGACGCCGCCATCGCCCGCACGCTCGTCGACCTGCTCGAACGGTCGAAGACGCTCGTGGAGGGGGCCGGCGCGATTGCGCTCACCGCGGTCGTGGAGGAGGCCTTCGACTACGAGGCGGGGGAAGTCATCGTCCCGGCGCTGTGTGGGGGAAACATCGACCTGAACGTCCTGCGCAACGTCATTACGCGCGGACTGGTTGAGGACGGCCGCTACCTCAAGTTGAAGACCACGCTGGAGGACCGCCCCGGCGCGCTCGAACGGCTCATCGGCATCATCGCCGACGCGCGCGCAAACATCTTCGGTATCGAACACGAGCGCACCTCCCTGGAGATGAGCGTCGGCGCGACGGAGGTGGAGTTGGACCTCGAAACGCGAGGTCACGACCACGTCGCCGAGCTCATCGCCGCACTCGAAGCCGAGGGCTACGACGTGGAGATTCTGGTATAAAAAACCGAGCAGCGGCTGTTTACTCTGCGGAGCCGGTCTCGATGGGCGCGCCGACGAGGTTACCCCACTCGGTCCACGAGCCGTCGTAGTTGACAGTGTCGTCGTAGCCGAGCAGTTCATGCAGTGCGAACCACGCGACCGACGAGCGCTCGCCGATACGGCAGTAGGCGACGGTCGTCCCCTCGCCGTCGATGCCCTCCTCGGCGTAGAGCGTCTCCAGCTCGTCGAAGTTCTTGAACGTCCCGTCGTCGTTCGTCACGGCCGCCCACGAGATGTTGCGGGCACCGGGGACGTGGCCGCCGCGCTGGGCGGTCTCCTGCAGGCCCGGGGGCGCGAGAATCTCGCCGGAGAACTCCTCGGGCGAGCGAACGTCGACGAGCGGAATCTCGCGCTCGATGGCGTTCTCCACGTCGTCGCGGTAGGCGCGGATGGACTCGCGCGGCCCGGAGGCGGTGTACTCCTGTGCGGAGTAGCTCGGGGCCTCGTCGGTGGTCGGGTAGTCGCTTTCCACCCAGTACTCGCGGCCGCCGTCGAGCAGCTTCACGTCGTCGTGGCCCCAGTACTTGAACTGCCAGTAGGAGTAGGCGGCAAACCAGTTGGAGTTGTCACCGTAGAGGACGACCGTCGTGTCCTCGGTGATGCCGTGGCTGCCGAGCAGATTCTCGAACTCGGACTTGTCGAGGATGTCGCGGGTCTGCTGGTCCTGCAGTTGGGTCTCCCAGTTGAAGCCGACCGCGCCCGGCGCGTGGGCCTCGTCGTACGCCTCGGTGTCCACGTCGACCTCGACCAGCCGATGGTCGGGGTCGTCGCTCTGGAACTCATCGAGGTGCCCCTCCACCCAGTCGGCGGAGACGATCACGTCGTTTGCATAATCAGTCATAACTCACCCTATCAACGACCGCCCCCTTCATAGATACCCTCCATTCGGACAGTTCGGCCACCACTCTCGTTTTCCAGATATTTTTGCCGCTACAATCGTGTCAACTGCTCGCACGGAATCGGTTCAAAACGCCGCCAAAAGCGCCCGAGAGCCGTATCGAGTGATTCTATAGGTATTTGTTGCCGGTATCGTGGAGTCGCCGGCCGCGAGCGATGGCGTCGGGTTCAAGCGGGCGGGCGACGACCGACACGTATGGACACAGTCGTGTCGCCGGCGTGGCTCGCCGACGAGGCGGTCGTCGTAGACGTACGAGACGCGTGGGAGTTCGACGGTATCGGCCACGTCCCGGGCGCGGTTAACATACCGTTCGACAGCTTCCGAGGCGACGACGGCGAGGCCGGCAAACTGCCGGGGGCAGCGGTGTTCGCCGCGCTCGTCGAGGAGGCCGGCATCGGCAACGAGGATGCGATTGTCGCGTACGACGACCACCACGGCGTCTTCGCGGCCCGGTTTCTCGTGACGGCGGAGCTGTACGGCCACGACCCCGAGAGGCTCGCCTTACTCGACGGGGACTTCACCGCGTGGCAACGGGAGTACGAGACGACGAGCGAGGAGACGGCCCGAACGCCGACCGACTACGAGGCACAGTTCGACACCCGCGGCCCGCTCATCGAGATGCACGAGGTGCGTGAGGCAATCGAGGCGGGCGCGACGCTCGTGGACACGCGCGAACAGGACGAATACGACGAGGGCCACATCGAGGGGGCCGTCCGGCTGAACTGGCGGGCGTTCGTCGACGACGAGACGCGGGGACTCAAGCCAGAGTCGGAGCTACGGGAGATTCTGTCCGACCGCGGTGTCGACCCCGAAGACCACATCGTACTCTACTGTAACACCGCACGCCGGGTCAGCCACACCTACACCGTGTTGCGCCACCTCGGTTACGAACGGCTCTCCTTCTACGAGGGGTCGCTGACGGAGTGGGAACGCGAGGGCGGCGAGCTAATCAGAACGTAGATTGCTGGCTGTCCTCGTGAACGGACGCGAGCGCGACGGCCTCGACGACGAGTGCGACGATGAGCGGTCCGGCGATGAAGCCGATGACGCCGAGCGAGAGAATGCCGCCGACGAAGCCGACGAAGTAGAGCGTCACGGGGAGGTCCGCGGCGTAGCTGGCGAGCCGCGGCCGAATCACCATATCCGGGACCAGCCCGATGAGGACGCCGCCGACGACGGCGACGAGGACGGCGCGTTCGATGTTTCCGGCGAGGATGTCGGCGACTGCGAGCACGCCGAGGAGGACTCCTGGCCCGAGGATGGGGATGAACTGAAGTCCGCCGGCGATGAGCGCGAGCGTGAACGGCGCTGGGTAGCCGAGCGGGAGGAACGTGATGAGCGCGACGAGGAACGTCCCGGCGGCGGTCGCCGCCTGTAGGATGTAGATGCCGTACAGCGTGTCGCGCATGCGGAGGTGGAACCGCTCGACGATGTCGTGATACCGTCGCGGGACGACCGTGAAGACGGTCTGTGAGACCGCACCCGGCCGCAGGAGCAACCCGTAGACGATGAGACTGAACAGGAGGAGTTTCAACCCGAGGACGGGCGCGGCGCTGGCGGCGCTGACCGCTATCTCGCGGACGACACCGGCGAGCGGCTCAACGAACGTGGCGCGTTCGAGCGTGTAACTGAAGGTGGCAAACTGGACGGTGAACTCGGAGGGGAACTCGGTGATGAGCGCGATGACGGCGTCGCGACGCCGGTACAGCGAGAACGCCGCCAGCCCGAGTCCGGTGAGGACGATTCCGAAGGCCCCGACCGCGAGCGCCGCCGCCGACCACCGCCGCGAGAGCCCGCGTCGGCGCAGATACTCCCGCATCGGGTGTAACACGTACGCGACCGTGATCGCGAAGAAGGCCGTCGTGATGACGGCCCGCAGGAGAAAACCCGCGAGAACGAGCAGTCCGACGAGGATGCCAGCGAGGACGTAGCGGTTGTTCCGGCGGGGCACGGCTGTGACTCTCCGCCCCGCGGAGTAACCTTTTGCCCCGGCAGCGAGCCGCGTCGTTTAAGACCACGGAGTGGAACCACTGGGTAATGACAGACGAGCGCGTGAGCCGGCGGGCGTATCTAGCGACTGCCGGCACGGGAATTGCGATGTTGGCCGGCTGTTCCAGCGGCGGAGACGGAGCCGCACCCGAAGGCGAGACGGCGACGGACACGCCGGTCGTGACGGGGACGCCGACGGCGACGCCGGAGTCGCTGTCGGGGACGCTAACCGTCGCGACCTACTCCTCGTGGGTGGAAGACGAGGGCGCGGCCGGCCCGTGGCTGAAACAGACGTTCGAGGAACGGTACCCCGACGTGACGGTCGAGTACGTGACACCGGACGGCGAGGTGAGCCACTACGTTCAGCGCAAACAGCAGGGCGCGCCAATCGACGCCGACATGTACGTCGGCTTGAACGTCGACCAGCTGATTACGGCAGACAGCAACCTCGACACCGACTTATTCGACACGCCACAGCTGTCGAACGGGCGCAACGTCAAGGACGGTCTCCGGTTCGACCCACAGGGCCGAGCCGTCCCGTACGACACGGGGTACATCTCGGTCGTCTTCGACGAGTCGGAAGTCCCACGCCCGGAGACGTTCACCGACCTGACGGAGTCGGAGTGGGAAGACGGCCTGCTCGCACAGAACGCCCAGACGGCCGCGACGGGCCGGGCGTTCCTACTGTGGACCATCAAGGAGTTCGGCACCGACGGCTATCTGGACTACTGGCGCGACCTGCAGGCGAACGGCGTCACCATCCTCGATAGCTGGACCGAGTCGTACAGCAACGCCTACATGAACGGCGAGCGGCCGATGGTCGTCTCCTACTCGACCGACCAGGTGTTCGCCAACCGCTACGACTACGACATGACGCGCCACCAGGTCGCCGCGCTCAACGGACAGGGGTACGCCAACCCCGAGGGGATGGCTCGCTTCGCCGGCAGCGACAACTCCGACCTCGCGGCCGTGTTCATGGACTTCATGCTGACCGCCGAGGCACAGGGCGAAATCGCCGTCCGGAACGTCCAGTTCCCGGCGATTCCCGAGTC
>Ga0102935_1000013_pt1 | contig 57612 bp, 65 predicted proteins | sample SalPonR2_A_D2_MG_FD_78508 | JGI IMG/M metagenome (GOLD analysis project Ga0102935, IMG submission 78508) | Salt pond soil microbial communities from South San Francisco under conditions of wetland restoration - Salt Pond MetaG R2_A_D2_MG | ecosystem: Environmental > Aquatic > Marine > Intertidal... | reverse complement strand
CTCGACGACGAGACCACCGAGCGACGGTTTAGCAGTCTCGGCCTCCGGACCGGCGACCGCGGCTACCGCGACTCATCGGGCCGGCTCTACGTTCAGGGGCGAGTCGACGATACGATCATCACCGGCGGCGAAAACGTCCATCCAAGCGAGGTTGAGGCGGCGCTCCGATCGCACCCCGCGGTCGAGACCTGTGCCGTTGTCGGCGTTCCCGATTCGGAATGGGGACAACGTGTCTCGGCGCTCGTCGTCCCGGCCGGCGATGCTACACCGGCAGTCGAGACACTCGAATCGCACTGCCGGGACCACCTCGCGGGCTACAAGCGCCCCCGGACAATCGAGTTCGCGGAGAAGCTCCCCCGGACGGCGTCGGGGACCGTCGACCGTGACGCTGTCACCGCCCGGATCGTCGGCGACGAGTAACGCGGACGCGAGCGTTTTAATTCACCCATCCTCTTACGGGACCCCGTGTGCACACTCATCGTCGCCTGGCAGGTCTTCGAGAGCGCGCCGATCTGTGTCGCCGCGAACCGCGACGAGCGGACCGGTCGGCCCTCGACACCGCCTCGCGTTCGGGAGGGGGAACCGACGGTGGTCGCGCCGCGGGACGAACGCGCCGGCGGGACGTGGATCGGTTACAATGAGTCCGGACTCCTCGCCGCGGTCACGAACCGGTGGGTCCCCGGCGACGGCGAGCGCTCCCGTGGATTGCTCGTCGACGACTGCCTGAGAGAGCGTTCGGTGGCCGACGCACTCGGGTTAGTCGAATCGGAACTCCAGCGCCGTTCGTACGCCCCGTTTCATTTCTTGCTTACCGACAGGGAGACGTGTCAACTGGTCGTCCACGACGGCGACGGCGAGTTCGTCTGTCGCCCACTATCAGCCGGCGTCCATATCGTCGTCAACGTCGGCGCGGATAGCGAGTGGTTCGTCCCCGAGCGCCGCCCCGAAGCCGGACGGCGACAAGCGCGACACGCCGAACGCGTCCGCGAGGAACTCCGGCCCGACGACGATGAGACCGCTGCCGAGTGGACGGACCGGGCCGGGGCAATCCTCGGTGATCACGATTACGGCGTCTGTATCCACGGCGATGGCTTCGGCACCCGATCGTCATCGCTGATCCGACTCGGGGAGGAACGGGTCTTCGAGTTCGCGGACGGGCCACCCTGTGAGACGCCGTTTCGACGGATCGACGCCGACGTCTAATCGAGTTACACGCTGTCCGCCGAACGCTCACTTGGGATACGAAGCGGCGCGTTCGACTGCGTCGGTGACCGCAGCCCGGGCCGACCCCTCAAGCTCCACGAGCGGTGGTCGGACGGTTGCCTGCTCGATGACGTTGCGTTCCCGGAGCGCGACCTTCGCACCGGCGGCGAAGCCGTATTCGAGACAGACCTCGAAAACCGGCGAAAGGACCTGTTGTTGGATCGTCCTGGCTTTTCCGAACTCGCCGGCATCCAGGGCGTCACAGAGCGTTCGGCAGGCCGCCGGGAAGACGCCGGCAAGCGCGTTGATGCCACCGTCGGAGCCCATCGCTCGTGCCCCCACGAAGTGGTCGTCGTACCCCTCAAAAACGCGGAAGGACGCCGGAGTCTTCGCGACGAACCGCTCGATCGCGCTCAAATCGCCGCTCGTGTCCTTGAGACCACGGACCTCCTCGCGAGTCGCGAGTTCGCTGACAGTCTCGACGGCGATCGGCCCGCTGGCACACGACGGGATGTTGTACAGATAGATCGGAAGGTCGCTCCCGTCGGCGACTCGTTTGTAGAAGTCCCGATTGCCAGCCGGGTCGTTCGCCGCGTGATAGTACGGCGGCGGGACCAGCGCCGCGTCGGCACCGACAGCAGCCGCGTCCTGTATGAATCCGAGCACTCCCGGCACCGTCGTCGCACCGGCACCAGCGATCACGGGGACGCGCCCGCCGGCCGCCTCGACTGTCGTTTCGATGACGGCACGCCGTTCTTCCCCGGAGAGACTCGCGAACTCTCCGGTCGTCCCGCAGGGAACGAGCCCATCGACGCCGCGATCTATCGTCCACGCGACAATCTCCGAGAGCGCTCCGTGATCGACGGTCTCATCGGCGTCGAACGGCGTTACGAGCGCCGGAAGCGAGGCGACCGGCGGCAAATCGATCTCCGTGGTCGGATCTGACATATCGTCGCGTTCGACCGTCGATGGATTGTAAGTTCGGTTCGTCAGGCGTTGTCTGCCGGACAAGCAATGATTTAAAGGGATCGCCGGCCCACTAGTAGCCGATGAGTACCGCCGCCGAAGCCGACCTCTCGGAGGTAGAGCGCGAAGGGCTGGAACTGATACGAACCACCGGTGGCATCCACCAGAGCGACTTCTGGAAGGAGCTCGACATCGACTCCCGGAAGGGCAGCCGAATTATCGACAAACTCGAAGAGCTGGAACTGGTCGAGCGAGCGGAGACGGTCTATGAGGGCCACAACACGTATCTCATCACGCCCGTCCTCGATCCCAGAGACCTGGACTTCTCGCTTCTGATGGCCGGTGACATGCTTTCGCCGTTCGTCGGCGACGAGGAGATCGACCCACAGGGCGACGCCTTCTCGCAGTGGGTCATGAACCTGGCCTACGAGGAGTACTAGCGGTTCACGTCCTCGATCTGAGACGGTGCGACACCGATCCGCGATTGACGTTTACTTTCCTTCGAAGAGCCGTTCGGCCGTCCCTTTCGGCAGTCCGGACGCGGCGATTTCGTCGGCGACGTATTCGATGTCGTATTCGACGCGCCGGAGATCCGTTTCGCCTGTCTCCGTATCGAGAACGGCGTAGGCGGCCCTGGGATCGCCGTCCCGTGGTTGGCCGACGCTACCCGGGTTGAGTATCACTCGATCGTCGACTCGAACCTCGTGTTGAATATGCGTGTGCCCGATCACGATCCCGTCGTACTCGTCGACGTACGGCCGAAGGTCAGCGAATTCCCGGGGATAGACGTACTTTCCGAGCCGTTCGGGGTGTGAGTGGACCAACAGATACCGGTCCTCGCCGAACGTCGCCGTGCGCGGTAACGCTTCCAGCCACTCCAGTTGTGCCTCCGAGAGTTCCTGCTTTGCGTACTCCAGTCCGGCTTCGGCCATCCGGTTTGCGGCGTACCGCTGTGGCGTCTGAACGGTCCGATCGTGGTTGCCCTGAACGGTGACCGTCGCTAGCTCTTTGCTCCGTTCGAGACACGCCCGCGGCCACGGATTGTATCCGACGACGTCGCCACCACAGACGATCTCGTCGACGGCGGGCATGTCATCTAACACCGCCTCGAGAGCCGGGAGGTTCGCGTGGATGTCGGAGATAAGACCGATTTGCATACCGACGCGTTCGGGCGCTTTCGATGAAACTCTGGTGGTGGTCCCGACTGGCGACTGCGATGTCGCGCGCGTTTACCCGTCGACGCCGACGATTTCCAGCACGTCGCGGAGATCCTCAATTTCGTGGTCCGCCTTCGGCCCCTGTGCGTCCGGACCGTAGCCGACCGTTTCGATACCGAGCGCGGCCGCGCCGGAGATATCGTGATCGTAGCGGTCGCCGATCATGACGGTCCGGGCCGGATCGGCGGTTGTCGCCTCGAGCGCGTCCCGGAACACGCGTTCGTCGGGTTTGGTGTACCCGATCGCCTCCGAGGTCGTCACGTGATCGAAGTGATCGCGAACACCCAGCGTCTCGAGCATCAGGTGGGCTTCCGGGGTGTCGATATCCGAGACGATCGCCAGCCCGACCCCTGACGACGACAGGGCAGTTATCGTCTCGATCGCACCGTCCTTCGGTCGGAGTGCGTCCTTGACCGACGCTTCGAGGCGTGATCGCCAGTCTGCGGGCGGATTACCGTCGAAGAGGGCTGTAGTGGCCTTGGCGTACCCCTCGCGTGCGAGGCGGTACTGATTCCCTTCGCGTCCCCGGAAGTGATCACCGAGGGTCGTCTTCCATGCTTCGAGCGCGTCGTCCGAATCGAGGCCCGACTCGGCAGCCAGTTCGTCGACGAACGCGGCGTATCCCGCCCGAATCGACGCCAGTTCGACGATGACACCGCCGATGTCCCACAGGACCGTCCGGGGGTCGCACTCCGTCATGCGTCGTATCTCCGGACACCGTTTTGCGATTCGCTCGTGACTCGTCCGTGTTCCTCGAGATATGCGAGTGCGCCCATCGCCTCCGGAACCAGATACTGGCTTTCGTGGCCCCCCGCGATCGTCTCCGCGACGGCGGCGGCGGTCGCCTGACCGTCGGCGACGAGTTCGGCGACGCGATCCAGGCGGCTGTCGAGACTCGATCGATCACGCTCGACGGCTCCCGGAAGGTCGTCATGAATCGGCCCGTGACCCGGATAGACGAGATCGACGTCGAGGTCCGCCATACGATCGAGCGCCCGATAGAACGCGTCGAACGCGTCCCGGTAGCCGTCGTCGAGACGCTCGTGCAGAACGATCGGCCGAAACGGCTCGATCCCCATGTCGCCGGCCAGAAGGACGCGATCGCCGGCGATCTCCGTTCGGTAGCTCAGGTGGTCGGCCTGGTGACCGGGAAGATGAACCCCTTCGAATTCGAGTTGCCCAACAGAAACAGGCTCGCCGGGCGCTATCCAGACGTCGACCGATTCCGGGGATAACAGCTCGACGTTCCGATCGCGCAGCTCGACGGCCTCTCCGACCACTGATTCGAGAGCATCGCCCGAAAAGCCGGCCGCTCGACAGTTCCGGCGCACCCGAGTCTCGAGTTCCTCGCGGGACTGTGTGAACCGCCTCTCGACGCCGACCGGTGCGTACACCGTTGGATCAGCGGCTTCGATAATGGTCGGGACTCCGCCAACGTGATCGACGTGCGGATGGGTGATGAGGAGATGATCGATATCGTCGATCGAATAGCCGCACCCGCTGAGTGCGTTCTCGAGGGCCTTTGTCTCCCCCGGCGCGGCGGCATCGACGAGTATGGGCCCAGGTCCGTCAATAAGATAACAGGCGACGTGGCCGGGTGGCCATTCCACGTCGAACGACAGCCGGTGGACCCGATCTTGGCTGCTCCGTGTCTCCATTCGCAGGTAGTTCGGTAGCCGGCGCGTATAAGCTTTCGTTTCGCATTACCGGGAGTTTTGTTACCAATGTTGGACTCCTTTTCTCCATGCTTACCTTTATTAATAACAGACGCGAACATTCGCGAGATCAATGTCTCAAATTCACACGGACACACCCCCGGTGTGTGACCGTCGATGACGACGCGGTTCTCAGTCGCAGGACAGACCGCTGTCATCACCGGATCGAGCCAGGGGATCGGCGAGACTACCGCAAAGCAATTTGCGGCCGACGGGGCGAACGTCGTCGTCACCTCTCGATCTCCGGAACGGATCGAATCAGTCGTCGACGAAATAAACGACAGCGACCGACCTGGCGAGGCGCTCGCCGTCGAGTGCGACGTCCGCGACCGCGAGGCCGTCGAGACGCTCGTCGAGACGACTGTCGAAGCGTTCGGACGCCTCGATTCGATGATCAACAACGCCGGGGCGTCGTTTATGACGGATTTCGACGACATCTCGGAGAACGGTTGGAAGACGATACTCGATATCAACCTCCATGGCACGTTCCACTGCGCACAGGTTGCGGGCCAACAGATGCAAACACAGCCGCACACTGGTACGATCATCAACTTCGCCTCTATCGCGGGGACGATGGGATCGCAGTCGATGAGCCACTACGGGGCGGCGAAAGCGGCTGTAATCAATCTCACACGATCGCTGTCGGCGGCCTACGCCGATCACGGGATCCGGGTCAACTGCGTTGCGCCGGGGCTCGTCGGGACGCCGGGCGTCGCTTCCCAGATGGGGATCGATCCGGCCGATGTCGATCGAGCGGACGTCACAAAGGAGATAGGTCTGTCGGCCGAAATCGCCGATATCGTCCAGTTTCTCGCGAGCGACGCTGCCTCCTACATCGTCGGCGAAACGATAACTGCCCAGGGCGTTCCGTCGCTTGAGGACGCCCAACCGTGGGACGCATGACTGAACGCGACCTCTCTTTGCCGGTCGCCGCACAGCCGAGCGTCGACGCGCTCGTCGAGCAGGCACGACTCGGAGACACCCTCGGGTACGATACGGCGTGGCTGCCGGAGACGTGGGGCCGAGACGCCGTCACGACGCTCACCTGTATCGCACGCGGGACGACCGATATCCGCATCGGCAGTTCGATCCTCCCGGTGTACTCCCGTTCGCCGGCACTCATCGGACAGACTGCGACGACACTCCAGGAAGTTTCGGAAGGCCGTTTCAGACTCGGCCTCGGCCCGTCGGGGCCGATCGTCATCGAGAACTGGCATGGGGCCGAGTTCGGGAACCCTCTGCGACGGACGCGAGAGACCGTCGAGATCGTCAAACAGGTGCTCTCCGGCGAACCGGTGGCGTACGACGGCGAATATTTCGATCTCGAAGGGTTCCGGCTCCGGTGTGATCCGCCAGATACGGCCCCGCCCATCGATACGGCCGGAATGGGACCGAAAGCGGTCGAACTTGCGGGGCGCTTCGCCGACGGCTGGCACGCGCTTTTGTTGACCCCCGCGGGACTCCGCGACCGGCTTGAGGACTTCGATCGGGGCTCCGAACTCGGCGACCGAGACCGGTCCGAACAGCGCGTTTCGCTCTCGTTGACCTGCTGTGTGCTTGAAGACGAGGCCGAAGCGAAGCGGCTCGTCAAACAGCATATCGCCTTCTACGTCGGCGGCATGGGATCGTACTACCGCGATAATCTCGCGCGTCAAGGCCACGAGACAGTCGCAAACGAAATCTACGACCGCTGGCAGGACGGCGATACAGACGGCGCGATAGCGGCGCTTTCGGACGATCTCCTCGAACGGCTGGCGGTATGGGGCACACCCGAGACAGCCCGGGATCGGCTCGCGCGTTTCACCGATGTTGACGGTGTGGCCGCGGTGTCTGTCTCGTTCCCGCGGGCAGCGGATCTCGAACAGATCGAGTCGACGATGCGGGCGCTCGCCCCCGAGTAACCTTCTGTATACACATCCCCCGTACTCTCTTTCCGTCCAACGTTTTATATACGAATACGGAGCCAGCCACCCTGTGCGCTGAACGCCTGTCGACGGGCCGCCAAGGCGGGAGTAGGGGCGACTTCGTTTCCCAGAGAGGCGACGAACGGAGTACCGTCCGCTGTGACCCACGGCTCGTCGGACGATAACGGGTCACCTGTTCGCTATCTTTCGGTTACTGCCACGTCCTTCAGCCGAGCAAGGACCGTTCCGGTGGCGAATCCCCGACTGTCACAACCCCGAAACGGCGTCTTCGATCTCCTCGTGAGGCACGGGGTCGGTCCACCCGTCGGCGTGCCAGGCGTGTCGAACAGTTCTATGATTATCAAGAACGAAGACGCCCCGCCGTGGCGTTTTCGTCCCGGCCATCCCCTGCCGTTCAACGAGGAGATCGTACGCCTCGGCGATGGCTCCGTTGAGATCGGAGAAGATCGAAAACGGATTGTCGAGTTGTCGAAGGAACTCGTTGATCGAGTAGGGGCCATCACGGACGACGCCGTACACCGGAACAGAATCGAATTCGTCCCAGCCGTATGTATCGTATTGGGACCACCAGTTCTGTGCGATCGCTGAAAAGACGAAGCCATCAAAAACGATAACAGCGCCGCGGTCACCGAGAGCCGAAGAGAGCGTGCTCGCACGGAAGATCTCACCGTCACAGAGGAGCGCTTCGAACGTCGGGGACTGTTCGCCAACGGATGGTGGCATACAGATGCATCTAGCGGGTCCGCATTAAACATCCGGACGCCGTGTAACGGAGACGGCGGTTACGCTGCTGTCATCGCTCTCGAAGCGCCTGTCCGGCGTCTGTCGTTCCCTCTCGAACGAACGAGAGGTAGAACGCCCGTCCACAGCCATCGGCGTCCGGATCGCGTGTCGATCCGTCCTTGCCACAGTGAAACCGGACCCCGTCTGCGCTTCCCCCTTCGTAGTCGTCCTCAACTGAGACGTAATTCCAGCCCTCGCGCGGGTAGGGAGTGACCGACTTGTCGGCGAGATAGCCCTCACGCTCGAGTTCGACGACGGTCTCACAGTGCGGGCAGTAGTAGGTAACGGGATAACCCATATGCTGGGTAGGGGCCGATCCCGTTTGGGCGTGTCGCCACCGACAAACTGTCCGTTCGGGATCCGGGCACTGACTTTAGTTTCCTCACTACGTAGAATACGTATGCCCGTCACGCTCTACCGCTTGGAAGGCTGTCCGTTCTGTGAGGATGTTGTCGATACGCTCGAGGAACTGGAGGTCGAGTTCGACAGCGTCTGGGTGGAGGGACTGCACTCCGAACGCGATACGGTAAAGGAAATCACCGGCCAGCGTCAGGTCCCGGCGCTCGTCGACGACGCGTACGGCGTCTCGATGAGCCAATCGGCGCGCATCATCGAATACCTGCGGACGACCTACGGGGACGCTGACTCGCTCGAATCCGTCGATGTCGAATTCACATAAATCGCTTGTGCTCAGTCGGTGAGGCTGTGCGGGTCGAGCCCCGGATCGTCAACCGGTGGCGCACCGAGCGCTAGGATGACGCCCTGTTCGTCGCCGACGTTTCGATGCCCGTGTCCGATTTCCGGCCCCGCGACCCAGAACGTCCCCGGATCGGCGTCGACGTACTCCGTCTCTCCAGAACGGCCGAGCTTCAGCGAGAACTCACCGTCGAGGACGAAGTATAGTTCTTCTTGCTCGCTGTGGGCATGATACTGGATCTCCTCGCCGGGTTCGAAGTACCACACGGTCGCGCGCATCTCCGAGAGTCCGAGCTGTTTTCCGACGGGTTTGATGTCCAGATCCGGCGGCGCTTCCTCGATCTCGGATAGATCGGTTAGTGATACATCATCGAGATCGACAACTTCGTAGTCCATGGCGGACGGACGGAAGTCACGTGACGACAAAAAGCTAGGCCCTACCCGCTCTCGACGACGTGTTCGACGAGTGCCGGCAACAGTTCCGTCACGTCCGCTCGGAAATCGTACGTGGCCCGATCGGAGAGTTCCGTCCGATCGAGATTGATGACGACGAGGCTTCCGCCACGATCGATCGCGTGCCGTGGCAGCGAAGCCGCGGGTTCGACAGTCAGCGACGACCCGATCGCTAAAAAGACATCGGCGTTCCGCGAGGCCGCCTGCGCCCGGAGCAGGGCGTCCTCGGGTAGCGACTCGCCGAACAGGATCACGTCCGGCTTGAGAACGCCGCCGCAGTTCCCACACGTCGGCGGCGTTTCGCCGTCTTCGACGCGTTCCATCACCGGATCGATGCCGAAGTGACTGCCGCAGTCCGTACAGACGGTCCGCTTTCCGCTGCCGTGTATCTCGATCGGATCCTCGCTGCCGGCAGCCTGGTGTAACCCATCGACGTTCTGGGTAACGAGCGTATCGAGGTCCCCTGCGGCTTCTAGGTCGGCTAGCGCTTCGTGGGCGGCGTTCGGCTCGATATCGCCGACGAAAAGCTCCCTGACCATCTCGACCCGATCGCGCCAGAACCCCGCCGGATCGGCACGGAACCGAGAGATATGGAAATCGTCCGGATCGTATCTGTTCCAGAGCCCGTCCTCCGATCTGAAATCGGGGATCCCCGACGCCGTCGAAACGCCCGCCCCAGTCATCGCAACTACCGAGTCGGCGTTCCGAATCGCCGCAACCGCGGCCGACAGATCCTGGGCGTCCATATCTGTCGTCGGATCGGCGGGCACAAAACTGCTATGGCGCGATCTGTGAACTGTTTATCGAGAGCTACGGAAAATCGCGAAACGAAACGCATCGCCGCGTGATCATTCGGACCGGACAATCCACCCGTCGGGTTATAAAGCGCCGTATCGTGGAGCGATCTTTGCGGGGGTCGGAAACGGGGAACCGAGTACGATTCACCGAGACGACGTTACTTCAGCCGTTCCTGCAGAAATGACGGATGGGCGGCCGTAACGCCCTCGATAGAGAGGATCTCTTCGCGGATCGCCTCGCCGACCTCGTCGCCGTCAGCCGCGCGAACCTCGGCCATCAGCATGTGATCGCCACTCGAAGTGTACAGCGACTCGATGACGTCGAGATCCTTCAGTTCGCGCGTGACTTCGACGTAGCGTTCGCTGGCGACGTCCATCCCGACCAGTGCGATCGACATCCCCGAGAGCTTCTTCGGATCGATGTCAGCCGAGTAGCCAACGATGACACCCTCCGATTCGAGTTTGTCGATGTACTTCCGGACCGTCGGTTTTGAAACGTTTGCCTGTTCAGCGATTTCGGTGTAGGAGGCCTGGGCATCGTCCTCGAGGACGGCGAGTATCCGCTCCTCCGTTTCCGCGCTCATGGTGTAATGTTTTACGTCCGTGAAAAAATATCTTCCGAAGCTGAAAACACGAGTGCGACGGCCGGCTACCCGCAGCTACGGCAGTCAGCGTGGTTTACAGGTTCGATCTCTACATTCGATTCAACTAACAACGGTAATGCGGGTGGAGTACGCTTAAGAGGGAGCCGACGGCAAAACGAGTGTATGACGACAGACGGTGTCGACCACGCCGAGAACGGCGCTCGCGACCGCACGGTGATAGAGGCCCAGCGCCGTAGGAACGGCTCGGCGCGCTCAACCAACAGGACGTCGAAACGAACGATGATGCTCGCGGCGGATCGCGGAGTTTGCCCCGAGGGCGAGTGATGACGGAGTCGGAATCGCTACCGGACGAGGTCGTCGACCACTTCGAGGGCGAACTCGATGAACACGGGCTCTTCGCCTGGCTGAATTTCGAGTTCCCCGCTATCGAGCCCGGTCGCGTCGTCCTCGAAGTCCCCTTCGACGAGAAGTTCGCGAACCTGCTTTCCGGTGCCGCACACGGCGGCGTGACGGCAACGACTATCGACACGGCCTCCGCGTTCGCGCTACGGTCGACGTTCGACGATCCCGTCTCGGCAAAAGTGACGACGACGGACCTCGACGTCAGGTACGTCAACGCGGCCCGTGACGACCTCCGGGTCGAGGCGACCGTCGTTCATGCTGGCGGAACCATGGGTTATACTGACTGTGAGGCCACGACCGTTCGCGAGGGCGAACGGAAAACTGTTGCCACCGGTGGCACGAGCTACAGACTATTCAGAGAATGACTGACGAAACTACTGACACGAACGACGAGGTCGGAACCGACGACAGCGACGAAACCGGCGTCTTTCATCGGATCGAGGAGGGCGATTCATATGTCACGCAGGGACGGACGATTACGGACGCCGACGTAATGAACTTCGCGGGCGTTTCCGGGGATTTCAACCACGTCCACACCGACGCGGAGCGAATGGCCGACTCGGTGTTCGGCGGTCGGATCGTCCATGGAATGTTCGTGTTGAGCGCGGCGACCGGTCTCGTCTGGCAACACCGAACTGTCGAGGAACGTGAGGCCGTGGTCGCCTTCTACGGCATCGACAATCTCCGATTCCGGAATCCGGTCCGTATCGGGGACACGATCCGAGTCTCGATGGAGGTCATCGAAACCGAGACGAGACCCGACGGGCCCGGGAACGGAACCGTCAGGTACGCAATGGCGGTGCAGAACCAAGACGACGAGACCGTCATATCCTGTGAGATGATCTCGCTTCTCGAGTAAGCTGTCGCCTTACTCGCCCCAGTTGCGGCGTTCGGTGGGCCGCTCGGAGAGTGCTATCACGTCGAGCGGTTCTTCGACCGTTTCGAGGGCTTCGAGCGTGGCCCGCGAACTCGGTACCGTCGAGAAGTAGGTGAGCCCCTCCTCCACAGCGACCTCGAGGATGTCACGATCGCGCGAGAAGATCACGTCGATCTCGTTGTCACGTAGCGCTTCGGCGAGGTCGTCGTAATCGTCCTTCGTGTGGACCTCGTAGTGACGTTCCGCGTCGGCCCGGACGTCGGTGATGTCCTCGTTCTGCTGGGACATCGCTCCCAGCGTGTCCAGGTCGACGATGGCAGTTCCCTCGGTCGGGATCCCTTTTCCGGTGGCCGATTGGGCTTTCAGATAGGCTTTGCCGAACGACCGGGCCGTTCCCATCACTTCCCCCGTCGACTTCATCTCGGGGCCGAGCCGAGGATCAGACCCCGGAAGGCGGTCGAACGGAAGCACGACCTCCTTGACCGAGACGTGCTCCGGGACCTGCTCGTGGGTCTGGAGTTCATCGAGCGACGCGCCGGCCATGACTTTCGCGGCGAGTTTCGCGATCGGAACGCCGGTCGCCTTCGAGACGAACGGAACCGTTCGCGAGGAGCGGGGGTTCGCCTCCAGTACGTACACCTCGCCGTCGCGGACGGCCAACTGGACGTTCAACAGCCCGACCGTATCGAGCTCGCGGGCGATGTCGAGCGTGACCTGACGGACGCGTTTGAGAACGTCACCCGACAGCGACCGTGGCGGGATCATACACGCCGAATCGCCGGAGTGGACGCCGGCCGCTTCGACGTGCTCCATGATCCCGCCGATCAGAACGTCCTCGCCGTCCGAGACCGCGTCAACGTCGAGTTCGACCGCATCCGCGAGGAAATCGTCGACGAGAATCGGTTTGTCGGGAGCGACCCGGACCGCTTCCTCGATGTACTCCTTTAGTTCCTCGTCGGAGTAGACGACGTCCATCGCCCGACCGCCCAGCACGTAAGACGGGCGGACGAGGACCGGATACCCGATATCGTGGGCGAGATCGAGTGCTTCGGACTTGCTCGTGGCGGCCCCGCCCTCGGGTTGGCTGATCCCGAGTTCGTTCATAAGCGCATTGAACCGGTCGCGATCCTCGGCGAGGTCCATCGCCTCGACGGAGGTACCGAGAATCTCACAGTCGAGGTCCCGGCGTTGGAGCTCTACTTCGAGGGGTTCGCCGACGTTGACGGAGGTTTGTCCGCCGAACTGGACCATTACACCGTCAGCGTTCGTTTCTTCGACGATATCGGCGATCTCTTCGGCGGTGATCGGCTCGAAGAACAGGCCATCGGAGGTATCGTAGTCCGTCGAAACCGTTTCGGGATTGTTGTTGACGACGTGAGCGTCGATGCCCATGTTCTCCAGGGCGCGAACGGCGTGGACCGCACAGTAATCGAACTCGACACCCTGACCGATCCGGATCGGTCCGCCGCCGACTACGACGACCGATTCCATGTCCCGGTCGACCTGTACCTCACTTGTGCCCCGCCCCGTCGGCGGCTCCCGCGCGGAGTAGTAGTACGGCGTTGACGCACGGAACTCCCCGGCACAGGTATCGACCTGCTTGAACGTCCGACTCGAAGTGCCGGCTTCCACGTCGTCGATGGTCGCAGCGACTCCAGAGCCATCAGTTTCGACCGGTTGACCGTCCTCTTCGCCGGGGTCCGTGGCCTCGGAAGGGATCCAGGAGGCGTGCGTATCGTTGAATTCGCCACCGGTCATGGCGGTGATCTCCTGGTTCGTGAAGCCGGCTTCGGCCGCCGGTTCGAATTCGCCCTCCCGAGCGGCCTTCGCGGCCTCTGCGATTCGGTCGAACCGTTCGAGATACCACTCGTAGATCCCTGTCAGTTCATGGACCTCGTCCAGCGTATAGCCGCGGTAGAACGCCTCCAGTATCGCGTAGGGGCGATCCGGCGTCGGCCGTTCGAGGTACTCCGAGTCGAGTTCGTCGTCCTCGATTTCGCTCCAGTCGACGGCCGGATCGTACTCCGAGGACCGCAACGCCTTCAGCAGTGACTCCTCGAAGGTCCGCCCGATCGACATCGCTTCCCCGGTCGATTTCATCGCCGGGCCGAGTTCGAACTCGACGTCGGAGAACTTGTCCTTTGGCCATCGGGGTACCTTCGTGACGACGTAGTCGATCGCGGGCTCGAACGCGGCGGTCGTCTGGCCGGTGATCTCGTTTTCGATCTCGTGGAGACGCTTGCCCATCGCGACCTTTGCGGTGACGCGGGCGATCGGATAGCCGGTCGCCTTCGAGGCCAGCGCGGACGACCGTGAGACGCGGGGGTTGACCTCGACGACCCGGTACTCTCCGGAGGGCGTCCCGTCGTCGCGCCAGGCGTGTTGAATGTTACAGCCGCCCTCGATGCCCAGTTCGCGAATCACTTTCAGCGCCGAATCGCGCATCTCTTGGTGGGCTTCGTCGGGGATGATCTGAGAGGGAGTGACGACGGTCGACTCGCCCGTGTGGATCCCCATCGGGTCGATGTTCTCCATGTTGCAGATGATGATACACGAGTCGTCGGCGTCGCGCATCACTTCGTACTCGAGTTCGACCCAGCCGGCGATCGATTCGGTGATCTGGACCTCGTGGTTCCGCGAGAGCTGAAAGCCCTTGCGTGCGATCTCGCGGAGTTCGTCCATGTCGTCGACGACGCCGGAACCGGAGCCGCCGAGCGTGTAAGCCGTCCGGGCGATGACCGGCAACCCGCCGACGGACTCGACGGCGGCTTCGAGTTCGTCCATCTCGGAAATAGTCTCGGAGCGACAGACCGGTTCCCCGATCTTCCGCATCCGGCCGCGGAACTGCTCGCGGTCCTCGGTGGCGTAGATCGTGTCCAGCGGCGTCCCCATGATCTCGACATCGTACTCTTCGAGGACGCCTTCCTCTGCGAGTTCGGCGGTAACGTTCAGCCCCGTCTGGCCGCCAAGCCCGGCGATAACCCCGTCGGGTTTCTCTTCCCGGATGACCTCGGCGATGGCTTCCGTCGTGATCGGCTCGACGTAGACCTTGTCGGCCATCTCGGGGTCAGTCATGATCGTCGCGGGGTTGGAGTTGACGAGGACGACTCGTGCACCCTCCTCTCGAAGTGCCCGGCACGCCTGTGCGCCGGAGTAATCGAACTCGGCTGCCTGTCCGATCTGGATCGGCCCGCTGCCGATGAGCAGGATGGTGCGGTCCTCGTCTGACATTACTCGTTTCGAGCCTACACATCGTAATAAGCCCGGCGAAACGGTATGGTGGCTGACCGCTCCGAGACAGGCTATCAAACCGCCTATTTCGGCCGTTCGATCCGGGTACGCTCCCGTTTCAGCCGTCGGGGGTAACGATGCCAACGCCGCCCCCTGGCCGAGGCCGACGGTCGACCGTTGCCCGGGAAGTGTCGGCAGATACTTGGCTTCGGCTCTCTCAGTTCTGTTTACAATGTTAGTGACGTCCGGCGGTGGGACCGTATGACGGACGCGGACGCCGAGTACTTCGAGCGGATCGTCGACGAGGAGTCGTTGCGGGCGTATTTGACTGCGGAACTCGGGGCAGCCGAGACATACGATGTCCGACATCACCAGGAAGGTCACTCGAACGAGACGCTGTTCGTCACGTGGGGCGACCGCGAACTCGTTATCCGGCGGCCGCCGCCGGGAGACATCGCCGAAAACGCCCACGACGTCCTCCGAGAATATCAGGTGATCGACGCGCTCCAGGAGACTGATGTTCGTGTCCCTGTGTCAGTGCTCGCGTGCGACGATCACTCTGTCATTGGGAGTGACTTCTACGCGATGGAGCAACAAGAGGGCGACGTGCTCAGAGACGAGGAACCCGACCGCTTTGCGAACCCGGCGGCACGCGAACAGGTCGGCTACGAGGCGATCGACCGACTCGTTGAGATCCACCAGGTCGATTACGAGGCTGTCGGACTCGAAGAAGGCGAGTTCGGCTACCCACCAGGGTTTACCGAACGGCAGGTCCGGCGGTGGTCAGAACAGCTAATGTGGGCGTTTCAGGTCACGGCCGACGACCGAGAAGTCGAAGACCTCTATACGGTAATGGAGTGGCTCTACGACAACGTTCCAGACGACGAGGAGTACCCAAACACGCTCGTTCACGGCGACTACAAGCTCGATAACCTCATGTTCGGTCCCGGTGAGGACCCGGAGATCGCCGCGATCTTCGACTGGGAAATGTCGACGCTCGGTGACCCGTTCACCGATCTAGGGTGGTTGCTCTCCTACTGGCGCGACGAGGGGGATCCCGAATCTCCGCTCCCGTCGCTCGCTCAGCCGTTTCTCACTCGCGAGGGCTATCCGACCCGCCGCGAACTCGTCGACCGATACGAGCGGAAGACCGGCTTCGACTTCGACGACGCGACGTTCTACTGGGTCCTGGCCGCTTACAAACTCGCCGGTCTCGGCGAGATGTTCTATCGCCGGTATCTGGAAGGGAACTCCGCCGATCCGATGTATCCGAAAATGGAAGAGGGCGTCCCGGCGCTGGCCGAACACGCGTTGGCAATCATCAACGGTGAACTGACGCTGTAGCGGCGCTCTACGACTCGACCGAGGGCTTATTTGTCGTCCCGATCCATCGAACCGTGTATGGACCCGGAGACTGCGGCCTGGTATCTCGTTCTCGCTTCGGGTGTCGCTGTTTCGATCGTCGTTCTCGTCGTGCTGGCGAAGCCCCGTGGCCGGTGGGCACGGCGCCTGCGGGAACGGTTCTATCTGGGTCTCCCGTGGGGAACGCTCGGTGTCGTCGCTGTCGTCGCTGTCTTTTATCTGTTCGTTCAGGGCGGTCTCGGCAGCCCGAGGGACCCGATCGAGATCCCTTTTCGAGCCTACAGCTACTTCTACCCGCTCGGGATGCTAACGTCTGGGTTCGCCCATTCCGGCCTGAGCCACGTCACAAGCAATCTGCTCGCAACACTCGTGTTCGGCTCGCTCGCCGAGTACGCCTGGGGGCACTTCCCGGACGACGGCCAGGACGGACCGGCGGTTCCCCGACTTTCGGAGCCGTCCATCCGGATCGCCGTCTGGGTCGGGGCGATAGTTATCACCGGACTCTTCACGTCGCTTTTCAGCCTCGGGCCAACGATCGGGTTTTCCGGCGTCGTCTTCGCTTTCGTCGGCTTCGCGCTGGTTCAGTTTCCGATCGCAACGATCGTCGCCGCGCTCTCGGCGGGAATCGTCACCCAGTTATACAGAGCGATCCAGACGCCAGAACTCCGACAGACAGCCAGAGAGACGTTCTCCCAGCCATGGTGGGCCGGGATCGCGATTCAGAGCCACGCCGTTGGCCTGCTTATCGGCGCGACGGCCGGGATCGCGTTGTTGTATCAGCGTGACGTTCGCCCGACGCCCGAACACGTCTGGCTCGCCGCGCTCGCCTTCGCCGTCGACCGGGGGCTGTGGGCGGTCTATCTGCCGGAAGGCTCCGAGACGTTTCGGCTGTTCCGGGCGCTCGGGATGGCGGCTGTCTTCCTCCTGGCCGCGCTCGTAGCGAGCGGTGCGACGGCAACGGTCGGCGATCTCGTCCCTCGCATCGATCTCACCCGCCGGGAAGCGGCCTTCGGGCTCGTGATTGCAGCGACACTCGCGCTCTCGTTCGTCGCCGTCCCGCTGAACCTCTATGGGGTCGACGATCCGAGCACTGGCCTTGAGAAGGCCGAGTCGGTCGAAGTTCGAGACTACACGGTCTTCTATGCCGAAGACGTCGAAAACCAGTTCGTCCCGGCGGTCTCGATCCCCGGCGGCATGAACGGAACCGACGGCGGCCTCGACTCCAGCGGCGTCATCGTGGTCTCGGAACAGCGAAACATCTGGTGGGAGGAAGTCTCGAAACGTCGGCTTGCCTCGGAGGGTACCGCGACTATCCGGGTCGGCGGCGTCACCTGGAGCGAGGACGTCCGCGCGAACCGGACGACGTGGGCCGTCGCCGGCGGAAACAAAACGTACAACGTCAGACTCGGCCGGTCGACGGCCGACGATCGACCCGTCGTGTTCCGGGCCGATCCCGCAGACACCGACGCTGTCATCGACGGTCGGAACATCTCAATCGCGCCGGTCGAGGAACATTTCGAAGTCGTCGTCTCTCGCGACAACGAAACGATCGACTCAGTCGGGATTCCGGCCGACAACGAGACGGCGACCGCGGGTGGCATCAGCTTCAGACGGGAGGGGCGGGACCTGATCGCCGAACGAGGTGACACGCGGGTCCGGATCGCCCGGCAGCCGGAGTGATCGGCGGCTTTACCGTTCGATAGGCCCGCCGGATCCCGCTTACTGACCCCACTCGATCCGGAAGACTTCCGTGTCGATCGACTCGGACGCCGTCGTGTGGTGATCGAACTGTCTCGGGAGGTCGAACTCCGCGGCGAAAGCGTCCGTCACGGTGCCATCGTTATCGTCGACGAAGGACTCGACGAAGGACTCGCTACCGGCGTTGTGAACGGAGTATGAGACGGCTGCGATATCCGCCGCGGTTTCGAGAAACGTTCGATCGGCGCCCTCGTTTCCTGACTGTGCGCCGAACGGGGGGTTCATGAGAACGGTCGCCCGTGAGTCGGCGGCAAACGGTGCCGTCGTGGCGTCGCCTCTGACCCACGCCACCTCGGTCATCGCGCCGACGCGCCGCTCGTTTTCCTGTGCGGTCGAGAGCGGTGCCGGATCGACGTCGAGTCCGACGACTCGATCGGGACCACGAAGCGCCGCCCCGAGCGCGAGCATGCCGGTCCCACAGCCCATATCGAGCACGGTTTCGCCTTCGATATCGCCCCGCAGATCGGCCACGTGAACGATGTGAGCGGCCAGATCCGGCGGAGTGTGGTACTGCTCTAGGGGCGCACGGGGGTCCTCGAATCCCGCCACGACCGCGAGTTCCTGCGCCAACCGCCGTCGGGTCGCACCGGTCATCATCGATAATTTTTCACGAACATACTTATAAATTCGTGTATGCTTCAAAGTAATTCAGCGGGGCCCGGCCGACCATAGCTTCTTTTCGCCGGCCGGCTAACCCCCGATCATGGAGTGTCCCCGCTGTGGGAACTCGCTCGAACGATACACGCTCGGCGACCGGGAGGCCGTCACCTGCGGAGCGTGCGGCTACGCCGGCATCGCTGTCGATCATCACGGCGAACGGCGAACAGTCGAGTCGTGGGCCGAGGCGCTCTCGAGGGCTCCGGACGTCGACCGGATCGCATCGGTGACCGTCGAAACGACTGACGATGACCCATCGCTCGAACTCGCGTTCGAATCGTCGGCCGACGAGCTGGATACCGCTGCGGAACCGACCATTATCCGTGTCGAGGAACCCGACTCGGAACTGGCCGCGGCGCTCGAAGCGGCTGAAGGGGACGGCGATCAGTTCGTCTGTGACGTCTGTGGTCGGGCCTTCGACCGGCGCGAACAGCTCTACGGTCACCTCGCGGTCCACTCCGGCGACGACACATAGGCGAACGGTCCCCGAGTCCCATTGAGATCAGTTCTTCGTCACCCCGACCCGGACGGCGGTGTGTTTGTATTCGGGAATCTTCGAGACCGGATCGAGCGTGTCCCCTGTCAACCGGTTGACGAGCGGGTCGGCGAAATGGAAACTCATAAACACAGTTCCGTGGCGGATCGCCGGCGTGACGTCGGCTTCGACTGAAACCGACCCGCGCTCGTTACTGACCTCGACGCGGTCGCCGTTCTCGATCCCTCGATCGGCGGCGTCGTCGGGATGGATCTGGAGGGCGTCCTCGCTGTGCATCCGTGTGAGCGTCCCCGACCGACGCGTTAGCGCACCGCTGTTGAAATGCTGTAATACGCGTCCGGTCGTCAATACGAGTTCGTCGTCTTCGGCCGGATCGACGGGATCGACGTGGTCGACGGCGCGAAGCGATGCCGTCCGGCGCCCGGTCGCGAACGTCTCGGCGTGGAGGACGTCGGTTCCCTCCGCAGCGCCTTCAGGACAGGGCCAGCGCTGGCTGTCTGTTCCGATCGCCGAGTAGGACATCCCGCCGTACTGGGGAAGCGTCGACGATAGTTCTTCGAACACCGCTTCCGGGCCCCCGTAGCCGAAGCTCTCGTCGGTCAGTCGGTCCCCGAGTTCACAGAGCACCGAAAGATCTCGACGCGCACCCCCGGGTGGCTCGGTGTTCGGCCGCATTCGCATCACCTGTCGGTCGGTGTTCGTCACGGTACCGCTCTTTTCGGCCCATGCGCTCCCGGGTAACACGACGTCGGCATGTTTGGCAGTTTCAGTCCGAAATAGATCGAGGACGACGAGACATTCGAGACGATCCAGTCGGTCTCGGATCCGGTTCGCGTTGGGTTCCGTGACGGCCGGATTCTCGCCGAACACCAAAGCGCCGCGGATCGATTCCCCGAACTCGTGAGTCATCTCAACTTCCGTCAGTCCGGGCGTCGCTGGCGGTTCGAACCCCCAGACGTCGGCGACCGACTGCCGGGCGTCCGGGTCGGTCACTGGCCGATAGCCGGGCAGCACGTCGGGTAACGCCCCGACGTCGCCGGCACCCTGAACGTTGTTCTGTCCCCGAAGCGGATTAACGCCCGTCCCTGGGGCTCCGACGTTTCCGGTCAAAAGCGCCAGATTGAGCAGCGCGTGGACGTTGTCGGTCCCGCAGTGGTGTTGGCTCATGCCCATTCCGGTGAAGATCGCTGCCCTGTCAGCACTGCCGTACGTTCGTGCGGCCGCCCGGAGATCGTCCGGATCGACGCCGGCGAGGCGAGCGTTTTCGTCGACATCGACGGAGGCAAGAAACTCACGGAACTGCGTTTCACCCTCGACGCGCTCTTCGAGGAATGATCGGTCAACGAGATCCGCCTCGACGATGACCTTCGCGATGGCGTTACAGAGGGGGATGTCGAATCCCGGTCGGACCGGGAGATGAAGCCCCGCCGCGTCGGTCGTGTCGGTCTCGCGCGGATCGATGTGGATCAGTTCGGTTCCGTCCCGGATCGCCGGGAGGAGATACGAACGGAAGATGATCGGGTGCTGTTCGGCGGGGTTGGCACCGGCGACGAGATACACGTCGGCCTCCCTGAGGTCCGCTAGCGTGTTCGTCATCGCGCCGGCGCCGAACCGATCCGCCATCGCGGCGACCGTCGAGGAGTGACAGAGCCGAGCGCAGTTATCGACGTTGTTCGTCCCGAGCGCCCGCCCCAACTTTTGGAGGACGTAGTTCTCCTCGTTCGTGCAGTTCGACGACGCGAAGAAGCCGACCGCATCGGCCCCCGATTCCGCGACGATATCGGTGAACGCTGACTCGATTCGCTCGAACGCCGCCTCCCACGTGGTCGTGACGAGTTCGCCGTCCTCGCGGACCTGGGGATGAGTCAGGCGGTCATCGTGATCGACGATTTCCCATGCGGCAGCGCCCTTCGGACAGATCTCGCCGCGCGTGTTGACGGGCCCCTCCCAGCCGGTCGCACCGCCGGTGTTCGGGTCGTACTGGATTCCGCAGCCGACCCCGCAGTACGGACAGATGCTCTCGTTCGCCTCGAGGGCTCGATCGGCCATAGAAAGAATCGTCGTCGGCTCATCGTATCAATGTTTGCTCGTCACACACCGCGGGATGAACACGTCTCGGCAGCTGTCAGATCTCCCCGAAACAGAAACGGACAGTGACTCGCCCAGGTCGCCGATCAGTCCTCGGCTTCCGCCCCGTCGCCTTCCTCGGTTCGGGAGGCAACGAGCGCGCCGCGGGCAACGCTGTACAGCGGCTCGTTGGCTTTCCGGACGTCGCTGATAGAGAAGGGGATGTCGGCGTTCTCGAGACGCTCCTCGAAGAGTTTCTCGAAGCCCGGCGGGCTCGAGGTACCGCCGGTAACGACGACCGGCACGTCGAGGCCCTCCTCGACGTCCTCTTCGTTGACCTCTCTGGCGACGTTCTCGATGACGTAATCCAGCAGGTTGTCGTAGTAGATCGACAGTGCGCCCTCGACGCCGCCCGCGTCGGTGGTGAAATCCAGTCGGAAGTCCTCTTCTTTGGTCGAGGTGACCTTGTCGACGGTCTCGCCTGTCGCGGTCGCAGTCTGTTCGTCGACCCAGTCGCCGCCGCGCGCGACGCTGAACGTCATGACCGGGACCGCGTAGTATGACAGACAGACGTTCGTCATCCCCGCGCCGAAGGAGATACCGAGCCCGGTGAAGTTGTGATCGGCGAGTTCCGAGTAGATGACCGCCATTCCCTCGTTGATCGGTTCGGGATCGTACCCCATATCGGCGAGGAACGACTCCAGCGTCTTTTGATGGTACAGCGTCGAGAGATCCGAGTCGATCGGATCAGCCGGCGTCGAAAAGTACACCCGTTCGTTCGGCCGTTCGGGTTCGCCGACCACCTGCTCGATAATGAGTTTGATCATCGGGATCGCGGACTGCTCCTCAGAGGAGAGGATCCCGTGTTTCATCGGGCGGCGGGTCTCCTCGTTGAAAATGTTCGCAAAGTTCAACGCGTCGTCACCGACGACGTAGACGTTGTCGTCCTTTCGGATGTGGAGGACGTCCGATCGGCTGAGCATGCGCTCGGCCATGTCGCTGTACTCGATCTCGACGAACGAGTTTCGCTGTGATACGAAGACTGTCTCGCTTTCGTCCTGCTTGGCCGAGACGATATTCATCGTCCCGACGTCAATGCCACGGGCCATATCTAATCCGCCGCTGGGGAGATATTAAAGCTACTCCCCGAGCCCCGATACTCAGAAACGCGCCATTACAAACCGAGATACGACTTGAGCCGTTTCCAGAGCCCCGGGGTCTTTGCCTGTTCTTCGTTGCGCTGCTGTTCGCGGAGTTCCTTTAGCGCTGCCGCCTGATCGTCGACACCGCTGCCGCTGTCAGTGCGTTGTTCGCCACCTTTCAGCCCCTGCAACGCCGACAGTTCCTCGTCGATACTCGACGATCGGTGGACGTTCGCCGAGGACTGATCCAGCGACTGGCCTTCGAGTTCCTCGTCCGGCGTGATCTGCAGTCGCTCCGTGTCGACCTGCTCGACGCCGCCCCACGAAATCTCGGTGTCGTCCATCGCCTCCTCGATGTCCTGTTGGACCTGCGCTTCGGTAATGTCGGGATCCGCCCCCGTCCCACCGGTTTCGTCGTCCCCCGTCTCGGCGGCGGAGCCGCCCTCGACTCGTTCGATGTGATAGCCCACGAGCGCAGACGCCGTCGCCGCGAGCACACTAATCAGTCCGACGGCGAAAACGGTGACACCGTGGAGGCTGTAATCGGGCGTTCCGTGGTTCCAGTTCGACGGGTACACCGACACGAAAAAGCCGATGGATGCGACGACGATCGCCAGTCCGCCCGCAGCGACATACAGCGCGCGGCGGTCGGCCGGAAGCAGGACGACGACCGCAACCAACACGAGCGGCAGGCCGAGCGCGCCGATCGCGAAGGCGATTTCTCGAACCCAAAACACGAGGCCGTCGAGGAGGGCGCGTTCGAGGACGAACAGGAGCAGCCCGAGAAGACCGAGACCGAGGCCGCCGAAAAACAGCGCGAACCCGAGATAGACGTCGGTCCGTCGGTCGGGTTCCCCGATGTAGGACCGGTAGAGTTCGACGAGCCGATCGCCCTCGGCGGTGTCGGAGGGGGGCATTTAGCGGCTCTTTCGGGCGAGACACTATGATTGTTTGGCCTGTGCTCTCCGATCACGGCCCACGTTTGGCCCCGTATCTTTTAGGTGTCGGTGCGACCGTGTATCAGCCGAGATGATCCGGGGGAGCGCACGGTCGAGCTCGATCGCGACCGCCCTCGCGACCGTGGTTTCGACGCCGCGACGCGTGTTCACCGTTCTCGCTGGTAACAGCCTCCTCTTTCGGGTTGTCCCGGATGGCCTCCCCGCACTCGGCCGAGCTGCCGATACCGTCGCTGATCTCGCTGTGGTTCCCCTGGTCCTCACAGCTCTCGCTGTTCGCGGCGAGGAGCTGCAGGTGATCGGTGTCGGCTTCGAGTGGCTCCTGTTGGGCTACATCGTCTATCGGTCCTTCCCCCGGTTGTTTTCCGGCGACGGGCCGGTGAATACGGAACTGAAACGACGCCCGTTTCGAGCCCTCGTAACCGCTCTCGCCCTCGTGTGGGCAGTTCCGCTCGCCGACCTGATGCCCTCGCTGTTCGGCCGATCAGTGCTTCCCCCCGTCGTGGAACGGTTCGCTTTCGGTGGGGGGCTCTTCGCTCCCGCGTTCCTCGGCTGGATCCTGGGGAGTGGCCTCCTCCTGGGTGGATACCTCTACACCCAGTGGTGGCGCGATGCGACTGTCGACGGTCGGATGGAATTTATGATCCGCATTCGGCCCGGGAAACCGTCTGAGGGCGAGCGCGAGGAGATCCGCGAACGGCTCGGTCGTGACGACTGGGTTGGTCACGTCACTGATGGCCTCGGCCTGCTTTCGGCCGTGCTCGTCCTCGTGTTCGTCTGTCTGTTCTTTTCGTTTTCGATCGGCGTCGCCGGCACGCTGTTCCCGTTGCCCCAGGTTGTCGTGTTGGTCGGCGTGGCCGGATCGCTCGTTGGTGAACGCTTCCCCGAGCGAACCCGACTCGGACGCTTCGGTGGCGCGGTCGGGAAACGGTCCGTCGATATCGAGACGCGGTTGTACACGCTGTTGCGGTACGTCTCGACCAGCCGGAAGGGGATGATCGTCGCCCCGTTCTACTTCCTCGGAGCTTTGACGTCGATACTGCTGACGCTGGTGTCGTTCGTCGCGTTCGCAGTTCTGGTGGTTATCGCCGTATCGCGCCCCGAAGTGTTCCTCTCTTCGAACGTTCCGCTTCTCACCCGGTGGAACGTCGCCGGGTATCTGATCTGCGGCACGGTTCCGGGACTCTACAGCCTCTGGTTTTGGGTCCGCGAAACGGGACGGATCCCGCAGTATCTCCAGGATTGGGAGCGGCGTCACTCGGGTACTGCGGCGGTCTCCGAGGAGACGCTCCCGGACCCCGTCGCTCGGCCGCCGGGCGTCTTGCTCGTCCCGACCGCACTCGTTGTGCTCTTCGCGGCGTTCATTCGGATCGCTAGCGACGGAACAGTACCAACAGTTCCGAATGCGGCCTTCGCGGTCGGGTGGCCCCTCGCGGTCGCTGTGACGGTCTGGTCGATCAGATGGACGTTTCGATCCGAACCACAGTCGCTTTGGACCGAATCGTACGCGCTGCCCGCGGCGTTCGCGTTCCAGGCGCTCTGGCTGTGGCTCTTCTTCGAGACGGGGCTTCTCGATCAGCGACTGTTTTCGGGGACTGAACTCGTCACCGTCGTCGGGTTCGCGGTTACAATATTCTACGTCCCGGACGGATGGGTCCGTCTCCGATCGGCTGTCGGCCGTGACTGGCTCCAGATTCTGATCGGTGGAGTCGCCTCCGGGACGTTGCTCATTGGCTACAGCCTCGCGTGGGAGTTCGCCGGACTAAGCGAGCCATTGTTGCTGTTCGGCGCTGGTGGGTTTTTGATCGCGTTTTCGGCACTCGGTGCGTTCCTCGTCTGGTTAGCCGATCGGAAATAACGAACCGCGTTTCCGCCGACTGCAACGCTACCAGGTGCCGTGGAACGTATCGAAAGAGAGGCTGTCGAGAGGTTTCTCGCCGATCGCGATCTCGTATTCGCCGGGCGTCAACATCGGCTGTTTGAACTGCGGCCCGTCGTCGGTCGTGATCCGTGGACAGCCAGTGTTGACGTAGGCGTCGAACCCGAAGTTCGTCAGTCGATCCGGCGTGACTTCATCCATCGTCAGCAGATAGGCGTTCTCGTTGTTTTCGACGATTTCCTCGGCGGTCTCCCACCGGCCCTGTCCGATCTTCGTACAGAAGACGACGCCCCACTCTTCGGCGTCCATCGCCCGGTGGACCGCGCCATAGCGCTGTTTCATGAACTTCTCCGTGTCGGCGATGGTGACGACGTTGTTGACCGGATCGGCGATGATCACTTTCTTGTCGGGGTGTTCCATCGCCAGCCCGAGCGGGTGGAACTTCCCGCCGCCGACGTAGAGGATCTGTTCGGCGTCGACGTCGGCCGACGCGTAGTTACAGCCGAGCACTTGCCCCTCGTGGGTCAGCCGCTCGTCGCCACGGCGCGTTTCGACGGTGTAGCCGCGCTCCTGTAGCCACGAACGCATCTCGTCGAACTGGTTCATGTGCTGGGCCGTCGTCACGAGCCCGACGGCGTCGTCTTCCTCGGGGTCAGTGAGTTCTTCGAGCGATTCCTCCATGATCGGCGTTACGTCGACGTTCGAAAAGAGGGGGACATAGATAATCTTGTCAGACTCCTTCATCGGCGAGTGTCCGAAGTGGACAAAGACGTCCGTCCGCCGCATCATGTAGGTGTCGAGATCGCAGGCCCCATAACAGGGCTGCCCGGAGATGAGAACGTTCGTATCGTCCGGCAGGAGCGTCCGTAGATCGTCCGCAACGCGGCTCGCACGGCGTTTCAACCCTTCCGGAAACTGGAGTCCGACCTTCTTTGCGTCGCGTTCCTCGACGGCCTCGACGATGCGGTCGAGTTCGTAATCCCACGTTCGCTCGTGTTTCAGCGCCATCCCCGTGTTCCGGAGATCGCCTTCGCTCCGTTCGGTGTCCGAATCGTGACTCATTGTGTACCGTTGTGCGTCCCGGCGTAAAACGGCCGCGTTTTTTGCGCTGAGAGGTTTGGAACGGTTCGCGTCGTTCGGTGAAACGAACAATGACTGTCGGGAGTCCTCGGTTGTTGTTTTTTCAGCCCATTTACACGTCGCTGAAGGATAGCGTCGGTGCCGGACCGGCGATTGTCGAGGCCGCGCCGATGCTCACGGATAAACGTTCGACCTTGTGGGCACCGAGTCCCCGGCGCGCCCTTCGAGTCCTGGTAGCGGTGGCATCTTCACCGAGATTCGTATAGTACTCGACGATTTATCGTCGCCGGGCCGAACCGCCCGGCTTTTTGTTCGCCCGACCGCAGTGATGGTCATGTCTGTACACTCTGACTGGGGATCGTGGCTTCCCAATGCGGTCGCCGACGCCGACCCCGATGGCGTCGCATTGTGGTATCTTGGCTGCAACGGATTTGTCCTGAAAGCCGCCGACGGGACGACGGTGTTCATCGATCCCTACCTCGGGACTGGGGATCCTCCACGAACCGTCCGGATGATTCCGATCCCGTTCGCGCCCGAGGACGTGCCTGAGGCCGACGCCGTTCTCGCGACTCACGAACACACTGATCACACACACGGGCCGTCACAGGCTCCGATCCTCGCTGGAACGGACGCAACGTTTTACGGCCCGAAAGCCGCGGTCGACACCGCAGACGGCTGGATCGAGGAGTTCGATCTCAGCACGGATGATATCGTTCAACTGACGGAGGGCCGGACGATAGATGTCGGTTCGCTCTCGATCCACGTCGAGGCCGCCTACGATCCGGACGCCGAGTCACCGGTCTCGTACGTCGTCGAACACGACTCGGGGACGTTCTTTCACGGCGGCGATGCCCGCCCGAGCGAATCTTTCCAGGATATCGGTACCCGGTATGAGATCGATCTTGCCGTCGCTGCGTTCGGTTCCGCCGGGATGATCCTCGACAAGGAAACCCGCAAGCCGACCTATACGAAATGGTACGCCGACGAGAACGCCGTCGCCGAGATAGCAAACCAGCTGCAGGCCGACCGACTGGTGCCGACGCACTGGGACATGTGGAAGGGTCTGACTGCGGATCCCAGTACGATCCGCGATCACAGCCGTAGCTTCGAGTATCCACGACAGCTCGAAATCTTGGAGATCGGCGATCGGACAGATCTCTGATACGGGTCGCTGTAATCGTTTATCGGTCGTCGCTGGACTGTACCAGGCGTGGAGCAGTAGATCGGTACGACAATCCGTTTGAGCGGCTTCGGCGGTCGATTCGACCGTTCGACCCGTCGCGTAACTTTATTTATGATCGATCGAATTGTCCTGTATGACCGACGCCGATCCCGAGGAAACCGTAACGGTGACTAGCGATGACGTCACCGTCGAGAAGTCGTTCGAACCGGACGATTTCCCCGTTCCTGCGATAGCGTTTACTATCCGCTCGGAGCGTGAGACACCGGTCTCCGTCCGATTCGTCGATACCGTTCCTGACGACGTCGCACCCGAGAACATCGGTTTTCATCCCAAATACGGCGCTGAGTTCTGGGACGTCGAGGACGGCCGGATCGTCTTCCAGCGAGATCTCGCTCCCGGCGAAGAGTACACCACTGTCTACGGACTCCGTGGCGGCGACGCTGACATCGCAGCCAAGTTCATGAGCGAACCGACACTCGAGTCCGTCGAGCCGCCGATCTCGGTAGCCGACGACGGAGGCGACGTCGACGACGCTCTCGACGCTGCCGAGATCGGCGACGTAACACCGGACGGTGACGCCGCCGAGTTGGCCGTCTCGGGTGAGGCCGGAAAACCGGGGGCCGCCGAATCGTCTAACGGTTCCGTCGATGACACGGAACTACTCGACATCGACGACACGACGCCCAGCACCGATCTCACCGAGGATACCGACCGGGATGCCCACGAAACCGAGCGTCCGGCAGCCAGCGACGGACCGGACGAAGAAGGCACAGAGGCCGACGCCCAGGAAACCGCCGGAACTAAAGAGACTGACGACGGTCACGCCGCAGGCGATGATCGGGCAAACGACTCGTCCGGATCCGATGGGGAGACAGCCCCCGAAGAGCAGAGCGGGCGTAGCGATCCCGAGGCACCCACATTGGCGAGTGAAAACGAACACGATTCGTTGATTTCGGAACTGGCCACCGAAATTCGGGAAGGCAACGCCGACGACGAAGACCTCTTGGAACTCCGTGACGCCCTCGGCCTCGATCTCGCGAGTGCGAGCGTCGAAGCCCGCGTCGAACACCTCCAATCCAGCGTCTCGGATTTGGAGGCCTATACCGACGCTCTCGAGGCGTTTCTCGACGAGGAAGGCGACGCAAAAACGCTTATTGCCGAAGCTAGGGACGGCTACGAGGAAATGGACGGACGCCTCGACGAACTCGAGGGGGAACTCGAGACGCTCCGGTCGGATCTCGATGGGCGACTCGACGCGATCGACGAACAGATCGACGAGACGATCGACGCGGAACTCACGGAGATCCGATCCGATCTGGAAACCATCGAGCGCAAGGTCGAGACCGAGTCCGACGCCCGCTCGGGACTCGAATCCGATATGGAGGACCTCTCCAGCGAACTCGCAGAGGTCGCGGAGATGCGGGACCGGTTGGCGAACGCGCTGAGCGGACTCGGCGGGGGCGTCTCGGACGATGACGGCGGTATGGACTCCGAAGAGTGATTGCGCTGTCTTATCACGAAGTCGCCCTCGAGGCTGTGACGCAGACACGGCGATAGACGACGCGTTTGCCATCAACCGTCCAGAACTATTCGTCAATAAACCAGTTCGGTTTTATTTACCGAGCGTGTCGATTCGACAATGACGACGATCCGCGTCGCCGTTCCGCGAAAGGGCCGGCCTCTGGAGGTGGTTTTAGACAGGCTTGCGGCCGTCGCCGGTATCGAAGAGCTAGCCGATGCAATAATCTCGACGCTTCGCTACGAGAAGGCCGTCACGAAGGGACGCCAGACCGCCACCGAGAGCGTCTACGATCGGCTTCGCTCGTACAGTGATACGGACCAGTACGACCCGGAATACACTCTTGTTCGTGATTCCCGTCCCGGCTCTCCCCGGCGGATCGTTTTCGATTCGCTGCATATCGATCTGGGCACCCACGATCTCCAACTCGTCGGTCGCGAGGAACCGTTCAGAGCGCTCCGGAAGCACGAATTCGCGCTCGGCTTCGACAGCGCCGATCTCGTGCTCGAAGAGGTCGTCAGCATCGAACGGGAACCGCTGTCGTCACTCGATCAACTGAACGCCCGGATCGATCCCCGTGACACCGACGTCCGTGTCGTTGAGGGCCTCGGCGACACGGTCGATCATGCCTTGCTTTCGACGCCGGACGTGGCGACCGCTCCTGATCGATCGTTTCTAGAAAGCTACGAGGGCCCGATGTGCATCTCGCCCCGATACGAGCGACTGGTTCGGGCTATCCTCGGGACCGACGCTATGGAAGGGATTACCTTCCGCTATCCGGACGGACGCGAGGAGGAGGCGGCGATCGCCTCCGTCGGTCTCGGTGTCTATCTCACCGTCACGGGATCGACGGCTCGTGACCACGGCTTGGAGGTCGGCGAACGGCTCTTCCCGAGTGAAACGGTGTTGCTAGAAAACCCCGCCGAGCGGAACAGTGCCGTCGAAGACGTCGTCAATCTACTCGTCGGCGAGATCGGAGCCACGGCTCGATAGCCACAGTATCGCCTGATAGCTCCGTGGCCCGTTCTCTCTGCCCTCGTCACGCTTAGAGCGATGGTCGTATTCTATTTCGGAGAGAGTTTCGAGCGAGCTTTGAGAAACTCCCCCAGTAGTTGAGACCGGTCGTCTCAATGCATATGGTTCTCTCTACGGGTGCCTGCCAGGCGCGAATCAGTGAGTATTCGGCTCGAAACTATTCACGCCCCGGGATCAAATGTATCGAATCTTGTGGGATCCGTACTTGTACCTCCGAGCCATTCTCAAGCGCTAGTCGTTCGAACGTCGGCGGACGAACGTTCGCCGTGAGAGTGATCGATCCCGCTTCAATCCCGATATCGATTCGGTATTCGCTCCCCTCGTTCAACCAGCGAGCAACTGTTCCTGTGACCGTATTTTCCGTTCGGTCACCGTCGGCAATGTAGGGGGCTTCGATTTCTACCCGCGATGGATGAATACAGACCGTCACCGTCGACGTATGGATATCCGACGCGGTCGTCTGGAACTGGATATCACCGAACCGAACCGTTGCTCCGTCTGTTGTTTGGTTGATCACCGTCCCATCAAAGAGGTTCTCGTTCCCGGTAAAGCGGGCGACAAATCGGTTCGTCGGTCGAGTGAGCAGCGTTGATGGCGAGCCGACTTGCTCGAGGTCACCGTCCCGAACGATAGCGATTCGATCACCGAGTGCCGTTGCCGTCCGCTGGTCATGCGTGACGTAGAGAATCGGAATTTCGAGCGATTCGAACAGACTGTGCAGTTCATCTCGAAGCCGTTTCCGAATCGGCGCGTCGAGACTCGACAACGGCTCATCAAGGAGTAGCACGTCTGGGTTAGTCGCCAACGTTCGTGCGAGTGCCACTCGTTGTCGTTCTCCACCGGAGAGGGTCGGAGGCTTTCTATCGAGCACGTCCTCTAATTCGAGAAGCGTCGCGAGTTCGTCGACGCGATGGCTGGCTGTGGCCGCGTACTCGATGTTTCTCCGGGCGGTCATGTGTGGGAAGAGCGCTCCCTCCTGGAAGACCATCCCCACGTGTCGACCTTCGAGCGGTAAGCCCACCAGTTCTCGCCCATCGAGCTGAATCGATCCCGAATCGGGACCGGTGATCCCGGCGATTAGTGAGAGGAACGTCGTCTTTCCACTGCCGGATGGTCCCAAGACGGCGAGTACTTCTTCCTCGATCGTCAGGTTCACCGGGCCGAAGTCGAACTGGTCGTAGACTTTGCGAAGTCGAGAGAGTTCGAGTGTCATTCCCATGGGTTCGAGGCAACGGTATTGAGAATCAACAGTGCCGCGGCGGCGATCAGCACTAACAGTATCGCCACCGGATAGGCGTAATCCAAGCCGAGTTCGATAAACGCCACCCAGATCTGGACCGGCATCGTCCGAGGATAGTACGCCATCATCATCGTCGCGCCGAACTCGCCGATCGCTCGTGCGAAGGCAAGCGTTATGCCAGCGAGAATCCCCGGGGCAGCAAGGGGCAGCGTCACATTACGGGCGGTCGTCCATCGGCTCTTTCCGAGCGAGCGAGAGGCGTATTCGAGCGTCTGATCGACGCTTTCGAACGCTGCTTTCGCGGTGACGACCACGAACGGCGACGCGACGAATGTCTGGGCCAGTACCACCCCAGCGAGCGACCGTGTGAGTGGGACCCCGGCAGCAATCGCGACTTCACCGAGCGGCGAGTTGGGGCCGAAGACAGTGAGCAACACGATTCCGCCGACCGTCGGGGGGAGCACCAACGGGAGGACCACGACTGCGAGAACTATCTTCGTTACAGCCCCGTCGGTGCGTGCGAGCCAGTATGCGAGCGGCAGGCCGAACAGTGTGGCGATAACTGTGCTAACCGACGCTGATATAACCGATGTCGTCGCCGAATCCACGACGGTCGGATCGCTTATCCGCGCAAGAATCTCTCCGGCCGGTACCGAGAGAAACAGCGACACTAGGGGCACAACGTAGTACAGGAGTAGCACGCCCCCGAGGACGATCGCAACGCTGAGCCAGTCGAATCCGAACGTCCCCGTTCCCGATCGATTCGAGTGTGAGCCTGTCGCCATTCAAATCAGGACAGTGATGTCCGAGACCGTCGAGGATAGTGCTTGGTTGGATCCGCTGAGCCGGGATTGACTTTCGCTGGATTGGTCGGTTGCCTGTCTGACACGCTGGGGCACGTCACCTGTATAGGACGGGAACTGATCGCGCAGGAGGAATCCGTGCTCTTCGAGATAACCCCCGGTCGTATGGATGTCGAACACGGAAACGGCAGCGTCGCTCATGTGCCGAATGGTCGAGCCGTAACTAATGAGTCCGCCCTGGATTTCCTGGCCGCTCGGCAGTGTGTACGAGGTCTTTGAGTACCAATCCTCGGCATACTGTGGATTACTCAGATTGATCTGATCCGGTAACTCGATGTACTCGTAATCACGTTCGACAGCCATGTTGCGGTAGGCGATTGCGGCGTCGATGGAACCAGTCTCGAATTGACTGATCAACGATGTTTCGGGATAGATCTGATCTTGTTGGAGGATCCGTTCTCTGAGACTCGATGCGTCGTCGTAGTAGCGCGAGGCGAGTTCGAGCATGAAGAGTGCACGATATCCAAGTGGGTCTTGATCGGGGTCGGTTCGTCCGATGTTCACGTTTCCGTTGACCATCGGTTCGTACCAACTCTCGGTTCCGGCGTTGGCCAGGCGCGCCCCACCATCTGTATCTGGATTATACGCGATGACGACTGAGTTGCTGGTAAATACGGAATACCACGACGGTGAGAGTGGCGCTTCAAAGAGCGCCACGTCGGCGACTGAGACGATATCGGGATCGCGTTGACCCTCATCGATCATCCGAGCGACGGTTGCAGAGCCGTGCGCCTCAATTTCAACCGGGACATCCACAGCAGGCTTGAGTCCGTTAGCTAGTGCGTTCTGGAGGCTGCCAGCCGCGAGGATGGCAACCGTCGTCGATCGGCTACTATCTTGACCGCTCTCAGTTGTACAGCCCGCAATACCGGCGATGGCCGCCGTGCCAGCAGTCAGGAGAAATCGTCGTCGCGCAGTAGGAGATCCATCAGTCATCCATACGAGATAGAGAGACGTTTGATAGAAAAGCTTATCTCAAACACATCTATTTAACTCTATATGACCTCTACAGCATCGACGACATTGACTGAGCGGCAGGTGGAAGTGCTTGAACTCCGAGAACAAGGGCAGACACAGCAGGAAATTGCGGACCGACTGGGGACAACCGACTCGAATATCAGTGCTATCGAACGAGCGGCAGAACAGAACATCGAAAAAGCTCGTCGAACATTAGAACTCGTTCGGACGATTCGGTCGCCGATCCAGTTTTCTGTCTCTCCCGGGACAAGTTTCGATACGTTAGTTGCCAGCGTCTATTCACACGCAGACGAAGCTGGCATCAAAATCGCTTACTGTCGTCCAGAGCTCTATACCCATCTCTATGGGGTCATTGAAGAGTGTACGAACCAGAACGAACTGAAGACGACTATTGATGTCGGAATTACTAACGAAGGCGAGGTGAGGGTTTTCACCGAGGATTTCTGAGTGCGGCGTCGGCTCGTAACTCTCAGCGAACTGTTTTTCGACGTATCGCTCAGCGTTCGTACGCTGAGTGGCCCGTGTACGACTCGAAACCGCTGTACGATCGGACCTCGCTCGCTGGGCTGTAATCGGATGTACGCGTCGTATCAGAAACCTGGTTTGACCACGACGAACACGACTCGATAGATGAGTTCATTTGTTGATTTCCGCTGGCATATTTCATCTTTGATACACACGACTGTTACACGGCCTCTACACGGTACCGAATGGACACACTCTTTGGGGCATTTGTACTGAAAGAATGCCACGCGTGGAGAACATCCCCAACCCCTAGTTTGATATATCACTATATGGTTTATACGTGTGAGACGAGACGCACCATCTGTTGTTTGGCTATCGACAGATATCGATCGGACCAGAGTAAACCGGTCAGAGGAGCTGGTATATGTTTCGCTCGTACACTTGACGAACCCTGTCGCCCCAGTTGTGGGTGTACGTATCGATGACGTCGCTTGCAACGTCCCCACGGAGATACTTGACGATGCCGCGGTCGCCGGTTCGATCCCTGAGATGGGTAGTGAAAAAGTGCCGAAAGTAGTGTGGGGTAACGTTTTCCTCGGCGCTTCCGCCCGTCCGGTACCACCCGTTCTTTCTGGCGTGCTTCTCGACGATGTGATGGACGGCGTCTGGGGTGATCCGCTCTCCCCATCTTTTCGCTGTGTGGGTAAAGAGGGGCTTTGCAGGGGAGTTCGCATCGGGCCGAACAGCCAGCCACCTGAGGAGAACGTCCCGTAGCTCTCCGTCTATCGGAATAACCGTCGACCGCTTTCGTTTGTTTGAGGCAGTTCGTCGCTCCCCCTCCGATAGTTCACCGCGTGATCGATCAGGAGAAATAAAAAGTGAATTCCCTTTCTCGTCCAACTGCGGCCGTGAGGCATGCGGCAGGCGTTCGATCGATGTATCACGCAAATCGAGATTTGAAAGCTCTCCTGCCCGCATTCCTGTCTTTAAAAGCGTGACAATGATCGCTTTATGCAAGGGGTGCTCGATCGAACTTACGAAGTCCCGCATCGCAGGTACCGAGATGTCACGTCTGGTTGGATTGGCATCGATCGTCTCCTCCATCTCCTCGATTACGAGCGTCATCGGATTCTCTTCGAGTACACCAACCTGTGTCATGTAGACGTAAAACCGATTCAGATAGGATGCGTACGAGGCGACGGTGCTCTTGGCGTTATCTCGCCGAAGCGTATTGATCCAGGCAGTACAATCCCGATACGATGCCTCTGGGGGAGTCGTATTCGATCGTTCGTTTATATACTGCTCGAAATCTCTGAGGACGCGACTGTAGGCATCGATCGTCCGCTGTGAACGACCGTGCTGTTCCATGTCCTCGAGGAAGTACTCGATCGGGGTTGTCGATTTACTCGCCATGGCCCTCGCGAATTATGTATCCGCCTTGCCGACCGCTGTATCTGACGACGTTGTCCTGTTGGAGCTCCTCTAGTGTTCGGTCAAGCTCCGCTTCCAATTCCTCAGTTAGCGCGTCGACGAGCTCGTCCCAGTCCCGGGGATCGTTGGGTGATAACGTGTCCAAAACGCGCTTCCGGATCAGACCACCGTCGCCTCTTGTCGTGGCGGTCTGACTCGTATCGGGAGATTCCGTTTGCTGTTCACCCGACGACGGTAGATCGAACTCGCTCCGCCCGGCCTGGACCATCATCCGGACGAATTCGCTCTGCGAGACGTCCATTCGGTCGGCGTCCTCGGCCCAGAGTTTCTTTTGATAGGTCGGGACATAGGTCTGTACGGCGACCCGTTCGGCGTCCTCTTTCATGATCACCAGTTCGCTTGCTCGGCACTTCAATTTACGTCAGACGTCCAAATAAAAGCCCTTATTTGAATTTCTAAGGCTGTTTTCTTGGCAGTTGAATGTACTTATTTGTATAACCAAATCATATTGGTGGAGTAGAGTTTATCTACACAAATAAAACTTTTCGGAGGTCTTGACTTCAGGTTGATCTGGTTCCGACCGGACGTATCATATCGGAAGCCCGTTCAACAGCAATTTCCGCTGTCTACCCTTGGGGTCAACCAGATCATACGGGCACCATCCCGCACTGCTGGCCCGGACGGCGACTTGCCTCTGATCGTGTGTCCTCACTACTCCCATAGAACATCTACTCGTTTGCAAGCGCTGTCAGGGTGAACTCCCCCCGCCTACTCACTCGCAGCGAGAGCCGCTCGTTTCTTGAGGCAGGGGCTTCCTGTTTACACGGCGCGACTTGCAGACACCACTTGGAAGTCATCAGCGTCCACAGCGGCCGCAGTCCCCGCAGGCGTGTCTTCGGAGTGAACCACTCCTAGTTTCCGCACCCCTCGGTCCCAGACACTGAGTGCAGCGTTATGATCACGGTCGGTTTCAAACCCACACGACGGACATGAGTGCTCCCGAACCCACAACGGTTTCTCGTTTTTACACCACACTCGTGGCACGTTTTCGTCGCATCTCCCGGGTTAACATCCACAGTGTGACACCCACGTTTCCGCCCGTGGTGTTTGAGAATCGTGATGAACTCACGCCATCCGACCTCAGCCGTGTTCCGACCATCCCGCTCACCTTCCAGCATCCCTTTCAGATTCAGGTGTTCAACGAACACTGCGTCGTACTCGCTGGTGTAGAACGCCGCCACCTTGTGCTTGAAGTCGAGTTTCTTGTTCCGCATTCGTCTGTAGAGTTCAGCTACCCGGCGGCGCTGCTTCTCCCAGTTGTTACTGTTGTGTTCTTTCGGGAGCGGTCCCGTTGTTCACGTTCTACCCGTTCTCGGTCGTTGGACGAGTTAAGACGGCTGATCTGTCGTCAATCAGAGTCGTGGATGAAGTTCAGGATCCCAAGATCCAACCGACGGTGTGTTCGACGCTGATGTCACTGGCGTCGGGTTTATCAGGAGCGCCCCGTTCGACGTTGAGACAGGCGTACCACGCACCTGTCTTGTCTTTTTTGACGATGACGTGTTTCACGTCGGTGTCGTCCGGGATGGGTCGATGAAGCCGAAGGGGGCCCGCAAGGTTTCGCCGTTAACTTTCTTGAGTGTCAGCGTTCCACGTCCGTTGGGGCCACTGTTGTTATCCAGTTCGAAACCCCGTTGGCGATACGTGAAACTCCGATACTCGTGTGGCGCTTTCCAGTTCAGTGACCCGACGTTGTACCCCTTCCGTTCGAGTTTGCCGAAGTTTTCGATGTTAGTCGCTATCTGTTCGACAGCCTGTTGAAGCACTCTCGAGTAGATGTTACTCAGCTCCGTCCACCAATCTTTCAGATCCGGGATCTCATCCCTGACCTGTGTGACTCGTTGTTTGACTGTACCCGCCGATTTAGGAGTCCGGTTGAATCGGTGGAGGGCGTGGTTGTAGAGTTGCCGCACGGTATCACGCACCCAGTCCAGTTGCTCCCGCTGATGCTCGTTAGAGAAAAACCGATACTTGAGAGCGTAATCCATGCGCCGTACCGTGATTATATACCTATAAAAAATCAAATACAAGCGTCCCCCGCAGGGCGATTCATCCCAACCCTACTCGCTCCCATCCGGTCGCTCCTTGAGGGTGTGGGCTTCTCGCCCAATCTGACAAAACAATCTCACGATTTTGTTCACAAATCCGCTACATCGATTGTCAAGCCCGATACTCATAAATTGTATATTGATATATAAAATAGGGTGGCAGGCGGAACTGATCGCCCAGACGGATTCCTGGTCGGCATCTACTGGGTCGACGAACCCCGTCTCGAACGACGACCCCAGGTGGAATGTGCTTAATCGACAGTACACAGCCAATCAATACGACGAAATCACACGCCTCAAGCGCATCACGCGTTATCTCCATCGGTGATCGGTCGGATAAGCCGTAGCCTTTCTCAGCCATCACCTCTCTGACGGTCGGATGTATCGCGTCAGCGGGATCGATCCCACCAGAACGACCTCGATGTCGCTTCGCTTCTGAACCTAAATTTGGGTTTCGGCGAGTGTGGCGGCGATTTGGCTCCGGGCCGCGTTTTCGACGCGGACGAACCCGAGGCGGGGCGGACCGGGGGTGTCTGTCTGTGGTACCACCAGTGGGTCACCTCGTCAGTCGTCTTCAGCGGGCGGTGGGGAAGAAGACGTGCTGAGTTGTCCGGTCGTGGCACCACTCCAGTCGAACTTGCGCTGGAAGTACAGCGCCACGTTGACCAACGCCAACAGGACGGGTACCTCGATGAGCGGGCCGACGACGGTCGTGAACGCGACGCCGGAGCCGACGCCGAACACCGCAACGGCGACCGCGATTGCGAGTTCGAAGTTGTTCGAGGCGGCAGTGAACCCAATGGCCGTCGTGGTCGAGTAGTCCGCGCCGATGCCTTTGCCCATCCCGAAGCTCACGAGGAACATCACCACGAAGTAGATCGTCAGCGGGACAGCGATCAGGAGTACGTCACCGGGGGAGGCAACGATGTTCTCACCCTGCGTGGCGAACATCACGATGACGGTAAAGAGGAGCGCAACGAGGGTGACTGGGTCGATCTTCGGGACCAACGTCTCGTCGTACCACTCCTCGCTCTTGGCTCGCGTGCCGACGTACCGGGTAAGGAACCCGCCGACGAAGGGGATTCCGAGGAAGATAACGATCGCCCGGAACACTTGCATTGGGGTCACGTTGAACGTCTCGATGCCCGCGACGAGCGTTTCCATCCCGAGCAACGGCGGAAGGAACAGCCCGAAGAACCAGACGTACACCCCATAGGTGATGATCTGAAAGAGGCTGTTGAACGCCACCAGCCCGGTAACGTACTCGGTCGAGCCCTCTGCAAGTTCGTTCCAGACGAGCACCATCGCGATACAGCGAGCCATTCCGATGAACACGAGGCCGAGGAAGAACTCGGGGCGTGCGGGCAGGCCAGGGACGAGCCCACTGAAGAAGATCACTGCGAGTCCGAACATCAGCGTCGGCCCGATCAGCCAATTTTGGACGAGGCTCAACCCGAGGATGCGCCAGTTGCTGAACACGGCCCGCAGTTGGGAGTAGTTAGCCTTCGCTAGCGGCGGATACATCATCGCGATGAGGCCGATCTCGACGAGATGGAGGTCCTGAATCGGCTGGGTTACCGACGGGGCGACGAATCCGAGTCCCACACCGACGGCCATCGCCCCGAGAATCCAGACGGTGAGGTACTTATCGAGGAAGTCCATCGACCGCGGGTCGCCACAGCTCTCACACCCACAGTTCGGGCCGTGGTCGTGGGCGTCGACGTTACTCATCGGCGACCTCCGGCTTTCGAGCGGTGATGGTCGCAGAAGCGAGGAACTCGCTCACGTCGTAGTCGTCATCCCAGTCACGGATGAGCTCGTCACTGTCATTTTTTGGTGAGATGTTCACCGATTCGAAGCCCGTGTCGGTGAGTATCGTCTCGAGTCGATCGATGGTCGACGCGCCAGCGACACAGGACGCCACGGAGTCCGGGTCGGTACGGACGTCGTGTGGGACTTCTGCGGTCAGTACGACGTCCGAAATCGCGAGTCGCCCGCCCGAACGGAGAACGCGAAACGCCTCGTCGAACACCTGGGGCTTGTCAGGCGAGAGATTCACCACGCAGTTCGAGATAATCACGTCGATACTCCCGTCTGAAACCGGGAGATGTTCGATCTCACCGAGGCGGAATTCGACGTTCCCGGCGTCATTCCGGCTTGCGTTTGCACGCGCTTTTTCGACCATCTCGGGTGTCATATCCACGCCGATCACACGACCCATCTCGCCGACTTCCTGGGCCGCAAGGAAGCAGTCGAAGCCCGCGCCCGAGCCGAGATCGAGTACCGATTCACCCGCGTTGAGTGACGCGATTGCCCGGGGATTCCCACACCCCAATCCCAGGTTTGCGTCGCCACCGACGCTCTCTAACTCGCTCTCAGAGTAGCCGAGTTGGCGGGCCGTCTCGTCTGTCGGAGCCGCTGTCTCTGCGGGACTACAACAGGAATCATCGCTCGAGCAGCAGCCACGCTCCGCTTCGCTCTTCTCTACAGCAATGCTGGCGTACCGTTCTCGGACGACTTTCCGTTGTGTCTCTGCGTCGAGCCCGGACTCCGTCGAGGAGTCGTTCGTTTCAGGCATTCGTGGTCACCTCCTGTTCGATTTCGTCGAACAGTGCACTCACACGGTCGCGGATCTCATCGCGGATCTCTCGGACTCGGTCGAGGTCTTTCCCATCGGGATCGTCCAGTGCCCAGTCACGGACGTCCACATCGGAGCTGTCAGCTTCGACTTCGAGCGTCGAACAGCCCATCGTGGCGACGTAGTCACACGATTCGAGTTCCTCCGTCGAAATCTTCCGCGGTGTCCGTTCAGAAAGGTCGAATCCCTCCTCACGCATCACCTCGATGACGACGTCGTGAACGTGATCGGCAGGATGGGTTCCGCCAGTGAGAATCTCGACGACATCGTCGAGATCTCGACGCCCCCGCTCGTGTTCGGCGAACGCAGTCGACATCTGTGACCGTCCGGCGTTCTGGACGCAGATGAACGCCACAGAGACGGCTGTATCACTCATTGATCGACACCTCGCGTCTCGTCGAGCGCTGTCAGAAGCGCCTCGGCCCGATCGGTCGTTTCGTAGTACCGCCACGTCCCGTCTTTTCGCCGCGTGACGAGCCCGGCGTCGTAGAGGTCCGAAAGGGCGTGACTGACCGCGCTGTCACTGACGTTGAGGATCGGATTGATTTCGCAGACGCACAACTCCCGATCCGCGGCCGTCAGCAACCGGACGATATTGTACCGCGTATCGTTCCCCAGCGTCTTGAGTGCGGTTAGATCGACGTCAGGATTGGTCGGTGTCTCCGATTGATACGAGCGCAGCGACTCGAGCCGTTCCTCGAGATCGGCTTCGCAGCAGCCACCGTTTTCCTCGACGATGAGACGTTCGAGTCGTTCGGTTTGTGGGCTCATAGATGACTAGTTGAACATCCTCTCATATAGTGGTGTCGAGATAGAGGTCACCGTTCATTCTACGCGCTATGCGCACCCGAGACAGTCTTCATACTGGCATACGCATTGAGACGACCAGTCTCAACTACTGGAACGGCAGAGCAAATCTGGGGCCCACCACTAAAACAACCGATTTGAACGATGTACAGGGCAACACAGCAGGGAGCTACCAACTGAGGGGCTCTGTGCCCGACTCACAGCTGTTCAAGTTCGACGCCGATATCGGCGAACACCTCGAAAAACGACGGGAACGACACGTCGACATCCTCGGCACCCTCGATCGTCGTCTCGCCCTCCGCGACGAGTCCGGCAACGGCGAGCGCCATGATGATCCGGTGATCGTCGTGTCCCTCGACGGTCGTACCCTTGAGAGCACCGCCACGAACCTGAAGTTCGTCTTCCGTCTCCTCGACATCGATGCCCATCTTTTCGAGTTCGGATGCCATCGCCGCGACCCGATCGGTCTCTTTCAGTCGAACGTGCGCGCAGTCCGTGATCCGAGTCGTCCCATCGGCAGCAGCGCCCAGAACAGCGATCGTCGGCAACAGATCTGGGGTATCCGCAACGCCGATCTCGATTCCCGACAGCGGAGCGCTACCGACAGTGATCCGGGCGGCGTCGCGATCCCACTCGATGTCAGCTCCCATCGATTCGAGAATTGAGACGATCGCAGCGTCGCCCTGTGCACTCGGCCGGGCCGCCTCGACAACGAGTTCATCCTCTGCAGCGAGCGCACCGGCTGCCAGTAAATAGGACATCGACGAGAAGTCACCGGGGACGCGGTACTCACCCGCAGACGGCTCGTAGGCCTGCCCGCCGTCGACGACGAACCCATTGGCGCCGGCCGACTCGATCGACGAATCGTCGCCGCCGAGTACGGTCGCTTCGACGCCGAACGCTTCGAGCACTTCGAGCGTGATGTCGACGTACGGGGCGGATTTGAGTTCGGTAGTGAGCTCGATCTCGACCCCGTCTTCGCTGACTGCACCGGCCATCAGGAGGCCGGTGATATACTGTGAGGAGACGTCGCCCTTGATAGCGGTGGTTCCGCCGTTCGGTCCGCCGCCGACGACGAGCGGTGCCTGTCCGTTGGCTCGCGTCGATTCGGCTCGAACACCCAGTCCGTCGAGGGCTTTTAGAAGCGGCCCTTGGGGGCGCGACCGGAGCGACGTATCGCCGGTCAGAACCGCAAGCCCATCGATTAGCCCGGCTGTCGCAGTCGTCAATCGCATCGTGGTTCCGCTGTTCGCACAGTCGATCACGTCGGCCGGCGTCTCCGGATCGCCGCCGAAGCCGCTCACTTCGAGGTCGTCACCGGCCCGTTCCGTCTCGCCTCCGTAGGCTTCGACTGCTCGCATCGTCGCCGCCGTATCCGCGCTAAAGAGCGGATTCCGAACCGTCGCGCCGTCGGCGTAGCCGGCCGCGAGAATCGCGCGATGGGTGTAGCTTTTCGATGGGGGAGCCCGCGCAGTACCGCGAACGCGCGATGGGGTGATCTGAACGTCCATGTCAGCCGCTCGTGGCCCGCCGGCAAATGCCTGCCGGCTCGAAAAGGTCCCCCGATCTCCGTCGCTTCGGTAAGGGCTATGTGTCCGCCGACCGGAATATCGGTATGGATCTCTCCGAACTCGACGCGTTTCTCGATCGGACGGGCGTCGACGGCTACTTGATCACGGCTGACGGCGAGGATCCGACCCAACGATATCTCTCGGGGTTCACGGCCCCCGATCCGTTTGTGACGCTGTACACCGATGAGACCCGGCTGCTCGTCTCGGCACTGGAGTACGGTCGCGCCGACCGGACCGCCCGCGCCGACAGCGTCGAGCGCCACGCTGATTACAACCATCGCGAACACGTCGCCGAGCACGGACCGACGGAGGGCAAACATCGGACGATCGCAGCGTTCCTCGAGTCCTATGACGTCGAGAGCGTCGCAGTTCCGGACGATTTCCCGCTCGGAACCGCCGACGGACTCCGCGAGCTCGGCGTGACCGTGCAAGCGGATACCGACGCCGTCATCGAGTCGATCCGTGCGGTGAAGACCGATACCGAGATCGAACGTATCCGAAAAGCCCAGAACGCGAACGAGGCCGCCATGGCCCGAACCGAAACGCTGCTTCGGGCCGCATCGGTCGACGACGGAACGCTGGTCTACGAGGGGGAGGCGCTGACTTCGGAACGCCTCAAGGAAGAGATCGAAATTGAACTGCTTCGAAACGGATACGCGCTCGACGAGACAATCGTGGCCTGCGGCGCAGACGCAGCCGATCCACACGACCGTGGATCCGGACCGCTCGAAGCCGGCGAGTCGATCATCGTCGACATCTTCCCTCGGTCGAAGGAAACGGGGTACTACGGTGATCTCACCCGAACGTTCTGTGTCGGTGAGCCCTCCGAAACTGTCGCGTCGTGGTACGCACTCACGCTCGAAGCCCAGCGGGCCGCCCTGGAGACGATCGAGGCGGGCGTGTCGGGTAGCACGGTCCACGACGCTGTCTGTGACGTTTACGAGGAGGCCGGCGTGCCGACGTTGCGTGCGGACGCGAACGCACAGACCGGGTTCATTCATACGACCGGCCACGGTGTTGGACTCGATATCCACGAGTTCCCCCGCCTCTCCGAGCAGGATGTCGACCTCGAAGCCGGCAACGTCGTGACTGTCGAACCGGGGTTATACGACCCCACTGTCGGTGGCGTCCGGATCGAGGATCTCGTCGTCGTCACCGAGGACGGATACGAGAATCTCACTGAGTACGACAAAGAGCTTGTAATCGATCCGGGACGGTGACTGGCCGTTCGGCAGGACCCCCTGATGAGAGACGAACCCCTTTTGAACGCCGCGCGGTAACCGGAGGGTATGCAATTGCTGGTCGTCGGCGCGGGAGAGATGGGCCGGTGGTTCGCCCGTCAAAGCGGTGCCGAGGCGGTCGCCTTCGCTGACCGCGACCCGGCGGCAGCACGGAACGCGGCGGCGGAGATGACTGCTGGGGATGCCGTCCCGCTGGATACAGATGAAACCTTCGACGTTGTCTGTCTCGCCGTGCCGATGTCTGCAGTCCCGGCTGCAATCGAAGCCCACGCCGGGAAAGCGACTGCGGCCGTCGTCGACGTGGCCGGAGAGATGCGCGACTCGGTCGCGGCGCTGAAAGCCCACGCCGAGGGCCGCGAGTCCGCGAGCTTTCATCCGCTGTTTTCGTCGTCGAACGCGCCCGGAAACGTTCCCACGGTGGTCGTCCAAGACGGCCCGACGATCGAACGACTGCGTTCGGCTCTCGAATCGGCTGGCAACGAGGTGTTCGAGACGACAGTCACGGAACACGATCGGGCGATGGAGACCGTCCAGGCGAAGGCCCACACCGCCGTGCTGGCGTACGCACTCGTTGCCGGGGATGTCGATCCGCGGTTCCACACGGCGCTTTCCGAGCCGCTCTCGGAACTCGCATCGGGGCTCACCGGCAACACGCCGGCAGTGTACGCGGAGATCCAGGCGCGGTTCGATGGAAGCGAGTCGGTCGCCGATGCCGCGGCGGAACTCGCGGCAGCCGACGACGAGACCTTCATCGAACTCTACGAGGAGGCCGGCGAATGACCGACACGGACGGGATCATCGACACAGCCCGGTATCTCCGGAACGTCAGGCCGATCGATCCCGAAGAGATCTACGAGTACGTCGAGGGAAAGCCGCATCCGGCGGTCGTCAGACGGACGCTCAGAAACAACGCCTTCGAACTCGGGGTCAGGGAACGCGACGACGGAACGTTCGTCCCCGTCGAAGACGGACCGATCACCCCAACGTTCGACGGCGTCGAGCGGTTCCCGGAGCCCTACGCCCGGCGCTTCGAAGAACTACTCGTCGATCGGTACGGACCGGCGTGGCCCGAAAGCGAGGCCGGCGATCGTCTCAGGGCCCGGATCGACGAGCTGAAAACGGCCTATTTCGCCGACGAAGCGGTCACGTATGACGAAGAAACCGCACTCGCATACGCGTTGTACCATCTCCCCGATTACTACGCAGCGATCCAGTACGTCCTTGACGAACTCGGCCGGGATGGACTCCTTACCCGGCGGCTCCGGATACTCGAACTCGGAGCGGGTGTCGGCGGCCCAGCGCTCGGCGTCCACGATTACCTCCCCGAGGAGACACTCGTCGAGTACGACGCCGTCGAGCCGAGCGCCGCCGCCGATATCCTCGATTCGATGCTCGGATCGACTCGGAACGGGTTCGAAGCGTCCGTCGTCCGCGAGACAGCCGAGAGCTTCGTTCCCGACGGCGAATACGATCTGGTCGTCCTTGCGAACGTGCTCTCTGAACTCGACTCGCCGGTTGACGTTGCGGCGCAGTACTTGAAGGCTCTCTCCTCCGACGGAACGCTTCTCGCGTTGTCGCCGGCGGAGGAACGAACCGCAACTCGGCTCCGTGAGATCGAACGATCGGTGCTCGAAAAGCGTCCGGACGTGACCGTCTACGCGCCGACCGTGCGCCTGTGGCCCGACGAATCCCCCGCCGATCGGGGCTGGACGTTCACCCGGAAACCCGACATCGAGTCGCCGACGTTCCAGCAACGACTTGACGCCGCCGGCGACGACGACGGGACTTACCGCAATACGACCGTTCAGTTCGCGTACTTGCTGCTCCGGACGGACGGCCGGCGGACGATTCAGTACAAGCCGGCTCCCGACCTGGTCGCGAAGATGGCCGACACGGAGCGTCACGTCACCGAACGGATCGACATCGACGCGCTGAAACTGTCGCCGGATCTCTCCGAGGAAGGCAATCCTCTGTTCAAGATCAGCGACGGCTCCGAACGGACGGATCATTACGCCGTCCTGACGCAACGATCCGCGCTGAACGACGACCTAGAGACGGCGCCGTACGGATCCTTGCTCCGATTCGAGAACGTACTAGTCCTCTGGAACGACGACGAGGCCGCCTACAATCTCGTGGTCGACGGCGAGACGATCGTCGACCGGTTAGCCTGAACCTCCGACGGGCGCTTCCAGTAGCGGTAAGACCCCCCGGATCGTAGCGGCGGTATGGACGCTGAGGCGACCGTACGAGCCTACTACGATGCGCTCCGCGGGGGTGAGCCACTTTTCCCGTTCTTTCTACGCGAAGAATCGACTGTCAAGTTCGGAATCGGCGAACGGTTGACTGGATACGAGGAGATACGGGCCGGGCTCTCGGCGCAGACGGAAACGACGACTGACTGGCGGGTCGACAGCGACCGACTCGTCGTCACCGAGCGGGACGGATACGCCTGGTTCTCCGACGACGTCGCCATGGCCTGGACCGATGTTGCGGCCGACCGACGATACGAGTTCGAGACGCGATGGAGCGGTCCCATGGAACGACGGCCGGACGAGCCGTGGGCGGGGAGCGAACCCGCGACGCCGTGGCGGTTCGCCGGCATGCACGTTTCTTCGCCGGGGGAGACGGAATAGTGGTCGATCCGATCCCGAACGACGACCGGATCCGGACGCTCCGCTGGGTGAAGTTCGGGGCGGTACTACTCGTCGGCCTTTCGGCCGGGCTCATCGCGATCCAGGGCGGCGCGTCGCGTCGGGCGACTGTCGCCGCCATCGCCAGCGGGCTACTCGTTGGGGGCGTGCTCGTCTGGTATCTGTTTCCGGACGCCGACGCCATCGCTCCGGCCTCGAGTCGGCAGTACCGGAGGTAACGCCGCTGAGTGGCGGTGGTGTCAGCCGCTCGATCCGTTGGCCGCACTGTTTTGAGAGACGGAACCACCCGAGAGTTGCGAGACGCAGCGCCGGCAAAACTGAAACGAGGGGTCGTTCTGAGCGCCGCAGGTCGGACATACCACCGCCGACCGGCTCGTACCATCGAGATCCGGCTCCGGTTCCGGCTCTGTCCGGGGCGTCTCGTCCGACGCCACGGATCTGAACTGATCGATCGCATCGGCCGGAGAGCCGTCCGTTTCCCGTTCGGCGGACAGGACTCGATAGAGGTACACCGCAAACACTGCATGGACCACTACGAGCAGGGCGGCGATAGTCACGGCGGTGACGAGTTGCTCCATGCCCAATGTGAGCATACGGCTGGATAGTATTTAATATTGTCCGGCGTCGCTTCGCGACGCCACCCGTTTCGCGACCGTAGTGGGAGCCACCAAGGACTACCTTCGCTTCCGGACAGCGAGCACGGTCGGTCACGGCAGGGGTGTTTAAATATTGATGGACCGTCGGTCCTTTCGTGGGAGGTCAGAAAGCATCATGAGATATCTCGTCGCGACGGACGGTTCGGCAGTCAGCGAACTCGCGGTCGAACACGCCGCAAGCGATGCGAGCGTCTGGGGAACCACCCTCGAGATCGTCCACGTACTGACGCCGAAAGCTGAACTGGTCGACGGAGAACTCGTACTTCCCGGCGGAGAGAAGGCGATAAAACGGGGCGAACGGACGCTGAGTGGGGCTCGCGAAACCGCCCGGGAGACGATCCGGGAACACGATGCGGACATCGAGATCAACACCCAACTCCTGAGCGGCTACCCGCCCAATGCGATCACTGAGCACGTCGAATCGACCGACGTGACTCGGATCTATGTGGGCCATCGCGGTCACTCCGAGGACCGCGAACCCGCAGTCGGAAGCGTCGCCAAAACTGTCGTTGATAAAGCGAGCGTTCCGGTGTCGATCGTCAGGTAAGAACGGGGTCGATTGTACAAACAGTTATCAGTTCTCTGTCTGTAGCCTGCGGCTACCCATGTCCGATTCTACCGACGTATTGGTCCGGCGGCGGGGAGCACACGGCCTCTCGACGGGCACCTACGCGAACGCACTCCGCGATCGACTACCGAACTACTCGGTTCGTAAGGCATCGACGCCCGCCGAGGAACGCGAGTTGATCCGCACGGCCCGCGTCGTCACCGGTGCCTCGATTCCCCGTGAACTGCTCGCGGAAGCCTCGCGATTGCGACTCTTCGCCTGCACGTGGGCCGGGACCGGGCATCTGCCGATGGAGGAACTGCGCCGGTCCGGCGTCGCTGTCACCAACGCGTCGGGGGTTCACGCCCCGAACATCGCGGAGACCGTCGTCGGCCACATACTGGTGTTCGCTCGGCGCATTCATGAGGGGTGGAAACGAAAACAGCGCCGGGAGTGGCGTCACTTCCAGATGGACGAACTCAAGGGAAGCACCGTGACGGTCGTCGGCCAGGGTGCGATCGGTCAAGCGATCGTGACGCGCCTCGAAGGGTTCGAGGTGGAGACGATCGGCGTCCGGTACACTCCCGAGAAGGGCGGCCCGGCCGATCGAGTCATCGGTTTCGACCACGAGGATTTCCATGCCGCACTCGCCGAGACGGAGTATCTCGTGCTCGCAAGTCCGCTCACGGAGACGACGCGCGGACTCGTCGACCGGGAGGCGTTCGATACGCTGGGGCCCGACGCGTTTCTCATCAATATCGCCCGGGGGGGACTCGTCGAGACGGACGCGCTCGTCGATGCGGTCAGGTCACAGTTCCTTCGGGGTGCAGCCCTCGACGTTACGGACCCGGAGCCGTTGCCATCCGATCACCCACTCTGGACGTTCGACAACGTCTTCATCACCCCGCACAACGCCGGCCACTCGCCTGAACATTGGCCTCGGCTTGCCGATATTGTGGCGGAAAACGTCCGGCTGTTGGACGAGACGGACGCGCTCGACGGTCTCGAGAACCTCGTTTCGACGCCGGACGCATAGCGGTCGGATCGTGGATCGACCGCCGAAGCGTCCCGGACAGGAAAGCCACCGTTTCGACGTATATCGATCTATCCGAACACGATACGCGCGCCGGACACGGCTTCGACCGTCGTGACAACGAGGACCGCAAACGCCACCAGCGCGATCCCGACTCCGAGATAGACGAACAGTTCGATGCCATGAGTGTAATTCATCGTCTATCGGTGGTGGGTATCCGTTTCTGGGCTGTCGGCGCGGTCCGTCGAAAAGGCGGTGGGACTGGGATTTGAACCCAGGAGGCTTGCGCCACCGGTTTTCAAGACCGGCGCAATGGGCCGCTCTGCCATCCCACCGCACGCGGACGTTTCACCGCACGATTATAAGACCTGTCGGTTACCGTTCGATCGTCAGTCGATCGCCGTCGGCCGACACGACGAGATCACGCTCCTCGACCCACGCCGCAAGGTGCGGGGGCACGACCGCCTCGGCCCGCTGCCGCGCTCGGACCGCAACGACGATGGCGGCCAGATCGTCGGCGGTCTCGAGAAACGGCTTGGTTTCGAGAAAGTCGACCCCGAGACCCGCATCGAGCGCCCGATCGGTCAGGGTCTCCAGGGCCGGCGGCGCGTAACAATCGGCGAAATCGATCGGTTCGGCGAAGGCCGCGTAGCCGACCTGACCGCCGGGGGCCGGCCCGAGGACGACCGGTGAACTACGGAGTTTCATCGCCGCGCCGTCGATGTCGGTCCGGGCCAAAAGCGCCGCCTCGGGCCGGGCGATCCCGACCGTGCCGACTTCCTCGGTCTCCAGTAGATGGGTCGCCGTGTTGCCGACGCGGCCGGCGAACGTCTCGCCCACCTGCACCTCGAATCGAGCCGATTCGGGATCGATGACGTCCGCGAGACGGTCCCGGAGTTCGGCCTCCGGATCGATGTCGAGTCCGAGCGCATCGGCCGGTCGGTAGTTTATCAGGGTTTCGCCGCCACTTCGTTCGGCTGCCAACACTGTATCCTTCAGCAGTGCTTCATAGAGGTCGGCCGCTTCCCGCTCGGAAAGCGGCGTTGACTCGGACAGCGCCGACAGCGCGGTACCCGGGTGCGGTGGATCGGCGAGCACGGCGACGGTGGTCATGTTCCGGAATTGGTTCTCGTCGTATATCGGCCCTCCGGAAGCGATCGCGCGAGCCGTCGTTCGAAACGTCTCATGAGACGGTGCATTTTATACGATACGCGACCACGAACTGGTATGAACTCAAAGAAGTCACTCACGACTGCGATCGTGCTTCTCGTTGTCGTCTGGAGCGCCGGCGCGGCGGTCGAACTGATCGCGACTACCTTTTCCGTCGGGGGTAACGTGCTGCCCGCTGCCGTCACCCTGGCGTTCGTTGCGCTGCTACTGCTGGTTATGATCGGGGTAGGAGCGCGGAACCGGCGGTGGCTCGAGAACCCACGTTCGTACTGGTAGCCGCCATGCGCGGCGTTGCGATCAACGTCGGAGCGAACACAAACGAACCGGGGTTCCGCGGGCCGATTTACGCCGGCGGTCGCTTCGAGTACGTTCCGATCCCCGAGTCCGAACAGACGCGGGACGACGTTTCGGTGCCGACCTACGCGGATCTCGATCTCGATATCGACGTCAGTTCCGTCGCTGACACTCCCGTCCACCTCGATCCGACGTTTGCGGGAATACACGGCTGTAAGTCGTATACCTACGGCGACCCCCACGGCGTCAAGGCCGGTCCGCTCTTGGAACTCGACGCGGGCGATTACGTCTTCTTCTATGCGACGCTTTCGACCGCCGACGAGAACACCGCCGAGTGGATCGCTCCCGAGTGGGGTGCTTACGTCATCGGGCAGTTCCGGCTCGCCCGTGATCCGATCGACGCCACGGACGGGCTCTCAGAGCGGGAGCGGTCCCGGTTCGAACACAACGCCCACTGCAAACGCGACGCTTTCGACGCGAGGGTCCTACTAGAGGGCGAGGACGCCGACTCGGAACTGTACGACGTTGCGGTGCCGCTCTCCGCGCCGACTGCGGGCGTCGATGCCAACCGACTCGTCACCGAACTGTCGAGCGACTCGGGGAAAGGCCCGTGGTGGCGGCGACCGATGCGATTCGATCGACAGGGGGTCGAGACGCTCCTCGGGATCCGACAACATGGGGACCGGTCCGTGGTCAGCTCGGAGTGACTCCGCGCCCACGGCACCATCCCTTAGTACTCGTCCGTCGAATGCGCTCCACATCCTTTTTCGCCGCCCGCCTCCCACATCCGGCATGGCTGCTCACGCACTCGTCATCGGCGGCACCCGGTTCGTCGGCCGCCACACGGTCCAGGAGTTCCTCGACGCCGGGTACGCGGTGACGCTTTTCAACCGCGGGACCCACGACGATCCCTTCGAGGCGGACGATCGAGTCGATCACATCGAGGGAGACCGAACGAAGGAGTCCGACCTTCGGCGGGCCGGCCTCGATCTTTCGCCGGATGTAGTCGTCGACTGCGTCGCCTACCACCCCCGCGACGTCCACGTAGCGACGGATATCTTCGCCGACACGGGCGCGTACGTCTACGTCTCCTCAGGAGACGCCTACGGCGCCGACCGAGTCCCGAGACGGGAGGCCGAGACTCCACTGGAGGACTGTCCGGTCGAGGCTGCGACCGACGACTCGCCGGAAACGTACGGACAGCGGAAGGCGGAGGGCGATCGGGCAGTCTTTGCGGCCGCCGACCGCGGTGTCAACGCGATGTCGGTCCGGCCACCGATCGTCTACGGCCCCCACGATTACACCGAACGGCTCGACTACTGGATCGACCGTGTCGACACCCACGACCGACTCGTCGTTCCCGGCGACGGGACGAATCTCGGACATCTGGTCTACGTCAAAGACGTCGCGAGCGCGATTCGGACAGTCGCCGAATCGGGGACTGCTGGTGCGGCGTACAACGCCGGCGACGGTCACGTCCCCGTCCTGGCTGAATGGATCGATCTGCTGGCCGAAGCTTGCGAAACGGACGTCGATCCCGTCTTCGCGAGTGAGCGCGAACTCGGTGCGGTCGATCTCTCGCGTGATGACTTTCCGCTCTACCGCGACTACCCGCATCTCCTTGCGACGACCAAGCTCCGCTCGCTTGGCTGGGAGCCGACGCCGCATCGGAAGGCGCTCGAGACGACGGTCGCAGAGCATCGCGAATCGGACCGGACGGGCACAAAAAAGGGCCCCGACAGGGAAGCCGAAGAGCGGCTCATCGACGTCCTCGGAACAGTCGTCTAGCACTCGCTGGGGGAACGGTTTTATCCCCACCTCACACAGAACCGGTATGTTCGAGAAATCGACGTGGATCCGCCTCCCGCGGAACGTCGTCGTCGGGCACGGCGTCCTCGATCGGGTCGTCGATGCCGTCGAAGAGCTCTCTCTCGACGGCCGCCCGCTGATCGTCACAAGCCCGACGCCCAACGAACTCGCCGCCGACCGCGTCCGGGCGGCGTTCGAGTCTGTCGGCGTCGACCCCGCCATTACGATCGTCGAGCGGGCGAGTTTCAGTGCCGTCGAGGACGTCATGGCGGCAGCCGAAGAGATCGACGCCGGCTATCTCATCGGGCTAGGCGGCGGCAAGCCGATCGACATCGCGAAGATGGCCGCCGACGAGCGCGGCTGTGGCTTTGTTTCCGTCCCGACGGCGGCGAGCCACGACGGCATCGTCTCTGGTCGGGGATCGGTCCCCGACGGCGACTCTCGGCACTCCGTCGCCGCCCATCCACCGCTCGCCGTGATCGCTGATACCGAACTCATTGCGAACGCGCCCTGGCGGCTGACGACCGCGGGCTGTGCCGACATCATCTCGAACTACACCGCAGTCAAAGACTGGAAACTCGCCCACCGACTGAAGAATGTCGAGTACAGCGAGTACGCCGGCGCGCTCTCACAGATGACCGCCGAGATGCTCGTCGATCGGTCCGACTCGATCAAACGCGGCTTAGAGGAATCGGCCTGGGTCGTCGTCAAAGCGCTGGTCTCTTCGGGCGTGGCCATGTCGATCGCGGGTTCTTCGCGGCCGGCTTCGGGAGCAGAACACCTCATTTCCCATCAGCTCGATCGGATCGCCCCTGGAACGGCGCTGCACGGCCACCAGGTCGGTGTCGCCTCGATCGTGACGGAATATCTCCACAGCGGCGAAGGCGGCGACTGGAAGCGGGTCCGCGACGCGCTCGATGGCATTGATGCGCCGACGACTGTGGATGCACTCGGTATCGACGACGAGCAGTTCATCCGGGCGATGACGACTGCCCATGAGATTCGCGACCGCTATACGATCCTCGGCGACGGCATCGAACAAACGGCCGCGATCGAAGCCGTCACCACGACCAACGTTCTCTGATCCCCTCGTTTTACGATTTAACCGCTCGTTAGCGCCGACCGGGCAAAAGACGATCCCGTGGGTTTATCTTTCCAACTTTCTTCGCATCGATATGGACTGTTCGCTCTCGGAGGGGGCGTCTCGGTACCTCGATGTCCTCTACGACGAGTACAATCGTTTCGACGTCCAACAGACGACGATCGGGGTCAACCCCGACGAGTTCGCGGCGCTCAAAGACCAACCGGACGGGGCGTCGATCCGGGTTCGTGTCGAGAGCGATTCGGGCGTGTTGGCCCTGCCGGACGGCGACGAGTGGTCACTCCCCGGCGGCGTGCTCAATACCGATCCAGTCCCCGAAACCGTCGCCGCACTCGTCAAGCAACAGACCGGCGTTCGGTGCGAGATCGACGGGCTCGAACGGATCTCAATCGTCTGTCTCCAGTGCGAGGTCGCCGATGACGATATCTGGACGCTGTCGGCGCTGTTCGCCGCGACGGCAGTCGACAGCGCGCCGAACGACGGGGTTGTCTGGCGCGATCCACCGATCGACTCGAACCCGACGCCGGCGCTGTCGATCGCCTGAGGCGTCTTGAACCCGACAGTGCCAAGGAGTCTCCGCCCACTTCCAGTTGTATGGGCACGCCGCTTTCGTCTCGGGAGGCGCAGGTCGACACCGTACTGGACCGCCTCTACGAACAGTATCCGGACCCGGAGATATCGCTTCGGTTCTCGAGCCGTCTCGAATTGCTCATCGCTGTCGTGCTGTCGGCACAGTGCACCGACGAGCGCGTAAACGCCGTGACCGAAGAACTGTTCGAAACGTACCACGGACCCGACGATTACGCCGACGCTACCGAAGACGAACTCGCAGCAGCGATCGATTCGATCACCTATTACAACAGCAAGGCAGGGTACATCAAATCAGCCTGCAAAGACATCGTCGAGAAACACGACGGCGAAGTCCCCGATACGATGTCGGAGTTGACCGACCTCGCTGGGGTCGGCAGAAAGACCGCGAACGTCGTCCTCCAGCACGGCCACGAAGTCGTTACGGGGATCGTCGTCGACACACACGTCCAGCGAATCTCGCGGCGGCTCGGGCTGACCGACGAGAAATCGCCCGCACGGATCGAGTCCGATCTCATGGAGATCGTCCCCGAAGACGACTGGAAGGAATTTACACATCTGTTGATAAATCACGGACGCGAGACCTGTACGGCGAGGACCCCGGACTGCTCGGACTGCGTGCTCGAAGACATCTGCCCGTCCTCGAAACTCGATAGCGAGGTCGATCTGGCCGACGGTAGCGAGTGGTGAACCGCCTGGCACAAACTGTCCGACGTTCGAATCGAACCTCACACGAGGCGTTGGCGAGATTCGCCGAGGAACGTCCTATGTCGTCGATGAACGTGCAGGCTCACCGAGTTGTGCACGTCTCTGAGTTCTACAGATCTGCTCGTTCGGAGAACCACGTCGAGCCCGTTATCGCCCGCCGAACCGCCCGCAACGCTTTTTTCCGTTGGTTGGGAAGCATAAACGATGAGTCAACTCGGCGACCTGCTGGATGACACTGTGTCGGATGTCGACGGAACGTTTCTCTTCTCACCGAGCGGGTCGCTTTACGAGCGGTTCCTCGAAGCCGACGAACCCGTCGTCGTCGTCGGCACCGAGAACGCCGTCGATGCCGACGACTACGTCGAACTCCCCCTGGAGTTCGAGGACGTCCGCGAGCGGATCCGGTTCGGGATCGAGGGCGGGCTCGAAAACGACTTCATCGAGGAGGGCGATCGGGTCGCGTGTGCGTTGCGACTGTTCGGCGACGACATCGACACAGTCACGCGGGTCCGGGCGGGCAACTTCGATCGATCGGGCGTTTACGAACTCTTCGTCGACAGCCGCGCCGAACCGGCGGTCATCCGCAACGTCCTAGAGGTCGCCATCGAACTGGGTAAAAAGGGACAGAAGGGCAAGCGGGTTGGGGCGCTGTTCGTCGTCGGCGACGCCGGCAAGGTGATGAACAAGTCCCGCCCGCTCAGCTACAACCCCTTCGAGAAGAGCCACGTCCACGTGGGCGATCCGATCGTCGACGTCATGCTGAAAGAGTTCTCCCGACTCGACGGGGCCTTCGTCATCTCGGATTCGGGGAAGATCGTTTCGGCCTACCGGTATCTCGAACCCGCCGCCGAGGGCGTCGACATCCCGAAGGGGCTCGGCGCGCGTCACATGGCGGCGGGTGCGATCACGCGGGATACGAACGCCGTCGCGGTCGTGCTCTCGGAATCCGACGGGCTCGTGCGGGCCTTCTCGGGCGGCGAAATAATCCTTGAACTCGATCCGGAGGAGTACTGATGTATCCGTTACAGGTCCGAAGCTGGTTCGAGAGCCTGTCGGCCCCTGAACAGAACCTCTTCATAGCGGTCGTTATTTTGCTCGCCGGCCTCGTCGTTGGTTCGATCGCGGCGTTTTCGGTCCGTCGCGTGCTCGTCGCGGCCGGCGTCGACGAGACCGTCGAGGGCACACCGTTCGAACGAACCGCCAGACAGCTCGGGAGTTCGACGGTGCAATTGCTCGCGCAGCTCTCCGGCCTCTTCGTGTTCGCCGTCGCAGCGCTGTACGCCGGGCGGACGATCGGGCTCGTCCCCGAACCGGCGCTCGTCGAGACGATCGGTCGATTCCTCCCCCGGCTGTTCGTCGCCGTTCTCGTCGTTTTGGTCGGTCTCGTCGTCGCTGATAAGGCCGAACTCGTCGTCGACGAGCGACTCAAGAGCATCAAACTTCCCGAGGTCACGGTCGTTTCGACGCTACTCAAGATCTCGCTCCTCTACGTCGCCGTCCTGATCGCATTGTCGCAACTCGGCGTCGCGACGGGCGCGCTGTTGATCCTCCTTGCGGCCTACGCGTTTGGTCTCTTTTTTCTCGGGGGACTGGCGTTCAAGGACCTCCTTTCGTCCGCCGCGGCCGGGATCTATCTTCTCATGAGCGAGCCGTACGCGATCGGCGATGAGGTCGAAATCGATGGTCACCGCGGGATCGTCCAGGAAATCGACGTCTTCGTCACCCACGTCGAACGCGATGGCGAGGAGTATATCCTCCCCAATCGGAAAGTGCTGCGCGAGGGCGCGGTGCGGATTCGGGGCGAATAGTTAGGCCGTTCGCGGCCAAAGACCGGCCGTGCTGAATCTCAACCTCGATTCGTTCATGATCGAACTCAAGGACGGTAGTCTCAAGAACGTCGGACCGACGAACAAGGCCGCAAGCGCAAAGCTCTTCGACGTCGACTCGATCGAGGCCCGTGCCTTCGGCGACAGCCAACTCAAAATCGTCGCGACGGACGAGTCCGGTAACGAGGTGCAGGTCGCGATCGATCCCCGACAGGCCGAAACGATCAGCGACGATATCGAATCGCTCCGAGACGACGGCGTCGTCTTCGAGTAACCGCCTCACGTCTCGTCTCTATCGACCGGTTCGGCCGGCACCCCGGCCCAAGTCTCACCTGCCGGAACGTCCTCGGCGACGAGCGAGTTCGCTGCGATCTGGGCGTCCGTGCCGATCTCGACGCCCGGCAGAACGACCGCGCCGGCCCCGATCATTGCCCGCTCACCGACCCGAACCTCGCCGGTGCGGTACTCTTCGTGGAGGAATTCGTGACACAGCAGCGTCGCGTCGTAGCCGACGATCGCGTCGTCCTCGACAGTGACGAGTTCGGGCCAGAACACGTCCGGCGTCGATTCAAGTCCCCACGACACGCCCGTCCCGATGGTCACGCCGGCGAGTCCGAGGAGCCAGTTTTTCACCCTGAGACTCGGGGCGTGACGCGCGAGGACGATGCAGACGTAGTTGAAAACGACCCGAAGTGGGTGCCTCGCGTCGGGCCACGACCAAAGCGAGTTACGCGGGCCCGTGGTCGGATGTCGAGCTAGCCGGTCATGACGCCGTTCCTCGTTCCCGTCGTCGCCGGTTCTCACAGTGGGACATCGCGGCGAGCCGTCTTAATTCATTCTTCGCCGACCACGGAGAATTCGCCGTTTTTGCCGTCGGTCGTCGTCTCCGTTCCTACCGTGACCGGTTCGGTTTCCCGGACGCGGACCCCGCGAGCAGCCAGGTGTTTCGTCCGTTTTCTGGCGAAGTCCTCCTCCCTGCTGCCCTGGGTCGCCAGGACGTACATCCGCGCCTTCCCGATCGGGCGCATCGTCCGGCCGGCGCGCTGGGTTCCCTGCCGCCGGGAGCCGCCGAGCCCCGAGGCGGCGATCGCGACCTCCGCGTCGGGCAGATCGATCCCCTCGTCGCCGACGCGGGAGACGACTATCGTGTCCAGTTCGCCGCTCCGGAACCGGCCGAACAGCCGGCTTCGGCGGGCGTGTGGGGTCTCGCCGCTGATGAACGGAACGTTCAGTTCCTCGGCGATCGCGTTTCCCTGTTCGAGGAACTCGACGAAGATAATCGCCTTCGAGCCGCGGTTCTCGTGGAGTATCGCGGCGATCTCGCGGATTTTGGCCGGGTTCGTCGCCGCGAGTTGGCGTTTCTCGTGGCCGACGGCCGACCCGTATTCGTTGCGATACAGTTCCGAGGCCCACGGCAGAAACCGGATTTCGACCTCGGGTTCGGCCACGTAGCCGGCGTCGAAAAGCGCCTCCCAGTCGGTGCCGATCGGCCGGCCGACGAGCGTATAGATCTGCTCTTGATCCTCAGTCTCCCGAACCGGCGTCGCGGTCAGTCCGAGCCGGTGTTTCGTCTGCAGGCTCGCACTCCGGCGGTGAATCGGGCTCGGGATGTGATGGACCTCATCGTAGACGATCAGCCCCCACTTCCGAGAGTCGAAGAGTCGTCGGTGTCGATCCATCCCGGCTGTCTGATACGTGGCGATCGTCACCGGTCGGATCTCCTTTTGTCCGCCGTGGTACTCCCCGATCTGGTCGGCCGATAGCGTCGTCTCTTTGAGGAGGACTTCGTGCCACTGAGCGGCGAGTTCTCGGGATGGGACCAGTACAAGCGTCTCACCGCCGACGTCGGCCATGATCCCCAGAGCGGCGATCGTCTTACCCG
>Ga0102935_1000012_pt1 | contig 58280 bp, 55 predicted proteins | sample SalPonR2_A_D2_MG_FD_78508 | JGI IMG/M metagenome (GOLD analysis project Ga0102935, IMG submission 78508) | Salt pond soil microbial communities from South San Francisco under conditions of wetland restoration - Salt Pond MetaG R2_A_D2_MG | ecosystem: Environmental > Aquatic > Marine > Intertidal... | reverse complement strand
GCTCCTCGAAACCGGCGTGGCGAAGCCGACGACGCCCGGCGACGACGCCGATTCGGTGGGCGTCCGCGGCGTCAGGCCAGCTCAGATCGAGTAGTCCGCGGTCTTCCGTTTGTCCTCGAAGTAGGGGGCGGGTGCGACCGTCGCGGAGATCAGCTTCTGCTCGTGGTTCTCGACCCGCGGGTTCCCCGAGTCGGGTTCGCCCCACAGGATTTCGACCTCGGTCCCAGGGTCTGTGAGGTCGGTGTCGATGGCACACAGCGAGAACAGCCGCTTCTCCCAGTAGAGGTAGCGGGTGTTACACGCGATGCCCACGAGCTCGTCGTCTTTCAGCACTTTGTCGTTCTGTGTCAGCGCCCACTCGGGGACCGGGAGATCGGTGTAGCGGTAGGTGTCGCCGTTCTCGAACAGCGACCCGTAGAGGTCGCGGACGTCGTCGCTGTCCCAGACGAGTGTTACCCGTTCCCGATCGGGGTCTTCGGCCTCCGCCGCCAGGGCCTCGCGGCCGACGAACTCGTGGTCGAAGTCGACGAACCGGCCGTGGCCCGCCTCGAACGGCGTCAGATAGTGGTCGGTGATGTCCTCGGAGTCGAGGCTCCCGCCGATCGCGAGCGCGCCCTCGAAGCTGTCGGCGTCGAGCCACTCTCGATAGTCCTCCATACCCTCGTGGTAGATCGCCGGCAGTGGGATCGACATCCACGCCGCGGTGATCACGTTGGTGGGGTAGGCTTTCCCGCCGATCCGCCGGATGCCGTAGTCCCGGCCCGTCTCCATAATCGCGGTTCGGACGTCGTCGGCGAGTTCCCACGGCCCGAAGAACTCGAAGCCGGGTTCGTTCATCATCCCGTGTCTGAGGGCGTTGATCCTGTGGCCCGCAATCGAGACCTCGCGGAAGTTGAAGAAGGGGATCTCGGGGAGCGGCTCGTCGGCGACGTCCTTGATGAGATCGAGCGCGTCGGGGCCCTGGACCTGATATCGGAACGTCTCCGGCGGCCCTTCGCGGATCCCACCGTGCTCGTCGCGCTCGAACGTCGCGTCGTAGTCGCCGGTTTCGAGATGGTACTGCACCCAGTTGATTGGGCCATACCCGACGAGTGTGAACTCTCCATCGTCCAGATGAAACAGGATGCCGTCGCCGATCAGGTAGCCGTCGGGGCTGCACGCAGCGAACTGCTTGGCCTGGCCCGGCTCGAACCCGTCGAAATCGTTGATGCCGAGGTCGGCGAACACGTTTTGTGCGTCCGGGCCCTCCACGTAGAGGTCAGTCATATGATGCGACAAGTCCGCCAACCCGACGCTGTCGGCCCACGCCGCCTGTTCCTCCCGCCAATTCGTGACCTCTTCGGGGAGGTCGGCGAACAGGCGGAGATGTCCCGAATCCGCGTGGGAGCCGACCCGACTCACGAACTCGATCGGACTCGCAGCTGCCGACAGTGCGTCTTGAAGGCTTCGTGTCATACGGTGTCGATAGGTCTCGAATAGCGGTCTTAAATCTTTCTCAGACGAGCAAAACAGTTACACATCAGCGTCCTGTCACGGACCGATGCACCGGTTCAGACCCGTTTCCGAGGGCGACGTCCGACACCTGGCCGAAACGCTCGAGGTGAGGCTCGCCGCGGACGAGGCGAGGAGTGCCGTCGACCGGATCGGCGCGGTCGCAGACGGTGTATACGACGCTCGAAGACGCGCCGGCCGACGGCGTACCGGGCGGCCCGACGGGCGGCGATCGATTCGTGACCGCCCCGTATCAGCCGCCGGGCGTCGAGAACAGGGACAACCAGTGGCTGACGCGGTTCGGACGCACACGCGAGGGGACCAACGGCGACGACGGCACTCGAGATTGACGGGTTCGACCGGGGGACGACGCCACCGGTCAACTGGGACACCCACCCGATCAACCTGACCGGTCATCCAGGGAGAGTGTTCTCTGCGGCGAGTCCGACGGCCTGCCGATCGGGATGTCGTTCGTCGGGGGGCACGCCGACGACGCGACGGCGCTCGACGCCGCAGCGACGTTCGAGCGGGTCGCGTCTTCCGCGTGAGCGTCGGGCTAGCCTTCGCCGTTTGGACCCGGTTATTTGATAATACCGGGCGTTCATTCACTGATGTGAGTTCCGACACGGTTCCACTCCAGACGGTTGCGCGAGCGTTCGAGGTGCTCGACCTACTGGAGCGTGAGGGGGAAGCCGGCCCGGCGCGGATCGCGACGCTGATGGACGTGACTAGAAGTACTGCCCACGACTACTTGGTCTCCCTGGAGTCGACGGGGTTCGTGGTCAAAGACGGGGGTAAATACCGGATCAGCTACAGGTTCTTAGAGCGCGGCAGCCGGCTCAAGCATCAAAGCCGATTCTTCAACTCCTCGGACATCGTCATCCGGAAGCTCTCGGCGGACTCCGGCGAACTGGCGCAACTCGGCTGTGCGGAGTCCGGCGAGTGGGTGATGCTCCACGAGTGCGGCGACCTCACGTCGATTCAGACCCGGACGTACTCCGGGTTCCGGACCCCGATCCACACCCACGCCGCCGGAAAAGTGCTGCTCGCGAACTTCCCGGCCGAGCGGATTGACGACCTGGTCGATGCCGGCGAACTCGAAGCCGTGACCGAACACACGATCACCGACCCCGACGCGCTCCGCTCGGAGCTGGAGACGATCCGCGAACGCGGCTCCGCTGTCGACCACGACGAACAGGCCCTCGGGATCGGGTTCGTCGCGTGTCCGGTGCTCGAGGACGGCGAACTGCTCGGGAGCGTCTCCGTGGCGTGTCCGAGCGGACGGCTCCGCCAAGACGACTACCGCGACGACCTGACCCAGAAGGTCCAAGCTGCCGCCGAGGAGATCAGCGTCAACTACCGGTACTACTGACGACGTCTCCGGACGTCCGACGCTGCGACCCACCGACCGCGAAGTGGTATGCTGTCTCGACGCACTCGTCCGATCGTCCGTCCTCGGGACGCAACTCGCCGTCGCCGTGCGATTCAAGCTCCGGGTCGCCGCCGACGGCGTCCGGTACCACGTCCAGAACGCCGATTCGGCGGCGTTCCTGTTCGGTGCGGTCTCCCGCAATGCGACGATCGACGCGACCGACAATGCCGACGTGGAGATGGTGTGGGTTGACGACGACAGGCCGTAGCCGCGGAATCGGACTGTCGGCGGCCGGCACGGTTCTCCACGGAGGCTGCCCTCGGCCGAGACCGCTACCCGTTTCCGATCGTGCGTCCGGTATTACCAGACGAACATTCGGCGCCCCCCGGAGGCAGCCGTCGTCGTGGACTGAGACCTGACGTGGTCGGGGCGGCCCGGAACGTCGTAACAAAAGTACGCCTGTTATCCGTTCACACTGTGGTCCGGGGCCCCGAACGCACCTGGTTGACTTCGGGCATTGTGTGCCCTGACCGGGTGCCTGGTGTGGGTCCCGCGTTCGAGTTCCCGATACGCCGTCCCCCCAAGCCCGAGCGACGAGTCGTCCGGGTTATCCGATCAACCTTCTTTCTACGTCGTTGGGGTATCGAATTCATATTTGAACAGTTATTATTCCGGAAAAATATAATCGCAATATTATGTTAGCATACGATTCAGTCGCACGCAGGATCAGTTACAGTGTATATCAGAGTCAAATTTAAATTTGATATACATCTAATAAATAGTATATGATCGAACACTCCAGACACAGTTTCAGTAGATTATTTACCTGTGGCGCGGGTACACCAACCGGGCCGCCCTCCGTTCGGCTCGGTGCACCAATGGACACCACACAGTTCGAATCCGCTCACGTCCCCGACGGCGAGACGTTTCGACTCGAGAACAGCTACACGCTCGACGCTACGGTCGACGGCACGGTGATGGCGAAGGCCGGATCGATGGTCGCGTACACGGGCGACCTGTCGTTCACCGGGCAAGCGAGTGCCGAAGGCGGTATCACAGGGTTCCTCAAGGAAGCCGCCACGAACGAAGGCACGCCCGTGATGGCCGTCGAAGGCTCCGGAACCGCCTACCTCGCCGACCGCGGGAAGAAGGTGCAGGTGCTCGCGCTCGACGACGGCGACGCTATCACGGTCAACGGTGAGGACGTCTTGGCTTTCGAGCAGGGAATCGACTACGAGATCAGCACGATCGACAGCCTCGCCGGCTCCTTCGCCGGCGGGTTCACGAACGTCTATCTCCAGGGTCCCGGCTCCGTCGCGATCACGACCCACGGCGACCCGATCGTGGTGGAACCGCCGGTCTCGACCGATCCGGCCGCGACCGTGGCGTGGAGTGGCACCGCTCCGACGGTCGAGGTAAACCGCAGCCTCTCGGACATGGTCGGTCAGGAGTCCGGCGAGCGGTACCAGATGGACTTCGAGGGCCCCGACGGTTTCGTCGTCGTCCAGCCGTACGAGGAGCTGTAGCCGGCGTTTGGGCCCGACGCGGGGCTGCGCCCCGCCCCGTAACCGTTCATTTATGAGGACGCCTGTCGTAGGTAACGTGTGACTGAAGAATCAGGGCGTCGGAACCTTCGAATGCCCAACGACGAGGAGCTGTTCGCCGTGGTTACCGAACACAACGGCGGCAACCACGTTCGCGTTCGGTGTGCGGACGGTAAGAACCGGATGGGCCGAATCCCCGGCCGGATGAAGTATCGCACCTGGATCAACGAGGGCGACGTCGTCCTCGTGGAACCGTGGGACTGGCAGGACGAGAAGGCCAACATCGAGTGGCGGTACTCCGAGCAGGACGCAGAGCAGCTCCGCGAAGAAGGACACATCGAGTAACACAGCGCTCGGCGCGTGACAGGACGGCATCCTCGTGTGATTTTCCCGGACGGGACACCGGTTCCGGTCGATTCCGCGACTCACAGCGTCCGCTCGACAGCGTCGCGTACCCCCCGACGGAACCGGTCGCTCGCGAACCGGCCCGGCGGCAGCACGGGCGGGTCGTCGGCCTCGGCGGCCGCCGCGATCAGATCGATCGCGTCCGACACCGACCCGAACAGCCGGTCCTCGCGGCCGTCGAGGATCTCCTTCTGGCCGCCGCTGTCGGGGGCGAACGCCACCATTCCGCTCGCGACGTACTCTGCGACCGACATCCCGAAGTGTTCCTCGGGCTTGAGGTTCAGCCCGTACTTGTGGGTGCACAGCAGTTCTTCCAGCCGCGCTCGCGACACGTCGCGCTCGACGGTCACGTACGGCCGCTGGTCGGCCATCGACTGCACCTGCCGCACGTACCGGCGGTACGCCCGCGGTGCGGCGCCGACGACACGGAGAGTGAGGTCGTGGCCCCGCTCTCGGACCCCGTCGACGATCCGCACCGCGTCGCGAATCCGCTTGTCGGGCGCGAGCCGCCCGATGACCACGATCCCGTCCCGCCGATCCTCCCACGCCGCCGCTCCCTTGATGGGATCCACCGGCGGGTGGACCACCGACGGCCGGACGCCGTAGACCGCTTCGACCACGCCAGCGGTCCACGCCGAGTTCGCGAGCAGTGTCGTCTCGTCGCCGAGGTCGTCGGGTCCGGGGGCTGCGAGCCGGCTCCACACGCGGTTTAGCACCCCATCGTCACCGTCGCGGAGCCGGTGCGTGCGGAACTGGGGGTAGTGGACGTACTGCACCGACGGGATCGGCAGCGACACCTCGTTCGCGGTGCTCACCGCGAGGTCGAACCCTTCTAGACGTCCCTCGACGCCCCGGCGGAGCAGGACGCTCCGAAGCGCCAACTGCGGGCCGATCGTCGGCGCACTCGCGGACAGCACCCGCGCCGATGCCCCCGCCCCCGTCGGCATCCGAACGTCGAGCGCCGCCCTGTCGAGTTCGACCCCGAACCGCGCCGCGAGATCACCGGGATCGGTCTCGGAGATCGTATACAGCGTGACGGCGTGGTCGCGCTGGAGCGCCGCACAGGTCGACAGACAGACCACGTCGGCCCCACCCTGGAAGTCCAGCGTGTTGTGGAGAACCGCCACCCGTGCCATACTCTTCCTACCGGCGGCGGCATCATATACGGCCGGGGTTCACTGCCGGCGCCGGCGGAAGCGGCCCGCGCGTTTTTATCTGTCGGGGCCGATCGATTCTCTATGCAGTGTGCGTTCGTCGGCGCGGGTGCGGTCGCGGGGAAGTACGCTGCCACCCTCGCCGACTCCCCACTCGACCTCATCGCCGTCTGCGATCTCGATGCCGATCGCGCCGAGTCGCTCGCGAGCGCACACGACGCCGCGGCGTACACCAGCCTTGACTCGCTTTTCGCCGCCGAGTCGGCCCCGATGGTGGTGAATCTCACCAGCCACGCCGCACACGCCGACGTCACCGAAACGTGTCTCCGCGCCGACCACCACGTGTTCAGTGAGAAGCCGCTCGCGCTCGACGCCGGCCGGGCGGCCGATCTCGTCGGAATCGCCGCCGAGCGCGGGCTGGCGCTGGGGTGTGCGCCGATCACCCACCGGTGTGACGCTCAGCGCCACGCCGCCTCGCTCATCGGCGACGGTCGGCTGGGCCCGGTCCGGCTGGGGTACGCACACGCCCACGTCGGCCGGGTCACGGAGTGGCACGACAGCCCCGACTCCTTCCTGTCGGTCGGCCCGCTCTACGACGGTGGCGTCTACCCGCTGTCGCTCCTAACTGCGTGGTTCGGCCCCGTCGACCGGGTCCGCACCGCCGACGCCGTCGACGTCTGGCCCGCCCGGGAGTCGCGACGGCCCGACCGCCCCGCCCACGTCGAGGCGACGCTTCAGTTCGCCGCTGGCCCCGTGATCCGGCTCACCGCCAGCCTCTATGCCCCGCACCGCAGCCGCGAATTCAACAGCCTCGAACTCCACGGCGACGACGGGTCGCTGTACCTCTCTGACGCGGGCGCACTCGTCGCCGACCCGGATACGGTCTCGATCGCCGGCGCGGGCCGACCCTACGTCGCCGCTCCCTGTCTCACCCCACGGCGGGAGCAGCCGTATCTCTCGGGACCCGAACGGCTGGCGGCCGCCATCAACCGCGGCGCCCGTCCGAGCGAGAGCGCGGAGCGTGCGGCCCACGTCGTCGCCGTCTGCAACGCCGTCGAGCGCGCGGCCGACACTCACAACCCGGTTGACGTCCCGCACGGCGGCTTGGAACCCCGGGAACCGGAGACCCGGTCGCCGCCACCGGTCCGGCCGGACCCGCCGTCCGGGACCGACCGCTCGGCGGACTCGGACCCCGACGGCGCCGACGCGCTCGCCCGCCCCGCCGCGGTCCGCCTCCCGCCCGTCGGCTTCGGGTGTTCGCGCTACCGCGACGGCGAGTACGTCGACCGGATCGGCTCGATTTCGGCCGCGGTCGACGCGGGCTACCGGCTGTTCGACTCCGCGGAGCTGTACGGCAACGAGGCGCGGATCGGCGACCTGCTCGACGCGCCCGGTTCGCCCGACCGCGAGGGGCTGTTTCTGATAAGCAAAGTCTGGAATACCAACCACGAACACGTCGCGGAGGCCTGCCGCGGCAGCCTCGCGGAACTCGGGGTCGATGCGGTGGACGCTTACCTGCTTCACTGGCCCGACGCGTGGGCCTACCAGGGGCCGCTGTCGGAACTCGCAGAGCGCCCCCCGGAGAAACAGGAGGCACTAACGTTTCCCACGGGCGACGACGGCACTCTCGAGACGGTCGACGTCTCGCTGGTCGAGACGTGGCGCCGGCTGGAGCAGCTCCACGACCGGGGACTCGCCCGCACCATCGGCGTCTGTAACGTCTCACTCGATCAGCTGGAGACGCTCCTCGACGCCGCCCGCGTCCCGCCCGCGATCGTTCAGGTCGAATCTCACCCCTACCAGCCCCGGACCGACCTTGTCCGGGCGTGTCACGCTGAAGGAATCCGGGTGCTCGCGCACTCTCCACTCTCGGCGCCGGGACTGCTTGAGGAACCGATCCTTGCCGAGATCGCTGCCGATCACGACACGACACCCGCGGCTGTCGCGGTCGCGTACCACGTCGACCGCGGGGTGGTCCCGATCCCCGCGAGCAACGACCCTGACCACGTCGCCGCGAACCTTGCGGCCGCGCGGCTCCGGCTGACCGACGCTGACCGGGACCGGCTGGCGACCCTCGCGGACCCGGAGTTCGAGCGATGACCGACGCCACGGCGGTCCCGACGACGCTCCGCCGAGAGTGGGCGGCCGTAGTGGCCGCAATGGCGTTCCTGACGGTCGGCAGCGCGTGGCTGCTGGCGCTGACGATCGACGGCGACGGGGCGTTTCTTCTCGGACTGCTGGCCGACCTGTTCGGGCTTTCGACCCGCGGGATCGTTGATCTCGCGGACGCGGTCGGGATCGCGGCGGGGTTCGCGTCGGTGCGGTGGCTTCCACCCGTGGCAGCGGTGTTGGCCTTCCAGCTGTGGTTCGCCTACCGCCACCTCGACGCGAACCGGCCGGGCGGCGCCGACGGCGGCGTGGCGGTCTACCGGTCGCTGGGGCTCCCGAACCTCGTCACCCTGGGCCGCGGTGCGCTGCTGGCGGCGCTCGCGGGATTCGCCACGCTCACGCCCCGGCCGGAGATCGCGTGGCTCCCCGCGGTGCTCTACGGGACGGCCTGCGGGATGGACCTGCTTGACGGCTTCCTCGCGCGCCGGACCGAGCGCACCACCCTCCTCGGAGCGAAGCTAGATATGGCGATCGACACCACCGGCTTCGTGGTCGCGCCGGTGGTTGGGGTGCTCTGGAACCAACTGCCGGTGTGGTATCTATCGCTGTCGGCCGCGCGGTACCTGTTCAAACTGGGGTGTTGGCTTCGCCGCCGGCGCGGCAAGCCGGTCGCAGACCTCCCGCCCAGCCTCGTCCGGCGGCCGCTCGCGGGGACCCAAATGGCGGTTATCACGGTTGCGCTGGTTCCGATCGTGCCGCTCTCGACCGTCTCACCACTCGCCGCGGTGGTGCTCGCGGCGTCGCTGTCCGTGTTCGCCCGCGACTATCTCGTCGTTGCCGGGATCCACCGAACGATCGATGTATAAGTAACGGTAGTATCTAACATACAGTACGTATATCACACCTTTCTGTATCACTGTCAGTTACTAAGGCGCATTCACGCCGACTCTGAGGCTGCCATCCGGTAGATTCGGCGGCAGCCCACAATCGTACCAATTCTAAATAATTTGAATACGGCTGTTACTTAGCCGCTCTGTCCGTAGTCACTGAACCGGTCGAACAGGTGCTCCAGTTCCTCGTCCGGGAGGTGAGTGGGTTCACCGATGTTCTGTCCCTGGTAGTGGATCCGTGCGCAGTACTCCACCATCAGCGCGACCTCGAACGCCGACTCGGCGTCCTCGCCGACCGTGATGACGCCGTGGTTCCCCAGCAGACAGGCGTTGTGGTCGCCGCCCAGTGCCGCCACGGCCGCCGCCCCGAGTTCTTCACTCCCCGGTTCCTCGTACGGCGCGACCGGGACCTCCTTGCCCGCGAACGCGATGAGGTAGTGGGTCGCCGGGATCGGTTCGTGGAGGCTCGCAAACGTGCTCGCGTACGGTGAGTGCGTGTGGACGACCGCCCCCACGTCGTCGCGCTCGCGCATAATCTGCAGGTGCATCGGCTTTTCGGAGGATGCGCCCAGTTCGCCGGCGACCTGCTCGCCGTCCATACTCACGAGCGGCACGTCCTCGGGGTCGATCTCCTCGTATGGGACCCCCGAGGGGTTGATCGCGACGCGGTCGCCGCGCCGGGCGCTGATGTTGCCGCCGGTCCCCTCGGTGAGGTCCTGTTCCAGCATCGCTCGGCCGAGGTCAGCCACCGACTCGCGCTCCGATTGCAGGTCGGTCGGCGGCGGCGCGACCGCGGCGCCGCCCCCGCCTGCGCTCTGGCCGTACCCCTCGAAGATCTCGATCAGATCGCCGATCTCGTCGTCCGCCAGCAACTCGGGATCGCCGGCGTTCAACGCCTGGTAGTGGATCCGAGAGACGTACTCCACCATCAGCGCCACCTCGTAGGCAGCCTCGGCATCCGCGCCGGTCGCGATGACGCCGTGGTTCTTGAGCAGACACGCGTTGTACTCCTCGCCCAGCGTGTCGAGCGCCGCCGCTGCCAGCTCTGCGGTCCCGTAGGTCTCGTACGGCGCGACCGGGATCTCGTCGCCGACGAACGCGATGAGATAGTGCGAGGGTAACACCGATTGGTTGAGGCTCGCGAACGTGCTGGCGTACGGTGAGTGCGTGTGGACAACCGCCCCCACGTCGTCGCGCTCGCGGATGATCCCGGCGTGCATCCGGGACTCGCTCGAGGGATCGGTGTTGCCGGCGACCTGCTCGCCGTCGAGTCCAACCACCGGGACGTCCTCGGGATCGATCTCGTCGTACGGGATTCCGGAGGGACTGATCGCGATCCGATCACCCTCTCGGACGCTGATGTTGCCGCCGGTGCCCTTTGTCAGCCCCTGGTGGAGCATCCTGCGCCCGAGTTCGCTGACTGTTCGCCGCTTGTCGTCGAGTTGTGTGTTGTGTGCCATTCGTGAATTCTCGTGGCTGCGTGAAACACGCACCGCTGCGTGAGTATCTGTCTACTGCTGTCCGACCGGAACTGATTCGCCCGCCTGTTGATGGAACGACTCCCCGCTCACGCCCTGTGATTTGACCGTCTCGCCCTCGTCGTCGAATAGGTGGAGGACACTGTCGTCGAAGTCGACAGCAACCTGCGTCCCGACTTCCGGCGCGTACGCCGAATCGACGCGGGCGTCCCACATCTCGCCGGCCCCATTGACGTCGACCGTGAGGTAGTTGTCGCTGCCCATCGGCTCAACCACCTTGATGACAGCGTCGAAGAGTTCGGCTTGGTCCCTCCCCTCGGGGTCGCGGACGACCTGCAGGTCCTCCGGGCGGACACCGATCCGGACGCGGTCGCCGGGCGCGATGTCGATCCGGGCGTCGACCTCTTGTGCGAGTGGGTACTCCGTCGCGCCACTGGTACTGACGAGCGTCGGCCGCCCGCTACGTTCCTCGTACGTCGCCGAGAGAAAGTTCATAGACGGCGACCCGATGAACCCTGCGACGAACTCGTTTGCCGGGTGGTTGTACACCTCGTTCGGCGGGGCGGCCTGCTGAAGCCGGCCGTCGTTCATGACCGCCACGATGTCGCCCATAGTCATCGCCTCGGCCTGATCGTGGGTGACGTAGATCGAAGTGATCCCGAGTTCGTTCTGGAGCTGTGAGATCTCCGTGCGCATCTTCGTCCGGAGCTTCGCGTCCAGGTTCGACAGCGGCTCGTCGAACAGAAAGACTTGGGGCTTACGCACGATGGCGCGCCCCAGCGCGACCCGCTGTCGTTGCCCGCCCGACATCTGGTCGGGTTTCTCCGAGAGCTGATCGCCGATTCCCATCATCTCGGCGGTGTTGCGGACCTGCTCGTCGATTTCACTTCTCGAGAGGTCGCTCGAGTACTTCAGCCCGAATGCGATGTTCTGGTGGACGGTCTTGTGCGGGTACAGCGCGTAGTTCTGGAACACCATCGCGATGTCTCGCTCCCGTGGTTCCATCCCGTTGACAACGGTGTCACCGATGGAGATCGAGCCTTCGGTGATGCTTTCGAGGCCGGCGACCATCCGCAGCGTCGTCGACTTCCCGCAGCCGGAGGGACCGACGAGGACGAGGAAGTCGCCGTCGTCGATGGTGAGATCCAGATCCTCGACCGCGACGATCCGCTCGCTGACGTCCTCGTAGATCTTCGTCACGCCGTCGAAGGTGACGCCCGCCATCAGTCGTCACCCCCTCCGGCGACGGCCGACAGGACCTCCTCGTTCGCGATGTGGTCGGGCTCGCGGCCGTCCAACACCGCCTCGATGTCGTCGGCAATCATCTTCGAGTGGCGGTCGATGACCTCCTCTGCGGCCCCTGCGAGATGCGGCGTCGTCACGACGTTCGAGAGCTCCAACAGCCGATGGTCGTCGGGCAGCGGCTCCTCGTCGTAGACATCGAGTGCCGCCCCACGGAGCGTCCCCGCTTCGAGTTCGGCCAGTAGGGCGTCCTGGTCGATGATCGCCCCCCGGGCGGTGTTGACGAAGTACGCCGACTCGGGCATCAGCTCGAACTCCTCGACGCCGATCAGCCCGCGGGTCGCCTCGGTCACCGGCGTGTGTACCGTGACCACGTCGGAACCCCGACAGAGGTGGTTGAGGTCGACCTTCTCGACGCCCCACTCGGCCATCCGCTCGGCGTCGACGAACGGGTCGTACCCCAGCAGGTCCATATCGAAGCCCGCGGCGCGCTCGGCGACGCGCTGTCCGATCGCGCCCAGTCCGACGATCCCGAGAGTCTTGTTCGCAAGCTCCGGACCCTTGAGTTCGACGTACGGCGATCCCTCCGCGACACCCCACGTCACGTCCTCGCGCTCGCCCCCGCTCGCGGAATCGGCCCGCGGTTCGCCGGTGTAGGTCCCGGTGTGGAGCAGGTGATGTGCGTGGGCGATATTGCGCGTCGCCGCGAGCACGAGCCCAAGGGTGAAGTCGGCGACGCTGACCGCGTTCCGTCCCGGCGCGTACAATACCGGGATGTCGCGGTCGGTCGCCGCCTTGATATCGACGTTCGCGTCGGGGCCGCCGCGCGGACACGCCACGAGCGTTAGATCGTCGGCGGCGTCGAGCACCTCCTCGGAGACGCCCTCGAACCCGACGATGAACACCTCGACGCCGTCGAGCAGCCCGACGAGCTCGTCCGTCGGGTACCGGCCCTCCCGCTCCGCGATCGGCCGGTAGTCGATTTCGAGTCCGATGTCGTTTTCGAGCCGGTGCAGGCTTTCGTCGTCGATGTTAGCGGTTATCAGCGTCTTCATAGATTCAGTGTCGCCTCGGAGCGTACTGCTCATTGTTTGACCGCCCCCATAGTGAGTCCCTCGACCAGGTGGTTTCGCAGGGCGAGGCTGATCAGGACAACGGGCAGGACGGTGACTGTGCCGGCCGCACCGAGCATCCCCCAGTTGATGGAGAGATACCCCATCGACGACTGGATGACAAGCGGTGCCGTCCGCGTGTCCCCGCCGGTCAGTACCAGCGCCAGCAGGAAGTTGTTCCAAGAAAAGATGAACGAGATGAACGCCGCCGCGGCGATGCCGGGCATCACCAGCGGCACGACGATCTCGCGAAACGCCTGGATGCGGTTGCAGCCGTCGACCATCGCCGACTCCTCGAGCGAGCGAGGCAACTCGTCGATGAACCCCTTGACGATCCAGATGATCATTGGGAGCGTGATGAGGAAGTGAACGATCGTCAGCCCGACCAGGCTCCGGTCGAGCCCGACGTCGCTGAAGAAGATGAAAAGCGGCACCATGATCGACAGCGGCGGGATCATCCGGGTCGAGAGGATCCAGAAGCCGATGTGGTGGCCGCCGTACACGTCCATCCGCGAGAGGCTGTACGCCGCCGGAACGCCGATGATGACGCTGATCGACACTGCTCCGACCGCGACGATGAGGCTGTTCAACAGGTACCGACCGAAGCTCTGTTCGGTGAATAGCGCCACGTAGTGCTCGAGGACCGGGGTGAAAAAGAGGAACTTCGGCGGCCAATTCATAATGACCTCTTGGGGCTGGATGCTTACCGTCAGCATCCAGTAGATGGGGAACAGCATCCAGATGGCGACGACGACCCCCGCGCCGTATTTGATGGCGGTCGCGAGCGTTTCCCGCGGGTTTTCCGTCGCGAACGCCACTGTCGAGCCGATGTCCGGAAGGTTTCTTGTACTCATTGCATACCTAGCCCCCTGATGATGCCCATCGTGATTGCGATCGTCACAACGAGCAGGATGATACCGAGCGCGGCCGCTTGGCCGCCCTGAAGATTGACGAACGCGACCCGGTAGAGGTAGATGTTCAGTATCTCCGTCGCGGTCCCGGGACCGCCGTTCGTCACCAGCCAGATGATGTCGAAGCTACGGAAGCTCCGCATCAGCCGGAAGACCACTGCGATCCCGATCATGTACTTGATCTGCGGCAGCGTGATGTGACGAAACACCGCCAGCCGCGGGGCGCCGTCGACGCGGGCGGCCTCGTACATCGTCTCGGGAATGGACAGTAGCCCGGCGTAGACGATCATCACGATGAGCGGCGTCCACTGCCAGATGTCGATCATGATCACCGTCGCCATCGCGACCATCGGCGACGATGTCCAGGCGGGCGGCGACATCCCCAGGAAGTTGATAATCATCCAGTTCACGACGCCGATCTGGCCGTTGAGCAGCAGCCGCCACATCAGACCCGTCGCGATCGGCGTCATCACCATCGGCAGGATGAATATGGTTCTGAACACTGGTCGCCAGTTGCTGGAGAGCGACCGCAGGTACAGTGCCAACGCAACCCCAATGATCAGCTCGAGTCCCACTGAGACGCCGGTGAAGATGACGGTCGCTCTGGCGGATCCGAGGAAGCGATCGGACTCCACGAGAGCCTCGTAGTTCCCGAGGCCAACCCACATTCGCGTGTCGGCCGCGAGCGGCCACTCGTGGAAGCTCATCCAGATGCCCTGGATGAACGGGTAGATCGCGAGGAACGCCAAGATTGCGACCGACGGGAGCAGAAACAGCCACTTGAGAGTCCGATCGGAGATATCGACCCGGTTTAGCAGTGGCTCCCGGGAGTCGCCCCAATCGACCCGCGAACGAACGTATTTGGCTCCAAGCATAGTTGTGAGAGGAACGCTATCGGTTGTTTCCTCCCGAGGAAGTTACAGGTACTCCCCCGGAATGTCCTTTGCGTACTCCGTGATCGGTGACGCCGCGTCGCCGAGTGCGTCGGAGGCGCTCTTGCTGTCGGTCACGGCATTGTTCATCGCGATTGCTGCCTCGGTCATGATATCCATATTCTGCGGCGTGTGGAGCGGGACCGGTGGCGGGTCCGAGGGCACCATCTCCATTCCCTGCCTGTGCGCCTCGTTCCACGACTCCTTCGGACCCAGCTCTTGGTACTCGTCCTGCTCGAACAGCCAATTGGAACGAGCGGGACCGTAGACAGCCTGTCCCTCCCACTGCTGGGTATTCGTGAGCAGCATCATCGGCCGCGAGAGCGCCCACTGCATGAAGAGCCACGCAGCGCCGGGGTTCTCGGTGAATTGGCTGATTCCGAGCCCCCACTCCCACGTGCTCGCAAGTTGGCTTCCGTCGGGACCGGGAAGCGGTGGCAGCCACTCCGTCCGGTCGATCTGTTCCTGCGTCCACGGGCCGATTGCCGACGGGGTGTGCAGCGCCATTCCGACGTCGCCGTTACCCATCGCCTGGTTCGAACGGTACCAATCGAAGTTCCCGATGTCGCTCGGCCCGTAGTCACCCATCATCTCGGCGAAGATTTCCAGGGACGCGATCCCCTTGTCCGAGTGCAGCGTCGCCTCTTGGGCCTCGTAATCGAGCCACTCGGCGTCGTAGGACTTGAACACCGTCGCCCAGTTGGCCGACGATAGAGTGGTTGAACTCGCCCGCGAGGCGATCCCCGAACGGTCGACGTCGTCGGACTCGTGGATCGCCTTCGCGACGTCGCGGAGTTCCGGGTAGGAAGACGGAGCGTCCATTCCGACCGCCTCTAACGACGGGACGTCGTACGCGACTGCGCCGTACGCTTCGACGCCGAACGGCATCGAGAGTAGTTCCCCGTCGCCGTAGGTAAACGCGTTCAGCGCCGAGTCCGGCCAGTCGTCCAGCGCGAGCCAGTCCTGATCGGTCAGGCTCGAATCGGTAATGTACTGGTTGAGATCCTTGGCCCACCCTGCGTTGTGGTACCGGGCGCTCGGCCACAACCCGAGGAACATACCGTCGAAGACACCACTCTCGTTGTTGAGGTCGAGGGTGAGCTTCTGCCAAAGCTGGTCTTCCGGGAACGTGTTGTACGTGACTGAGATCCCCGTCAGTTCCTCGAAGTACGGAAGTAGCGGCTCCGTGACCGACGTGAACGGGTGGACGTTCATCCCGAAGATCAGCGATGTGCCCTCGAACTGCTCCCAGTCGATTCCCGCCTGGCGGGCGTGCTCGTTGATCCGTTGTCCCCACTCCTCGACAGCTTCCGACTGTGAGGGGAGGCCACTGTCGCTGCCGCCGCTACCGGTACTGTCGCCGCTGCCGGCATCCGACTGTGTCGACGTCGATCCGCCGCCGCTCCCGCCACAGCCGGCGAGGCCGACTGCGGCGGAGACGCCGAGTGACTGAAGCACTCTACGCCGCGAGACTCGATTTCGATTATTGTCTGTCATAGGTTCGGCTCCGAAACAGGAACGCCGTGACGCCGCAGTCCCTGCGGTCCTTGTTCCTGCCTCGTCACCAGCCGTAGTAATCAATCATTATAAATGTTTGCCTAACCCCGACGACTGGCCGTCACGGCCCCGGATCAGCGGGGTGTCCGGACGCTTCTCTGCGGTTTGTTCGACTATTCCGAACAATTATGCCGGATGCGACTCCACACGTGGATATGGACGGGAGCGACCTACCGGTCAGGGCGACGACGACGAGCGCGGACGTCATCGCCGCGCTGCTCGAACTGGACGGTGCGACGGTCACGGAGTTGACCGACCACCTCCCGCTGTCGAAGAGTTCGGTCCACAACCACCTCCGGACGCTCGCGGGGCTGGGGTACGTCGTCCGAGAGGGGTGGAGCTACCACGTGAGCCTGAAATTCCTCGAGATCGGGGCCACCGTCCGGCGTCGGTACCGGATCCACCAGGCGGGCGTCGAAGAAGCTCGCGCGCTCGCGAGCGCCGGCTTTGACGCCAGCCTGGTGGTGATGCAGGACGGCACTGCGGTCTGCATCGCGACCGCGGCCGGAGGAACTGACCCGCCGGTCGTCGAGACCGGGGACCGGCTTCCGCTTCACTGCACGGCCGGCGGAAAGGCGATGCTCGCGGCACTGGACCGCGACGCGGCCGACACCGTGCTGGGGGAGGGGTCGCTCTCCGGCCACACCGAGACCACCATAGCCGACCGGTCGGAGCTGTTCGACCACCTTGACGAGGTCGAAAACAGAGGCCTCGCCCTGGAACGCGAGGAGTGGCGCGACGGCGTCCGCGGGATCGGGTCGGCGGTCACCGACTCGGAGAGTGCGCTGCTCGGCGCGCTCTACGTGACCGGGAGCGCTGACCAACTGTCGGGAAAGACGCTCCAACAGGACGCATCGGGGTTAGTCCTCAGTTCCGCGAACCGCATCCGCCGCCGGATCCGCCAGGGGTAGGCGTTGCCCGGTCGCCTGCGCGAATAGTTCACCAATACGGAATAATATGGCTGACGCCGCGACTCGCTTCTTATGCCAAACCTGCGGGAGAATCCTTCCTGATTGTAAATGTGGTATATTGTTCGGAAAGAACGAATAATTTCCAGGAAGTTGACGACGCGCTGGAAATCCGGCGCTGCGGCAGACAAATAACGAACGTACGACTGTTAGTAGTACACGAATCACCGGTTGGCGAGGCCCAGCGCACGGCGAACCATACTGTCGGGGTCGGCACGCAGACTGTCCTACCGGCCCGATGGCTGTCGTCGCCGGGAGTTCGTCGTTGCTCTATGCGAGTGAAACGCACCTGTGCAGAAGTTGTTCGGTCGTGCCGAAAAACTGCCTCTCCGTCCGGCGGCTACCACTCCGCGACGCTTCCGTCGTGGTGGTACCAGATGGGGTTCTGCCACCCGAGTCCGGTCTGTGACCGCTCCCGCACCTGCGCTTCGTCTATGTCGATGCCGAGTCCCGGGGCGTCCGGAGCGGTCACGTAGCCATTCTCGAAGCCGAACGCGTCCGGATCCTCGAGATAGGCCAGGTGTTCGTTGCCATCCGGCGCGTGGATGTCGAGGTTCTGCGCTTGGGCGATTGTATTGTGAACCGCCATATCGAGCTGGACGCAGGTCGCAAAGGCGATCGGACCCAGCGGGCAGTGGAGCGCGACCTGGATGTCGGCCGCCTCGGCCGTGTTCGCGATCTTCTTAGTCTCGGATATCCCCCCGGCGTGTGAGGGGTCGGGCTGGACGATGTCGACCAACCCCTCGTCCAGCGTGTGTTTGAACTCCCACCTGGAGTACAGCCGTTCACCTGACGCCAGCGGGGTCTTGCTGTGAGCGGCGATCTCCGGGAGCGAGTCCACGTGTTCCGGCAACACCGGCTCCTCGTAGAACATCGGATCGTACTCGTCCATCTCGGTAGCGGTCCACTTCGCCATTCCCTTGGTGACCCGTCCACGGAAGTCGACCGCGATGTCGACCCCGTCGCCGACGGCGTCCCGAACGGCGGCGACGCGCTCGCAGGCCTTCCTGACCGCCTCGGGCGAGTCGATCCGACGGAACTGCCCGATGGGCGCCATCTTGAGCGTGTTGTATCCGTTCTCCACCGCGGTGACGGCCGCGTCGGCAACCGCGGCGGGTGTGTCGCCGCCGATCCACTGATAGACCTGGATCCGGTCTCTGGCCCGCCCGCCCAGCAGGTCGTAGACGGGGGCGTCGTAGTGTTTCCCCTTGATGTCCCACAGCGCCTGGTCGATCCCTCCGATCGCACTCATCAGGATCGGACCGCCGCGGAAGTGCCGCCCGCGGTACATCGCCTGCCAGTGGCGCTCGATGTCCAGCGGATCCTTGCCGATGAGGTAGTTGTCGATGATCTCGGAGACGGCGGCCACCGTGGTCCGGGTGTGGCCCTCCACGACCGGCTCCCCCCAGCCGACCAGTCCGGTGTCGGTTTCGATTCGGAGGAACACCCATCGGGGGGGTACCTCGAACAGTTCGTAGTTGCTGATTTCCATACGCCGTCCACGGCCAGCGGCGTCATATACGTTGGGCCGTCAGACGTCGGGCGCAACGCCACACACCGGCGTCCGACCGGACTTCAGTCATCGAAGGCGAGCTCGGTCTCCTCGCGCAACCAGTCGACGGTGCGGGCCCGTCGCTGCCACACGTCGGCCATTCCCTGGTATGTGTCCCGGTAGGCTTCGTACCACTCGTCGTAGATCCGGACGTACCGGTCGCGGGGCTCCCAGACCCGTTCGTACGCCGTTGTCTCCCGGACGGTCGCCTCCAAGTCGTCGATCTCGCTGGTACCCACCCCGGCCAGCAGCGCGACCCCCCTGGCACCGAACTCCTCGCCGGCGGGCACCGCCACCTCGTTGTCGAGACAGTCTGCGAACAGTTGACACCACAAGTCCGACCGCGCGCCGCCGCCGCTCACTGTGACCCGGTCGGCGTCGACGTCGATGTGCTCGTAGCAGTCCCGCATAGCCAAGGCGACTCCCTCGTAGACCGCCCGCACCAGGTCCGCTCGGCCGTGCGTCGGCGACAGCCCAAGGAACTGCCCGCGGGCGTCGGGGTCGTTGAACGGACTTCGCTCGCCCGACGCGCTCAAATACGGGTGGTACAGCAGCCCCTTCGCCGTCGCGGGCGCCGAGCGGGCGGCGCGTTCGGCGTCCTCGAAGTCCCACTCCGGCGCCAGCTCCGAGAGGGCCCAGTCCAGGTTCGGCGTCCCCGCCATCGACGCCATCGTCCGACAGTACCGATCCTCGAGCACCGCGAGGGTGAACCCGTGGCCTGTCAGCTCCGCCGGCGGGTCCGCGCGGAACGTCTGGTTGAGCGACGTGGTGCCGACAACCGAGGAGCTGTCGCCCGGCGCGACCGCCCCGCATCCGATCGCACTCGCCGCGATGTCGATCACGCCCGACACGACGGGGGTTCCGGGGGGCAGCCCCGTCCGTTCGGCCGCTCGATCGGTGACGGTCCCGACGACGTCCCGGCCGTCGGACAGCGGCGGGAGGAGGTCGGCCAGCCCGGGGACGTCCACCAGTTCCGGGATCGCTTCCGAGTAGCTCCGCGACTCGATGTCGAGAAACGGGAGCGAGGCGTCGCTGTAGTCCATCACCCGCTCGCCCGTGGCCCGGTACTTGATCCAGTCCTTACAGAAGAACACGGTCTCGGCGTCCGCGATCGCGTCCGGCTCGTTGTCGGCGAGCCACTGCAGGATCGGGAGCGCGGCGCCCGCAAAGAGGTCGCTGCCGGTGATCTCGCGGACCCGGTCGGCCGTGCCGTCGTCCGTCCACCCGGTGAGGTAGGTCGCTGCCCGGCCGTCCGACCAGAGGATGGCGTCCCGTACGGGCTCGCCGTCGCCGTCGATCAGCCAGCACCCGTCGCCCTGCCCGGTCACGCCCAGAGCGATCACCGTCGCGTCGTCACCGAGCGCGCCGACCGCCTCGCAGATCGTCGCGGCGGCCCGGTCCCAGGTCGCCACCATATCCTGCTCGACCCACCCCTCTCGGGGCATCTCCAGGGGGGTCTCCCGCGACGCTCGAGTCAACTCCTCGCCCTCGAGGGTGAACGTCGCGGTTTTGATGTTCGTCGTGCCGGCGTCGACACCCACGAGTACCGGTCTCATACGTCTACACTGTGGGGTACTTTACATAAACCTTCCTCAGCCGTTGTGGGTGGCGTCGAGTCGATCCGCGGCCGCCTCGGGGGCGACTCCCTCGTGGACGACCGCGCCGACGGCGTCGATCATCCCCGCGGGGTCGTCGCGCTGCCAGACGTTCCGCCCGATCATCACGCCCCGTGCGCCGGCACCGACCGCGTCGGCCACCATCCGGAGCGCCGCGAGGTCGGTGTCGACAGCGGGACCCCCCGCGATGTACACCGGCACCGGCGCGTCCTCGGCGATTCGCCCGAACGCCTCGGGGTCGCCCGGGTAGTGGCACTTCAGCACGTCGGCGCCGAGCTCGAAGGCGACCCGAGTGGCGTTTCGGATGGACGTCGGGTCGCGTTCGTCGTCAATCCGCTCGCCCCACAGCGTCGGTTCCACCACGAGCGGGAGGCCGCGTTCGCGGCACGACTCGGCCGCCTCGGCGGTCTCCACGAGGTTGGTCTCCAGGGTCGCTTCGGCGTGCCGGCCGTAGACGAGCGCAATCTTCGCGGCGTCGGCGCCGGCGTCGATGGCCGCCTGTGGGCTGAACACCCGACGGTGGATCTCCGCGTCCTCGCGGACCCCGGGCAGGGTCGACTCGTGGAACAGATCGAGGGTTGCGACCCGGTCCACGCCGGGGCGGTCGTCGAGCAACGCCTCGAACCGCCGCAGGAAGGGAACGCCGGCGAGCACGCCGTCGGGGTCGCCGGCGAGCACCGCCGCGAGCGTCGCTTCCGGATCCTCGAAGCCGGGTTGAACCCCCCAGTTGATCCCGTGGTCCATCGCGACGATCACGGCGGAGTCGCTGTCGAGGTCAAGCATCACGCCGGGTGTCTCGTGGCGGGGTAATAACTCTGTGGCTCGTCTGGCGAAGTTTTAAGTATTGTTGACAGACACACCGAACCGTGTCCACCCAACAGCCAGTCATCGGGGTGACGATGGGCGATCCCGCCGGGATCGGGCCGGAAGTGACTCTCAAGGCCGTGGCGGACGGCCGCGTCCGGGACGCGGCGACGGTCGTCGTCCTCGGGGACTACGACCACCTGGCGGCGCTCGCTGACCGGTACGCTATCGACGCCGACCTGCGGCGGGTCGACGGTGCCGACGACGCGACCCCTGGGGGCCCGGTTGACGTCGTGGACTTCGACAACGTCGACGACTTCGAACACGGCGACCTCCGGGCGGAGAACGGCCGAGTAAGCCTGGAGTACGTCGACCGGAGCATCGACCTCGCAATTGCGGGCGACGTCGACGGGTTGTGCAACGGTCCGATTCACAAGCAGGCGATCGGGATGGCCGGCAGCGAGTACGCCGGCCACACGGATATGATGGTCGACCGCACTGACACCGAGCGCCACACCGCGCTGCTGACCGACGGGGAGATCCACGTCACTCACGTTAGTATTCACGTGCCGCTGTCGGACGCGATCGACCGGGTCACCGAGGCCAACGTGTTCGACGCCATCCGCGTCACCCACGAGAAAGTCCCCGAGGCCGGACTCGAAGACCCCTCGATCGGCGTGGTCGGGATCAACCCCCACGCCGGCGACGGGGGTGTGATCGGGACGCTCGACGACGAGGAGATCGCGCCGGCGGTCGAGCGGGCCCGCGGGGAGGGGATCGATGCCGTGGGGCCGCTCCCGCCGGACAGCGCGTTCAACCGGGCACTCGACGACGACTACGACTGTATGGTGGCGATGTATCACGACCAGGGTCACATCCCGCTTTTCGTCAACAGCCACGTCGACGGCGGCGGGGTCGGGGCGACGGTCCTCATCCTCGGACTTCCGTTCGTCCGCGCGACCACCCTCCACGGGACCGCCTACGACATCGCCGGCCGGGGAGTCGCCTCGCCCGAGAGTATGATCACCGGGATCGTGCTCGCTGCGGACGCGATCCGACACCGGTCCTGACGCCCCTCCACGTCCCGTTCCGGAGTCGACCGGTCGGACTCCGTGGGTTCCAGCCCCGGCGCAACTGTTATATCACAATATATTATCAACGTTGGGTATGGACGAGCTGCTCTTGGGCTTCGACATCGGCACGACCAACTCCAAGGGGATCGTGGTCGACAGCGACCTCGGGGTGGTGGCGTCTGCGTCGGTCTCCCACGGAGTCTCGACTCCGAACCCCGGCTGGGTCGAACACGACGCCACGGGGGTGTGGTGGGGAGAGTTCGTCGAGGTCGTCCGGGAACTGCTGTCGGAGCCGGGGGTGACGCCCGACCGTATCGCCGGAGTCGGGATCAGCGGGTTGGCGCCGAGCGTGTTGCCGCTCGACGGCGCGGGCGAGCCGCTCCGGCCCGGAATCCTCTATGGGGTCGACACTCGCTCGGGCGCGGAGATCGACCTCCTCACCGATCGGATCGGCGAGAACCGGCTCACCGAGGTGTGCGGCAACGGCCTCTCGTTTCAGTCCGCAGGCGCGAAGCTGCTGTGGTACAAGCGGAACGAGCCCGAGCGGTACGCGCAGACGGAGGTCGTGGTCGACGCCATCGGGTACGTCGTCTCGCAGCTAACCGACGAATACGTTATGGACAATGCCGTTGCGTCGTTCTACGACCCGCTGTACGACCTCTCGGGCCTGGAGTGGAGCCGGGAGATGATCGATGCAGCCGACATCGACCCCGACCTACTACCGGAGACCAAGTGGTCGTCCGAGGTCGCTGGCGAGGTCACGCCCGACGCCGCCGCGGCGACCGGGCTCGCGGCCGGCACCCCGGTCGTGACCGGGGCGGTCGACGCGATCGCGGCGCTGCTGAGCGTTGGCGGCGTCGAACACGGCGACACGGTGTTCATGTACGGGACGACCGGCGTCGTCTACACGACGGTCTCGGAGCCGCACCCCGTGTCGGACCTCTGGGCCACGCCGCACTGTATCGAGGGCACGTACGCGGTCGGGGGCGGGATGGCGACCTCCGGGGCGATCACCGAGTGGTTCCTCACACAGTTCGCGAGCGATTTCGGCGACGGCACCGACGGTTCGGACCCCTACGACCGGCTCACTGAGGCGGCTGCGGGGATCGATCCGGGATCGGACGGGCTCGTAGTCCTCCCGTACTTCAGCGGCTCCCGTACCCCGCTCAACGACGACCGGGCCCGAGGGGCTATCGCGGGGCTCACCCTGTCACACACCGAAGCGCACGTCTACCGGGCGATACTCGAAGGCGTCGGCTACGGGTTTCGGCACAACCTCGAGGCGATGCAAGCCGCGGACGTCCCGATCGGTCGCACCTTCGCCATCGGCGGCGGCGCGCGGAGCGGCCTCTGGCGGCAGATTGTCAGCGACGTCACCGGGGCCGAGCAGGCGTACGTGAGCGCCCCGCTGGGCGCGCCGCTGGGAAGCGCTTACATTGCGGGGGCCGGTACCGGCGTCTTCGACGGGTTCGATCGGCTCCGGGCGTCGGCGACCGTGTCGACAACGACGACGCCGGACCCAACTCGGGGGGCGACGTACGACGAATACTACGACGTCTACCGGGAACTCTACCCCTCGATGCGGGAGGGGATACATCGGCTGTCGGAGCTCGGAGATGGGTGACGGGCGCGTCCGCTGGTAGTGGATCAGATGAATATATTATTATACTATATATGAAACTAATAAGTCTAAAAACGTGAACTCCACTTCAGCTCTCGAATGCGTTTCCGGAAAGCTGAGAGACTATGAGGCGGTCTTGGGTAGTGACTTTATCAGAAATATATGTATATCTAAAAAAAAAATATTTATATCGCTGTAACCGGAGACGTAGTCCCCACGCCGAGGCGCCGGATCCGCCTCCGTTCGGCGACGAGTGTGCGCGGCTACTCGACCGGTGTTGCCCCGCTCCCCCCACAAAATATCAAAGGCTTAATATAATATGACGAATGTGCGGGCGTATGAGTAATCGCGCACACGACCTCGTCGACGAACACGACCTCGACTCGGAGCTGATCGAGGGGGTGCTGTGGCGCTACGGCACCGACATCGACGTTCCGGACCCCGGTGGCCTCGACAGTGTCCACCGGGATGTGTACGAGTTCTTGAGGGCGGCGGAGTCGATCCGTGCCGTCACGGATCACTTCTATCAGTTCGACACCCACGCCGACTACGGGACAGGGTCGGATGCGCCGTCGACCGAACCCGACTTCGAGGCGATCCTTGAGGACCTCGTCGACGCGGGCTTGGTGGCTCGAACGGCGGAAGACCGGCCGCGGTACTCCGCGTCGTTCTACAGCCTCTTGGGGGAAGTCGGCCCGACGTTCACCGCAACAGAACTCGACCAGTTCTGTGCGGCGTCGGGAACGGACAAGCGTGCCGCCTACTACCACATTCTGGGGTCACAACACCTGGATCTGGACCTGAGCCGATGACCGACGTGGGCCCGGACGACCCACCCGAACCCGGCTCGATTCCCGACGACCCCGCCGAACGGCGGACCCTCGCAGAGCTGCTTGCGTCCGAAGCCGACGACGACCCGGAAGCCATCGCCCACACCGATATGGCGGTAGTGGTCGAACTGCTCTCCGACGCCACCCCGGAGACCCGGGTTGCCGCCGCGGAGGCACTGCAGCACCTCTACGGTCGACCATCGCTGTTCGCTCCGTTCGTCGAGGACCTCCTCGACGCCGCGGGGCCGTACCCCGACGAGGTTGAGGGGATTCCGGCGCCCGTCGAATGGATGGGATCCGAGGCCATCCGGACGGTCATCTACGTGGCGGACTCTTTGGCGCGCGTCGCACAGAAGCGTCCCGAGCTGTTCGTCCCGCACGCCGCGGAGGTGACAGACCGGCTCCGGAACGACCGGAACCACCCACAACATCTCGTGTTCGTCGTCGCCTACGCCGAGGCGGCCGACGGCGGCGCGGTCCCCCGTGAGTGGCTGGTGGACGAACTCAGTGGGCTGCTCGACCGCGGCCACGGCAACGGCTACCCCTCGTGGGCCGCCGCCGGCCTCCGCGCGCTCGGTGCGTCGGAGGCAGTGCCGGCGTTGCGGGAGGCGTACCCCGGCGACTCGGCGGACGACGCCACCCGGGAGGCGTTCGACGACGCGATCGCGGCACTCGACGCCGACGGCGACCGCGATGACACCTCCACCCGCGACGCGTAACGCTTTCGGGTCGGCCAGCGTAGAAGGTGGCAATGCACGCGACCGACGGGTTCAGCTTCGACTTCCGTCCGGGGACCATCCGGGTCGGGGCCGGCTGTACCGACGAACTGGGCGCGGAACTCGGCCGCCGCGGACTCGACCGGGCGCTGCTCGTTGCGGGGCGGACCGTCGGCACGACGCCAGCGGTCGTCGATCCGATCCGGAACGGCCTCGGCGACCGCCTCGCGGGCGAGTTCCCGGAAACGACGCCCGCAAAAACTCTCGGCGCGGCGCTCGCGGGGCTCCGGACGGCGCGAGAGCGCGGCGCCGACGCCGTCGTCGCGGTCGGCGGCGGCAGCACGCTCGACACCGCGAAAGTACTCTGTGCGCTCTCGACGCACGGCGAGTCGGCCGGTCACGTCGCACGCGATGCGGTCGAGACCGGACGCCTACCACTCGCGGACGACGCCGACCCCCTCCCGATGGTCGCCGTCCCGACGACGCTCGCGGGCGCGGATCTCTCCGACATAGCGGGAACGACGCTCACTCTCGCCCGGGACGTCGCCGGGGACAGCGCCCCCCCGAGCGGCGGCGTCCGCGACCCGCGGCTGATGCCGACCGCCCTGTTCTACGACGCGGATCTCTACCGGACGACCCCCACGTCCATCCTCGCGGCGTCGGCGATGAACGGCTTCGACAAGGGCGTCGAGATGCTGTACTCCCCGCTTGCGACCCCGATCACCGACGGCACGGCCGCCCGCGGCCTCGGGTTGCTCCGGTCGGGGCTCGGGACCCTCCGAGAGACCCCGATGGACGACGGCCGACTGGCAGACGTCCTCGCTGGGATCGTAGCCGTCCAGTACGGCCTCGCGGGTGCGGAGGGGTACCGGGCGTCGATCATCCACGCGTTCGGCCACGGCTTCTCCCACGGCTACGACGCCCACCAGGGGACGATCCACGGGATCGTCGCGCCCCACGTCCTCCGGTACGTCTTCGATCGGGTCGACGGCCGGCGCGACCTGCTGGCGTCGGCGCTCGGGGTCGCCGACCCGGCGGCGGATCCAGCAGACGCCGTGATCGATGCCGTCGTGGGCGTCCGTGACGACCTCGCACTCCCGCGCCGGCTTCGCGACGTCGGCGGCGTCGAGCGATCGGATCTCCCATCTGTCGCCGACGCGATCCACGACGACGACCTGCTGGCGGTCGCACCCGACGGCATCGACCCGGGCGTCGACGAGATCGAATCGATTCTCGACAGCGCGTGGTAGCGGCCGGGGAAACGGTTCAGCTGTCGAGACCGAGATCGACATCGGCTTCCGACACCGCGTTTTCCAGCTTCGACTCCTCGGGGATGGCCTGCCGGAACGTCGCGGACCCCATATCGACGTCGCCGTTAACCGAAAGGAAGCCGAGCCCGCCGTCGGGCGCGGCGTCGAGATTCACTAAGAAGGCTACCTTCCGGGTGGCGGGGACGCCGTCGATCGTGAGTTCGGGGTCGAGGGACCCGTAAATCGACCGGTGCTCGAACACGTGTTCGACGCATTGGGTGGTGGGGGCGAAGAGTAACAGCAGGTGGAGCCCCGGACCGTCGCGGCCTAGTCGGGTCCGGAGATCGTGGGCGTCATCTTGGAAAAAGTACCGCTCGGCCCGCCGGTACTGTCGGAGGATCTCGTTGGCGCCCGACGCCATCCGGACGGCGGGATCGGCCTTCAGTTCGGCGAGGTAGGCCACCCGATCCGGCGGCGCGGTCCGGGCGTAGACGTCGACGACGCCTCGGGTGCCGTAGTGGTTGTACGGCTCCTCGAGTCTGACTTCGGGGTCGTCGAAAGCGGACTCGAAGTGTTCGATGACCGCTGTCGCCAGTTCGTCCTCCCGCATCGTTGGAGGGGTGTCGCCGCCCGGATATATGTGCTCGGGTCCGGACGGTGACGCCACCTCCACTCGTCAGCTTCTTGCGCTAGGGGCCGGAACCCGAGTGTATGCGCGCAGGCTTGGTGCTTGCCGGCGGTCGCTCCACCCGGTTCGGCGACACCGACAAGTCGGTCGCCGAACTCGCGGGCACGCCGATGATCCGCCGGGTGGTCGACCGGATCGCGGACGTCGTCGACGAGGTGGTGATCAACTGCCGCGCCGACCAAGTCGACGCCATCCGCGACGCCTTGGCCGGGAGCGGCTTCGAGCCGACGTTTGCGGTCGACAGAGATCCCGACGAGGGGCCGATGGCCGGGATCGCCCGCGGACTGGAAGCCGTCTCGTCGGACTATACTTTCGTTGTCGCCTGCGATATGCCGTTCGTCGATCCCGCGTTCGTGGCGTTCCTGTTCGAGCGCGCCGCCGGCCGCGACGCCGCGGTCCCGCGCCCCGACGAGTGGTATCAGACAACCCAGGCGGTCTACCGGACGGAAGCGATGGCCCGGGCGTGCCGCCGGGCGCTCGACCGCGGCGCCCACCGGATCGTCGTGCCGCTCGAAGACCTCGACGACGCGGTGGTCGGCGCCGACGAGATCGAACAGGTTGCCACCGCCGACACCTTCGACAACATCAACACCCGTGAGGAGTTCGTGACGGCGAACAGCCGGCTCGGCGACGAATAGCCGCGGCCGGCCCGCTCAGACCACGTCGACGACCGGTTCCTCGGCGCGCATTTCTGCGAGCACGACCCGCGGCACGTCGATTCGGCCGTGGATCTCGGCGGCGACAGCCCGCGCGGTCGCTTCGAGGTCGGCGTCGTCGACCATATTCACTAGCGGAATGTACGTCGCCCCGTCCGGCACGCCCTTCCGGCCGCCGCGGTCGCTCGCGAGCACCGCCGCCACGTCCGCGGCCGTGATCTCGTCGCCGGGTTCGAGCCCGGTGATACGGCTGACCTCCTCGACCCGGTGGACCAACTCCCCGGAGAGGGGTTCGCCGACGACGTGGACGCTGGCGATCGCGACCACCGTGTCGGCGGTGACCGGCAGCCGCGGCTCGTGGTCGTCCGGCGCCTTGAACCGCCGCATTCGGGCGCCGTCGGCCTTCAACAGGATCGACACGTCGAGGTCGCCGAGGCGGTCGATGGTCTCGAGATCGTACCCCCGATACCTGTCTTCCCGCTCCTGTTCGGGCACGACCCCGAGCGGCCACTCGTCGGGCTCGGACCGTTCGAGCGCGGCCTCGACCGTCTCCACGGGAGTCTCCGTGATCACGACCCGGCCGGCCCACTCGTCGAAGATGGGGATGCGGACGGTCGCGGTGACGACCGCGCGGTCTAACTGCTCGCCGAGCGTCGCCATCGTGGTCTTCTTGCCGCCGGCACCGACGACACATATCGTCCCTGTGTCGGCTCCGAGCGCGTCGACGATGTCCATATCGGAGCCACGCCCCCGGCCCGCTTGAATCGTGTGGTCGGCGGCGACGCCACACCGCAGCACCGACCTCGGCCGGCGCGGCCTACGAAATCTCGGCGGTGATGTCGGTCGCAGAGACCATCCCGACGAAGTCGTCGTCGACCACGGGGAGGTGGCTGATCCCGAAGTTCTCCATCATGGCCGCCGCCTCGGTGAGGCGGATCCCCGGCGGGACCGTCTCGACGGCCTCGGTCATCACCGTCTCGACGGCGGTCTCCTCGGGGTCCTGTCCCCGCGCCACGGTGTCGATCACGTCTGTGCTCGTCACGATTCCGACCTCCGTGGTCGGGACAAGAAGCGCACTGATCTCCCGCTTGCTCATCAGCGCCGCCGCCTCGGCGACGCTCGCGTCCGGGCTGACGGTCACGAGCGGGGTCGACATCACGTCGTTAACTGCTGTCGAGCTGTTCGGCATACACACCCCGACGCAGCCGAGCGGCTTCGGTTTTTCGTCCGCGGTGTCGGATGCGATGCGGACCTACTCCTGGTAGCGTTTCCGTTCTTGCGTCGGGTGGTCCTTGATGTACACCTTGGTGCGGTCCGGGACGTCCTCGGTGATCCAGGAGTTGGCGCCGATGCTGACGTGGTCACCGACCGTGATCGCCCCGAGTACTTTCGTCCCCGCGCCGATCACGACGTGGTCGCCGATGTCGGGGTGACGTTTGTAGCCCTTCTTCAGCGCGTGTTCGTCGCCTTCCTCCTCCTCGAAGTGGAGCGCCCCGAGCGTTACGTCCTGGTAGAGTCGGACCCACTCGCCGACGGTCGCGGTCTCGCCGATCACGACGCTTGTCCCGTGATCGATGAAAAAGTGCTCGCCGATCTCAGCGCCCGGGTGGATGTCGATCCCGGTCCGGGTCTTGGCGTACTCGGTCAGTTCGCGGGCGTACTCTTGGGCGCCGATACCGTAGAGCACGTGGGCGACGCGCTGGACCGCGATCGCCAAGAACCCGGGGTACGACCGGATGATCTCCATGTACGTCTTCGCGGCGGGATCGCCCTTGTACGCCGCCTCGACGTCCCGTTTCAACACCCGACGGAGCCGGGGCAGGCTGTCGAGGACCGTCGACACCGCCTCGCGCGGACGCGTCTCGCCGTCGGAATACGGACAGATGCCGGCTCTGAACAGGTCCCCCAACTCGTCGAGGTGGTCCAACACCGCGAGTTCGTCGCGGACGAGTTCGGGGGCGTTCCAGCAGGTCGGAAACAGCAGTTCCTGCAGGAGTTCGACCTCCTCCCGACGGTGGTTGCGGTCCGGGAAACACGCCGTCACGCCGGTCGGGAACGGCTCGGAGTCGTCCGCGTACGAGGCGAAGAGCCGTTCGTGTGCGTCACCGTCGTACCGGTATTCCATACTATTGTTCACCACAGCAGCGTATTATGCACTGCGGTGCAGGGAGCCGACCAGTCGTGCTTCAGCGCGAGGCTACGGCGCCGGTCTTCGGCCCCGTCCTGCAGTTCACCGTCTGAGCAGGATCGCCGCCAGGAGCGCGCCGCCGACGAGGAACGCCCCGCTGACCACCCCGCCCACCGCGAGAGCGTCGAGTCCGGGACCGACGGGTCCGTCGGGCCCGCCGATCGGCGTCTCGGAGGCGTCGGCTGTCGCCGTCGCGGTTCGGGTCGACCCAGCCTGGATCACCAGGCTCCCGACGTCGGATGGCGAATCCGACCGCCCGCCGCCGGCGTACAGCGCGACGCCGTAGTTTGCAGGATCGAGCGACGACTCCAGCGACGTTTCCGAGCGGACGGTCACGCCGTCGCCGCCCGACACGCTGAGGGGTTCGTCCCCGCGGCCGGCGATGGCAGTGTCGACGTAGATCACCGCGTCGCCGTCGTCGTCGCCGTCGGTCACGACCGCTTCGAGTTCGTAGTTGACGTCGGTTTCGTTACCGATCACGAGCACGGCCTCGTCGGCGTCGCCCTCAAACGCGACCGGAACCGCGGCCACGCCGCCGCCCTCGGCCACGAAGACGCTCTCCCCGAACGCCACCGGCGCGCCGGGTTCGGCTGTCGGCGTCGCGGTCGCGGTCTGCTCGGGAATCGGGGTCGGGGTTCCGGCGGGCGGCGTCTCGGTGCAGTCGCCCTCGCAGGCGACGACGTCGCCTGTGAGGTCGGTTTCGGCGGAACCGTTCTCGGTGCGGGCGGTCAGGTCGAAGGTGTCGCCTGCAGCCTGCTGTGAGAAGTCGAACGAGACCGCCCAGGTGTGGTTGTCGGTCACGACCGCGGTCGCCGTCTTCAGGAAGACCGGCTCAGTGTTGCCCGCCGCCCGGACTCGAACCACGATCTCGGTCCCGACCGGCGCGTCCGCGGTACCGCTGACGACCTGAGCGGTGCCGTTCGCGACGGTCACCCGGTCGCCCTCGTAGTCCACCGCGACGCTCGGATCCGCTGCGGCCGGCGCAGCGAGCGTCGCGGGTACGAGGACGCTCGCGACGACCACGACCGAGAGCAGAAGCCGCATCAGTCGGCTACGCATCCGCAACCTCCGGGTGTGCGCGCTCCTGACGGGGGACGACTCGTCTCGATGCAGTTGTGGAGGGCATACACGCCGATCGACGGCCGGCCGGAACTAAGAACGACCGATTGCTTCGAGAGGCGTTTACGCTACATACAGCCCCCGAAACGTCGGATTCAGGAACGCTTATGAGCGTCCCTCCGATACGTCACGGGGATGCCGACCGACGGACCCGGGATGCAGATCAGTCGCCGCCGCGCGCTGGCGATCGGCGGCGCGGCGGCCGCGAGCGTTCTGTCCGTCCGCGGACTGTCGGGCGCACCCGACGACGGGACCGACACGTCCCCGACGCCCTCTGATGCCGACTCGCTGGCCCGCGTCCGCGAGGCGGGGATCACCGGCGACGGCGTCGTAGTCGCAGTCGTCGATCCGACCGGGTTCGATCCGACCCACGACGCCGTCGCCGGGCGGATCGACGACATCCGCCAGTTCGGCACCGAGAGCGCAGTCGTGGATGCGACGACCCACGGAACGGCCGCCGCGGCCGCCGTCGCGGATCTCGCACCCGACGCCCGTCTCGTGCTGGCGTCGTTCCGGACCGCGGGAGAGTTCCGTGCGGCGACGGAGTGGGCCGACACCGTCGACGCCGACGTGATCCTCGCGCCGGTCGCGGCCCACGGCACCGTCGCGTCGCCCCGGTCGCCGGTGGTCCGCGCCGCACGGAGCGCGGTCGAGTCGGGCCGTGTCGTCGTAGCGCCGACCGGAAACGCCGCGCTCGGTCACTGGCAGGCGCCGTACGCCGCCCTCGCCGACGGTGCCCCCGACGACCGGCGGCTCCGGGTGCGGCCGATCTCCGACACCGCCACGGTTGCGGGCCGGTTCGTGGCGTGGCTGGTGACCGATCCCTCGCTCCGTCGGGAGCTGACGTTGGCGCTCCTGCGCGCCGTTGATGGCGGCGACCGGTGGGACCTGATCGCGGTGTCGCGGCCGGTCGACGGGCGGGCGGGCCGGCGCCTCGACGCCGACCTTTCGACGGGCGCGTACGCGCTCGTGGTTCGGCCCGCCGACGCCGGGTCGGGCTCACCGGTCGACGGCGACCCGACGGATCGCGTCGAGGTCACCACGCCGACGCACGCGCTCGCGTCGCCCCGACCGCTCGGTAGCATCGCCGCACCCGCGAGCGTCCCGGGGGTCGTCGGCGTCGGCGCCGTGGGACGCGGGGCCGACCGGCGGGACGTGGCAGCCGACGACGCCCCCGAACCGACAACCGGGGCCATCGCCCCCTACAGCGGCCGTGGCCCGACGGTGGCTGGACGCACCGGAGTCGACGTTGTCGCCCCGCCCCGGCCGTGGGACGCCGCCGGTCCGCCCGGGACGTCGGCGGCCGCCGCACGGACCGCCGGGACCGCCGCGCTGGTGCTCGATGCACGATCGGAGCTCGGTCCCGCGGGGGTGAGGCGGGTCCTCCGTGCTTCCGCCGGCGACGTCGGGCGCCCCGGGCGAGATCTTTCGGCGGGATGGGGCCGGCTCGACGTCGTCGCCGCGGTGCAACGCGCCCGGGCCCAGTAGCGGGATCGCCGGCCGCCTCCGAGCGGCTAAAACGGGCGCTTAAGCTTCCACCTACATTGATACGCCGCGTCACCGTACGCCGACGCACAGATGTCATCGCCCATCGCCCGACTGGGGGACCGGGTCCGGCCGCCGGATGCCTCGCCGGCGGTCGTCGACGTCACCGACGACGACGCCGGCGACCTCGTCGACGCACTCGGATCCGAGACCGCACGGGAACTCTACAGCACGCTCCACGACGACCCCGCGCCGCCCTCGGAGTTGGCTCGAACGCTCGACACCTCGGTCCAGAACGTCCACTACCACCTCTCGAAGCTTCAGGCGGCGGGCGTCGTCGAGTCCGTCGGCACCCGGCTCTCCGAGAAAGGCAACGAGATGACGGTGTACGGGCCCGCCGCGGACCCGATCGTACTCGTTGGCGACGCCTCGCCGACCAAGCGGGACGATCTCCGGCGGGCGGTCTCGGAGTGGGCCGCGGGCGCGGCAGTTCTCGGACTCACGAGCTTCGCGGTCCAAGTTGCCGCCGAGCGGCTCCTCGGGTCCGCGGCGTCGTCGCCCTTCGAACCGGCGAGCCTCGGCGTCAGGGGGGACGTGTTGCTCCGCGGAATCGAACTCGCGGCCGAACCCGGGGTGTTGTTCTTCCTCGGCGGACTCGTCGTCTTCGCCGTCGCTGGACTCCGCGGGGGCGTCGAATCGAGGGACCGGTGACGGGTCCCGTACCTTTTGGATCGACCGCCCGAATCGACACGACAGCGCTCCGCGTGGCCGTCCCCGACGAGGGCGTCGCGTTCCACCGTGACGTCGTCGGGCTCACACTCCAGACCCAGGCTGTAGCCGCCGCGGCGCTAGGGGCCGGTGATACGCCGCTTCCGGAACCGGCGCGCGCCCCGGACACGGCGCCGCGCCGTTTCTGGCCACCGGCGACAACCACTCCCACGTCGGAGTGGGATCTCGCTGAACGCGACGACGGAATCGAAGTCGTCGACCCCGACGAGATCGTGGCTGCGGACGGAACGGGCGTCCTGCCCGACGGTCGGGCCTCAGTCGGCGTCCGGCCGTAGCCGCGACAACCGCATCGCGTTCGCGGTCACGCCGACAGTCATCCCGGCGTCGCCCGCGAGAACTGCGAGCCAGATCGGGACGTACCCGAACGGGACTCCGATGGCGAGAAGCGCTTTGAGCCCCAGGCTGGCCCAGACGTTCTGCCGGATCACGGCGGTCGCATCACCTGCGAGCTCGTAGAGGTACGGTAGCTTCGAGAGGTCGTCGGCCAGGAGTGCGATGTCGGCGGTCTCTAAGGCGGTGTCGGTGCCTGCCGTGCCCATCGCCACCCCGACAGTTGCGGTCGCCAGCGCCGGCGCGTCGTTGATGCCGTCGCCGACCATCGCGACGCCGCTGTCGCCGCCGCGGCCGTCGGCGAGGTCGTCGATCGCTGCGACCTTCGCCTCGGGCAGGAGCTCCGCACGGAACTCGTCGACCCCGACTTCTTCGGCGACCGCGCGGGCGGTCCGCTCGTTGTCGCCGGTCAGCATCACCGTCCGCGACACGCCGAGATCCTTCAGCCGCGCGACCGCGCGAGCGGCCCCGGGTCTGACCTCGTCGGCGACCGCGACGACGCCCTCGATCTCCTCGTCGGTCCCCACCAAGACGACCGTCTTACCTTCCGACTGGAGTTCGCGGACGACCCCGTCGAGGAGGTCGACGCAGTCGTTGCGCTCGCAGAGCCGCTGTGTGGTCTTCGTCACGGCCCCGGCGTCGGTCGCGGCGTGGACGTGTGCGAGGTCGAACCCGAGTTCCTCGAACAGCCCCGGCTTCCCAGCGACGTGTGGGGTGCCGTCTAGCCGCCCCCGGACGCCCTTGCCGGTGAGGCTCTCGAAGCCGTCGACGTCCGGGGTCTCGGACGCGGGGATGCCGGCATCGCCCGCGGCGGTCACGATCGCCTCCCCCACCGGGTGTTCGCTCCGCCCCTCGATTCCCCGGGCGCACCGGAGCACGTCGGCCTCGCTGTTGCCGTTCACCCCGATCACGTCGGTCACGGCGAGTTCGCCGGTGGTGAGCGTGCCCGTCTTGTCGAACGCGACCGTGTCGACCGCGCCCATCGCCTCGAGGTGCGTGCCGCCTTTGATCAACACGCCGTTTTTCGCCGCGCTCGTGATCCCCGAGACCACCGAAACGGGCGTCGAGATGACGAACGCACACGGACACGCGAGCACGAGCAGCGTCAGCCCGTAGACCACCGCGGTCGGCCACGCCACCCTGAAGACCAACGGGGTAGACAGCGTGACTACGACCGCAAAGGCGACCACGATAGGGGTGTAATACGCCGAGAACCGCTCGACGAACTGCTCGCGCTCGGTTTTCTCCGATTGGGCGTCCTCGACCAGGCCGACGATCCGGGAGAGGGTGGTGTCGGTGGCGGCCGCGGTGACTTCCACCTCAAGGTATCCGTTCTCCACGAGCGTACCGGCGTACACCTCGTCACCAGTGGTCTTATCAACCGGGACGCTCTCGCCGGTGATCGGCGACTGGTTCACCGCGCTGTCGCCCGCGATCACCTCGCCGTCGGCGGGGATCTTCCCGCCCGGCCGAACGACGACCACGTCGCCGGGCGAGACGGCGTCGACCGGGACGGTCTCCTCGCCGCCGTCCCGCTTCACTGTGGCCTCCTCCGGAGAGAGGTCCAGCAACTCCCTGAGGGAGTCGCGGGCGCGGTCCATCGAGTACCGTTCTAAGAGCTCGGCGAGGCTGAAAAGCACCGCGAGCGTCGCGGCCTCGAAGTACAGCGCCTCGCCGAACCCCACGCTCGCGAGCAGAGCTCCGAGGATCGCCACCGACATAAGGAAGTCGATGTCCAGTTGGAGGTGGCGCGCGGAGTAGTAGCCGCCCTCGAAGATCGCCTGCCCGCCGACCGCGACGGCAACGAGAAACAGGGCGTCGGCGAGGTGGAGGCTGCTCCCGAGCACGACCCCGACCTGCGGGTTCGAGCCGACGAGGAGGAACTCGAAGACGAGTCCGGCCGCGAGAAAGACCGCACCGGCCCAGGTCTTCACCGCGCGAGGGCTCCGCCAGACCGTATCGGGATCGTTCGCGCCCGTCCCGTCGCCATCCGTTCCCGCGTCACTCACCTCGTAGCCAGCCCCCTCGATCGCGCCGACGAGACTCGACACCGACGCGGCCCCGGCATCGTATGTGATCGTCACCCGACCGGTCGCGGGAGACGTCTCACGTTCCGAGACCCCCTCGACCCCGTCGAGAGCGGCCTCGATCTTGTTCGCACACGACGCGCAGTCCATCCCCGGCACCTCGAACGCCGCGGTCGTGACGCCGCCATCCCGGCCGTCTCCCCGCGAGCCGCCGCTCGTCGAACCGCCCGACTGCGGCGCTTCCCGAGTCGAAGGTGGCATTACTAGTCCGGAGTGGTTCGGCTCGTATTAATATGACTGCTATATTTGCGGGCTGATTTGATAGTAATTAATATAAAATCGGTGCTCTAGTATTAACTCCTCCGCGCGTCGGTGTCGTGGGCGACCGTCCCGTCGCGAGTTCGAGCGAAGCGCCCGACCCACTCACCGGCGCCGGCCGGGCCCTGGTGTAGCCAACAGTGTCATAATGCTGCGGCCCCGATTTATGATAACAACGCGGTATGTGCGCCGAACTCGTTCGAGTCACGCGGTCGCCGGACGTCGGCCACCGCTCTCTCGGATCCGAACACGTCCGTACGCTCTCAACGCGATGAACCGACACTCCCTGTACTTCACCGGTCCGTCCGAGGCGTCCGTCAGGTCGACGTCGGTCGAGATGGCCGACGACGAGGTGCTCGTCGAGACGCGTGTCTCGGGAATCAGCGCGGGGACCGAACTCCTGATCTACCGTGGCGACGCCCCGACCGACCTGCCGGCCGACGAGACCCTCGAGACGCTGTCGGGTGACCTCTCTTTCCCGGTCCGCTACGGGTACGCGGCCGTCGGCGACGTGGTCGACGCGGGATCAGCGGTCGACGGCGAGTGGGTGGGCCGGACGGTATTCGGGTTCACCCCGCACGAGACCCGCTTTACGATGCCCCCCGAGCGACTCCTTACGGTTCCGGACGCGGTCGACCCCGAGGCGATGGCGATGTTCCCGTCGGTGGAGACCGCGACGTCGCTCGTCCTTGACGGCCGCCCGCGGGTCGGCGAGGAAGTTGTCGTCTTCGGCGCGGGCGTGGTGGGGCTGTGTACGATCGGCCTCCTGTCGTCGTTCCCGCTCCGTCGGCTGATCGCGGTCGAACCCGTTGCGGGCCGCCGAGCGCGGGCCCGTGAGTTGGGTGCCGACGTCGCGGTCGCGCCCGACGACCTCGACAGCGTGCTCGCCGCCGAGACCGACCGCGACGGAGCCGATCTTGTGTACGAACTCTCCGGGCAGCCCGCAACCCTCGACAACGCGGTGACCGCGACGGGTTACGACGGCCGCGTGGTCGTCGGATCGTGGTACGGCGACAAGCCCGCCACCCTCGACCTGGGATCGACGTTCCACCGCGACCGGATCTCCATCGAGTCGAGCCAGGTGAGCACGCTCGCGCCCGAGACCCGCGGTCGGTGGAGCAAGGACCGCCGGGCCGACACTGCGATCGAGCGGCTGCAAGACCTCGACGCCACGTCGCTTGTCACCCACCGCGTGCCATTTACCGACGCCCCCAAGGCGTACCGCCTCCTCGAAGAGCGCACCGACGGCGTGCTTCAGGTACACCTTACGTATCCATAACCCGTTATGACACGATCAGACACCGACGAGACGTACGAACTGACCGTCACCAGGGAGTTCATCGCACAACACTACCTCACGGTCCCGAACCCCGGGCCGGAGGGGGAGGTCCACAGCCACCACTTCACCGTGGAGCTCCGGTTTGCCGGTCCGGACCTCGGGGAGTACGGCTACCTCGTCGACATCGACGCGGTGGACCACCTTCTCGACTCCCTCGAGGACCGCTACCGGGACGCCCTCCTCAACGACCTCCCGGAGTTCGAGGGACTGAACCCCAGTATCGAACACTTCTCCCGGCTGTTCGGCGACCGCGTCGCCGACGCCCTCTCGGACCCGACGCCGACGGGGCTGACCGTCCGGATCTGGGAGGACGACACCTCGTGGGCGAGCCACACCCGCCGGCTCGACGGGTAGCCGTGGAGCACGCCCTGCCGCGGTATCTGGAGTCGAAGCGGTCGATCGACGACCGGGCGCTCGCTTCGCGGGTCCGCGACCGGTTCGTGGCCGAACTCCCGGCCGAACCCACCCTCCTCGAGGCGGGCTGTGGGACGGGTGTCACCGTCCCCAGACTGCTGTCGTGGGGCGTCGACGCCGGCCGGTACACGGGTGTCGACGCCGACGAGCGGATCGTGACGTTCGCACGCGAAGTCCGCCCGAAATCTCTCCGGCGGGCGGGCTATGCGGTCTCGGAAGGGTCACTGGTGGAGTCCCCGACTGGTGGCGAGCCTGCCGGGACGACCGGCCGACGCCCCGACTTCACCGCCGAGGACCTCGCGGTCGGCTTCGAGACCGACGACGCGCTCGACGCGCTCGCGGCTACCACCGGCGTCGACGCGGTGATCGCCCAGGCGTTCGCGGACCTGGTCTCGCTCTCCAGCCTGGTGTCGGCGGTCGAGTCCGCGCTCCGGCCCGGCGGGGTGGCGTACCTCCCGATCACGTTCGACGGGGGGACCATCTTCCAGCCCGACCATCCCGCCGACGACGCGGTCGAGTCGGCGTACCACGACGCGATCAACGACCGCCCGGGACGCGACGTCCGAGCGGGGCGACACCTCCTCGACCTGTTCCGACAGCGCGACGGCGACCTGCTGGCGGTCGGAAGCTCCGACTGGATTGTTCGCCCGCGCGGCGGTGGATACCCGGCGGACGAACGGTATTTCACCGACCGGCTGCTCGGGTTCGTCGCGGACGCGATCCGGGACAGCCGCCGGGACGTCGAGGGGTTCGACGAGTGGCTCTCGACCCGCCGCGACCACCTGGCTCGCGGCGAGTTGACGTACGTCGCCCACCAGTACGACCTGCTCTACCGGACGCCGACCGGGTGAGGGTCGCCCGCCGCGCTCGGCGACGCCTTCCGGAACGATGTCGGTGCGCGGCCCGACCCGGGCGGCGCGTCAGTGACGTCATATACTATACTATCATTCCTCATTCGTTTCATATTCGATCAAAAATGAATACCGATAAGAGGGTTTGAAGCGCGGAATAGTTCCGATCTGGCGAGAAAACATCAAAAGAAATCTATGTTAATAGAGTCGAAAGGCCTTCAGCTCAGGCGCTTCGCGACGAAGTCGAGGTTCACGGCGAGTGCTGCCGCAGCGAGGCCGGCGACGGAGATCAAGACGAGGAACGTCGACACGACGCTCACCGTCGGCGTGAGCGACTGCCGGAGGGAGTTCCACGCCAGCACCGGGATCGTCTGGGTCTGGAAGTTCGACAGGAACAGCGCCATCACAAACTCCTGGAGACTGATGATGAACGCCAGAAGCGCCGACACCACGATGCCGTTCTTGACGTTCGGGAGGATCACGTAGACGAACACGCTGATCGGGTTCGCCCCCAGATCCATTCCGGCGTCCCGCAGCTCCCAGTCGAACCGCTGGAACACCGACTGCATCACGAAGAACACCAGCGGCGTCGCCCACAGGCTGTGTGCGAGGACGATCCCGAGATACGACGACTGCAGCCCCAGGGCGGAGAAGTACACGAGCAGAGTCACACCCAAGATCACCGGCGGGATCAGGAGCGGGAGAATCACCACGGGCGTCAGCAGATCGCCCAGCCGACTGTTCCGGGCTTCGAGCCCGAACGCGGCGGTGATGCCCATAAACGTCGCCACGACGGTGGTGCCGATCCCGACGATGAAGCTGTTGTCGAACGCCCTCAGCCACTGGATGTCGGCGAAAAACGCCCTGTACCATCGAAGCGAGAACCCCTCCGGCGGGAACTGGAGGTTCCCCGACGCCGAGAAGGACGTCGCGATCACGATGAACAGCGGCAGCAGCATCGCCACGAAGATGGCGACGTATCCAAGCCGGAACGCGGCGATCCCGAGCCTGTCGGACTCAAGCCGCATTCGAGACGTCACCCCCGAAGCGGCCGAGAACGACGTAGATCAGCACGATGCTCACGAACATCAGCACGAGCATAATAGTCGATAGCGCGGTCGCGATCGGCCAGTTGAAGTTGAGCAGCATCTGCTCTTGTATCTCCAGCGCGAACGGGCGGTCGCTCCCTGCGCCGAGCAGTGCGGGTGCGGAGTAGGCGCCGACGCTCCAAGCGAAAGAGATGATGGTCGCGACGGTGATCCCGGGTATGATCTCCGGAAGCACGACCTCGACAAACGACCGCGCTCGGCCCGCGCCGAGGTCGCGTGCCGCCTCAACGAGCTCCCACTCGACGGTCGAGAGGACGCTGTATATCGCCAACATCGCGTACGGGAAGACGATGTACACCTGGCCGATGACGACCCCGAGCGTGTTCGGTACGACCTGTACCGGCGCGCTGAGGAGGCCGACCGCGAGCAGGAGGTTGTTGGCGGTGCCGTTCGGTGCGAGCAGCGGCACCCACGCGTACGTCTTGATGACGAGCGTCGTCAGAAGCGGCAACACGACGGAGAACAGCAGTGCGGACTTGAGCAGGCCATCGGCGCGCCACGTCGCGTACGCGTAGAAGGTCGCGAGCACCACCGCGAGGACCGTCGCGATGATCCCGAGCCTGAACGAGTAGACGATGATCCCTTGGAGGAACCCTGACTGCAACACCTCGATGTAGGACGCGATGGTAAAGGTCCCCTCGGCGTACGGGAGGCTCTGGGACTGCTCGCTCAGGCTGATCCGGACGAGCATCGCGAAGGGGACGACGAAGATCAGCAGCTCGAATAGGATCAGCGGGCTCATCAGGAACAGCGACCGGCGGGACCCCGACTGTGTCTCGAACGGCGACCAGAGCCGATCCAGGACAGAATCAGGGGTTTGGACGCTCATCACTCGGCCCCCACGCGGCTCCCATCGGGGTGGAACATCAGGAGGTCGTCGGTGTTCCACCCGAGTTCCACTGCCTCTCCTTCCTGGATTCCGACCTGGTCTGCCACGCTCTGTTCGACGAACAGATCCTCGCCGCCGACGTCGACCACGTAGCGGATTCTCGACCCGCGGTAGATGGTGTTCTCGACGGTTCCGCCGATCGTGTCACCGCCAGTCCCGTCGGCGCGAGCGGTCGTCTCCGCCGGGCTGTCAGCACCGGTCGCCCGCTGGATCGACATAAACTCCGGCCGGAGTGAGATCGTGAACGACGCGCCCGGTTCGACCGGTTCGAACGCCGGTATCCGGATCGTCTCGCTGAAGTCCGTCGAGAGGCTGGCGTACCGGTCGTCAACGTCTGCCACCTCGCCGGCGACGAAGTTGGTGTCGCCGAGGAACTCCTCGACAAAGCGGTTTGTGGGGTTCCGGTAGACTTCGGTCGGCTCACCGACCTGTACCAACCGACCGTCGTTCATGATCCCGATCCGGTCGGCGAGGGTGAACGCCTCGTCTTGATTGTGGGTGACGTAGACGAACGTCTTGTCGAACTCCTGGTGGATGTCCTTGAGTTCGATCTCCATCTCCTCGCGGAGCCGTTTGTCGAGGTTCGACAGCGGTTCGTCCAGCAGAAGCACGTCGGGGTCAACCGCCAGCGACCGGGCCAAGGCGACGCGCTGCTTCTGCCCCCCGGAGAGGTCGGTGGTGCTGTGCTCTTCGTACCCGTCCATGTGAACGCGTTCGAGCATATCCCGCGCCCGCCGGCTCCGTTCGTCCGCGCCGTCCCCGCGCATCTTGAGTCCGAAGGCGACGTTCTCCAGGACGGTCTTGTACGGGAACAGCGCCCAGTTCTGGAATACCATCGAGGTGTCGCGATCGTACGCGGCCTGATCGGTGACGTTCTCGCCGCCGAGATACACCTCGCCGGACGTGGGTGTTTCGAGTCCGCTTATCATCCGCATCGTCGTCGACTTTCCGCACCCGCTCGGGCCCAGCAGGCAGAGCAACTCCCCGTCGCGGACGGACAGGGTGACGTCGTCTACCGCCTGGAGATCGCCGTACGACTTCGATATGTTCTGTAATTCGATATCTGACATTTTGGTGGTCCTCAGTTATGCGGTCCCGCGCGTGGTCCGGTCGGCCGACAGTTCCTCACTCTGCGACGATCTCTCGCCCGACATCGTTACCCGGAGTCTGCCTCCATCTGTGAGATCCGGTCGGCGAACTTCGAGAAGTTCGAGTTGATGTACTCGAACTCCGGCCACGCGATGAGTTCGGCCTCCTCGCTGTTGTTCGGGAGGTCCTCGTCGAGCTTGTCGGTGGCGTACTCCATATTCTCGTTGGTGAACAGGGTGGGGCTGTTCTCCGACCACGTCGTCTGGGTGTCGGCGTCGAGCAGGAAGTTGAGGAAGTCCTCGGCCATCCGCCGCTTGTCGGTGCCGCGGACCGGACACCAGTGGTTGACGAACCCACTGTTCCGGCTGGGAGCAGTGTGACTCAGGTTGTCGTAGTCGTCGATGTCGAAGGCGGTCTGCTCGTAGTACCACTGGGCGTAGTCGATGATCCCGTTCTCGAAGAACTGCCAGATGTCCTCGCCCGAGGTGGCCCACCCCTCGATTGGCCACTCGTTCTCTATGTAGTCGAAGACCTGCATCGTCATCTCCTCGTCGTAGACCTCGCCGGCGAGTTCCATCTCGTCCATCGCGACCGCGGCGTCGTGTTGCGGGAACCACCAGAAGCCCTTGTCGATGCCCACTCCGTTGCTGTTCTGGACCGTGTCGGAGGCCAAGTCCGGCCACTCGCTCGGCTTGAAGTCTCTGTCGTTCCGGTAGATAATGGTCGTCGGCGCACCGTCGACCGGCACGCCGAACTCCGTCGTCCGGAAGTCGGTGTAGTAGTCGATGACCCCGTCCATATTGGGGACGTTCTCGCTTCGCACCGGCAAAAAGAGGTCGTCGGCCCGCCCGAGGAGATAGAAGTACCCCTCGGTGATGGTGACGTCGAACGGCGGTTCGTCTTCGGGCGCCGACCGGATCTGCGCCAGGATCTCGTTCCACCCGCGGTTGACCTGGAGGGTGCCGCCGGTCCGCTCCTCGTACATCGGCTTGATGGTCTCCTCGAAGCGGTCGGCGTAGTTCCCGCTCCAGACCATCACCCGGAGCGTCTCGCCACTGAAATCCGGGCCGCTCCCGCTCTCGCCGGCAGTGCCGCCGTTGCCCCCGCCACCGTCACCGCCAGCAAGTGCGGAACAGCCGGCGAGTGCGGTCGCGGTCCCCACACCGGCGGCCGCTAGGAACGTTCGACGGCTGGAGCGGGTGTAGTCTGTCGACTCTCCTCCGGATTGTTCGGTACCATCACGTATAGGTCTGAGAATGTGTTCGGGTCCCAGTACAAAAAAGTGTCCGTGGACTATCGGGTTCTCTGCGAAAAACGCCCCAAGCGACGAGGCTCCGGGTTACAGCTCGGGGTCGTCGAGGTTCACGTAGACGCTCTTCTGCCGCTGGTAGTGGTCGAGCGCCTCCAGCCCCAGGTCCTTCCCGAAGCCCGACCGCTTGAACCCGCCGTAGGGGGCATCTGGCATGATCGGTCCGTACTCGTTGACGTAGACCAGCCCGGCGTCTAAGTCGTCTGCGGTCTGGTGGACCAACGACGTGCTCTCGGTTCCGATCCCGGAGGCGAGCCCGTACTGGGTGTCGTTCGCGAGTTCGATCGCCTCGTCGTACTCCTCGAACGTCTGGATCGTCTGGACCGGCCCGAAGATCTCCTCGCTGCCGATGACCATCTCGTTTGTCACGTCGCCGAAGACGGTCGGTTCGACGTAGTAGCCCTCCGAGAGTGCCGGATCATCCGGCCGCCCGCCGCCGCAGAGCAGTTCGGCCTCCTGCTTGCCGGTCTCGATGTATTCGGTCACCCGCTCGAACTGGCTGCCCGAGGTCAGCGGCCCCATCGTCGTCTCCTCGTCCAGCGGGTCGCCGAGGACGTAGGACTCGGCCGCCTCGACGAACCGCTCGGTGAACTCCTCGGCGATCGACTCGTGGACCAGCGCTCGGGAGAAGGCGTCGCAGATCTCGCCGGTGCTGTAGAAGATACCGTCGGCGACTGCCTGAACCACCTTATCGAGGTCCGCGTCGGGGAAGACGACGAACGGGGATTTGCCGCCGAGTTCCATCGTCACCGGCGCGACCCGGTCGGCCGCCGCGCGCATCACCCCGCTGCCGACGCCGGTGCTGCCGGTGAACGAGACTTTCCGGACGTCCTCGTGTTCTGCGACTGCCTGCCCGACCTCGCTACCCGACCCCGGCACGACGTTGAGCACGCCGTCGGGGACGATCCCCGCCGAGAGCTGTGCCGCCCGGATCGTCGACAGCGGCGTGTCGCTGGCGGGTTTCAGCACACAGGCGTTCCCCGCGGCGAGTGCGGGACCGAGCTTCCAGGCCGCTGCCCACAGGGGGTAGTTCCAAGGGACGATCTGGCCAACGACCCCGTATGGTTCCTGTTTGGTGTAGAGATGTAGGTTCTCTCCGGCGGGCACCTCGCTGCCGCGCTGTGCGCGGACGGCCGAGGCGTAGAACTCCAGGGTGTCGATCGCCCCCTCGACCTCACCGCGGGCCTGCGAGATCGGCTTGCCGCAGTCTAAGCACTCCAAGAGCGTGAGCTCCTCGACGTGGTCGGCCAACACGTCGGCCCACTCGAACAGGCGTCTCGAGCGGTCGCGGACGCTGGCGTTCTCCCACCCACCCTCGAAGGCGTCCCACGCCGCGCCGACCGCGTCGTCGACGTCGCCGGCGTCGCACTGCGGCACGTCGACGATCGACTCGCCGACGACCGGGTCCTCGATCCCGCGTCTCGATCCCCCAGTCCGGCGCTCGCCGTCGATCCACGCGCCGAACTCGACGTCCGCAGTCGCCTCCCGGTGTTTCGAGCGGTGCCGCTCGGCGATCGCACTACCGTTTGGTTGTGAACTACCCATACTATGGGTCTGTCTCACCAAGTGAAAAAACTTCCCACGATACCGGTTCGCCCCGCACACAACGAGTAATTGTTGCGGTATACCCTGGTTTTATATGGTGGGTTTCCCGACTTGCGCACGGATGCGATACCACAGCCACGACTGTCCGGCGAGTAGCACAGGTACCCCGCCCGCGTGGAGCACGGGACGATGAGCCTCGACGAGTACACCTTCTCGTTCCCGATCTGGGTCGAGTTCGGGAACGGAAAAAGCGAGCGAACCGGCGAGGTCGCCGACGCGAAGGGATGGGAGAGCGCCCTCGTCGTCACCGACCAGGGGATCAAGGAAGCTGGCGTCCTCGACGGCGTCGAGTCCTCGCTCGACGCTGCAGGCATCGAGTACGAGATTTACGACGAGGTCGAACCCAACCCGACCACGGCGATGGTCCACGACGCCTTAGAGACGCTGAACGCCGGCGGCTTCGACGTGGTCGTCGCGGTTGGCGGCGGCAGCGTCATCGATACCGCAAAGTGTGCGACGCTTTTGAAGACCAATCCGGGAGCCCTCTCGGAGTACGAGGTGAACGTCCCCGAAGACGTCACCGCGGGCAGTATCGAGAATCACACCCACCCGCTCATCACGATCCCGACGACGTCCGGAACCGGAAGCGAGGTGGACTACTGGGCGGTGGTCACCGCCCCCGATCGGGAGTTCAAAATGGCCATCGGCCAGCCCCCGCTGTACCCCGACGGCCCGTACCTCGGCGCCGACGTCTCCCTGGTGGATCCCGAACTGACCGCGTCGCTCCCGCCGCGACAGACCGCCGCCACCGGGTTCGACGCGTTCTCTCACGCCCTAGAGAACCACGTCGCTGCGGGCGCTCCCGAACTCGTCAAGCCGTATACGAACCACGTGCTGGGGCTCGTCCCGGAGTACCTCCCCGACGCCTACGAGACGGGCGATATGGAGGCCCGCGAGCAGATGCTGTACGGGTCGCACATGGCCGGCTTCTGCGAGAACTTCGCGGGGTTCGGCGCGATTCACTCCCTGGCGGAAGTCACCGGCGGGATGTACCCCGAGATCCCGCACGGCGAGGCGATCGCGGTGTTCACACCGCCGGTGATGCGGTACAACCTTGAGGAGTATCCCGGCCGGTACGCCGAGGTGGCCGCGGCGATGGGGCTCGACACCGATGGGCTGTCCGACGCCGAAGCCGCCCACGAAGCGGTTGAGGCGGTCGAAGCCCTGATGGACGAGGTCGACCTCCCTTCCAGCCTGCGTGAACTCGACGTCGCCGAGGACGACCTCCCCGCGATCGCCGAGACCTCGCTCGACACGATCGAAATCCACGACAACCCGCGCGACGCCGACGCCGAGGACCTGCTCGAAATCGCCCGCGACGCGTACTGAACCTCCCCTCGATCGGTTTCCGTCCGGCGCTCCGGGTTCCGGTTGTCGCCCGTGGTCTACGCCCCCGGTGCGGCTGCGAGTTCGGATTCCAGCGAGTCGACGACGTCCTCTAACGCCCGTGGGATCTCCCGGTCGAGCACCGGCCCGTCGATCCGGTAGGTCGGTCCGGAGACGCTGAGCGCCCCCAGAACCGTCCCGTCGGCCGCGGTCACTGGGCGCCCGACGCTCCGGAGCCCCTCGGTGTAGTAGCGATCCCCGACGGCGTAGCCTCGCTCGCGGGTCCGATCGAGCTCCGCGAACAGTTCCTCCCGGGACGTGATCGTGTGGTCGGTCAGCGCCGACAGCCCCCACTCGTCGACGACCGCCTCGGTCCGCGCCCGAGAGTAGGCCGACAGGATCGCCAACCCTGATCCAGTGGCGTGGATCGGGTAGTAGGTCCCGATGTTCGCACGATACCGCTTCGAGCCGCCTTCCGTGCCGTACTTCGCCCACTTGTGATACGACTCTGCGACCGTGATGACTTGGCCGTGGTCGTCGACCACGAAGTCACACTCCTCTTCGGTGCGCTCGGCGAGTTCCTCGACCGCGGCTTTGACCGCCGAGAACCAGTACCACCGCTCTCGGGCGTACTCCCCGAGATTCAGGAACTTGAACCCGATGTGGTACACCTCGCCGGACTTGGTGAGGTACCCGGCGCGTTCCAGCGTCGTGAGGTGCTTGTGGGCGGTGCTCTTCGCCATCCCGTGGGCCTCGATGATGTCGGAGACCCGCGCCCCGTCCGCCTCCCGAACCGTGGAGATGATCTCCAGCGACGTCCGGGTCGTCTTCACCGTGAGTTGGTCCGAGTCCGTCATTTCTACATACGCTCGTCCGGACGCGATTAACAGTTTCGTATGTTCAAACTGACTCCGCGCACCGACGCGAGCGCGGGGTCATTCTGTCCGCCGCACGACACGGATCCCTGTGGTCGATCACCGACCCGTCCGGGCAGCGACCGGCAGGTCGTTCCAGCACACCGTGCGATCCCGTCTGTCTGGTATGCTGACAGGATACCGCGTCGCCCGGGGTGCGTTCCCCGACCCGCTGCGGTCGCCACGGCGGGAACCCCACACTTGACAGCCGCACCCCGCCGGCGTCTTTCGATCTCCGGCACCCGTCGGAGGATCACCGACCCACCGCCTCCCACGTCCCGGACCGGTCCCGAACGTGGAGCACGACGCCGTCTGGCGTGGCCGGCGCGCGATTCCACGACGGCTCACGGCTCCGAATCGAACGACTCAGACGGGGTGGTATAGTTCCACAAAATCGAACTTTTATTACTGAGCCGGTGGTTCGTACTAACACGTGTACCTTTGTTAGGAAAACGCCGTTCCACCGGAAGGCGTGTGCTCGATACTCGGTGGAGCGATTCCCGGAGTGCGACTCGACACGTGCGAGCCGTATCAGTAAAATCTAACTTATATGGTAGTTTGCTGAAATAATATCCGATACATCATATAGATTAATCGTAATATACGTCCAAAACCAACTTTGTTGGCGCTGAAACTTAACTACGGGTTAAATCATACTTTTTTGTATATTATAGAATATATTATGTATTGGAGTGCGACACGTAGCTGTCCGTGACGCGAACGCCGAACCAGCGGTGGTCGTCGCCCGCGTCCGAACGCGGGGCCCCTTGCGCGGGCGTCGACGGCGACGCGTCTGCCCTCGGCGCAAACCAAAGTTCGTATATCAGCGGCACCGCCTACGGGACAGTACAATGATGGACGTCAGCGTGATCGGCTGCGGAAACATGGGCGGCGCCCTGATCACGGGGCTCTCCCGGGCGGGCGGCTACCGGATCACCGCCTACGACGTGGACCCCGACGCCCTCGAGGCGATCTCGGAGTACTGCGACCGGACGACGACCGATCTCGGTGACGTCCGCGACTCCGAGGTCGTCGTGCTCGCGGTGAAGCCCGACATCGTCCCGATAGTACTCGAAGACCTCGACCTCCGGTCGGCACAGACGCTCGTCACCATCGCCGCCGGCGTCTCTCGCGCCCGGGTCGGTGCCGAGACCGACGCCACGGTCGTCCGGATCATGCCCAACCTCGCAGCGGAGACGGGCACGATGGCTGCGGCCGTGTCGTGGGACGACCCCGACGACGACGTCGGCCGGATGCTCTCTGATCTCGGCGAGTACGTCGAGATCGACGAGGACCGGATGCACGTCGCCACCGCGCTGAACGGCAGCGGCCCGGCGTTCGTCTTCTACCTGATTCAGGCGATGCAGACCCGCGCCGTCGCGGAGGGACTCGATCCCGACGACGCCCGGAGGCTCGCCGCCCAGACGTTCAAAGGCGCCGCCGAGACCGTGCTCCGGTCGGACCGCGACCTCGATTCGCTGATCGATGCGGTCTGCTCGCCCGGCGGTACCACCATCGAGGGGATGGAGGTCCTGTTCGATAGCGACGTCGACAGCGTGGTCGGCGACGCCGTGACCGCCGCCCGGCGGCGGTCGGAGGAACTCGCGGGGGACGCAGCGGAATGAGCGGAGCCGTCGCGGCCGAGGAGGTGACGAACGCCCGGGCGCTCGCGGCAAAGGCCAACCGCGTCGTGGTCAAGATCGGAACGAACTCCCTCACGAACGACGAGTCGCGGCTCGACGACGACAACGTCGACAAGCTGGTCGACGACATCGCCGACCTGGTCGACCGCGACAAGGAGGTCATCCTGGTCTCCTCCGGGTCGATCGGAGCCGGAAAAGGCCGGATCGGGTTCGATCCCGACGACACCGTCGAGGAGTCCCAGGCGGTCTCGACCATCGGTCAGAGCCATCTTATGCGCCGGTACACCGAGAGCTTCGAGCGGTACGATCTGACGGTCGCCCAGATCCTGGTGACCGAAAACGACCTCGAGGACCCCGAACGGTTCACAAACTTCAAGAACACCGTCGAGACGCTCCTGTCGTGGGGGGTCGTGCCGATCATCAACGAGAACGACGCGGTCGCGACCGAGGAGATCCGGATCGGCGACAACGACATGATCTCGGCGTCGGTCACCGTCGCGGCCGGCGCCGACCTGCTTGTCACGCTGACCGACGTCGACGGCGTCTACACGACCAATCCGAAGTACGATCCTGACGCGGAGCTGATCGACGCTGTCGGGCGGAACTACGACGACGTCGAGCGGATCGTCGAGGAGACCGCAAGCGGTTCCTTCGGCGGGATCCGAACGAAGGTTCGGGGTGCCCGGACCGTGAGCGAACACGGCGTTCCCGCGATCATCGCCCGGTCGACCGAACCCGACGTCCTCGAAGCCATCGCCACCGAACAGTCCGTCGGAACCATCTTCGTCCCCATCAACGACCACGTATGAGCGACATCACCGAACGATCCGCCGAAGCGAAGATCACGGAGGCACAGTCCGCAGCCCTGGAGCTGGCGAACCTGCCCGAGTCGACACGAACCGACGCGCTCCACGCGATCGCCGACGCGATCGAGGCCAACGCCGGCGCGATCCTCGACGCCAACGACGACGACGTCGCGGAGGCCGAAGCGATGCTCGAGGCCGGCGAGTACACGCAGGCGTTCGTCGATCGGCTGACGCTCTCGGAATCGAAACTCGAGAGCATCGCCGAGATGGTTCGCAGCGTCGCGGGCCAAGACGACCCCCTCGGACGGACGCTCGCGGCTCGCGAGCTCGACGACGACCTCGAACTCTACAAGGTGTCGGTCCCCATCGGCGTCTTGGGCGCGGTGTTCGAGTCCCGTCCGGACGCCCTGGTGCAGATCGCTGCGCTCAGCCTCAAATCCGGCAATGCGGTCGTTCTCAAGGGTGGCAGCGAGGCCACCCACTCCAACCGGATCCTCCACGAGATCATCGTCGAAGCCGCCGCGGAGGCGGCGGTCCCCGACGGGTGGGCGCAGCTGATCGAGGCCCGCGAGGACGTCCAGACGCTGCTCGAGCGCGACGACGCGGTCGACCTGCTCATGCCCCGCGGGAGTTCGTCGTTCGTGAGCTACGTCGAGGACAACACCTCGATCCCGGTCCTGGGTCACACCGAGGGCGTCTGTCACGTCTACGTCGACAGCGACGCCGATCTGAAGATGGCCGAGGACGTCGCCTACGACGCGAAGGTGCAGTACCCCGCGGTGTGCAACGCCGTCGAGACCCTACTCGTCCACGAGTCGGTCGCCGAGGAGTTCCTCCCCGCAATCGCGGCACGGTACCGCGAGGCGGGCGTCGAACTCCGCGGCGACGAGCGCACCCGCGAGATCGTCGACGCCGCGGTTGCGACCGACGACGACTGGCGGACCGAGTACGGCGACCTAATCCTCGCGATCAAGACCGTCGACTCGGTGACCGAGGCGATCGATCACGTCAACACCAACGGCTCGAAGCACACCGAGTCGATCCTGACCGACGACGACGACGCCGCAGCACGGTTTATGCGCGGCGTCGACGCCGCGAGCGTGTTCCACAACGCGTCGACCCGCTTCGCCGACGGCTACCGGTTCGGGCTGGGCGCGGAGGTCGGCATCAGCACCGGCAAGACGCACGCCCGCGGCCCGGTCGGGCTGGAGGGCCTCACCACCTACAAGTACCACTTGGAGGGCGACGGCCAGCTGGTCGCCACCTACGCCGGCGAGAACCCTCGGCCGTTCACCCACGTCGACTTCGACGGCGAGTGGACGCCCGGACGGCTGTCGGACCGGGACGACTGACGGGCCGGCGTACTCGATGGGTCCAGCGGGTCGCAGTCCACGGACTATCCCGGTTTTTCATCGACCAAACGTCCGGTTATATTTGCGATCGCTCAAGGGTATAAGTATTCCCGCCGCAAGACTGTGGGTATCTCGCCGTGTCAGACAACCATACGACCGACACGACCCCGTACGACCACCTCATCCAATACGTTCACGACTCGATCGTGGAGTTCGAACTCGTCGACGGCGAACCGATCGTTCGTGACGTGAACGCCGCGTTCGTCGAGACGTTCGGGTACCCGGTCGACGACATCGTGGGGGAGCCGCTGAACGACTGGATCGTGCCGGCGTGGCTGGCGACCGAGGCCGACACCCTCGACAGACGGACGGCTGCGGAGGAGCCCAACCGCCGGCGGGTGAAACGCGAGACCGCGACCGGGCTCCGGGAGTTTCTCTACCGTGGAATCCCTTACACCGACGACGCAGGGGCGTCGGCCCTCGACGGGTTCGCGGTGTACACCGACATCACGGAACTCACCTGGACCGAGCACCGACTCCAGGTCCTGACCCGGGTGCTCAGACACAACCTCCGGAACGAGTCGAACATCATCTTGGGGCACACGGCTCGACTGCTCGACCAGCTCGAAGCGTCGTCGGCGGAGGCTGTCGGGGCGGCAGCCACGATCGAGCGGGCAGCAGCCAGCCTGGAAAAACTCACGCGCGAGGCCGACGAGATCGACTCGCTGCTCTCCGCGCCCGAGTGCGACCCCGGCGGCGTCGACTGCGTTCCGGTCGTCTACGACGCCGCGACGGACCACCAGCAGGCGTCCCCCGGGGCGGAGGTCGACACGACGCTCCCCGAGAAGCTGGTGGTTCGCGGCGACAAACACCTCGGGTCCGCAGTCCGCGGCCTGATCGACAACGCGATCGCCCACAACCCTTCGGAGTCGCCGTACGTCGAGGTAGCAGTCGCGGCACTCGGCCCGCGGTGGGCCGCGATCCGGGTGGCCGACGACGGCCCGCGGATCACCGAGCACGAGCGAGCGGTGCTCACGGGCGAGGCCGAACACAGCCGAACGCAACACGGCAGCGGGCTGGGACTGTGGCTCGTCAAGTGGGCGGCGGAACGCTACGGCGGGGAACTCTCGTTCGAGGAGAGCCAGTACGGCGGCAACGTCGTCCAGATTCGCCTCCCGCGGGTCTGAGCAGATCCCACCCCGACGCCGGTCGGACCGACGCTACTGCGCGACCTTCGAGGCGAACCGCTCGCGGACCTTCTCCACCTTTGGCTTGGCGTGCATCCGGCAGTAGGCGTCGCGCGGGTTCTTCTCGAAGTAGTCTTGATGCTTCTCTTCGGCCGGCCAGAACGTCTCGAGGGGCGCGACCTCGGTCACGATGTCGTCGTCGTACTCGGGGGCGAGCGCGTCGATGTACGCCTCGGCCTGCTCGCGTTGGGTCTCGTCGTGATACAGGACAACCGAGCGATACTGCGACCCCACGTCGGGGCCCTGTCGGTTCAACTGCGTCGGGTCGTGGGTCGCGAAGAACACCTCAAGCAGGTCGCCGTACCCGATGACGTCGGGGTCGTACTCGAGTTGGACGACCTCGGCGTGGCCGGTGCGTCCGGAGCAGACCGCCCGGTATGTGGGGTCCTCGGTGTCGCCGCCGGCGTAGCCCGACGTGACCGATGTGACGCCGTCGAGGACCGTCATCGCGGCCTCGGTACACCAGAAGCAGCCGCCGCCGAACGTCGCTTTGGTTGGCATATCCTACAGTTGGGCGCCGATCGGTATGTAGCTGACGCGCACCGAACGCCGGCGGGGGTCTCGTGACGCGAGCGCCGGCCGGCGGCGTCCGAGATAGGAGTGAACTCTGCACGCTCCGAAATGGGTTTAGCCGCACGTCGAATACCGACGGGTATGGCAGGATCAGACTTGGAGGACGTCGTCGACCTCCCCGACGAACTCGACGACGAGACCGCAGCGGAGCTGTACGACCGCGCGACCGAGGTGCAGGACATGACCGGAGAGGTTTGCCCGTACCCGCAGGTCGAGGCGAAGAAGGCGATGCAGGGGCTCGACTCCGGCGCCCTCCTGGTTCAGGAGACCGACCACGTCCCCAGTACGGAGAACGTCCCGAAGGCGGTCGCAGAGCAGGCCGACGCCAACGTCTGGAAGAGCGGCGACGGGCGCTACCGGATCTTCCTCAGGAAGCAGTAGTATGGTCGAAGAAGTCACCACCGACGAGGTCAAAGAACGGATCGAAGACGGCGACGACACCCAGGTCGTCGATATCCGATCGCCCGCGGAGTTCGAGCGCGGCCACATCCCCGGCGCGATCAACATCCCGATGGCGGAGTTGCCGAGGCGGGTCGACGAGGTCGAGTGGGGCGACGACGTGGTCGTAGCGTGCCCTATCGGCCAGTCGTCGGTGCAGGCCGCCCGGCTCATCGGGAGCTACGAGGGCGTCGACGACGCGTCGTCGGTTACGAGTATGGCCGGCGGCTACCGGGAGTGGGACTACGAGCTCGAAACCGAGGAGTAGCCGCGTGCTCAGCCTCACCCGCGACGCCTACGACGAGATCGTCTACCAGGGGTACGGCGGCAGCGACGCGGAGATCTGCGGCGTGCTCGCCGGCGATCACGGCGACAGCGAGAGCCACGTCGCCGACGTGTATCCGGTCGAGAACGCGGCCGAAACGCCTCAGATCCGGTACGCGATGGCTCCCGAGGAGCAACTTGCGGTGATCGACGAGATCGAGGCGGCAGGGCTTGAGGTCGTGGGATTTTATCACTCTCATCCCGCGGGGCCGACACACCCCAGCGAGACCGACGCCGACCGCGCGACGTGGCCGGGGTACTCCTACGCGATCTGCGCGTTCGACGGCTACCCGTTCTTGGGGTCGTGGCGGTGGCGCGGCGACGGCTTCGAGGGTGAGCGGGTCGCAGTCGAGGGGTAGCCGCTGCGAGCGACGATGGTTTTCACACACGCTCCGGGCGCGTAGCCGCGATACGCCGGACCGCGATCGGGAGTGCAGTCCCCGACCCACCCCGTCTTGGTTGAGTCAGTCGCCCGACGTGGCCGGCTCGGCCTCGCGGGTGATCGAACACGACGCGGTGTATTCGACGTCGTGGACGGAGTCGATCGCGGGGTCGTCGCCGCAGACCGGACAGTCATCTTTCTTCGTGATCTCGACGGAGTCGAACTCCATGTCCAGGGCGTTGTAGAACACCATCCGGCCGTCGAGGAGGTCGCCCGCCCCGAGGGCGAACTTGATCGCCTCGGTGGCCTGGACACACCCCACAGTTCCGGGCAGCACGCCCAGAACGCCCGCTGTCGCACAGTTCGGGACCATCCCCGCCGGCGGGGCCTCGGGGAACATACACCGGTAACACGGCGAGTCCTCGCCGCCAGCGAAGGTCGTGATCTGGCCTTCGAACTGGAAGATCGAGCCGTGTGAGAAGGGAACGCCGGCCAGCGTACACGCGTCGTTCACCAGATACCGCGTCTGGAAGTTGTCGGTGCCGTCGACCACGAAGTCGTAGCCGTCGATCAGGGCTTCGACGTTGTCGGGGGTCACGCGAACGTCGTGTGTCTCGACGTCGACGTCAGGATTGAGGCTCGCAACGAACTCCGCGGCACTGTCGACTTTCTTGCGGCCGACATCGTCGTCGCCGTGGATGACCTGCCGCTGGAGGTTCGAGAGTTCGACCACGTCGTCGTCGGCGATCCCTAAGCCTCCGACGCCGGCCGCGGCGAGATACTGGATGATCGGCGCCCCGAGCCCACCTGCCCCCAGCACCAGGATGTCGGCGTCGAGCAGGTCGCGCTGGCCCTCCGGGCCGACGTCGTCCATAATGATGTGCCGCGAATACCGATCGAGTTGTGTCGGGTCGAGATCGAGATCTGTCATACTGTCAGGGTACGTCTGCGCCCCGAATAAGACCGTTGGAGTGGTGAACCCCTCGCCGGCACCGGTGACACCGAAGCAACGACACGCGCGGCGTTCCCGCCCGCCGGACGGCGGTGTCACACGCGGCGGACAGCCGTTGCCGGGGGCACGCCATTTTTCACCGCGCATCGACCACCGTGGGGTATGGCGACGATCAAGGTACCAGCGGTACTCGGCGACGGCGGCGCCTCGACGGTCGAGGTCGCCGGGACGACGCTCGGAGAGGTCTTCGAGAACCACGCCGCCGAACACGGTCCCGGGCTGAAAAACAGCGTGTTCGACGACGACGAAATCAAGGAGTTCATCAACGTCTACGTCGACGGCAGCGAGACGGGGGACCCGGACGCGTCGGTCGACGACGACAGCCGGATCCGGATCATCCCGGCGGCCAGCGGCGGGTGCTGACGCGGGTGTCTGCTCGGGGGCGTCACCGCTCAGCCGGACGGCGGCCGTCCCCAGTCGCACCGGCCCCGACTGGCGACGTAACGCCCGTTTTATGACCGACCGGGGAGCAGACTCCGGCGCGATGGCTCCCCAACGCGACGCGGCCGCGGACGAAACCGGAACCGCAGAGAGCGGCGTGGTCGCCGCCGTCCCCGGCCGCGACTGGACGACCTACGGCCTCATTCTGGGTGCGAGTCTGGTGTCGGCCGGCCTCGCGGCCTACGAGATCGTGCCCGCCAGCGTCACGCCGCTGATCCGCGACTCCCTCGGGATCGGTTCGACGTCGGCCGGGCTGATCGTGGGGACGATGTTCGGGACCGCGGTCGTCGCAAGCCTGCCTGCGGGGGCGGTGCTCGACCGGACCGACTCCAGGCGCGTGCTGGCCGCCGCGGTCCTCGGCCTGTTCGTAGCCGGGGTTTGGGGGTGGCTCGCGGGGCGCGCCGGCGCGTACTGGCCGCTGATCGCCTCCCGCGTCGTCGGCGGCGTCGCGTACGTCGTCGTGTGGAACGCCGCCATCGACATCATCAGCCGCGCGGTCGACCCCGACCGCCGGGCGACGGCAGTCGGGGTCTTTACCGCTAGCGGCCCCGTTGGGTTCGCCCTGGGGCAGAGCACGGGACCGCTGGTCGCCGCGCGGTTCGGGTGGCCCGCGATCTTCCCCGCCTACACCGGGCTCGCGCTCGTCGGATTCGGGCTGTTCTGGCACACCAGCCGCGGCCTGGGTGCCGCCCGCGCTGACGCCCCCACACTCGGGGAGTTCGGCACCGTCCTCAGGAGTCGGTCAGTGTGGCTTGCGGGGGTTCTGGGGTTTCTGAGCTACGCACTGTACCTGTTCGTCAACTCCTGGGGCTCGTCGTATCTGACAGGGGAGATCGGGCTGTCGCTCGCGGCCAGCGGGCTGGTCGTCGCGGTGTTTCCCGCTGTGGGAGTGCTCTCTCGCGTCTCCAGCGGGCTGCTCTCCGATCGGGTGTTCGGCGGGCGGCGCCAGCCGGTCCTCATCGGGTCGTTCGGGCTGGCTGCGCCGCTGGTGTTGGTCTTCACTCGGCTGGAGACGGTGCCGATGCTCGTCGGGGCGCTGTTCTGTGCGGGCTTCGCGATCCAGCTCACGCTCGGGCTCTCGTTCACCTACGTCCGGGAACTCGTGGACGCCAACGTGGCGGCGACCGCGGTGGCGTTTCAGACTAGCGTCGGGCTGGCCGGCGCGTTCCTCTCGCCCATCGCCGGCGGCGCCGTCGTCGACGCCGCGGGGTTCGACATCGCGTTCCTGGTGGCGGGCGCCCTGGCGGTCGTCGGGGCCGTGTTGGCGTGGTGGGCACCCGAACCCGCGTGAGATTCGACACTGGCCAGTCGTCCGTCGGTCGCGCCGTCGACGGGGGTGGCGCTCGGCGGGAAATACTGCGCGTAATCGTTGTGAGGCGGTAGCTTTTCGACTGCCCCCGGTGAATCCGCTGTCGGATGTACATCGTCATCGTCGGGGCGGGGGATATCGGGATCCCACTCGTCGAGATCGCCACGGAGAGCGGCAACGAGGTCGTCGTCGTCGAACGCGACGCCGAACGGGCCGAACGGGCGTCACGCCAGTACGACTGCCTCGTGCTCAACAGCGACGCGACGACGAAGGAGACGCTACTCGACGCCGGGACCGACCGTGCGGACGCGATCATCTCGACGACCGACCAGGACGCGACGAACGTCATGGTCTGTCTGTTGGCGCTGGAACTCGACGTCCCGGAGGTGGTCTCAGTTGTCCACAACCCCGAACACATGAGCCTCTTCCGGCAGATCGGGGTCAACACGATGCAGAACCCCCAGCGGCTCATCGCGGAGTACCTCTACCGCGCGGTCAGATACCCCTCTATCGTGGACTTCATGCACATCGGCGAGGAGGCGGAGGTGTTCGAGATCGTCGCCGAGGCCGACGCACCCCTCACCGGCAAGACGCTCCGGGAGGCCAACGAGGCCGGGCTTCTCGGGGGCGATATGCTGATCGTCGCCGTGGAACGCGACGGCGACGACGGCCCCGAACTGATCACGCCTCGTGGCAACACCCGCATCCGGGCGGGCGACCTCCTCACCGTGTACGCCGGTGCGGGAGCAACCCCCGAGGCCACGGACGTGTTCGGCCACTTCGAGGATCACGGCTGAGATGTCCGGACGGAGCCGTGGTGTGGTCACGAGAGACCTCCGGGTCGTCGCGCGGGACATCGGGTCGCTGCTGTTGATGGCGGCGGGGCTGATGACGCTCACCACGGTCGTCGCACTCGGGTTCGGCGAGTACCACGCCGCCCTCGCGTTCCTGCTCGCTGGGGGCGTGACCGCGGGCGTCGGCGGGCTCGCCGCCCGCGGGTTCGCAGACGCCCCGGCGCCGCAGATGAAACACGGGATGGTCATCGCCGCCGGCGGGTGGCTGCTGGTGGCCGTCTTCAGCGCGCTCCCCTTCCTCCTGGCCGCGTGGGTGACCCCGCCGGCGGTGATGGACACGTTCGTCCCTGCGGGGCTCGCAACGAGCGGGTGGGAGCCGATCCGCGTCGGCGGAACCACCACGCGCTCCAGCCTCGCGTACTTCCGGAACCCGCTGCACGCCCTCTTCGAGTCGATGAGCGGGTGGACGGGCAGCGGCCTGACGATGGCGGTCCACGAGCCCTCGCTCCCGCGGACGATCCAGTGGTGGCGGTCGTTCATCCAGTGGGTCGGCGGGGTCGGCGTGATCGTGCTGACCGTCTCGATCCTCTCGCGTCCGGGCAGCGGGAGCTACGCGCTCTACCGGAGCGAGGCCCGCGAGGAGAAGATCCACCCGAGTATCGTCTCGACGGTCCGTACGGTGTGGAAGCTCGTGGTCGGGTACACGCTCGTCTCGGTCGTGGCCCTGTTCGGGGCGATCCGCGGCAGCGACAGCGCGTACGCCGCGTCGCTGTCGGCCCGGGAGGCGGCATGGCAGGCGCTCAACCACGCTATGACCGGGCTCACGACCGGCGGGTTCTCGGTCACCGACAACTCGATCGCGACGTACAACTCCCCGCTGGTCGAGG
>Ga0102935_1000008_pt1 | contig 67228 bp, 56 predicted proteins | sample SalPonR2_A_D2_MG_FD_78508 | JGI IMG/M metagenome (GOLD analysis project Ga0102935, IMG submission 78508) | Salt pond soil microbial communities from South San Francisco under conditions of wetland restoration - Salt Pond MetaG R2_A_D2_MG | ecosystem: Environmental > Aquatic > Marine > Intertidal... | reverse complement strand
CGAGAAGGACGTCTCGTTTCTGGACGTCGGGACCGGAACCGCGGAGTCGTACGCCGACGTGATCCGCGACTCGGAGGCCGTGTTCGTGAAGGGCGCCCTCGGCGTCTTCGAGGAGGCGCCGTTCTCGGTGGGGACCGTCACGGTCCTCCGGGCCATCGCCGACACCGACTGTTTCTCCGTTGTCGGGGGCGGCGATACCTCCCGGGCGATCGGGATGTACGGACTCAGCGAGAACGACTTCGATCACGTGTCGATCGCGGGTGGGGCGTACATCCGGGCGCTGACCGGCCAGCCGCTGGCGGGCGTGGAAGCGCTGCAGCGGGCGGCGAGCCGGTGACGATCCGGGCCGCGCCGGCGCCCCAGAACTGAAGCGACGCCCGCCCGAACTTACGCCCGATGCTCGTCGGACTCTGTTCGGACACCCACGACAACCTCACGTTGGCGCGCAGAGCGGTCGAGACCCTCGAATCTGTGGGCGCCGACGCCATCGTCCACTGCGGCGACGTCGTCGCGCCGTTCACCGCGGTGGAGTTCGATGTCGGGATCGAGTTTCACGCCGTCCGCGGCAACAACGACGGCGAGCCCGCACTCGCCGGGACGGTCGACGGATTCGGCACCTACCACGGCGAAAGCGCCCACCTCACCTTCGACGACGTCGACGTCGCCGTCTACCACGGCACGAGCGAGCAGCTCGTCGAGGCGCTGGTCGGGTGCGGGACGTACGACTACGTCGTCCGCGGCCACACCCACGAGCGGACCTACGAGGAGCGCAACGGCACGGTCCACCTCAACCCCGGTGGGCTGCCGTTCCCCGGCGCGGACGACGCCTACCACGTGGCCACGCTCGACACGGCGTCGGGCGAGGTGACCTTCCACGAGATCACGCCGTAGCGTCGACGCCGGGCGACGGGCCACCGCGGCCCCGATTCACGACCCCGGGAGGATGTCGCCGAGCGCCGCGCCGACGCTCATCGGGACGAACGCGGCGACGACGGTCGCAAGCGCGAGCAACGGGTCCGCCCAGTCGACCCGCCCCCAGCCGGTCATCACGACTAGGGCAGTGAGAAACGACACGCCCAGGACGCCGACGAGCCGTCGGGGAACCAGGCCGAAGATGGGTTTATCGACGCGGACGTCCTGGATGTCGGCGACGTACAGGATCCCGATCGCGAGACCGATCGCTCCGACGACGGTGCCCACGAGCGAGAGGGGGGTCGCAGCCAGGAACGCCCCCACCTCGTTGGTGCCGCCCTCGACAAACATCGGGATCCCGAAGAGCAGGCTCCCCAGGAACGCCTCCGCGAGGTCCGCGCGGTCGTACCCTTTGATCACCCGCCCGAAGAGATCGTCGTCGTGGGCTGCGACGACCGCGGCGTTGCGGGCGGCCCGCACCTGCTCGCGTTCCTCCGGGGAGTCCACCGTCTCCGCGAGCGTGTCGAACTCCTCGAGCAGCCGCCGCAGCTCCTCGTCTTCCTCGTCGGCGTCGCGTCTGCCGTCAGTGCCGGGACCCGGGTCGGTGTCGCGGCCGTCCTGGCTCACGTCGGCGACCTCTCGGCGAGGCGGAATAAACGTGTGCTGTGAGCGAGTCGCCACGGGTGGGTCGTGGTCGTGTGGACCCGGAACTCACACAGTCTGGCTCAGTCGTCGGCCTCGGCCTCGACCGACCCGGCGCTGCTGAACCCTGTGGGGTCGCCCGCGAGACCGACGCCGAGGGTTCGGTTCGTGCGGTCGATGCTCTCCTCGGCGTCGGCGGCGTCGGTCATCGCGCGGATCGCGTCGACGTTCTCGGGGATGACGTCGGACTCCTGGTGGATGGCCTGGAAGAGATAGAGGTCCCGGCCCTCCACCGCGATCGACTCGCCCCACACGCAGTTCTCCCAGATGTCGCCACGGGGGCGGCCGGCGTCGAGCGCGAAATCCTTCAGCTTCCCCGCGCCGTCGAGCCCGAAGCCCTCCGGGATGTCGTACACCCGAGACTCGCCTTCGAGTAGCTGTCGGACGTGAGCGGCGGTCACGTCGGATTCGAGCGTGACGTTGAGCGCGTGGACGTGCATCAGCGTGGCGGGGACCTTCAGCCCCATCGTCTCGATTTTCAGCTCCGGGAAGATGGTCGTGACGTCCGGACCGTGGTGTGAGGGGATCGAGATCGGGTTCGGGAGGATGTCGTTGATCGGGCCGCGGGAGTTCTGGGTGGGATCGCCCCCGCGGCGGACCAGGGTCGCGCGGACCTTCTCGACGCCGTAGGCCTCCGACAGCGGCGCGACCAACCGGGAGAGCCCGGTGGTGTTACACGAGACCACCCGGACGGTGTCGGCGCCGCGGGCGTCGTCGTAGTTCGCTCGGGCGTTGAAACTGGTCTCGGCGACTGTGGCGTCCTCGCCGCCCTGGAAGATCGCCGGGGTGTCGTAGGAGGCGTACATGGTCTTGTTTTCGGCGCCGATCCCCGACGGGGTGCAGTCGACCATCGCGTCGGCGTCGGCGACGAGTTCGTCGACGACGCCGGCGGTCTCGATCCCGGCCTCCCTGAACAGCGGCGCGCGCTCGGGAATCGCAGCGTACATCGGATAGCCGAGGTCGACGGCGGTGTGGGCCTCGAAGTTGGGTTGGGTCTTGGCGACGCCGGCGAGTTCCATATCGGGCTGGGCCGCGACCGCGTCGGCGACCCGTTTGCCGATCGTTCCGTAACCGTTGACGCCCACTCGTATCATTACCGTACGATGGGCGGAGCACACGCATAGTTATTTCGGAGCTTAAACTCGGGAAATTAACTCCGCGCCGAGTAATGCGGACGATTGTTCCAGAGCCGAGTACCGGCTGTGATGGCCGTTCTCGACGCCATCGCAGTCTCCGATGCCAACGGCTAACTCCGCGGGGACCCACGAACGAGTATGTCGATCGATCCACTCGGGACCGCCGCGACCACGGCGGTCGAGCAGTGCTTGGGACTCGGCGCCGACGAGTCGTGCGTCGTGATCACCGACGACAAACGGCGGCCGATCGGCGAGGCGCTCTACGACGCCGCCGCGGCCGTGAGCGACGAGACTGTCCTGTTTCAGTATCCGCCGGGCGACCAACACGGCGAGGAGCCGCCGGCGCCGGTGGCCGCTGCGATGGCCACCGCCGACGCCTTCCTCGCGCCGACGACGAAAAGTCTCAGTCATACGCGCGCCCGCGGTGAGGCCTGTGATGCGGGCGCTCGCGGTGCCACACTCCCCGGAATCACTGAGGAGGTGTTCGTGACGGGGCTCGACGCCGACTACGACGCCATCGCCGCCCACTGCGACGACGTGCTCGCCCAGGTCGCAGGCGCGGACGAGATCCGAGTCACCGCCCCTGCAGGGACCGACATCACCGTCGAACCCGGCGACCGGCCGTGGCACACCGACACCGGAATCGTCCACGACGCCGGCGACTTCTCGAATCTCCCGGCGGGCGAGACGTTCGTGGCGCCGGAGCGCGCGAACGGGACGTACGTCGTCGACGGCACGATGCGGCCCCACGGGCTGCTCGACGACGGTCAACAGCTTCGGTTCGAGGTTGAGGACGGCTACGTGACCGAGATCTCCGACGACGAGATCCGGGCGCAGATCGAAGTCGCCGCCGAGGCGGTCGGCCGCGACGCGTACAATCTGGCGGAACTGGGGATCGGAACCAACGTCGGCGTGACGGACCTCGTCGGCTCGGTGCTGCTCGACGAGAAGGCCGCAGGGACGGTGCACGTCGCCATCGGCGACGACGCCGGCATCGGCGGCGACACCGACGCGCCGCTGCATCTCGACGGGATCATCCGGGAGCCGACGGTGCACGCCGACGGGGCGGTCATAGACCTCCCGGAAGTCGAGCGGTGACACCGCGAGACGGCGCGGAAGTGAGACTGCCTCGATAGCGGGCTGCAGAGCCGCCCCGTCCGAGCCACTCTCTCGCACGCAGCCTCCGGAAGAGCGGACTTTTACCGCGCCACGGGCTATGAGGACGTATGAGCACGCCAGGGGACCGCCTCGCGGTCGACTGTCCGTCCTGTTCGTCCGCCGAATCGACCGTCCACGAGGTGCTGAAAGAGGGTAGTGGCCGCGCCACCGTCCGGTGTACCGAGTGCGCCCACGTCCACAAGGTTCGACTCGAATCCGAATCCCGGATCGAACGCGACGTCGTTGTGTCTCAGGACGACGAATCGTTCTCCACCCGCACCGAGATCCCACCCTCCGAGACCCTCTCGGTCGGCGACGAGTTCATCGTCGACAGCGAGGAGGCTCTCCTCCAGGTCCGGATCACAGGGCTGGAACTCGGTCCCGAGGAACGCGCCGAGAACGCCCGCGCCGAAGACGTCGCGACCATCTGGACCCGCGGCATCGACAACGTCACGATGAAGACGACCCTCAATCCCAAGGAGGGCACCGGCGACCGGGAGTCCACGCGGAGCTTCGATCTCCAGGTGCCGGGCGACTCCGAGTTCGTGGTCGGCGAGACCGAATCCTTCGGCGACGAGGAGTTCCTGGTGAAAGCGATCCAGGTGCGCGACGACGCCCCGGAGTACCGCCACGGAAAGCTGGACCACGAGGGCGATATGGTCTACGCTCGGGACGTCAAACGGCTCTACGGGACCGATCAGACGACGTCGGCGTGGTCGGCCTGGTAGGCGGCTGGCTGTTCCGCGTCGCCGTTCCACGCCGAAAGACTCGATTCGGTGGCGGACGAACCACTACCCGTGAGCTACGACCGCGCGGCGGAGCGCGACGCGCTCGTCGAGCGACTCCGGGAACGGGGTCACGTCGAGAGCGACCGCGTCGCCGATGCGCTCGGTGCCGTCCCGCGCCACGAGTTCCTGCCTGACGGGGTGCGGAGCCGGGCGTACGACGACCGGCCGCTCTCCATCGGGAACGGCCAGACCGTGAGCGCGCCACATATGGTGGCTGTGATGTGCGAGTTGCTCCCGGGTGACGCCGGAGACGCCCTGGAGGTGGGTACGGGGTGCGGCTACCACGCCGCGGTGACCGCCGAGTGCCTCCGGGAGGGCCACGTCTACTCCGTCGAGTACGACGCCGACCTCGCGGCGACGGCCCGCGACACGTTCGAGCGACTCGGCTACGACGACCGGGTCTCCGTCCGGATCGGCGACGGCCGTGCGGGGTGGGCCGACCACGCACCCTTCGACTGCGCGTACTGCACCTGTGCGGTGCCCGAGGTCCCCGACGCGCTCCGCGAGCAGGTCCGGGTGGGTGGCCGCATCGTCGCGCCGGTTGGGACCGCCAGCCAGACGCTTCTCACGCTCGACAAGCGCGGTAAGGGGTCCTTCCAGCGGACCGACCACGGCGGCGTGCGGTTCGTCCGGATCCGTGAGTAGCCCCCCGACGGCGACGCGTCGGCCCGGCGAGTGCCCCTCGCGCTCGGAGCGTGCAGTTGATTAGGGCGCACTCCCGACACCAGAGTATGGACCCCGGGGACCTGCGCGACGAGATGGTCGACGGCCTCGAAGCACGCCTCCCGATCGACGCCGCGATCTCGCTCGCGATGCGGACGGTGCCGCGCCGGGCGTTCGTCGACGACGCCCCCTACCGCGGTCAGGGGGAGGACGTGGCCGGCACGACCGTTCTGGCCCCCGAGACTGTGGCGCGGTTCCTGACCGCGCTCGACATCACTCCCCGCGCGGCGGCGACGCCGGACGCCGATGCGGTCGGCGCCGACCCCACCGGCGACGTCCTCGTCGTCGGCGCGGGCGTCGGCTACACCGCCGCGCTGCTCGCGGAACTGGTGGGCGAGACCCGCGTCCACGCGGTCGACATCGACCGACAGTTGGTCTACATCGCGCGGTCGAACCTCGAGTCCGCCGGGTATCCCGGCGTGCTGGTCGACGCCCGCGACGGCGCCGACGGGCTCCCGGAGTACGCGCCGTTCGACCGGATTCTGGTGGAGGCGGCCGCCATCGCGCCCCCCGACCAACTGGTCGACCAGCTCGCCACCGATGGCCGGCTGGTCCTTCCCCTCGGTGGCCCCGACCAGAGCCTGTCGGTCGTCGACGCCGCGGGCGAGATCCGAGAGCAGGCCGGCCCGGTGGCGTTCGACCCGTTGCTCGTCGACGGCGAACAGGGCAGTGCGCCCGCCCGGAACCGGACCGTCCGCGAGGACCGCGAGCGCAACGAGACCCAAGGCTACTTCGCGGAGACCGGCTGGGAACAGGAGTGGATCGACTGGGACGACGAGCGGAACCGAACCCGGGGGCGACGGTGACCCCCGGTCAGGATTTCAGGCCGCTACCCGTGAGCGGCACTACCACGTCAGCGTCGGGCGCGAGCGTCCCGCGGTCGCGGTAGAGTTCCAGCGCCGCTGGCGCGATCGCGCAGGTCGGCTCGGTGTAGAACCCACGCCCGTGGAGCGCATCGAGCGCGTTCTCCACCGCAGTTTCCGACAGGGCGATAGCGTCGCCGTCGGTGGCGTCGATCGCGTCGAGGATCTGTGCCTTTCGCACCGGCTCGCGGATCTGGATCCCGTCGGCGACCTCGTTGGCTCCTGCGGCGGCCTCACGCCCGTGTAACGCCGCGACGATCGGGGCATAGCCCGTGGCCTGCGCGCCCAACAGCCGAGGCATCTCGTCGATCCACCCGACCTCCCGGAGCGTTCGGAACCCGCGGTACGCGCCCAGAAAGAGCGTGCCGTGCCCCAGTGGGAGCACGACCGCGTCGGGCGCGGTCCACTCCCGCTGGGCGCAGACCTCGTAGGCGAACGTGGCGGTCCCCGCGAAGAACGCCGGGTTCCACGCGTGGGAGGCGTACCACGCGTTCCCCGACTCGACGGCATCGACGCAGGCGTCGGTGACGGCCTCGCGGCTCCCCTCGACCGGGACTGGCGTCGCGCCCGCGCGCTCGATCGATCGGCGCTTCGCGGGTTTGACCGACGCCGGCACGTAGATGTCGGCGTCGATCCCCGCCCGGGCGGCGTAGGTCGCAATCGCCGCGCCGGCGTTGCCCGAGGAGTCCTCGACAACGCGGTCGACGCCGAGCGCCGCAGCGACCGACAGCGTCGTCGTCGCGCCGCGGTCCTTGAACGACCCCGTCGGGGAGACGTACTCGAGTTTGAACTCCGCGTCCCACGCCGGGGCGTCGACCAGCGGCGTCAGCCCCTCGCCCAGCGAGACGCCGCCGTCGGTCGGCAGGAACGCCTCGAACGACCACAGCCCGGCGCGGGTGTCGGCCCACGACGCCGGCGGTTCGTCGTCGGGTTGGGTGCCGTGGCCGGCGTCTGCGCTCCACGGGTTCGCCGCGAACTCCAGCGGCGCGCCGCAGTCACACCGCCACCGCCACGACCCGGGGTCATAGCGCCGGCTGCAGACCGAACACGCCAGAGCGAGCGGGTGTGTCTCTGTCATCAGCGAGCTCAGTAGGTGTCGATGTTGGTGCCGACCGAGCAGACGTACTCGCCGGTCGCCACCTGCGGGAGCCGACGGGTGCGCCAGAAGATGCCGTCGTTGTTCGCGGTGACGCGGGCTTTGGTCTCCCCGAAGACGTCGGTAACCTCAAACAGCAGGTCGCCCGCCGAAATCCGGTCCCCGAGGGCGGCCCGGAACCGGACCAACCCCCCGGCGGGGGAGCCGAACTGGTCGAACCCCTTTGCGCGGGTCTGTCTGTCCGTCGTCGTTTCGCCCGACAGGAAGCCGTAGTCTCTGAGCACGTTGAACACGCCCTCGACGCCGATCTCGATGCTTTCTTGATCCCACCCGACGCACCCGCCGAGTTCGGGGTCGATCGTCGGGACCCCCTCGTCGGGGGCGGCGCGAGCGAGTTGGCCGCCGGGCCCCTTCTGATCCAAGATGTGCCCGCAGCCGAACGACTTCGCGAGCGCCAGACACTCGTCGTGGAGCCGGTGACGGCGGCCACACCGGACCCGGACCTCGTCGATCATGCGCGAGGTCGACCCCTGGTGGAGGTCGAGAACGAGGTCCGCCCGGGTCGCAGCGTCGAACGTTGCGGCCGCGATCCGCTCGGAGGAGGTGCCGTTCTCGTCGCCGGGATACGCGCGGTTCATCTTGGTGTCGTCGATCGGATTCCGGTGCTCGGCGGTCTGGAACGCGTGGTAGTTGACGATCCCGACGACCAGGATCGTCCCCGAGAGGTCCGCGGGATCGAGGCGGGGGACTACCCGGTTTATGACGCCGACTCCGTTGAGTTCGTCGCCGTCAGACGCCGCCTGCAGGTAGAGGGTCCGTCCGTCAGTGGCGCCGTTTATGACCGCGCAGGGGAGCCCCACGGCCGCCCCGTCGCGGGTCTCGCCCACTGTGAGACGGCCCGTATCGATCTCGCCGGGGGCTGCACTCGCCGTGCCGAGCGTCGTCATTACACGATTCTCGGAGGCATCGACCTTTAGGGGTTCGGTCTCGGGTCCGACCCCCCTCGGCGTGGCGGTGTTCGGCCGGCGTCGCGTCTCGAACCCCCGGCGGGCGCGTCGCCGTCGGGCGTCGTGGCTCCGGACCGGTGGGGATTTGTCGTCGCCGCCCCAAGCGCGAGTGTGAGCGACGAGCTACCCGAACGACCCCCGGGGTCGGGGCTGATCCAGGCGCTTCGCGTCCCCCGGAACGGCGCTGTCGGCGCCGCGGTCGGCGTCGGCTTCGCGGTGCTCGCCTACCTGGCCCGCGTCTTCGAGCTTCTCGGCCCGTTCGCGGGGACGCGCGAGTATCCAGGGCTGGGCCCTGAGGGGTGGTTCCTGATCCTGGCGTTCGTGCTCGCGACGTCGACGGCGCTTCTGGTGGCGTCGGTTCTGACCGTCGTGGAGGCGGTCCGGCTGGCGCGGCGGCTGTGACTCGCCCACCGGTCGGGCTCGTCACCCTCCGAACTGGTGGTCGTCGCCGACGAGTTCGCTCAGCCGCTCGGCACCGGCGCGAGTCCCCTTCGCGATGATGACGTCGCCGCCGCGGAGTTCCGTTGTCGACCCCGGCTGCACCACCCACTCCGCGTCGTCGCCACGCCGGATTGCGATCACGCGCATCCCGGTCTGGGTCTTGACCGCCTCCCCGCCGAGGGTGGTGTTCGCGAGCGCCGCGCCGGGAGCGACCGACAACCGGACGATCACCTCGTCGGACTCTTCGATCGCGGCCGCGACGACGGGGTGGGCATCGATCCCGCGCAAGACTCCCTCGCTGATCTCTAAGGCGGCGTCGGAGATGACCTCCGTCGCCGACGCGAGGTGGACGAGCCCCCGGAGTTGAACCGGATCCTCGACCCGGCCCGCCGCACGAAGGGTCCACGCCTCGAACCGCGATTTCAGCGCGTCGACCTCCGCCTCTAGTTCTCTGACCTCCTCGGCGACCCCCTCGCTGTCGAACAACACCGCGCCGTACGCCAGGTCGACCGCGAGTTCGCTCATATCCTTCATAAGGATGATCGAGTCGACCGCGCGTTCGAGGTCGTCGATCGGCGGGTCGGCGGGGATCGTCGGCTCGTAGGGGGCGCCGGTCGCGGTCTCGTAGACCGTCCGGATGCCGTCGAGTGGCCCCCGGAGCAGCAGCGAGTCGCCCGCCTGTAGCTCGTTGTCGGGGCCGGGACTGAGCAGCCATCGCTGCTTGCCGGTGGCCGACTCCCGCCGGATCGCGATGACCCGGACGCCCGCCTCGGTCTCCATGTTGACGTCGAGCAGAGTCCGGCCGACGTACTTCGAATCGGGGGCGACGCTCGCCCGTACCAGCACTTCGACCGCCTCGGGGAGGGCGCCCCGGAGTGCGTCCGGGGTCCCGATGTCGTCGAGAACGATCTTTGCGATGTCGCCGGCGGCGTCGGAAATCTTCTCAGCGGCGCCCATCACCCCCAACACCGGCGCGAGCTGTTCGGCGTCCTCGGGGCTTCGAGCCGCCATTAACAGGCTCATCCGCCCTTGGAGTTGGAGGAGATCGACCCGGTCTTCGAGGTCGAGCACCTCCCGGGCGATCTCGTCGCTCCCGTTGAGGACAGCGGAGTACGAGAGGTCGATCAAAAGCTCCGCGGTGTCTTTCATCTCCGCGAGCACCTCCTTGACGCTGACCGGCTCGTACGCCGCGTCCCGTGGGGACATACGCCGGCGTTCGCGGCCGACAGTAAAAACACTTGGCGGGCGTGGGAGGTGACACCCGGAAACGGCAACGCTTTTTTCACGCGGTAGAGAAGTCTGCAGGTATGTCAGACGACGTCCAACGTGGGCTGGAAGGCGTCCTCGTCGCCGAGTCGGAGCTGAGTTACATCGACGGCGACGCTGGGGAGCTGGGGTATTTGGGGTACTCCATCGAAGACCTGGCTCGCGAGGCATCCTACGAAGAGGTCGTCTACCTCCTGTGGCACGGGGAGCTCCCCGGCGCCAAGGAGCTCGAGAGCTTCTGCACGTGGACGGCCGAAACCCGGGCGTTAGACGACGAGCTCCTCACGGAGATCGAGCACCTCGCGGCTGCCGACGAGGTCCCGATGGCGGCGCTGCGCACGATGGTCTCGTCGCTGTCGGCGTACGACGAGGACGCCGACCACGAGGACGTGACCGACATCGACGCCAACCTCCGGAAGGCCTGCCGGATCACCGCCAAGATCCCCACCGCGCTGGCAGCCTTCGAGCGGTTCCGAAACGGTCAGGAAGCGGTCGCGCCACGGACGGACCTGAGTCACGCTGCCAACTTCCTGTACATGCTCAACGGCGAGGAGCCCGACGAGGTGCTGGCGGAGACGCTCGATATGGCGTTAGTGCTCCACGCCGACCACGGGCTGAACGCCTCCACGTTCTCCGCGCTTGTGACCGCCTCGACGCTGTCGGACCTCCACAGCGCCGTCACCTCGGCGGTGGGGACGCTGGCAGGGTCGCTCCACGGCGGCGCGAACGCCAACGTGATGCGGATGCTGAAAGAAGTCGACGAGAGCGATCAGGATCCGCAGACGTGGGTCGAGACGGCCTTAGCGGAGGGGCGCCGCGTTCCGGGGTTCGGCCACCGCGTTTACGACGTCAAGGACCCGCGGGCGACGATCCTCGGCGCGAAATCCAAGGAACTCGCGGCCACCGCCGGCGAATCGAAGTGGTACGACTACTCCGCTACGATCGAGGAGTACATCGCCGACGAAAAGGGACTCGCGCCCAACGTCGACTTCTACTCCGCGTCGACGTACTACCAGATGGGGATTCCCATCGACGCCTACACCCCGATTTTCGCGATGTCCCGGGTCGCGGGGTGGATCGCACACGTTCTCGAGCAGTACGATGACAACCGGCTAATCCGTCCCCGGGCGCGGTACGTCGGCGAGACCGACCGTCAGTTCCCGCCGCTCGAGGAGCGATAGCTCGGCCGCCAAGAATCACCCCGCACGCGTATCAATCGCTTCGGGACGGCGCGCGCTCCCGGTGGAGCCTTGCCGTCGAGCGGCCGTAGATAACGGCGAACCCCAATCCGACGGAGGAGCGTCCGGCCCCCAGTGTCGCGACGGCCGAGTCGGCGACGCCGGCCAGCGGCACCCCGGCCCCGCCCACGAATCCGACCGCCAGCGCCGCAATCGCCCACCCTTCGTGTCTGGCGGTCCCGGGATCCGATCCGCCGAGAGCAACAGCGCGTCGAACGGGAACTCCGCGAGCTCGGAGACGAACCTCTCGGCCGTGCGGGAGACTCCAACGCGAACCAGCTGTGCGCCGATGATCCAGTCCGTGGGCCGGACGTCGGTAAGTGGCGACGACGGCCGGCGACGGGTTGGTGCTGTTGCCTCCGGCACTCTGGAGGGTGCGTCTGGGACATCTCCCGAGCGTGACGCGCGGCAGACACCCGTCAGACGGTGTCGGAGACGCATACGCTGTACTTCGGTTTTCACTTCCACCCTGCGTGGCGGACGTTTATATTCCTCCGCAAAATAGGGACAGGTGCACGTCACACGCGTGCATTCCCCCTTTCCCCTATTCCCCCTAACACCCGGAGCGACGCGACTCGCCGAGTCACAGCCGGATCCGAGAGCACCCGTCGGGCGCCGGTGTCGTGCCCGCGGGCCGACAGAATTACGCCCGGCGGCAGGGTACCCCGGCGTATGATCTCTCTCTCCGACATTGAGGCGGCGCGCGATCGGATCGACGACGTCGTCCGGCAGACGCCGCTGGAATACTCCCACGCGTTCTCGGACATCACTGGCGCGGACGTTCGGTTGAAGCTGGAGAACTTCCAGCGTACCGGTGCGTTCAAGATCCGCGGAGCCACGAACCGGATCGCGACGCTCTCGGCGGCGGAGCGCGAGGCCGGAGTCGTCACCGCGAGCGCGGGCAACCACGCCCAGGGGGTTGCGCTGGCGGCAACCCGATCGGGCGTCGACGCGACGATCGTGATGCCGGAGCACGCTCCCATCTCGAAAGTGAAGGCGACCGAACGGTACGGCGGGCGGGCGGTACTCCACGGCGCGGACTACGACGAGGCACAGGCGAAAGCCCACGAGATCGAGCGTGAGGAGGGCCGAACCTACGTCCACGCGTTCGATGACGACGCGGTGATGTCCGGCCAGGGGACCCTCGGGCTCGAGATCGTCGACGAGTGCCCCGAAGTCGACACGGTGATCGTGCCGGTCGGCGGCGGCGGACTGATCGCCGGCGTCGCAACCGCCGTGACCGCCCGGAAGCCCGACGCCCGGGTGATCGGTGTCCAAGCCGAGGGAGCGGCGTCGCTGCCGGAATCGCTGCAGTCCGGGGAGATCTACGAGCGCGACTCGGTGAACACAATCGCCGACGGCATCGCAACCAGAAAGGTCGGTGAGCGGCCGTTTGCGGTGATCAAAGACCGCGTCGACGAGGTAGTGACCGTCTCCGACGAGGAGATCGCAGTCGCGCTGACCTACCTGCTCGAACGCTCGAAGACGTTGGTCGAGGGGGCGGGCGCAGCACCGATGGCGGCGCTGCTGTTCGAGGCGTTCGACTACGGCGCGGGTGAGACGATCGTCCCGGCGCTGTGTGGCGGCAACATCGACATCAACCAGTTGACGACCGTGTTGGTTCGGGGCCTCGTCGAGACCGGCCGGTATCTGAAGATCCGGACCGTACTCCGGGACCGTCCCGGGGCCTTAGAGGAGTTGGTGGAGATCATCGCCGCGGAGCGTGCGAACATCTACGCCGTCCAGCACGACCGGACCTCCCGCGACGTCGCGATGAACGAGGCGGACATCGAAATCGACATCGAGACCCGCGGTCACGACCACATCGATCAGTTGCTCGACACACTCGAGCGCGCGGGCTATCAGGTGGAGGTGTTGGCGTGAGCGGACTCCGGTCGGCAGCGCTGTGGGGTCTGGTCGGTTCGTTGTCGTTCCTGGTGCTTCTCCAGGGGGTTCGACTGTTCGCGTCCCCGATCGGGCTCGGCCTCGTTCCCACTGTCGCCATCGCATTCGCCATCGGCGGGTTCGTGACGGTGCTGTCGTTTGTGCTTGAACCCCGGTTGAAGCAGACGGGAAAGACGTGAACTACCCCCGCCCGACTCGGCCGCTTCGCTTCCTGCGTCGACCTCCGCGGACGAGGCCCCGACCTCGCAAGAATTAAACGACCGACCGGAGTACTTTCAACTGAGCCGGGATGGCCGAGTGGTAAGGCGCACGCCTGGAAAGCGTGTTCCCTCTGGGATCCGGGGTTCAAATCCCCGTCCCGGCGTCCGCGTTTGCGAACGGAGCGAAACGTACGACGTAGTCCGAGAGTCTCTACCCGCCGGAACGTTCATTATTATGGGTTACGTTGCCACGGTTGACAATGCCTGACACGAAAAACGGCCGCGAGCGGAAGGGTCGGAACAAGCGGAGCCAACTCCAAGAAGCGTTGTACCAGGCTGAGATCGACGCTCTGGGCGACGACGAGGACCTTCCGTCCTTTGAGTCCACCCGGGACCGCCCGTTCCTCGCGGACGAACTCCCCGACAGGGAGTGACCACGGCCCGGCGCCGACGCTGCTCCTCCGACCAGCCGGCTCGGTAGCCGCCGGCATCGGGGCCCGCGAAGAGCAGAACCCCTTGGTCCGTCCGAGTCGTCCCCGCAATCGGTCCGGGCTCACCGTTCAGGCAGGTAATATATAAATACCCGCCGGCACCGTGCGATCCGACAGCGGCTCTTGGTACGGTTTCTCATACCGCTTCCGGCAAAAACGGGCGACTCGAACGAACTGCGCGGGTGTATCACGTACGTCCGTCGGCACTCGATTCGGCCGCGCAACACAGGATTTATATAGAATCACAAACAATCATCGGACGACAATGTCTCAACGAATGCAACAGGGTCAGCCGATGATCATTATGGGCGAGGACGCCCAGCGGGTCAAGGATCGCGACGCCCAAGAGTACAACATCCAGGCCGCTCGCGCCGTCGCGGAGTCCGTACGCTCGACACTCGGACCGAAAGGGATGGACAAGATGCTCGTCGACTCGATGGGCGACGTCACCATCACCAACGACGGAGTCACCATCCTGACCGAGATGGACATCGACAACCCGACCGCGGAGATGATCGTCGAAGTCGCCGAGACTCAAGAGGACGAAGCCGGCGACGGGACGACGACCGCGGTCGCCATCGCGGGTGAACTCCTCAAGAACGCCGAGGAGCTCCTCGACCAGGACATCCACCCCACTGCGATCATCAACGGATTCCACTTGGCGAGCCAGGAGGCTCGGTCGGCGGTCGACGAGGTCTCCGAGTCGGTCACCCCCGACGACACGGAACTGCTGCAGAAGGTCGCCGAGACCTCGATGACCGGCAAGAGCTCCGAACTCGACAAGGAGCTCCTGGCGGAACTCGTCGTCGAGACCGTGGAGGCGGTCACGGTCGAGGCCGACGACGGTTCCTACATCGTCGACCTCCAGAACGCCAACATCGAAACCCAGACCGGTCGCGGGACCGGAGAGTCGGAGCTCCTGCACGGGGCCGTCATCGACAAGGACCCCGTCCACGACAACATGGCTTCGGAGTTCGAACACGCCGACATCCTGCTTCTGGACGAGGCGGTCGAGATCGAAGAGACCGACGTCGACACGACGGTCAACGTCGACTCCCCCGACCAACTCCAGAAGTTCCTCGACCAGGAGGAAAAGCAGCTCCGAGAGAAGGTCCAAAACATTGTCGACGTCGGCGCCGACGTCGTCTTCTGTCAGAAGGGCATCGACGACATGGCCCAGCACTACCTCGCCAAGGAGGGGATCCTCGCAGTTCGGCGGACGAAAAAGTCCGACATCGGCTTCCTCCGTGACGTGGTGGGCGGCGCGGTCGTCTCCGACGTCGCGAGCGTCACCGAGGCGGACCTCGGCCACGGCTCGGTCCGGCGCGACGCCGACGACGAGCTGTTCTACGTCGAGGGCCACGGCGACGAGGCCCACGGCGTGACTCTGCTGCTGCGCGGCTCCACCGACCACGTCGTCGACGAGATCGAGCGCGGCGTCGAGGACGCCCTCGACGTGGTCTCGACAACCGTCTCCGACGGTCGGGTGGTCTCCGGCGGCGGCGCCATCGAAGTCGAGGTGGCCCGGAAGCTCCGGAGCTACGCCAGCACCGTCAGCGGCCGCGAACAGCTCGCAGTCGAGGCGTTCGCCGACGCGGTCGAACTCGTTCCCCGCGTTCTCGCAGGTAACGCCGGCCTCGACTCCATCGACACGCTGGTGAACATCCGCGAAGCGCACGAGAACGGCGACGTCCACGCCGGGCTGAACGTGTTCTCGGGCGACGTCGAGGACACCTTCGAATCCGGTGTGGTCGAACCCGCACACTCCAAGGAGCAAGCGCTGTCGTCGGCCACCGAAGCCGCGAACCTCGTGCTCAAGATCGACGACATCATCGCCGCCGACGAGCTGAGCACCAGCGGCGACGGCGACGAGGGCGGCGCGCCCGGCGGCGCCGGCGGGATGGGCGGGATGGGCGGTATGGGCGGCGCGATGTAAGGTCGGCCTCGAAATCACTCACTCGATCCCACAGGCACCGACGACTGCACGCGGTCCGGCCGCTTCGATTGGTCCGGTTTCGTTCGGCCGACTGTCGCGGTCCGCGTTTCGCCAGCGACCCCGACTCCCGTAGCCGATCGAGACGTCCGGGACCGTTACGACTTAAGTTTCCGACTACCGACCAGTCGGACATGGAGACGCTGTTATTGAGCGGCGACGACGTCCGGGCGAGCGCGCCGCTGTCCGAGATCGTGCCCGCGGTCGAGGCGGCCTTCGCGGCGTTCGCTCGCGGCGACGTCCAGATGCCTGCGAAGTCCTACATCGACCTGCCGGCGTACAACGGCGACTTCCGGTCGATGCCTGCGTACCTCTCCACCCCGGAGTGGGACGCTGCGGGGCTCAAGTGGATCAACGTCCACCCCGACAACCCCGAGAAGTTCGACCTGCCGACCGTCCTCGGGACGATGATCTACTCCGATCCCGAGACCGCGTTCCCGCTCGCGATCCTGGACGGCAAAGAGCTCACGCAGCTCCGGACCGGGGCGGCGGCTGCGGTCGCGACCGACCACCTCGCGACTGCCGACGCCTCCTCGCTCGGGATCGTCGGCGCCGGCGTGCAGTCGTACACGCAACTCCGCGCGATCTCGCAGGTTCGCGACATCGACCGCGTCGTGGTCGCCGACCGCGACGACGAGCGGGTCGCGGCGTTCGTCGCGACCTTCGAAGGCGAGTTCGACGCCGTCGGCGGGTCGATCGCGGAGGCGGCGTCGTGTGACGTGCTCTCGACGGTCACGCCCGTCGAGTCTCCGATCGTCCCCCGGGAGGCGGTCGGGCCCCACACCCACATCAACGCAATCGGGGCGGACGCCGCGGGCAAGCACGAACTCGACGACCAGATCCTGCTGGATTCGAAGCTCGCGATCGACGACTACGAGCAGACAACCCACTCGGGGGAGATCAACGTCCCGTGGACCGAGGGAACGCTCGGTGACGGCGACATCTACGGGTCGGTCGGCGAGATCGTGACCGGGGCGAAACCCGGCCGAGTCGGCGGCGACGGCGTCACCGTCTTCGACTCCACCGGGCTCGCGATTCAAGACGTCGCTGCCGCGCACGTGATCTACGAGCGCGCCACCGAGACCGACGCTGGGCACGCATTCGACTTCCTCGGGGTGGCGTGACGGACCCGGTTCGAGCGGTCGCCTGCGATGCGTCCACCCCGCAGCGTCCCGATCCGGACCACACGGCTCGGAGCCGATCCGGCGAGCCACGCCCCACGATAACAAAACCGACATAAATCGAAATATTCCCTCTGAGATATATCTATTAAGTTGGTTCTAAACGCTACGTAATTCCGGAAGACGGTTTCAGCAAAAAAATATTAAGACAACTGCTATAATACGTTCACTGAAATATTGGTCTTGAATTTCAGACCGACCACCCCCCGTCGACCGGGAGCACCTGCGCGGTGATGAACCGGGCGGCGTCGCTACACAGGAAGGTGATGGCTCCAGCCACGTCGGCCGGATCGCCGATGTACGGCAGGAGGGTTCGGTCCGTGGCGCTGACGAGCCGGCTTTGGTCGCCGAGTTCCGCCTTGGTCTTGTCGTCGAAGTCCGACTTCCCCTTCCCGGGCCGGATGATTCCCGGCGCGACCGCGTTGACGCGCACGCCGTCCGCAGAGTAATCGCCCGCAAGCTGTCGAGTCAGACTGACGAGGGCGCCCTTGGCCGACGCGTAGTCGGCGGACTCTTGATATGGAACCAGAGCCCCGACCGACGAGACGTTCACGATCCGGCCGTCACCACGCGCTACCATCGTCGGCAGTGCGCGCCGGCACACTTGGTAGGCGCCCTCGACGTGGATCCGGTACATCTCCCGCCAGGCGTCGAGTCCGACCTCCGAGATCGACCCGTGGCTCCCGATCCCGGCGTTGTTGACCGCGATCGAGGGCTCGCCGTATCCGCGTGCGGTCGCGAACAGTTCGTCGACGCGGTCGGGGTCGGAGACGTCTCCGACGACGAGCTCGCCGCGCTCGACCACGTCGTCGAAATGCGGGCCGTCGTCGTGCGGTTTGGCGTCGATGTCCAACCCAATGACTGCCGCCCCGTGATCGGAGAACAGACTCGCCGTCGCCCGTCCGATCCCCGCAGCCGCACCGGTCACCACCGCTGTGTGGTCGCTCAGGTCTGTCCGCATACACCTGACTCCATACGCCTGTACATAAATACCGGGGTCGAACAACCGGCGTCGAACCGGAATTCCCTCCCGGCGGCCCCGACATTGCTTTTCTTAGAGCCGAAAAACGTTAGTGCCCACCGACGATCGCTCGGTGGAGGGTATCTGTCTCGATCTGGCCGACGTTCGACTGTGCCCCGAGAAAAAATAACAAGAGTACGACTGTTACAAACACGGGGAGAACCCGGAGAGACTCCGTGGCGATCGGTCGCTGCCCCGTTTCACGACGCCCGGTGCTTCGACATTCTTATTTTTGCTCTGCGAAAAAACGGGTCGCGGAATACGAATAGTTAAACCAACGTGTGCGTTCCAATCAGACCAGGAGGAGACGAATGCCACAAAACGACGAACCCGGAATCAAATCCGCCGGTCGGTCTTTCGGCATCCTCGAAACGCTCATCGACGCGGAACGGTGTACGGTCTCGGAGCTGACAGCGCAGACCCCCTACACCGTCAGTACCGTCTACGAACACCTGGCGACGCTCCGGGAGCTCGGGTACGTCCTGAAGGAAGACGACAAGACCTACCGCCCGAGCGCGACGCTCCTCCGACTGGGAACCCAGATCAGGCGAGCCAGGGTTCCGGAGCGTCCGGTGCGGTCGACGGTGTCGAACCTGGCGGAACGGACGAAACAGGTGGTGTGGTTCACGGTCGCCGAACACACAATCGCCGTGAATCTGTACAAGTCGGTTGGGACCGAGGGGATCCAGACGTTCGGTCGCGAGGGCAAGGAGGTCCACCTCCACTGTTCGGCCGCCGGGAAGGCGATGCTCGCGGCATTCCCCGACGACCGCGTTGACGCCGTTGTCGCCGAACGTGGGCTGCCCGCCTACACTGACCACACGATCACGGATGCCGATGCGCTCCGGGCGGAACTCGACACCGTCCGCGAGCAGGGGTTCGCCCGGTGTGAGTGCGAAACCGTCGAGAACGTGCGTGCGGTGGGGGCAGCGGTGGCCATCGACGACGACACCGTGGGGGCGATCACCGTCGGCGGGCCACAGAGCAGGCTCCAGGGCGACTACTACGAGTCGGAGCTCCCGCAGTTGGTCGTCGAGCACGCGAGCGAACTCGAACTCCGACTCGAGTACCAGTGAGTGCGCCCGGCCCGGGTCCGCACCTCGCTGATCCGGCCGTCCTCGTGGAAACCCGATACCCGCTGATTATATACCCGGGTCCGACGATGGCCCTGACACCGCGCAACCATGACTCAGGATACCGCGCTCGTGACGGGCGCAGCGAACGGGATCGGGCGAGCAATCGCCGAACGGTTCGACGATGACGACACCTACGACACCGTGGCGTGTCTCGACGTCGACGAGGCGGTGAGAGACATAGCGGCCGAATTGGACGACGGTCTGGGGTACGTCGTGGACGTGAGCGACCACGACGCGGTCGCTGACTGCGTTGACGCCATCGAGTCGGATCACACAATCGACTGCGCGGTCAACAACGCCGGGATCTCGCGGTCGGTTTGGATCGGCGATCTCGACCCCGAGGAGTGGAACCGAGTTCTCGGCGTTAACCTGACCGGGCAGTACAACGTCGCACACGCCGTGACACCGCGGATGCACGAGCGCGAGCGGGGACGGGTGATCAACGTCTCCAGCGGCGCGGGCCTGCGGGGCAGCATCAGCGGTGGCGTCCACTACTCGGCGTCCAAGGCGGGCGTCCTGGGACTCACAAAGGGGCTCGCAAAGCAGCTGCGCCCCCACGTCACGGTGAACGCGGTCGTTCCCGGACGGGTCGAGACCGACATCGGCAACACCGACGACGGGGACCTCTGGACCGAGCGCGGCCGTGAGCGGATGGATGAGTACATCCCCCTCGGGCGGAGCGGCCGCCCCGATGAAGTTGCGGGCGTGGTCGCGTTCCTCGCCGGCCCCGACGCGTCGTACGTCACCGGCAGCGTCTATACCGTCGACGGCGGCGCCGGCTTGGGGCTCCACCGGGAGTTCCTGATGCGCGACGAGGAGTAACGCTCGGATATATATAATCTCGCCCGCAACCTCGGAGCGGATGCTAAACGTCACCGACCGGGAGACGGAACAGACGCTCCGTGAGCGCGTGGACCCCGCCGAGCTCGACCGCCACGTCGACGCCCTTGAGGGGTTGGCGCGGGTCTCGGGATCCGCCGACGAGCGACAGGCCGCGAGGTACGTCGTCGACACGCTCGGAGAGTACGGCGTCGACGCGACACTGCACGAGTACGAGACGCTTGTGAGCGTCCCCGAGGGCGCGTCGGCGACGGTCACGGCGCCGGAGCGCCGGTCACTCGACGCCATCACGGTCTCGTTCGGCGGGAACACGCCCGCGTCGGGTGTCGACGCGCCGGTGGTCACGCGCGACCGACTCGACAACGCGGACGACGGCCGGGCGCCGGCGGAGGGGAAGATCCTGCTCGCTGAGGGGCTCCCGCGCCCCACAATCGTCCAGGAGGCGGCGGCGGCGGGCGCGGCGGCCGTGGTCTGTGAGTCGCCCTCTGATCGCCTGTACCAGGGGATCGTCACCCCGGTGTGGGGAACGCCGACCCGATCGACCGCGGATCGGATCCCGGAGCTTCCGGTGGTCGAGATCACCGCGAGCGACGGCGCGTGGCTCCGGAGTCAGGTGGCGGCGGGCCCGGTCGAACTCACCGTCACCACGGACGTCAGGACGGAGTTGGCCACGCTCCCGTGTCCGGTCGGCCGGATCGACGGCCGGGAGAGCGACCGGTTCCTCCTGGTGGGTAACCACATCGACTCGTGGTTCGAGGGGATGACCGACAACGCGACCGCGGTAGCGGCAACCCTTGAGATGGCTCGCGTGCTGTCGACCCGTGACCGGCCGCTCCGACGGGGCGTCCGGTTCGGATTCTGGCCGGCCCACTCCACCGGGCGGTACGCGGGCAGCGCCCGGTACGCCGACGACAACTGGCTCGACCTCCGCGACAACGGGCTGGCGTATCTCCACCTCGACCTGCTCGGGCTGCAGGGCGCCGACACCCTCTGGTATCAGCACATGTCCGAACTCGGCGACGAACACGTGGCCGCGATGCGGGCGGCGACGGACCTCGACATCGGCGGCGACGCGGAGAGCTACCTCGGCGGGGATCGGCCGGCTCGGAACTCCGATCAGTCGTTCTGGGGGACCGGGCTGAGTTCGCTCCTGTCCGGCGCCCGGCTCCCGCCCGAGACCGACGAGGGTGGGCCGATCGGCGGCGGGTGGTGGTGGCACACGCCAGAGGACACCCGCGACAAGGTCGATCTCGACGTGCTGGCGGCCGAGACGCGGCTGTATCTCACTCTGGCGGCCCGGACCTGTGAGTCGCCCGTCCCGCCGCACGACTTCCGCGCTACGGTTTCGGAGCTCCGAACGGTGCTCGACGACGTCGAATCGGGGGCCGGGACCGCGGTCACATTTGCCGACGAGTACGACGCCCTGGAGGCCCTCCGAGCGGCGCTCGACGACGCGACCCGACTCATCGAGGCCCGCGCCGGGGACGCGGCCGTTGCAGCCGACGCGGAGGACCTCCAGGTTCGGCTCTCGAACCTCCTCACGCCCGCGCTGTACACGACCGACGAACCGTACGAACAGGAACCCGCGACGCCCCACGAACGCCTGCCCGCCCTCCGGGTCGCCGAGGACCTCCCTGAACTGACTGGACCGGAGCGACGGTTCGCGGAGACGTCACTGCGCCGGGGTCGCAACCGATTGTTGCACGCGCTCGACCGCGCGACCCGGGCGGCCGAGTCGTTCGTCTCCCGCCACGGGTGAGACGACCCGGCACGTCGGTTCCGACAGCCCCAACGAGCGCCGGCCCTCCGCACTATGCGTTCGGCACGGCGGATTCGGCGAGATACTCCGCGACGCCGTGTTGGATGACTTCGACGGGGCCGACGACGCAGTCCCGGCGCAGTTCGGGAAACTCGGCGTCCAGCAGGTCTGTGACCTCCGCTTTCAGGGTTTCGACGTCGTCGACCCGGCGGCCCTGGAGGTACTCCGAGAGCAGGCTGGCGACTGCGGTACTCACCGCACAGCTCTCGCTTTTGTAGCCGATCCCGTCGATGCGGCCGGCGGCATCGACGGAGACGGCGAACTCCCCGTCGTCGCCGCAACTCGTCTCGTCGGCGGCGACGACGAACGACGGCGACCCCGGGACGCCGTCGTCGCGCGGCCGCTCGAAGTGGTCGACGATGCGGTCGTGGTAGTTGTCCCGGACGTGCGCGTCGCGCTTCGGTTCCGCGTTCTCGATTGCATCGAGCAGCCGGTCGATCTCTCTGGCCGTGTTGTAGACGTAAAACGAGGCCCGGACTGACCCCGGCACGTCGAGCACGTCGTGCAGCGGCTGGGTGCAGTGATCCCCGGCACGGACCGCGATCCCGCGGTCGTTTAGGACGGACGAGAGGTCGTGACCGTGGACGTCCCCGACGTTGAACGACACGAGCCCTGCCCGCGCTGCGCCCGGCGGCGGCCCGTACGTCTCGACGTCCGGGCGCGCTTCGAGCCGCTCGAGGGCGTACTGTGCGAGCTCGTTCTCGTGGGCTCGAATCCGATCCATCCCGATCTCCTCGAGGTAGTCGACCGCCGCCGCGAGCGCGATCCCCTCGGCGATCGGCGGGGTACCCGCCTCGAACTTCCACGGCAGTTCGTTCCACGACGACTCCGAGAGCGTCACGTTCCGTATCATCTCCCCGCCAAAGAGGAACGGGGGCAACTCCTTGAGGAGGTGCGCTTTGCCGTACAGCACTCCGATCCCGGTGGGGCCGGCCATCTTGTGTCCTGAGAACGCGAGGAAGTCGGCGTCGAGCGCCGAGACGTCCACCGGGCGGTTTGGAACCGACTGGGCGCCGTCGACGAGCACGTAGGCGTCGTGATCGTGGGCCAGCGCCGCCAGCTCCGCAACGGGGTTGACCGTCCCCAGCACGTTCGAGACGTGGACGACCGACAGCAGCGCCGTGCTGTCGTCGACGAGCGTCTTGGCGTGGTCCATATCCAGGCGCCCGTCGTCGGTGACGCGAACGAACTCGATCGTGGCTCCGGTCCGCTCGGCGATCTGCTGCCACGTGACCAGCGACGCGTGGTGCTCCATCTCGGTCGTGACGATCGTGGCGTCCTCGTCGAGCACGGCCTCTCCCAGCGAGTGTGCGACGATGTTGATCGCCTCCGTGGTGTTCTTGGTGAAGACGATCTCCTCGCGACCGGCGGCGCCGACGAACGCCGCAACCCGGTCGTGGGCCCGTTCGTAAGCCATCGACGCCTCGTGGCTCAGCGTGTGGATCCCGCGGTGAACGTTTGCGTTGTACCGCCGGTAGAACTCGTCGTGTGCCTCTCGCACCTGCGCGGGCGTCTGCGTCGTCGCCGCGTTATCCAGGTAGACCAACGGGCGCCCGTTGACCTCCCGGTCCAGAACCGGATAGTCGCCTCTCGGCGCTGCTGGGGAATCCATATCGGCTGATGCGAATACCAATATATAAAACTACGCCCGAGAGTCGGGTTCGAGTCATCGTTTAGGAAAGTTTTATATACTTCTTCGTAGTCTGTGATGCTGTACCAATGGACAATTCACGGCGACGGTTCCTGCGGCGGACCGCCGGCCTGAGCGCGATCGGGCTGTCGGGGTTGGCGGGCTGTACAGGGGGCGACGGGGGCGGGTCGACTGGGACTTCTTCGGGATCGGCGGGCGGCAGTACCGACACCCCAGGCAAACGAGAGGCCGCCGACGAGCGGGTGGTCACGGGTTCGGAACTGGACGAGTTCGAGCCGGTGGAAATCGAGATCCAGAGTTACACCCGCGGCCTCCTACCGCAGCGCTACGAGTGGACGTTCCTCTTCCGGGACCAGTGGGTGGAGAAGCTGGGCGTTGACGCGAACGTGACCATCGGCGAGGTCAACAAGATCTTCGGCAACTGGGTCGACGTCAACTACGACGTGAATATGGCCGGATGGTCGGGGAAACCATCGCGGATCGATCCAACCACGTTCCTGAACGCGTTCACCACCGACGGCGGGCTGTATACGCCGAACTACAGCAACTCCGACTACGACGACCTCGTCAGCGAGTTCCAGCGTGAGACCGACCGCACCCGCCGGCAGGAACTCGCCTACGAGGCACAGCAAATTCTCGCGGAGGATCAGCCGGTGGTGTTTCTGTTCGCCGCCGACGCCCTGACCGCGACAAACACCGCCAACTGGTCGAACTACACCAACCAGATCGGCGACCAGAACTTCACGCAGGTGTGGAACCTGCAGAGCATGACACCCACCGGCGACGTCCAGGCAGCGGTGAAAGCCGGTAACCTGTTCCCCGCCACGCTCAATCCGATGGCGCCGACAAAGAGCGGCGACCTGATGGGGCTGAAGATGGTGTACGACCGACTGGTCCGGCTCGGCCCGAAGGGACAGCCACAGCCGTGGGCTGCCACCGATTGGGACGCGGTCAACCCCCAGACGGTTGACGTCACTCTCCGCGAGGGGATGACCTGGCACGACGGCGAGGCCGTCACTCCCGAGGACGTCAAGTTCACCATCGAATATCTCCAGGAGTGGAAGGTCCCGTATATGCAGTCGTTCTACACCGACATCGAGTCGGTGGAGGTCACCGGCTCCAACGGCGTCCGGTTCAACCTCTCACAGCCGCGGGCGTCGTTCATCGGCGTCGACCTCTCGCTGCTGTTCATCATGCCTCAGCACGTCTGGGACGGACTGGCCGAGCGGGAGGGCCTCGAACACCCCCGCGAGTACCAGGACACCCAGTACATCGGCAGCGGGCCGTTCACGGTCCAAGACTTCAGCCAGTCGGACCGCGTCGTGTGGCAGGTCTACGACGACCACTTCGCGGACTTCGACATCAACGCGTTCATCTGGAACAAGTACGGGGGCAAAGCCGCCGCGCTGGGCGACGTCGAGTCCGGCGACGCGTCGTTCGTCGAGTCGCTGCAGGCTTCCCAGTACAACCGCGTCAAGGAGCAAAGCGGGATCGGCGCGGAGAACGTCAGCCAGCACGGCTGGAAGGCCATCTACATGAACAACGACCGGCGGCCGTTCAACGACAAGCAGTTCCGGCTCGCGGCGTCACACGCCACCGACCGCGAACGCGCCGCGGAGATCGTCTACGACGGGCTGGCCGACATCCAGAACGGGCCGATCGCCCCGGCCAACGAGTTCTGGCACAACCCCGATCTCCCCGCCTATGACGGCGGCGCCGAGGAGGCCCGCGACATCCTCTTTGAGGCCGGCTACCGCTGGGATGACGACGGGAACCTCCTGATGCCCAAGGAGTGAGCCTCGGCGATCTATGAACCAGGAGCGCCTCCGCTACTTGCTCAAACGGGCGGGCCTCTCCCTGTTTTCGCTGTGGGTAGTCGCGACCGCGTTGTTTTTCGCGTTCCGGCTGCTCCCGGGCAATCCGACCACGTCTGTCATCGCCCCCCAGATGTCGGCGTCGGCACGGGCGGAGCTGGCGTCGCAGTACGGGCTGAACGAACCGCTCTCCGTCCAGTACCTGCTGTATATGAAGAACCTGCTCACCGGGAACCTCGGCGTCTCGTTTCAGTTCAACCAGCCGGTGTCGTCGCTGATCGTTCCGAAACTGATCAATACCCTCGCATTGACCGCCACGGCGGTGATTCTGGCGTACATAATCGGGAGTTTCGTCGGCGCGTACCTCGCGTCCCGTCGAGACTCGAGCGTCGACATCTACGGTACCGCCCTGGTGTTGACTATGTACGCGGCACCCGTTTTCTGGACGGGGCTGCTGGCGATCATGGTGTTTTCCTTCCGGCTGGACTGGCTGCCCTCCGGCGGCATCCACAGCGTGACGTTCGTCGCCGACTCCTTCTGGGGCGGGTATCTCTCCGTTGACTTCCTGGAACACCTGGTGTTGCCGCTGATAGTCACTACCCTGTATTTCTTGAGCGTCCCCGCCCTCACGATGCGGAACAATATGATCGACACCCTCGACGAGGACTTCATCCAACTGTCACGCGCCGCCGGGCTGTCTGACTTCTCGATTCTCTATCGCCACGCCGCCCGCAACGCCTTACTCCCGGTGCTCCACTACGCCGCGGTGTCGCTGGGGTTCGCCTTCGGCGGCTCCGTGGTCATCGAGACAGTGTTCTCGTGGCCGGGACTGGGCCAAATGATGTTCAACGCAACGTTGGCGCAGGACTTCCCGCTCGCACAGAGCACATTCTTCCTGCTGGCGGCGCTTATCATCTTTATGAACTTCCTCGCCGACGCGCTGTCGGTGTACGTCGACCCGCGGACAAGCGCTACGGAGTGATCACATGAGCTCAGACACATTACCGATCGAACTCTCTCAGACCCGGCGTGCGACCCTTCGGCGGTACCGACGGGTCGCCTCCGACGTCTTTGCGGCGTTTCGTGCTCAGCGGTCGGCGGTGCTCGCCGCCGGCGTACTCGGCTTCTTCGTCTTCCTCGGGGTGTTTGCCCCGTTGATTGCGCCGTACGACCCGAACCGTGAGTTCGTGATCGCCGGCCAAGCACAGCGGCTGTTGGAGCCCTCGCTCAAACATCCCTTCGGCACCACGGCGCTGTCCCGCGACGTGTTCAGCCAATGGGTCTACGGCTCCCGCGTCTCCCTGATTATCGGTCTCGTTTCGGGCCTTGCAGTGACGGCCATCGGGACGACGGTCGGCGTGGTGGCGGGGTATTACAAGGGCAACGTCGATCTCGTGTTGATGCGGATCGTCGACATAATGTACGGCGTGCCGGCAACGCCGTTCATCCTGCTTTTGGTTCTGTTCTTCGGCACCTCGCTCACCAACATCGTCCTCGCGATGGTGTTTTTCCTCTGGCGGACGATGGCCCGGGTGGTACGCTCGGAGACGCTGTCGCTGGCCGAGCGGCCGTTCGTGAAAGCTGCGCGTGCGACCGGTGCGAGCGACGTCCGGATCATCACGGTCCACATCCTGCCGAACCTGCTTCCGCTCATCATGATCGAAACCACCATCATCATCGCGTTCTCGATCACGCTGGAGGCCGGGATCTCCTTCTTGGGGCTCGGCGCCACCGACGTGACGAGCTGGGGTACGATGCTCGAACTGACCTTCTCCTCGGGTGCCATCCGGTCGGCGTGGTGGTGGGTGCTGCCACCAGGGATCAGCATCACGCTCTTAGTACTCGCGTTCTTCTACCTGTCGCGGGTCGTTGAGCAGATCTCCAGTCCCGACACCGGGAGGTTCGAGCTATGAGCCTGCTCGAACTCCGCGACGTGTCGACCGAGTACACCACCGACGACGGGCCGCTGCGGGCGGTCGACTCCGTCGACCTGGAACTTGAAGCCGGCGAGATCCTGGGGATCGTCGGCGAGAGCGGCTGCGGGAAGACGACGCTCATGAAGACCGTGCTGAACCTGCTTCCCACCAACGGCAGCGTCGTCGGCGGGGAGATCGAGTTCGACGGACGCGACCTCACTCGGCTCTCGAAGTCGGAGTGGCAGTCGGTCCGGTGGGCGGAGATCTCCTACATCATCCAGAACGCCATGAACGCCTTGGACCCGGTGTACACGGTCGGCACGCAGTTCGTTGAGATCATCCGGGCCCACACCGACGACTCGAAGGCGACGGCTCGGACCCGAGCGGGCGATATGCTCGAGAAGGTCGGCATCGGGCGAGCCCGGCTCAACGACTACCCACACGAGCTGTCGGGTGGCCAACGCCAGCGGGTCGTGGTCGCGCTGGCGCTGGCGCTGGAACCACCGCTGATCGTGGCCGACGAGCCCACCACCGGGCTGGATGTCGTGACCCAAGAGGAGATCCTCACGCTCATCCAGGACATGCAGTCGGAGCTCGGCAGCGCGATGATCATCATCACCCACGACATCAGCGTGGTCGCCGAGGTAGCGGACCGCACCGGGGTGATGTACGGCGGAGAGTTGGTCGAGGTCGGCGACACGGTCGACGTGTTCAAGAACAGCGCTCACCCCTACACGATGGGGCTGACAAACGCTTTCCCCTCGCTCGCAGACGACACCGCGCGGCTGGTCAGCATCCCCGGCACCCCACCCGACCTCGTCACCCCGCCGGAGGGATGCCGGTTCGCCGAACGGTGTCCCTTCGCAACGGCGGAGTGTGCGGAGGACCCGCCGGTCGAACGGGTCGGGGACCGCCACACGGCCCGGTGTCACTACACCGACCAGGCGGCGACGTTCCGCGAGGAGAGCGCCCGCGAAGACACCTGGATCAGGGAGTCAGACCGATGAGCGCCGAGCCGCTGTTCCGGGTCCGGAACCTCCAGAAGTACTACCCGGTGCGGGAGGACGACGGGCTGTTCAACCTGAACTTCCTCGGAGAGCCCAAACAGCTCAAAGCCGTCGACGACGTCTCCTTCGAGATCAACCGCGGAGAGATCATCGGCGTGGCGGGCCAGTCGGGGTGCGGAAAGTCCACGCTCGGGGAACTCCTCGTGTTGCTCCAGGGGGCCACCGGCGGCGACATCCAGTTCAGAGGCACGAGCGTGGCCGACTACACCGCAGCTGAACGAAAGGCGTTCCGCCGGGAGTGTCAGATCGTGTTCCAGGACCCGTACGAGTCGCTGAACCCCCGGTTCACCGTGTCGCAGACGGTCACGGAACCGCTCGTCGTCCACGACATCGGCGACGCGGCCGAGCGCGACGAACGGGTGCGTGAGGCGCTCTCGGACGCCGGGCTCTCGCCGGCTGCGTCGTATCTGGACAAGCTCCCGGCGGAGCTCTCCGGCGGGGAGCGCCAGCGGGTCAGCATCGCCCGGGCGCTGGTGGTCGACCCGCTGTTCTTGGTCGCCGACGAGCCGGTGTCGATGCTCGACGTCAGCATCCGTACGGAGATCCTGCACCTGTTCGAGGACCTCCAGGAGAAGCGGGACCTGACGATGATGTACATCTCTCACGACCTCTCGACCATCAACTACCTGGCCGACCGGACGATGATTATGTATCTCGGCGACGTGGTGGAGTTGGGGCCGACCCGGTCTGTGATCCGTGACCCGGCACACCCTTACACCGAGGCACTGCTCGAGTCGGTGCCGATGGCCGACCCCGAGCAGGGTCGCGTGGGGACCGACCGGACCGCCAGCGACATCCGCGGCGACGTGCCCGACCCGGTGGACCTCCCGAGCGGGTGTCGGTTCCGGACCCGGTGTCAGTACGCCACGGACCGGTGTAGCGCCGAGGACCCGACCCTCGACGACTTCGACGACGGCCGGCAGGTCGCGTGTTTCTACCCGGTGTCGGACGGTGACGCCTGAGGCCGACGATAAGACAACTATGACTCACAGCATTCGTTACGGCGTGAACGTCCCGACGAGCGGCGGCGACTCCGAACACACGTCGCTGCCGTTCTGCGACCGCATCGACTGGCAGGACCAGCGGGCGTTCGGCAGGGCCGCCGAAGCGCTCGGCTACGACAGCCTCGGCGTTCCGGACCACATCATGACCGGATCGGGACCGACGACCGAGTGTCTCACCACCGTCACCGGGCTGGCGGGGGCCACCGACGACATTACGCTCTACCCGAAGACCATCAACAACCACCTCCGCCACGGCCCGCTCTTGGCGAAGACGATCGCCACGCTCGACGTCGTCTCCGGCGGCCGGGTCAAACTCGGGATGGGCGCGGGGTGGAAGGCGGACGAGGCGACCGCTTACGGCTACGAGTGGCCGTCGCCCCCGGCGCGACTCCGCGAGATGAAAGAGACCATCGAGGTGATGCAGCGGCTCTGGACCGAAGACGAGGTTACACACGACGGCGAGTTCTACGAGCTTGAGGCCGCCATCTGCAAACCCCACCCGGTGCAGGATCCCCACCCGCCGATCATGATCGGCGGCGGCGGCGAGCAGATCACGCTCCGGATGGCCGCAGAGTACGCCGACACCTGGAACTTCTACGGGAGCCTTGAGACGATGCGGCGGAAGCGCGACGTCCTGCGGGACCACTGCGAGACGGCCGACCGCCCGTTCGATGCGGTCGAGACGTCGTGGTTCGCCCGGTGTGTCGTCCGTGAGACCGAGACCGAAGTTCAGGCGCTGTTGGACGAGGCCCCGCGGTTCAAAGGCGATCACGCCGGATCGGGCGGCGCCGCGCTCGTCGGCACCCCCGCAGAGGTCTGCGAACAGCTGCGGGGCTACCGGGACCTGGGGTTCGAGGAGGTCGTCGTGGAGTTCGTCGACTTCCCGGAGACGACCGGGTTGGAGCTGTTCGCGGACGAAGTGATGCCGCGGCTGTGACCCGGCGCGCCCCGTCGCTGCCGACGTGGGCGGAGGAGGTCGAGCGCTCATTTTTAAAATCTTCGAAAAGTATTTGTGTTAAGTTGGTGAAGGATCGGTATGGAGAAGCGGGACGTCATCGAGACGGTGTCCTCGAACCGGGACCGGTTGCTGTCGCTGAGCCACACGCTCTGGGAGACGCCGGAGGTGGCGCTCGAGGAGACGAAGTCGTCGTCGCTCCTCGCGGAGTGTCTCGCCGACGAGGGGTTCGAGGTGACCACAGGCATCGGAGGACTGCCGACGGCGTTCGAGGCCCGGTACGGCGACGCCGACCCGGCGATCGGGATCCTGGGGGAGTACGACGCCCTGCCGGGGCTGTCGCAGACCGTGTCGGCGACGCGTGAGCCCGTTGAGGCGGGCGGCGCCGGCCACGGGTGCGGTCACAACCTGTTCGCCGTGGGGAGCCTCGGGGGTGCAGTGGCGATCAAGCGGGCCATCGAGTCCGGCGACCTCGACGGAAGCATCGTCTACTACGGGTGCCCGGCCGAGGAGACGCTGGTCGGAAAGGTGTTCATGGCTCGTGCCGGCGCCTTCGACGACGTCGACGCCGCGCTGGCGTGGCACCCGAGCGACCTGACCTCGCCGTTCATGGGCGAGACGCTCGCGATGAACTCGCTGCAGTACGAGTTCACCGGCGAGTCGGCGCACGCCGCCAACTCCCCTGCGTCGGGACGGAGCGCGGTCGACGCGGCCCAACTTATGAACACCGGCGTCGAGTATATGCGCGAGCACGTCCCCGACGACGCCCGGATCCACTACTCGATCGTCGACGGCGGCGGCGCACCCAACGTCGTCCCGCCGACGTCGACAGTCTGGTACTTCGTGCGGGCGCCCGACCGGACTGAGGTCGACCGGCTGACCGACTGGGTGGACGACGTCGCCGACGGGGCGGCGACGATGACACGCACCTCGGTCGAACGCCAGTTCATCACGGGGTGTCACCCCTACGTCCCGAACCAGCGGCTCTCGGACGTCGTCGAAGACAACCTCACGGAGATCGGAGCCGTCCCGTTCTCCGAGGAGGATCGGGCGTTTGCGGGCGAGCTCAAAAACACGTACGACGCCGAAACGGTCGAGTCACGGACGGCGGACGTCCCCGATTCCCACCGGGATGCGGTCCGGGATTCGGACCTCTACGCGGATCCGCTCCCCGCCATGGACGCGGGCGAGGTCCACTTCGGGTCGACCGACGTCGGCGACGTGAGCCAGATCACCCCGGTGGCGCAGTTCTGGGCGGCCGCCTGGCCCGTCGGTGCGCCGTCGCACACGTGGCAGGTCGTCGCCGCAAACGGCGACTTCGCAAACGAGACTGCGATCTACGCGGCGAAGGTGCTCGCGGGGTCGGCGTACGACCTCCTCTCGCAGCCTGAACTTCTGGAGGACGTGCGGACCGAGTTCGAGCGCGAGATCGGCGACGGGTCGTTCCGAAGCGCGGTTCCGGACCACGTCGACCCGCCCGTCGACGCCGACCTCCAGTGAGGCGGCCAGCGGGTCCGGCCTACGAGTCGGCGGACTGACCGCTACGGTTAATGGGGGCCCCGCCGAGGCTGACAGTCGATGAGCGACAGCCTGTTCGATCTGACGTGGGAAGATGCTGCCGACGCCACCGATACCGCTGATTTCGTGGTGCTGCCGACCGGGAGCATCGAGCAACACTCGCTGCACCTTCCGGTGTCGGTCGACACCCTCCGCGCGGATCACCTGACCGACGAACTGGTCGCGGCGGCGCCGGACCACGACCTCGACCTCCTCAAACTCCCGACGCTCCCGTTCGGCTACTCCGAGCATCACATAAACTACGCGGGGACGATCACGCTCACCGCTGAGACCTACCGACGCGTCGTGACGGAGATCGGCTCGTCGATGGCCGACCACGGTGCTGAGCGGCTGCTCGTAGTGAACTGCCACGGCGGGAACGCCGAACCGATCGCACTCGCCGCCGACCGACTGGAACGCGACCACGATCTCGCGGTGTATGTCGTCCACTGGACCGATTACGCCGAGGAGGCGCTCGAGGCGGAGTTCGGAGTGCGTGGGGACGACTGGGGGCACGCGGGCCCACACGAGACCAGTGTTATCGAGCTGTTCCGGCCGGACCTGGTCCACGAAGCGCGGAAGGAGCCACAGGTCCGGCGGGCGAACTACGGGCCGAAAGTCCGGCGGTACTTCGACGACGTCACAGAACAGGGCGGGTTCGGGTCGCCGTCTGACTCCGACGCGGAGTTTATGTCCGAGGTCGTCGCGGCGACGACGGACCGAATCCTCCGGGCGGTGCGATCGGATATGGACTAGTCATAAGTAAATACTAACAGAGTATACATCAAATAAATTTACTCAAAGAGTAGAGTAAAAAGCCGTAAAAAGGTATTTGAATAGTATTTTGAATAGAATTTGCGGAAAAGTTAATTTATGTATAATGTATATTCAAACGACTAGTAATCGTAGTGTGGCCCGGAACGCGGGCCGTCGACCGATTCCAGCAGCGTTTACACGTCCGATCCCGTCCGTGGGGGTATGACCTGGGTTCGCGCGGAGTACGCGGGGGCGCTGGCGGTGGTGTCGACGTGGCTCGCCGCCCTGGTCCCCTGGAACCTCACGTACTCGACGGGCGTCTCCGGCGGCGCGGTGCTCTTCGTTCGGTTCCCGTTCTTCCAGATCAGATACGCGTTCGGCGTCCCCCTGGCGCGACGGGTCGCCGTCTCGGATCCGCTGTCCGCGGCCGCGTTCCAGGCCGGCCAGTCGATCCAGGTCGCGTACCACGTGTGGGCGATCGGCGCGGGCGTCGTCGCGGTCGCGGTCGCGGTCGCCACCGTCTACTACCGGTATGAGGACGCCGTCGAGTCGGGGCCGGTCGATCCGGTTCGGCTCCTCGGGGGGCTTCTCGGCCTCTCGGGCGTTGTGCTGGCCGTCTCGACGTTCCTGCTCGCAACCCGTGGATTCCCGGGGGCCCCCATTCCGGTCGGCGTCGCCCTCCTCCTCGTACTGGGTGGGATGCTGCTGACGGTCGACCGGGAGTGAGACCGCACGCTACGGAGCCGTACGACTCCAAGGCGCCGCCGCACTCGGCTGTGTGCCGACGAGCCACGGTAGCGTCGGTACGAGCCCCGGTCGCTCCCGGCGGATCCACCTTACTCCGACGGACGACCGGCACGCTGGCGAGCGTTTATCACCGATCACGGGGCCACCGCTCGTATGCGGTGAACACCGCCCCGCACCGGGCAGCGGTTGTCCGGCACACCGGTGTGGGGACTCGACGTGCCGGCTGTTCGCTATCTACGGTACCGGTCCGCCGCGACGGCCGCAACGGGGAGCGCTGGCGTCCCGGATCGGCGCCGCGGCCCCGACTGAATCTCCGCCATCCGGCCGACAGTATAAGTCGCTCCGCCGAGAACGTCGATACCACGCCGGGTATCAACGATGGCACGGACCGATCCGGGGGGCGAGGGGGGCGAAACCGACCACGAGGCGGACCCAGCCGTGGCGCCGTCGGGCGTGACGAGATCGGGTGCTGACGCCTCGGACACGACGGGGTCGGGGGCGAGTGCGACGGTCGCCGACGACTCCGGCGGGACCGTCGGCGCACTCGACGGGCTTCAGGCACGGCTCCGGCGCTTCGTGAGCGTGCTCCGCGGCTCCTCTCTCGACGTCCGTCCGTACCGGCCCGAAGACGGGATCTTCGCCGAGTTCGACCCGCCGCCGGGCGAGGAGCTGGTCGACCGCTACTGGGTCAACGCGCCGTACGCATACGTGGTCATCACCCACAACGACGAGGAGAGCGAACACTACTACCACGCGGTGGAGCCCGAACTCGACGACTTCGAGGTGGAACTCCTCGCCCGGACGAAGGTCGACATCCGCGATCCGCTCCTCTACCGGAGTGGCGAGAACCCGACCGCGGAGGAAACGCTCAACGATGAGCTCCGGTCCCTTCTCGAACAGTACGGCGTGAACGTGTCGATGCGGACGTTCCACGCACTGCTGTACTACCTGGCCCGGGACTTCCGGCGGTTCGGCCGGATCGACCCGCTGATGAACGATCCACACATCGAAGACATCTCGTGTGACGGCTACGATCTTCCGATCTTCGTCTATCACGACGACTACACCGACATCGAGACGAACGTGGCCTACAGCGCCGAGGACCTAGACGACTTCGTGATTCGGTTGGCCCAGGAGTCGGGGCGGCACGTGAGCGTCGGCGACCCCGTGGTCGGGACGACGCTGCCGGACGGCTCCCGGGTGGAACTCGCACTCGGCGAGGAGGTGACCCCACGGGGGTCGGCGTTCACCATCCGAAAGTACGCCGACGAGCCGTTCACGCCGATCGATCTGATCAACTACGGAACCTTCTCCATCGAGGAGATGGCGTACCTCTGGCTCTGTATCGAGAACAACAAGAGCCTGATCTTCGCTGGCGGGACGGCCTCGGGAAAGACCACCTCGATGAACGCGGTGTCGATGTTCATCCCGCCGCGCGCGAAGGTGTTGACAATCGAGGACACCCGAGAGCTGTCGTTGTACCACGACAACTGGCTGTCGTCGGTCACGCGCCAGCGGCTCCACGAGGGCAGCGACATCGATATGTACGACCTGCTGCGGTCGGCACTCCGGCACCGCCCGGAGTTCATCATCGTCGGCGAGGTCCGCGGCGACGAGGCAGTCACGCTGTTTCAGGCTATGAACACGGGCCACACCACGTTCTCAACGATGCACGCCGACAGCATCGAGACCGTGATCAACCGACTGGAGAACGAGCCGATCAACGTGCCCCGGGCGATGGTCCAGTCGCTGGACCTGCTCTGCGTCCAGACGCTCACCCGGGTCGACGGCGAGCGGGTTCGCCGGTCGCAGGCCATCGGGGAGATCGGAGAGATCGACCAGCGGACCGGCGAGCTCGACTACTCTCGAGCGTTCACTTGGGACCCAGAGTCCGACACCTTCGAGCACTCCGACTCGAACCTCCTCGACGAGATCCAGCGCGAGCGGGGATGGACGCGGACCGAGCGCAAGCGGGAAATGCGTCGGCGACGCCGGTTCCTCCGGCTGCTCTCCGATCTGGGCACCACCGACTACCGGGAGTTCACCGCGCTGGTCAACGAGTACTACACCGACCCCGACCGGGTGATGGACCGGCTCGAAGCCGCCGAACCCACGGAATCGGAGGTGGGCGTGGGCGGGGCTACGGGGGTCTACGACGGGGAGGGGGTCGATGGCGGCCGGTGACTTCCTCGTCTATCTCCCGCTCGTCATCGTAACGCTGCTCGCGGCCCCTGTTGCGGTTGCCCCTGTCAGTTCCCGGGCCGAACTCTTGATCTCTCGGCTCGCACTCCCGGTCTTCGGCGGGTACGTCGCAAAGTCGAGCCCGCGGCGCCCCGACCAGATCAAGCGGATGCGCGCGGCGTTCGTAGGCCAGAGCCATCGGGTATTCCAGTCGCAAACGCTGTTTATGGCGGGTGCTGCGGGCGTCGCCGGCAGCGTCTACGGCGTCTATATCGGGGGGGCGATCCTCCAGTCTCTCGCGCTCGACCCGGCGGTCATCGCCGGACTGCTCCCGGAGCAGTTGGCGCCGCTCGCGACCCGTGTCGTGGTCGCTGAACTGTCGCTTCTCCAACTGTTCGGGCTCCTGATCGTCGCCAGCGGCACCCTTGGGGTGGGGTCGTCGGCAGCGGTCTACTGGGGGCGGTGGACGAGGCTCGACCAGCGGGCCCGCGCCCGCGGCGTCAAGATCGACGCGACGCTCCCGCGGACCGTCGCATTCGTCTACGCCCTCTCGCGGTCGGGAATGCCGTTCCAGACCGTGTTACGGACGCTCTCGCACAATCAGGACGTCTACGGCGAAGCCGCGCGCGAACTCGGGGTCGCCGTCCGGGATATCGATGCGTTCGGAACCGACATCCTCTCGGCACTGAAAGGCACTGCGGAGCGGACGCCCAGCGATAACTTAGAAGAGTTCGTCGAGAACCTCGCCAGCGTCCTGTCGTCCGGGCAGAACGTCTCGGAGTTCCTCCGCGAGCAGTACGAGCAGTTCCAAGAGGAAGTCGAGTCCCAACAGCGCCAGTACCTCGACTTGCTCTCGACGTTCGCGGAGGTGTACGTTACCGTCCTGGTGGCCGGACCGCTGTTTTTCATCACCGTCCTGGTGGTGATCGGTCTCGTCATTCAGGACACGCTGGTGGTGATCCGGCTGGTGACGTACCTCGGGATCCCGCTTGCGACGTTCGGGTTCGTCGTGTACGTCGACAGCATCACCGAGGGGTTCGACGTCGTCAGCCGGAGCGGCACTGACGGGGACGAACACGCGGACGTGGGTGTCAGGCGTCCGATGTCAACCCGCCCCGACGAACCGACGGCGGAAGGCGCCGGCCCGCCGGGCGTGGCCGACGGCGGCACCGTCCGGGAGCGTCGTCCCCCCTCGGGGACGAACGCCGATGCGGACAACTGGCTTCGGCTCGCGGCCTACGACCGCATCGGGCGGTACCGACAGACCCTGTCGGATCCCATCGGAGTGATACTCGACCGCCCCGTCTACTCGCTCCTGGTTACCGGTCCGATCGGGTGTCTTATGGTCTTCCTGTCGCTCGGGGTCTCGTTCGGAACGGCCGGGCGGATTCTCCTCCGCGGGACGCCGGTGTCGTCAGCCTCGGTGCTGGGACTCGTCGAGATCGTCGACGGCCCGATCGTTCAGGCGACGATTGTGGCACTCCTCGGCGTCGCCGTCGCCCACGAGATCCAGAAGCGACAGGTCCGGGCGATCGAGTCGGAGATGCCGGACTTCCTCGACCGGATGGCAAGCGTCAACGAGGCGGGCGCGACCGTCGTGGGGAGCCTGCAGCGGCTCTCGAATGCGGAGCTGGGTCGGCTGAGTAACGAGATCCAGCGGGTGTGGCGAGACGTCGAGTGGGGCGCCACCGTCGGTGAAGCGCTCGCGCGTATGGAGCGCCGGACCGGCGCACCTACCGTTTCCCGGGCGGTTACGCTGATCCGGAACGCGATGGCAGCCAGCGGCGACATCAGTCCGGTGCTCCGCATCGCGGCCGACGAGGCCAAAGAGATCCGTCGCTTGGAACGGGAGCGGCGACAGGAGATGCTCACCTACCTCGTGGTGATCTACGTGTCGTTTGTCGTCTTTCTCGGTATCATAGTCGCACTGACGGTCGCGTTCATCCCCGCGATCGAAGCCGCCGGCGCCGCCGGTAGTACCGGCATCGGCAGCAGCGAGGCGACTGGCGTGGATCCTGGCCTCCTCGGGGGGATCGGGACGGTCGAGACCGGTGCCTACGAGCTGCTGTTCTTCCACGCCGCCGCGATCCAGGGAATCTGCTCGGGACTCGTGGCGGGACAGTTGGGTGAGGGAACCGTCTCCGACGGCGTCAAACACGCCACGTTCCTCCTGCTCCTGTCCTACGGCGTCTTCGCGTTCCTGTGAGACAGGGCACCGAGGCGGTCGGTTCTGATCCGGCGTCGGCTCCACTCCAGCCAACCGTCGCGGCTTTCCGTCCCCGGGGCCTGGCCGGCGTATGGACGACGAGCCGACGGGGACGCCGGTCAAGCGGACGTACGACCGGATCGCCGAGCACTTCGCGTCGACGCGAGCGTACCCCTGGCCCGAGGTGACTGCGTTTCTCCGCGCCGACGCTGATGAGGTGGCGTCGCGGCTCGATGTCGGCGCCGCCGCCGCGCTCGCGGGTGGTGCTGCCCCCGCCGTCGGGGATCCGACGCAGGGCGACGCCGAGACGACCACCCAGGTCGGTCTCGACGTCGGCTGCGGGAACGGCCGACACGCCCAGCCGCTGTCGGCGGTCGTCGACCGGGTCGTAGGGGTCGACGTCAGTGCCGAACTCATTCGGACCGCACGTGCTCGGGCACGGGAGCGCGGGCTCGACCCGCGACCGCACCTGGTCCAGGCCGACGCGGCGTCGCTCCCGATCGGATCGCACACGATCGACGCTGCGGTGTACGTCGCGGCGCTCCATCATCTTCGTCCGCGCTCGCGCCGGGTAGCGAGCCTCTCGGAACTGTCGCGGGTGCTCGCTCCGGGTGGGCGAGCGCTGGTGAGTGCGTGGTCGACGGCTCACGACCGGTTCGACGCCGAATCGGGGTTCGACACCACCGTCCCGTGGACGCTGCCCGGTGGGGAGTCGGTTCCGCGGTTCTACCACATCTACGACCCTGCAGAGTTCGCGACGGACGTCCGCGACAGCGGCCTCGAACTGGTGGCGGCCACGGTGTCGAGCGGCAACTGTTACGCGGTGGTCGAACCCGACGACTGAGCGCGCGTCGGCCGCCCGACGCGGCTGGCCGAGTCCGGCGCACGTGTGCTCTGCGTTTAAGTTCGCGCAGCCATTATTACGGGTAGAATGAGTGATACGGACGACAGTCAGGCCTACGAAGTCGTCGTCATCGGTGGGGGACCTGCAGGGCTTCAGGCTGCGCTGTACACGACGCGACTCGGCCACGATACCGCGATCGTCGACCGCGGGGGCGGCCGCGCAGCGATGATGCTCGATACTCACAACGTGATCGGCGTCACGGAGGACGTGTCGGGCAACGAGTTCCTCGGGACGGCTCAAAAGCAGGTGGAAGCGTACGGCGGCGACATCGTCCGCGACCTGATCGTCGAGGCCGAGCGGACCGACGACGGCCGGTTCCGGCTGGTCGGCAACGACGCGGAGTTCCTGGCCGACCGGGTCGTCCTCGGCGTCGGGTTCAACGACGAACGGCCGGAGCCGCCGGTCCCCAGAACCGGAAAGGGGCTTCACTACTGTCTCCACTGCGACGCGTACATGTTCGTCGACCGCCCGGTCTACGTGATGGGGACCGGGGAGGCGACCGCCCACGTCGCGATGATTATGCTCAACTTCACTGACGACGTGGACGTGCTGCTCCGCGGGGAGGACCCCGAGTGGAGCGACGAGACGGACGAGCAGCTCCGTGCGCACCCGGTCGGCATCGTGGACAGCGACATCGCGGGAATGAACAAGAGCGACGACGGGTGGCTGGAGTCCTTCGAGTTCGAGGACGGCACCGTCCGGCAGTACCGTGGCGGGTTCGCGATGTACGGCTCCGACTACAACACCGACCTCGCGACACAACTCGGGTGCGAGCTGAACGACGACGGCACAGTCGCAGTCGACGATAGTATGGAGACGAGCGCCGACGGGGTGTACGCCGTTGGCGACATCACCTCTGGTCACAATCAGATCCCCGTCGCGATGGGGAAAGGCGCCCAGGCCGGCCTCGACATCCACTACGACCTGCGGGACTTCCCGCGGGATCTGGCGTCGATCCGCGCGGACGGCCCGGTCGGCGACGACGAGGTGCCGGGCATCGGCGAGCGGGTCCACGCCGCCGCGTCGGCGTTCGAGGAGGCGCGCGCGCCGCCGATCGAGTCACCCCAGGCGGAACCTGCCGACGACGACTGATACGGACCGCCGTACCGACGGCCGGTCACTACATAGACGGTTCTACAGGCGGTGTAAGCCGAGTGCCTCGGGGCCTGACCTCGAGGCAATTCACAGCCCCGATTGGTACGGGCGCCCCGGAAGGGTAACATCCTTATCCGGGGGCGCAGAACAGCCGTGTGACGGCACATCCGTGGCGCGCCGATGGTCTAGTGGTAGGACCTGAGCCTTCCAAGCTCATGGCCCGGGTTCAAATCCCGGTCGGCGCACTTCCTGCGGTCGGTTACCGACCGGCGTCTCACTCCGTTCGCGGGACCCCCGGTCGGCGGGACGACAAGCCTGCTCGTCTGGACCCACGCGTTCACCGACGCCACCCGACTCCGGCGGTCCGACAGGTCGTCACCCACCCTCCTCGGCGCCCTTCGATCGCGGTTATACCAGCCGCCGAACCCTTTTGACGCGTCGCGAACAGAATACCGTATGGCATTCGCACGCGGCGACACCGGACTCCGTGCCGACCTCGGTGCCCTCGCGTCGCAGGTCCACCCGGTGTTTATGTTGCCACCCGTGGCGGCGAGCGCCTTCGGAGCCGTGGTCGCGGGCCGGCTCGAACTCGTGCCGCTTCTGTTGCACGCGACGGCGACGTTCTTCGCTGTCTACACCGCCCACGTCAAGGACGGGTACGTCGACTTCCACGGCCGCGGCGAGGACGACGATCACCCGATGACGGCCGCGGGGTGCCGGCGGGCGCTCGTCGGCGCCGGCATCGGGTGGCTTGCGGCGACGCTCGGGCTCTGGCTGGCGGTCGGTCCCGTCGCGGCCGCGCTCGTGGTCCCGATGTGGCTGCTCGGGTTCCTTCACGCCCCGCAGTTCGACACCAACCCTGTGACGACGACGCTTGGGTACCCGCTGGGGATCGCCACCGCGATCGTCGGCGGCTCCTACGCCCAGGCGGGGGCGATCGCCGGCGACGCGCTCGCGTTCGGGGTCGTGTTCGCGGTCACCCTCGCGGGAGTGAAGATAATCGACGACGCCACCGACTACGAGTACGACCGCTCGATCGGCAAGCGGACTGTCGCGGTCGCGCTGGGTCGCACCCGGGCCCGACGGCTGGCGTACGCGCTTTTGTACGCCGGGTTCACGCTGGTGGTCGTGTTCGCAGTCGACGGGTTGTTCCCGACCGCGGCGCCGGCGGCGGCGGTGGCGTTCGGAGCCGTGGCCGCGGTCACGACCCGTGCCGACGCGGAGTTAGCCACGATGCTCTTGGTCCGCGGCGCGTACGTCTTCCTCGCGCTCCTCGTTGCGAGCGTGTGGTTCCGACCGCTCGCGGGGGTCCCGCTCCCGGACATCGGGATCCTGGGGCCGTACACCTACCTCGCGACCGAGGTCGCGTTCGGCGCGCTTGCGTTCGCGCTCCTGTACCGGGCCGGCGCCCTCCGCCGGGCGGCCCGGACGATCCTCGTATTGTACCCGCTGGCGTTCGTCTGGGACTGGTACACTCTGACTGTGGGTGTGTTCGCTATCCGGCTCCGAACCGGCGTCGACCTCGCCGGCATCCCGGTGGAGGAACACCTGTTCATGATCGTCGTGCCCGCGTTGGTGCTTGGGATCCACGAGACGCTGTCGGACACGTGACCGGCTTCGTCGAGTAGTGGGCGCATACTCAAGCGCGTGCCCCCTTGAGCCCGGATCGGGCGGCCGGAACAACCTTTAATTACCGGCAACATATTGGTATGTCCTTATATGTGACTAGTGCCCTCTTACACGTTGAGGAGAAGCGTCATTAGGGGGAGGTCCCAGTGGTACGTATGACCAAGTCACGTGAACACTCGACTCGCGAGTCCGACGGGCTCGTAGACCCGACGGACCAGCGATCGAACTGCGGCGTCGGTGCCGTCATCGACCTCGACGGCGGCCGATCACACGAAACTGTAGCCGACGGACTGGAACTCCTCGAAAATCTCGAGCACCGCGGCACCACCGGCGCGGAGGAAAACACCGGTGACGGCGCCGGAATCAAAGTACAGCGCCCCGACGAGTTCTTCGATTCCGTCGTCGAGGTCGATCTCCCCGCGGAGTACGCCGTCGGCTCGATCTTTATGCCCCGGGACGACGCGGCCCGCGAGGGGCTGGTGGCGATCTTCGAGCGCGTTCTCGCGGATCACGGCCTCGATGTCGCACACTGGCGTGACGTCCCGACCGACAACGCCGACCTCGGTGCGACGGCCCTCGAGTCCGAACCCGACGTCCGGCAGGCGTTCGTAGTCCCCGACGCCGACCTTGCTGACGACGAGTTCGACCGCGCGCTCTACGTCGCCCGACGCGCGGTCGAAAAGGAGGTCGACGCACTCGACTCCGACGGTGCCCAGCGGTTCTACGTCTGTTCGCTGTCGCGGAAGACGCTCGTCTACAAGGGCCTCCTGAAGGGCGAACAGCTCGCCGACTACTACCCCGATCTTACCGACGAGCGGTTCGAGACGACACTGGCGTTGGTCCACGCTCGCTTCTCCACCAATACCCTCGGCGCGTGGCACCTCGCACACCCCTACCGGCACATCATCCACAACGGCGAGATCAACACCATCCAAGGCAACATCAACTGGATGCGAAGCCGGGAGACCGACCTGGAACACCCGAAGTTCGGTGACGACCTCGATTCCCTGAAGCCGGTTATCAACGACCCCGACCAGTCAGACACCGCCTCCGTCGACAACGCCGTGGAGCTCCTGCTGCACAGTGGCCGTGAGCTCCCCCACGTCCTCCGAATGTTGATCCCCGAGGCGTTCCGTGGCGACGACGCGATGGACGAGGATCGACAGAACTGGTACGACTACCACGCTTCCCTGATCGAGCCGTGGGACGGCCCCGCCCTAGTGGCCGCCACCGACGGCGACCGCGTGGCCGCGGTGTTAGACCGAAACGGCCTCCGGCCCTGTCGGTACGACGTCACCACCGACAACACCCTGGTGATGGCCAGCGAGGTCGGCGCCTTGGAGACCGACCCCGCCGAGATCGAGGAGCGCGGCCGGCTTCAGCCCGGCCAGCTGTTCGTCGCCGACCCCGAGGAGGGGCGGGTCATCCCAGACGAGGAGGTCTTCGAGTCGCTCACCGACGAGAAGTACGGTGAGTGGGTCGACCGCGAACAACGCCAACTTGACGCGCTGGTCGACCCCGACGACTACGACCCTCGTGGCGACGTCGAGCACCTCCGGGCGGCGCAGGCGGCGTTCGGCTACACCCAAGACCAGGTGAGCCACCTCATCGAGCCGATGGCCAGAGACGGAAAGGACCCGGTCGGATCGATGGGCGACGACACGCCCCTCTCGGTACTGTCGGACTTCAACCGGCCGCTTTTCACCTACTTCAAGCAGCTGTTCGCGCAGGTCACCAACCCGCCGCTGGATTACATCCGCGAGGAGCTCGTTACCTCCTTAGAGTCCCGGTTGGGCGCCCAGCGGAACCTTCTCGATGAGACGCCCGAACACGCCAGACAGCTTGTGCTCGACTCCCCGGTCCTGTCCGACGCTCAGACCGAGACCATCCGGTCGCTGGGCGACGATCCCGCCGACACGATGACGTCGACGGTGGTCGACATCACCTACGACCGCGAGCGGTCGCTGGAGGCGGCGGTCGAAGAGGCCCGCGAGGACGCCGCCGCTGCCATCGAGTCGGGCGCCGACGTGGTCGTCCTATCGGACCGGAGCCTCGGTCCCGACCGGGTCGCGATCCCGAGCCTGCTCGCGACCGGCGCGATCCACCACAGCCTCGTTCGGAGCGGGCTCCGGAACCGAGCGGGGCTGGTCGTCGAGTCCGGCGATCCCCGGGAGGTCCACCACCTTGCGACGCTCGTCGGCTACGGCGCCGACGCGGTGAACCCCTACCTCGCCTACCAGACCATTGCGGACATCGTTGCCGGCCCCGACGGCGCGGACGAGCAGGAGGCCATCGCGGCGTACACCCGGGCGCTGGAGGACGGCCTCCTGAAGACGATGTCGAAGATGGGGATCTCGACGGTCGAGTCCTATCAGGGCGCACAGATCTTCGAGGCGGTCGGCCTCGACTCGGAGTTCGTCGCGGAGTACTTCGAGGGCACCGAGATCCGAACCGAAGGCATCGGCATCGACGTCATCGAGAACGACGTCCGTACCCGACACACCGTGGCGTACGGCGACGACCCGCAGCTCGAGCGCCAAGGCGAGTACGAGCACCGCTCGGACGGTATTCACCACCAGTGGAACCCCCAGACCGTGGGAACGATCCAGCAGGCCGTCCGGTCGGGCGACTACGAGAAGTACCTGGAGTTCGCGGAGATGATCAACGACCAGAGCCAGGAGCTCCAGACGCTCCGCGGCCTACTCGAGTTCGACTCCGACCGAGACCCGGTCGCCGTCGAGGAGGTCGAGCCGGTCGACGAGATCGTGAAACACTTCGCGACGGCCGCGATGTCGCTGGGGAGTCTCTCCCCGGAGGCCCACGAGAACAACTCCATCGCGATGAACCGGATCGGCGCCAAGTCCAACACCGGCGAGGGCGGCGAGCCGCCCGAACGGTTCGGTACCGAAAAGGAGTGTAACATCAAGCAGGTCGCCTCCGGCCGGTTCGGGGTCACCTCGGAGTACCTCACCAACGCCGAGGAGATCCAGATCAAGATGGCTCAGGGCTCGAAGCCCGGCGAGGGCGGCCATCTGCCCGGTAAGAAGGTCAACGAGATGATCGCCCACGTTCGCTTCGCGACGCCCGGGGTCGGCCTCATCTCTCCGCCGCCGCTGCACGACATCTACTCGATCGAGGACCTGAAACAGCTCATCCACGACCTGAAAGCCGCCAATCCCGACGCCGACATCAACGTGAAGCTGGTCTCGGAGGCCGGGATCGGCACCATCGCCGCCGGCGTCGCGAAGGCCAACGCCGACGTGGTTCACATCTCGGGTCACGACGGCGGGACGGGGGCGTCGCCGAAGACCTCGATCAAGAACGCGGGGCTGCCCTGGGAGCTGGGGCTTGCGGAGGCCAACCAGATGCTTCGAAAAACGGATCTCCGGTCGCGGATCCGCGTCACGGTCGACGGCGGGATGAAGACCGGCCGCGACGTCGCGGTCGCGGCGCTGCTCGGCGGCGAGGAGTACGTCTTCGGGACTGCCTCGCTTGTCACCTCCGGGTGTGTGATGGCGCGGCAGTGCCACGAGAACACCTGTCCGGTCGGCGTCGCCACCCAGCGCGACAAGCTCCGGAACCGGTTCCCCGGCCAGCCCGAACACGTCATCAACTACATGACGTTCATCGCCCAGGAGCTCCGGGAGATCATGGCGGATCTGGGGTTCCGGTCGCTGGAGGAGATGATCGGCCGGCCCGAACTCCTCACCCAGCGGGAGACCGACCACGAGAAGGCTCGACACTTGGACCTCTCGGCCGTCGTCGCCGAACCGGACGGCGACCAGCGCCGGAAGACCGAAGAGCAGACCCACCCCGGCGTTGCGTCCCAGCTCGATTACGACCTGATCGAGGAGGCCGACCCCGCGCTGTCGGAAGGGACGCCGGTCGCAATCGACAAGCCGATCTCGAACGAGGACCGCGCGGTGGGTGCGACGCTTTCGAACCGAATTTCGACGAGATACGGCGGCGACGGCCTCCCCGACAACACCATTCGGTGTCGGTTCGACGGGGTCGCCGGCCAGTCGTTCGGCGCGTTCCTCGCCAGCGGCGTGACGATGCACCTCACCGGCGCCGCCAACGACTACATCGGCAAGGGGCTCTCCGGCGGCCGCGTGATCGTGGAGACCCCGCCGAATGCGGCCTATGAGGCCGACGAGAACGTCCTGATCGGGAACGTGGCACTGTACGGCGCGACCCAGGGCGAGATGTACGTCAACGGCGTTGCGGGCGAGCGATTCGCCGTCCGTAACTCCGGCGTGAAGGGCGTGGTCGAGGGCGTCGGCGACCACGGGTGTGAGTACATGACCGGCGGCGTCGTGGCCGTTCTCGGTGAGACCGGCAAGAACTTCGCCGCGGGGATGTCCGGGGGCGTGGCGTACGTCTACGACCCCGACGACGAGTTCGCCGCGAAGACCAACACCGGGATGGTGTCGCTGTCTGACTCCCTTGAGGAGTCGGACCGCCGGATGCTGAAGCGCCTCGTGGAGAACCACGCGGCCTACACCGACAGCGACCGCGCGGCGTGGATGCTGGATGCGTGGAACGACGTCCTCGAGGACTTCGTGAAGGTGATGCCCGACGCCTACGCCGAGGTGATCGCAGAGCGGGCCCGCGACGACGTCCGGCAGGACCTCCCCTCGGCGGCGACGGCGACTGCCGACGCGGTCGAGGGCGACGCGGTCGTCCAGACCAGCGACGACTGAGACGAACCAGTACCCGTTCGTATCCGCGACCGCGTGGGCAGGAGCCGATGACCGGTTTTCCCGTGACCGCGCGGACGGGACCGCACTCCCCGAGACGAAACGAGGACCGTTCCAGCGACCGCGACGCCTCAGATATCCAGCGTCAGCGCGAGGGTAGCGACCTTCGCAGCGGTACAGGCGGTCGTCGTGATCCCGACGATGTCGGCGTCGTCGTACCCGTGTTCGCGGTGACGGGCGACGTCCCCGTCGGTGACCTCGGCCGGTGATTCGACGCTCTTGCGCGCGAACTCGATACCCACGCGTTCGTCGTCGGGCAGTTCCTCCTTCCGGTCGTCGAAATCGGAGGCGACGGCGAACCGCCCGGGATCGCCGTCTCCGATCGCCACGCTTGTGGTATGCCACGCGATGCAGACCGCTGCGCCGCGTCCGTGAGCGACGACCGTGGCGAGCAGCTGCTTGAATCCCCGGTCGAGGGCACCGCCCGCGAACACCTGTCCCGCTTCAGCCCACCAGATCTTGAACGTCTCCGGGTGCTGGGCGAGCACGCCGGTGAAGCTGAATCCCCACTCGGCCTCCGTGTCGTGTTTTTCGGCTACGTCGTCCTCACCCAACTCACCGAGGACTGCCTCCGCACGCTCCATATTCGCCTGTGCGGCCTCGGGTGCGTCTCCGAGTAGCAGGAACTCTGTTCGGTACGTTGCCGACGTGAGAACGGATCCGAGTGGTCACCAATCGTCCGAGCCGATGATATAAATAGACCGCTCCGAAACCTGAGGGTATGGGTGGGGACGAGGGGGGCGGGGAAACTCTCCGCCGCGGGACCGACCGCGGCGTCAGCGAGACCATCAGCTTCGTGCTCGTATTCGCCCTCGTGATCGCGTCGGTGGGCACCGTCTACGCCGTCGGCGTCACGGAGTTAGCGTCGACTCGCGACGCCGAGCGGGTCGAGAACGCCCAGCGCGCGTTCGACGTGCTCGCGGAGAACCTCAACGACCTGCTCGAGGGCGCGCCCAGCCGCGGGACCGAAGTCAGACTCGCGGAGGCGACGCTGCGGTCGGCTGACGACGCCCGGATCAACGTGACTGTCGACCCCGACGGTTCGGCCCCTTCCTCGTGGGAGTCTTCGCTATCGCCGCTGGTGTACGACGTCGGGGCGGGCGGTCAGGTCCGACTGAGCAACGGCGCGGTGCTCAGAGACTCCGAGCGCGGGACCGCGGCGGTGGTCCGCGGGCCGCCGCTCGTGGTCGACAGCGAGCGCGTGCTGATCACGATGATCAAACAGGAGCACGTCGGCTCCCAGGCTGTCGGTGGGGACCGGACGGTCCGGGTTCGGATGGCCGCCAGCCGGCCGCGGCGGTTCTACGACAACGAGTCGGCTGAGTTCGATATGGTTCGGGTGAACGTCACCACGCCGTACACCGACGCGTGGGCCCGCCACTACGAGTCGGTGGGGTTCGACTGCACGGAGGCCGAAGCTCCCACCGTGGCCTCGGCAGGACGGGTCTCGTGTACGGTGACGGACGTGGGAGACGTCGACCGCGTGACCGTGGTGTGGATGCGAGTGACAACCGAGTTCGAGTGACTCCACCCGACACTCAAACAGGGCTTTGAGCTTTGCGGAGCTATTTGTGGGTTCCTACCTACCGATAGTGTATGGTTCCCGATCAGGTGACCCGCGCCCGAACCGCCGGGCGACGCGTCCGTGACGCCCCCGACGATCGCACCGCGGCCCGCAGCGAGGGCCTCCACCTCCGAAGTTACGCCCACGAGTCGGCCTACGACGTCGCCGTCGAGGTGGTCACGCCCGACGGTGACGTGGCGTTCGAGGCCGACTACTACCTCCGCCCTGGCGACACCGAGAGCGAGGTCGACGCGCTGCCCGCCGGCGAATACGAGATTCGGGCGACACTGGACAACGACAGGCGCGAGACCGAAACGTGTCAGATCGGCGCCGACCCCGATCGGACGGCGGTGATCGAGGTCGGTAACGGCGTGCTCAGCCTGACCCAGGGACTGCCGCCGCAGTAGCGCACCCTTGTCGCTCGGACAGTTCAGTCCAGTTCGACGGTCACGTTGTTCTCGGTGACGTGAAGGTAGGTGATGTACGATCCGTCTCCACTCACGTCGTAACGGAGTTCCCCCTCGGAGTTGGCCACGTTGATGCGAGCACTCCCGCTACCTCCAGGGCCGTGGTGGACACGAAGGTCGAAGCTGGGGCCGAACATCCCGAGATAGTGGCGCGTGAGGATTCGGAGAGTCTGTTCGTCGCTGTCGTAGTAGGTGGTGTTCTCACCGTCGTCGCCGGTGTGGGCGAACGTCGTCCCGTTGGCGCTCTCCGTAGCCGAGTCGTTGCGTTCCTCCCAGTCTATTGCTGTCTCCTCGTCGACGCTACTCGATCCGTAGGTGAGGTTCTGGTTGGAACTGACGAAGTCCATTTGGATCACCGGGCTCCCGTCTTCACACGCGAGCTGGATCGGCCCGGAAACCGAGGAGATGCTGTCGTTCGTCCAGTAGTGGACACCCTCCGGCGTCGCCTCGTCGTGGTAGTAAACATCCATCCGCAGATCCACGTCGTCGGGGCCGCCGTTGCAGTAGCCCCCGATGCCGGTCGGAAGCGCAACTATAGCTTCGTAGGCCCTGTCTCCCTCCTCAACGTAGTATGAGGCATACAGGTTGTTGAACGTGCCGCCACCACCGCCGCCACCGCCGCCACCGCCGCCACCGCCACCACCTGCCCCGCCCCTGATCGACGTCTCGAAGTCAGTCACCGAGTGCCCCTCGGCGATTCCACGCACCGGGACGGATTCGTCCACCCCGGGATACGGGAACTCGCCGACCTGACCTGTCGTCTCTAAGACGACTGTGGCGGTCCGGTTCCCGTTGTCGACGGAGACGTTTCCGGTGGTCCGTGTCCGGAAGTACTCGGCCCACCCCTGGTAGTACTCGCTGTGGACCGTCACGGAGACGGTTCCGTTCCGGACCGGGTTGTCGTACTGCCGGATCGAGCCGCCCGTGTTGTTCGTGTCGTACGGCGCCCCCGCTCCGTTCGTGTGGTCGGCGGTCTCGTCGGGGTAGATCCGAGTCAACTGCCCGTCCCGGCGAACGGTCGCGGTCGTCTCCCCGGTGGCGGCGTCGGTCGATCGGACGCGGAGGACCGGCAGCGTCAACGTCGTGCCGCGGTAGTGAAACTCCGGCGGCGACACCATCGAGGTCCCCTCCGCTTGGTGCCGCCAGACCCCGCCACCCTGGTATGCGACGGTCGTTCCGCCGGTCCGGTAGGTGACCGACCCCAACGACGCGTTGTAGATGGTCTCGGTCTCGTTGGCGGTGTAGTTCGTGTGCGTAATCTTGAGCCACCCGGTGTCGGAGTCGGCCGCGTAGTCGCCGCTGGTCGCCCGACCGAGTCTGACGGTCTGGGTGGCGCCCTCGCCGAGCCCGACCACCGCCGCCCTGGCGTCGAGCAGTGTCATGGCGTGCTCGGCCCGGTCGACCGACGTCCGGTGCTGGACATCGTCGAACGCGGTCCCACCGATCGCGACGACGGCGCCCGCCCCGACGATCGTCAGCGCTAAGAGTAACACGAGCCCGAGGTTCGACGAGACGGCGCGGTCTGTCATGCGTGTCTCCCTCCCACGGCCGGTTCTGCGAGCGATAGCGATCCGGACCGGGCTCCGTTCGAGAGGGCGAGAGTGCCCCCGTCGAGCCGGACCACCACCCAGCCCCCGCTTACGGACCCCTCATCGAGGCCCACGAGCGTCGAGATGGTAAGCGTGACGCTCACCTCGGACCCCGACGAACGCAGCGTCAGTTCGTGTCGTGCCGGCTGATCCGCCGGAGTCGAGAGATTGGTCACCGCGATCCGGTAAGACTCGCCCGCCACCCGCGCGGGGAGGTTCACCCCGACGCGGACGGATCGGGAGCGTGCGTCCGCCCGGGAGAGCCGGTCCGCGTCGTCGATCCCGGCCGCCAGCTGCTCGGCGACGACGGTGAGTTCCTCGCGGACGACGATCGTACGTTGGTCTTGAACGTACCCGCCCGCGCCGACGAGTAACCCTGAGACGAGCACGGCCGTGATCGCCAGCACGATCACGTAGTTCACCGTAATCGAGACGCCACGATCGTCGGGGCTCATTCCGGCACCACCCCAACTCGTGCCTCGTAGTCGAGCGTCTCGGTCCGGTAGGTGACGTCGAGTTCTGCGCTGTAAACGGCGTACGTCCAGTACGGCGCCCCCGACCCGGCGGTGTTCACCCCCGACAGCGACAGCGCCGACGGCGGCTCGTCGACCACCATCGTGTAAGTGCCGACGGCCGCTCCGGCGTCGCGGTAGTCGATCGACGCACTCCCGTCCGTACTGTCGACGGGTCCGAGCGCCGGACACGACGCGCCGCCAACGGACTCGTTCGGGACGTCGACGACGAACGTTCCGTCGGTCACCGAGCCGGCCGCGCAGGTCGTCTCCGTGCCGCCGTCGTTGACGCGTATCTCGGGACCGCTGGGCGTGTCGTACACGAAGACGGTTCGCGCGCCGGCGCCGGAGGTAACAGTGACGTGGTACACCTCGTCAGCCACCAGGTCGGTCGGATCGTCGGTCAACGCCGATGCCTCGAGCGTGAACCGCATCGACCGGACGCCGGAGACCCCTGAGACCACGGTCCAGTTGGGCGCGCCGCTGTCGGTGGTGAGGTTTCGGGACGCGTCGTCCTGCTGGATCCGTGTTCCGTTCGTGATCCCGGCGACGTCCGTATCCGCGGCGTCGCCGACGACGGCGCGGTGGTGCGACGCGAGATCGTCCCACCGTCCCATCGTCGCGGTAAACGCCCGGTTCAGATCGTTCGCGGAGGTGTTGTTCCGACGGTTTACCGACGCGATGGCGTCGACGCCGGCGTGTCGGGCCGCCGAGTTGTACTCGATGGCCGGCGTGGCTTCGACCCCGGAGTCCCGCGTCGCGAGGTTCCCGGTGTAGATCGCGGTGTTCAAGAGCAGCGCGAGGGCGACGAACACGACCGCCAGCGCCAGGGCCCCAACGAGGAGGAGTTGGCCGCGATCGTCGCTCTCCGACCGCTTTCGGGTCCGATCCGGGGGCCGTCTCACATCCGCCATACGACGAGCTCCACCTCCACGACAGAGTAGAGCGTCTGGTCCGGATCGGCGTCGGAGACGAGATACGACGCGTTCGAGAGTGCGGTGTCCGAGGCCGACCCGTCCGGCTGACGCAGCGCGTCGCCGTCGGCGAGTGTGACTGTCCGACTGGCCGTCGACGCGTGGTCACTGGGCTCTCCGAGGTCGACGATCGGCTCGCGTTGCCTGTCGCCGTCGTCGTCGACGTAGTACAGCGTGAGGTCGAAGACGATCCCCCGATCGAGGAACATCTCCTCGAGGGTGTCACCGAACGCGGTCGGCGGTGGCCCCTGCACGTACCCGTCGGCGGTCGCCCCGTGCCAGTTGCTCTCCGACTCGTTCCAGTACAGAAGGGTCGGCGTCAGCGTCCCGTTCTCCACGGCCGCGGCGAGCGCGCCCTCCGCGGCGGCCGCCTGCTGGTTTTCGATGTGCTGGCTGGAGGTGCTGCCGGTCAGCGGCGTAACTGCCGTCACCTGGAGCGCAAAGACCAGACTGGAGACGAGAATCAGCGACGCGGTGATCGCCTCCAGGGTGTGGGCCTGTGCGCGGTCCATCACCACGTCCTCACGACGAGTCGGCGGGGCTGGCCGTCGAGTGACACCACGCGCGTGGCCGACGTCACCGACGTCGTCTCCGAGGGCGTCGGGCCCGCGGCGAGCCTCCCGCCGTCGACGATCGAGCCGTTGGCGTACCGCACGGTCACGTTGACGTCACGCGTACGATCGAGCGCGAACAGCTGTCGCGTGGTGTCCGCGGAGGTGTTGAACCGGCACGCCGACGGCGCCGGCCCTCCCCCGTCCAACTGGTCGAAGAAGCCGGTCGTGCACGTCTCGTTCAACACGTACGGCTCGGACGCGAGACGGTCCGTCGACAGCGACGTCGCGATCCGATCTGCGGTCTGTGGCCCCTCCGTGCTCTGAAACGGCGTGAAGATCGTCGGCACGAACGCGACGACGAACGCAACGACGATCAGGAACAGCCCGATCCCGATCGCGAAGTCGATGGTCGTCTGGGCGCGGTCGTCCGACGGGTGCGGGTGCATCACCCGACCACCATCCACACGAGCAGCGCGATCGTCTGGAGCACGACGACGAACTTCACGCCCGAGACGACGTCGGCGTTCCGGATGTACCCGCTGATGAATCCCGACAGCGCAGCCTGGAGCGTGACGGCGTGGAAGAAAAGCACCGAGAGCAGGTCGATGTCGACGCCCGCGCCGAAGTTCAGTCCCTGGCCCGCAGCCTCCTCGCTCCCGCCGCCCGCCTGCGACGCCAGCCCCGCCATCACGTCGAGGAACTGGGTCTTGAGAATCGCCATAACGCCCAACAGGGTGAGATACGTCATCAGTATGATCGCCACCTGCATCCGCGTCCGGGATTTGCGCTCGCGCTCGATGTCGTCTTGCGTCTCGGACGCCTGTGCCGCCGTGGTCAGCACCTCGGTGATCTGACTCGACGCCTCCTGGGCCTTCGAGATGAGTTTGACTGTCCGCGCCAGCCGCGGGATGTGATACTTGTTGTTGAACTCGACCAAGGCGCTCCGGAGGCTCATCCCATAGTCGACCTTCGCGTGCATCGTCTCGAACTCGTCGGCCAGCTTCCCCGAGGAGGTCGCCGACACGGTCTCGACCGATTCGAGCAACGTCTGGCCGGTGTCGTTGGCGCTCGAGAGCTTCCGGAGGGTATCGGAGAGTTTCCCCACGATGGCGTTTCGCGACCTGAGGTTCCACGAGTGGAAAAACGCAAGCGGGATCCCCACGACGTACACCGGCACGTACCACCACACGAACGTCCCCCAGACGGGGCTGTTCAGCATCCCCTGCCACGCCAGCGGCGCCGCCCCGTTCGCGATTGCGACCCCGAGGCCCGCGAGGGCGGCCGGGACGGTCACGATCAGGGTGTACGTCGGGTGATCACGGAAGAACAGGTCGGGTCGGCGGAGCAACTGTCCGGTCTTGTAGGTCCCCTCACGGGAGCGGATCCGATCGAAGATCCGGAACTCGCCCACGAAGCTCTCGATCAGGCCCATGTGGACCAGCCCCTCGCGGGTGACCTGCTCCAGCCGGTCGGTGCTGTTCGACGGCTGGAGGTAGCCGTCGCCGGGTTCGTCCTGCTTGACGGTCGAGACGAGCACCAGAAATCCCACGCCGGTGAGCGGGATGAGGGCGTAAACGGTCCCGTACAGCAGCGCGTCCCGGGCCTGCCCCAGCATACTCATAATCACCAGGATGATGATGAGCAGTAGCGGGAACAACGACAGCGTCATGTACATCTCGCCGAACAGCTCCAAGGTCTCGAGGACCGTCTCCTGCTCCTGTTTCGCGGTCCGGAGGTGTTTCTCCTTTTTGTCGTCGAGGAACTGCTCCATACTCCCGCCTGAGTTCACGATCGAGAGCATGTCCGACAGGAACTGCGAGAGCTCCTCGGAGGGGGTCACCATCGCCTGCTCGCGGATGGCGTTCCGGTAGTCGGTGCCGAAGTACTCCGTCTCGCGGACGATGCTCTGGAACTCCTTTGCCACCTCGCCGTACGTGTCGTCGGCTCGGGCCATCGCCTCCAGGATCTCGAGTTGGTTCAGCCCGCCAACCGACAGCGCGTACATGAACGAGATGGCGTCGGGGAGGAGCATATTGATCTCGCGTTTCCGTTCGGAGGCCGTCGAGTAGGGGACCGCCACCAGGGCCCCGAACCCGAGCCCGAACCCGATCGTCCCGAATACCAGTCCGGAGACGACCGTCACCGCCGGGACGGTGAGTGCGTCGATCGCCTCGGCCGTGGCGGCGTCGGGGACCGGAAGCCCGATGCTGATCGTCTGGGGCGTGATCAGCCCCAGCTCGAAGACCGCCCATCCGAGCAAGGTTCCGAGGAGCCACAGGACTCCCCCACCGATCGCGCCGATAGCGAGCGCCCGCGAGAGGTAGAGTTCGACTGTCGCCGACATTCGAGCCTGTTCGAGCTTCGTCTCGACGTCGCTCACGAAGTCGCCGTCCTCGTCGAACACGAACTGAAACACCGGGTAGAACGCGTCCCCGAGGAGGTCGGTACTCCTGTCGAGCTGCTCGCCCTCGGCGTCGCCGACGTCCAAGCTCATCGGCCGCCTCCCGCCGCGCCTCCCCCGGAACCGCTCTCGTCCGCATCACCGGCGTCGGACTCCGACCCGTCGGCGTCGGACGCTCCCCCGACGTCACGGCCGGCAGCGACCCCGCCGTCTGAGGCCGCCTGGTCGCCGTCGCCGTCGGTCCCGTCGTCGTCGTTCGGATCGACCGGCTCGAACCCGCTCGCGTCCCACGTCGTCCCCTCGTCGGCGTCGTCGCCAGCATCGTCATCGGCGTCGGCGTCTTTCAGCAGGTCTTCGATCCCGACGGACTCGTGGGCGTCGTCGGCTGGCGTGTCCGTTCCGGCGTCCCACGGGTCCGCCGGCTCGTCGTCCCCGACGGCCGCGCCGCCGTCGGCCGGCTCGTCTCCCCCCCCGATCCCGTCGTCGGTCGACGCCCCGTCTGCCGTCGAGGGCTCGTCGAACCGGTCGAAGAGGGTCACCCCGTCGGAACGATCCTCGTCGTCCGCGTCGTCGACGACGTCCCACGCGACCGCGTCGTCCGTCCGACTGACGGGATCGTCGTCGACGGCTGTCGTGTCCGCCGTCGTCGGCTCTGCCACGGAATCGTCTCCGGCGTCCGCGTCGCCCGGACCGGTCGGCCGCCCGGGGCCGTCGTTGAGCGCCGGGGGGTCGGAGTCGTCGTCGAGCGCTGGCGGTTCGGAGCCGTCGTCGAGGGCGTCGAGTTCGTGGTGCTCGCCGCCGGTCGCCGCGACGTCGGGTGCGGACTCCACGTCGACCAGCGCGTCCGCGACGTCGACGTCCTCGAGGTCGCGGTAGTCGGGCCACAGTTCGTCTTCGGCTCTCGACAGGATCTTCGCACACACCTCCAGAACACCCTCGCCGGGGGTTGGTCGGGGCACCATCTCCTCCTTTTCGGGGTCGACGTCGATCTTCACCGACTCCATCTCCCGGAGGTCCTCCAGGCTGCGTTCGAGTTCGTCTCTCGCCATCAGCGCGAGGATGGTCGCCTCGTCGTTGATGAACGCCTGCAGCGTCGCCGCCACCTGGGTGTAGGTGTTGAGCCCGCGGTCGATCAGGTACGCGAGCACGACCCGGCGTTTGAACAGCTCCTCGTCGAGCTCCGCGTGAGTCCACCCGCGGTCGAACTTGATGTCCTCTAAGGTGTTCGAAGAGCCCATCTTGAGGAACTCGTCGCCCTCGGCCTGCCACTGGTAGACGTCCTGGACGTTAATTTCGTCGTTTTCGGCGTCGTAGTGGTTGATCTCGGTCAGCGACTTGTTCCGCCGGACCTTGTCGCCCTGCACCCGCGTGGAGGTCTGGATCGACACCAGATCCAGCGCGGTGAACATCGTCTTCGAGACGTTGATAGGGTCGGTGGTGAACCGCTTCAGCACCTCGCCGACGCTGTCGGCGTGGAACGTGGTGTAGGTGGTGTGGCCCGTCGACATGACCTGGAAGAGCGTCCGCCCCTCTTCGCCGCGGATCTCGCCCATCACGATGTAGTCGGGGCGCTGTCGGAGCGCCGCCTCCAGCAGGTCGAACTCGTCGACATCGCCCCCGTCGTCGTCGCTGAACGACGGCCGGGTGACCGACGCGACCCAGTTCCGCTGTGGGAGCTCGACCTCTCGGGTGTCCTCGATCGAGACGATCTTCGCATTGGAGGGGATGAAAAGCGACACCGCGTTCAGCGAGGTGGTCTTCCCCGACGCCGTCCCGCCCGCGAAGATCAGGCTCTTGTCGTTTTCGATACAGAGCCACAGAAACGCCATCTCCTCGAGCGAGAAGGTCTTCCAGTTGATCAGGTCCACCGGCGTGAACGGGACGTCTTTGAACTGTCGGATAGTGTAGTTGGTGCCGTGATCCGACACCTCCCGGCCGAGCGTCAACTGCGCACGCGACCCGTCGGGGAGGGTGGCGTCGACCTGGGGCCGCCGTTTGGAGATGCCCTTGCCCGACCGCTGGGCGAGTTTGACCACGAAATCGTCGAGTTCGTCCTCGCCGTGTGAGACGTTCGAGATGATCTGCTCGTAGTCGGAATGATAGACGAACACCCGGGAGTTGTACCCGTCACACGAGATGTCTTCGACGTTGACGTCGTGTTTGATCCCGTCGATCCGCTCGTAGCCGATGAAATCACGCCGGAGGGCGTACAGCAGCTTCTCCACCTGATAATCGGAGAGGACCGCCGCATCCTCGGCGAGTACGACCGGCTCCGGTCGTGCCGAAACGCCGTCCAGCGAGGGATCGGCTTCGGCGTCCGTCGCACCTCCGAAGATGCCGTCGAGCCGGCCGCCGAAGACGCCCGGCTGCAGCCCCAGTGACCGAGCGACGCCCGCCAGTCGCCGCTCCGAGCGCCCCGGCGATGGGTCGGACTCGTCGCCGCCGCCGAGGCCAACGTCTATGTCAAGCCTCGCGAGCATCCCGTCTTCGTTCTCGTCGACCGACGCCGGGGGAAGCACAGAGAGTCCCGCCGCCCGCGGGTCCTCGGGTGGCTGATAGAGGTTGTACCGCTCTAACAGCTCCAGCGCCTGTTGCTCGATGGTCCGACGGCGGGTCCCCGGGGCGTCGCTGACCACGCGTTCGTCGTCGTACTTGATGGCCGTCCGGAGCTTTCCGGTCAGGAACTCCACGAGGTCAGCCTCGATCCGGGTCTGGTGCGGCTGGACAACGTAGTACTTCTTCTCGTTTTCCTTCGTGGAGTGGAAGATGATGACGAACGCGTGGGGCTTGTTGACCCAGTAGCGTTCCACCTCTCGGAAGTGAGCCTTCTTCGACAGCGGGACGGCCTTCTCGAGGTCGTACCGGTTGACCACGGTGGTCGCTCCCCGGGTGTCAGAGAAGAAGGCGTCCTCGTCGAACTCGGGGTCGACGTCGACCGTCCGGTCGTCGACGATCTCGTCTACCTCCTCGGCTCGCTGTGCGCCGTGGGCGAGTACGTCCTCGATCGCATCAGGGTCGAACCCGAGGGCGTCGGCGGCGTCGAACGGCTCGATCTCGCCGTCGGCGTCGCGGGGGCGGGAGCCGTCCTCGGCGTAGTAGTACTCCCGCTTGTAATGCTCCCAGAGCCACTCGCCTTTGATAACGGGCGTGGTCGAGGGGTCACAGAACGCCTCGAACGCCGCGTGATTCCGGGCTGCGGTCCTCGCTGCTGACTCGACTGCTTCCCTCGCGTCCGCCGGGTGGAACTCGAGGAACGCCTCGGGGTCGAGCCCTACTTCCGCCCAGTCGGCGCGGGTCGGCGTCGGGATCTCTATCGCGTCGCTGTCGTCCCACCGGTCGGCCGACTCCTCTTCGTCCCGTAGGCTGCGAGGGTCGTATCCGCGGTACAGCACCTCGACGTCGCTCTCATCGCCGAACTCGGCGAGGAAATCCGCCCAGGTGTACTCCCCGACCGCGACGCGTAGGCCCGCATCCGTTGGCGCCGCCCCCGCGTCCCCCTCGGATTCGTCTCCTGGGACCCGATCCACGGCCGTCCCCTCGAGGGCCGGCGATGGCCTGCTCTCCCCCTCCGACGCGCCCTCCCCCTCCCCAGTGGGGGGCGCGTCGTCGTCGGTTGCCATTGGGCCCAACTCAACCGCCTCGGTGAAAAATGCTTCTGACGAACCTATATGATTTCATATAAAAACAGTTCCGACACCCGGACGCGATCGGACTCGTTTCTCATCCGGGAAGAACGGCTACGCGCGGACGAGTGCGTACCCGAACGGGAGTAAGACGACGCCTACGCCGATGGTCGACAGCGTGAGCAGTTGTGCACCCAAGTGGAAGAGGGCCGACCCGATCAACGCCCCACCCCCGAGCGGGAGGCCGAACGTGATGAGCAACAACAGCCCGACCGGGTCGTCGGCGTCGTCGCCGTAGAACGAGACCATACCCGACAGAAAGAACAGATGAACGAATATCGGGACGACCGCGAGCGCGGCGTATCCCACGTCGACCCACCGCGGTGACACCGTCGTCGACGACGCGAACTGTCGGAGCGTCGCCACCGCGGTGAGGTAGAACCCGCCGACGCTCTGGACGGCTACGTCTACCGCCCCTGCCGGCGCACCGGACGTAGTCGCGACGATGATTGACACGGCAACGAACCCCCACGCCAGAAGCCAAAGCCCCGCTGCGACGAGTAGCATAGGTGGGGCACCCGACGCGGTAATAAAAAGTTCTCCGACATCCGAGCCCCCGCCCCGCGAGACGTCGGCGTGAACGGGGACACTGCCAAGTGTCCCCACGCGAAGAGCCCCGGCACCTCGAAGTGTCGACCCCCACCACGCCACGATCGTCGACAGGAGCGGTTCCCGCGGGGACGCCCCCGGAGCTCGGATCGACGAAACCGTCGACCGCTCCATTCATACCAAGTTTAATGGCTGTTATTCAGATATACAAAACATAACTGAGACTCTTCAGAACGGCATAAATAGAATACAACAAAACATACACATACTATACTATATCTTATCTATCATATTCTTCGGTGCGGTGTCGGTCCGGCCCCCGGAACGTCGATACGGGGTTCAGCAGCACAACTTATGTGATCCGATTCACAACCTGTGAGACATGGCGTCATCCATCCAGCGGTTGGACTCCGACGCGGAGGTCCCCGAGGCGGCCTTCGAAGACTACATCGTCGACCTCGACTTCCACGTCAACCCGATGCCCGACGAACTGGTATCGTACGTCGACGACGACAGACTCGCCGACAAACTGAGCACGGAGTTCGGCCCCACCCCGGTCGTCGGGAAGTGGGACGCCGCCTACGCCATCAAGGAGGGTACCGAAGGGCTGTTCACCCAGGGTCGCGCCGAATACGCCGAGGACGTCCGAGAGGCCTGCGCGAAGTTCGCGATCGACGATCCGATCGTCAACCCCGGCGTCAACACCCTGAACCTCCAGCACCACCCGCTCCTGAAGAACGCGGTCTGTCAGGCCTCGAACGACTACATGCTGGAACACTTCGCCGACGAGGGGATGTACACCGCGATGATGGTTCCCAAGTGGGATCCCGAGTACGCCGTCGAGGAGATCGAGCGCGTCGGCGCCGAGGACGATGTCGTGGCCGCGTACTCGTGGTTCGACCCGAAGGTGCCGTGGGGTGCAGAGCAGTTCGATCCGGTCTTCGAGGCCCTCGTGGAGCACGACCTCCCGCTCTTGCTCCACGGCTCCTTGGCGTACTGGCCGCAACACAGCTACATCGGCGACGAGATGCTGACCTGGACCGAAATCTTAGGCTTCGATTGGCCCATCCACGGTATGGTCAACCTGCTCAACCTGATCATGCGGGGGGTGTTCGACAAGTACCCCGACCTCAATGTCGTATTCCAGGAGGCGGGCCACTGGTGGGTGCCGTTCCTCCGATACCGGATGGACGAGTTCTACGAGATGCACCCCGAGGACGTGCAGATCACTCCCCGGAAACACGCCGCGGGCGAGCGGTACCTCGATCGGACCCCCAGCGCGTACCTCGACGACAACGTCTACCTCTGCACCCAGCCGTTCGCGATGCCCCGCAACGCGAGCGAGGCCGAGGCGATGCTGGAGTTGAGCCACGCCGAGGAGATGTTCACCTACTCCAGCGACTGGCCCCACCAGACGCTCGATCCGCCGACGTGGTTCTACACCTCGCGCGCGTTCGACGACGACACCCGGGCGGCCATCCTCCACGGTAACGCCCAGGAGATCCTCGACATCTAACCAGAGCGATGAGCACGCACCCAGCACGCGACGACGGCTTCACGAAGGTCGCTGCGGCAGCCGAGATCGACGCGGGCACCGGGATCGCCGTCGACGTCGGCGGGATCGAGATCGCGGTGTTCAACGCCGACGGGGAGTTTTACGCCATCTCCAACCGGTGTGCCCACCAGCAAGCCCCGCTGTGTAAGGCGGGCGAAGAGAAGATCAACGCCGAGGACACCTGGACGTCCACCCGTGGCGGGGTGAACGAGGCGGAGTGTACCGTCTCCTGCCCGTGGCACCTCTGGGAGTGGGATCTTGAAACCGGCGAACACGCGGTGTCGGGCAAGCGGATCGCGACCTTCGACTGCGAGGTCGAAGACGGCGACGTCTACGTGGCTGCGCCGGGGTAGCTGGAGACTGTCGATCTATCCGTCGAACGGCCACGCGTCGCTACCCGCCCGGGTGAGGATGATGTTCGTCGAATCCCAGAAGAGGACCTCATCGCCGTCGCCGTTCTCCGCGTGGAGTTCGATGTCGATGTACCCCCGATCGTCCCGACTCTCGGAGGGGTGTGTCGCCGGGATCTCGGCCGTGACGCAGACGGTGTCCCCGGGGCGAACCGGGGTCCGCCACCGAAGCTCGTCCAGTCCGAACGATCCCACCGACGCGGTGTCGTTCAGAAACCCCTCGGTCAGGAGCGCCATACACGATCCTCCTGTGTGCCACCCGCTGGCGATGAGGCCGCCGAACATCGTCCGTGCTGCGGCGTCAGGGTCGACGTGGATCGGCTGCGGATCGTACCGCCGAGCGAACTCGATCAGTTCCTCGCGGTCGGCGGTGTAGGAGCCGAGGTCGTGGGTCTCTCCTGCGTCGATGTCCTCGAAATATCGAACCATCTCAGAGGTACGCGTCCGCGACGTGGTCGCTCTCGAGGAGGCCCGTCCCGGTGTCCTCCCGGACGATGCGGCCGTTCTCGAGCAGATACGCGCGCTCGGCCATCTTCAACGCCCGATTGACGTGCTGTTCGACCAGCAGGATCGTCACCTCCTCGCTGATCTCTTCGATCTTCTCGAACACCCGATCGGTGATCTGGGGGGCCAGCCCCTCGGAGGGCTCGTCGAGCGCGAGGATCTTCGGCTGGGCCATGAGCCCGCGCCCGATCGCGAGCATCTGCTGTTGCCCACCGCTCATCGACTTCGCGAGCTGGTCCGACCGTTCCTCGAGAATGGGGAACAGCTCGAAGACCTCCTGCACCGTGTCGTCGAGACCGTCGCGGTGGGTGTAGGCTCCCATTTCGAGGTTCTCGCGGACGGTCATGTCGCCGAAGAGGTTCCGTTCCTCGGAGACGTGGACGAACCCCTTCTCGACGATCGCCGTCGGATTCAGTCCCGCGGCGTCGGTACCCCACACACTCACGCGGCCGGTATCGACTGGATGGAGCCCGGACATCACCCTGAGCAGGGTCGATTTGCCCGCGCCGTTGGGACCGACGATCGAGACCACGGTGTCTTCCTCGGTCACCTGGAGATCGAGATCCCAGATCACCTGGATGTTGCCGTAGGAGACGTCGATGCCGTCGAGTTCGATCATTCGGCATCAGCCCCGAGGTAGGCCTCGGTCACGACCTCGTTGTTCCTGATCTCCTCGGGGGTTCCCTCCACGATCTTCCGGCCGCTTTTGAGGACGATAATCCGGTCTGCGGTCCCCATGATCGCATCCATAATGTGTTCGATCCAGAGCACCGAGATGTCTCGGTCGTCGCGGAGCCGCCGAATCGTGTTCGAGAGCTCTTCGATCTCGCCGGGGGTGAGCCCGCTCGCGATCTCGTCCAGCAGAACGAGGTCCGGATCCGACGCCACGGTCCGGGCCAGCTCCAGCTGTTTCTGTTGTGCGATCGGGAGGTTCCGGGCCTCCACCTCGGCTTTGTCCTCGAGACCGACGAACGCGAGCGCCTCCCGGCCGCGGCGCTGGGCCTCCGCTTGGGAGATCGACTCGTCGGTGCCGAACAGCGCGCCGGCGGCGGCGTTTTCGAGCACGGTCATCTCCCCGAACACCCGGACGATCTGGAAGGTACGGAGAACCCCCGATCGGGCGATCTCGTGGGTATCGAGCGCGAGGAGATTCTCACCGTTGAACGTGATCTCCGAGCCCTCCTCGGGGTCGAGAACGCCGGTGATGGTGTTGAAAAGCGTCGTCTTCCCCGCCCCGTTGGGGCCGATGAGCCCCACGATCTCGCCGCGGTCGATCTCGAAGTCCACCCCGTCGACCGCGACGAGGCCCCCGAACTTCTTGCTGACGTTCGCGGCCTCAAGCATTGGTGGCTGAATACACGCTTTCGTCGGGTAATAACGGTTGTGTCTCGTGGCGCTGAATGGGCGCCACCGGGCCGCCCGGGTCAGTCCGCGTCGGTCTCCGTGGGCGTCCTCCCGCTGCCGCCACCCCCGCCGCCCGACAGGACGTTATACTCGTCCAACAGGTTCTGGACAGTGACGATGACTCCGCTGCGGAAGTACAGGAACAGGACGATCAGGAGCGCGCCGAAGATCGCCGCCCGCCAGTCGGCCGCGTAGTTGCTGAGGCCCGCCTCGATGGCCTCCACGACGACCGCGCCGACGATGGGACCGTAGGTCTGGCGGATCCCGCCGACGATCAGTACGACGAGGGCGATCACGTCGACCGCGAGGAAGGTGAAAATCGAGGGGGTGATGTAGGTCGCCTCCCGCGCCAGTAGGGTGCCGGCGATCCCGATGATGACGCCCGCTACGAACCCCGCGATGGTCTTGTACCGGACCACGTCGATCCCGATCGACTCTGCGGCGGTTTCGTCCTCGCGGATCGCCTCGAACGCCATCCCGTACTTGGAGTTGATCAGCCAGACGTACAGCACCATTCCACCCATCAGGAACGCCAGAATGAGGTAGTAGAGCGCGACCTCCTCCGGAATGCCGACCGCCCCCGCGACCCCCGAGACCGAGAACAGCTCGTAGGGGAACCCGGTCGACCCGCCGGTGAGGTCCCTGGCCCCGATGAACGTCTCCGAGAACACCAACTGGAGGTTCAACGTGAGAATGGAGATCAGGATGACCGTGAACCGCCGGCGGGCGGAGATCCAACTGACAGACAGCGCGATCCCCCCACACAGAAGCGCCGCGACCGGGAGTGCGAGCCACGCAGTCACGCCGACGGTGTCGACGATCAACGCGGTGGTGTACGCGCCGATCCCGCCCAGTCCGCCCATGAACAGGAACAACTGATCGTTGTGACCGAAGACGATGTTGAGCGCGAGCGCGAACAGCGCGAACAGGAGCACCCGCGTGAGCACGCCGACGTAGTAGCCGCTGCCCGCAACGGGGATGGGCGCGAGCACGAACACTGCCGCCACGAGGGCGAGTTTCCGCGCACCCGGGAGCGTATCGGTGTTCACGACGACATCACCTCCGGGCGGAACAGCAGGAACACGATCGCCGCGCCGAAGAGGATGATCGTCGCGAAGTACGACCCGATGAAGAAGTTCGCGAGCGTGTTCACGAGCCCCAGAAGGGCCCCAGCGATCACCGCGCCCACGAGGCTCCGGACACCGCCGACGATCGAGACGATGAGCGCGAACGTGGTGAACTGGAAGGCGTTGCCGACCCCGACGTTCGACCGGGCGGCGACGAGCAGGCCGGCGAGTCCCGCGACCACCGCAGAGAGCACGAACACCAGCGTGCGGATCTTCCGGGGGTCGATCCCGACGAGCTGGGCACCGCGCTCGTCTTGGAAGATGGTCCGGGTCGCCTTCCCCAGGAACGTCCGGTTCAGGAAGGCGAACAGGACGAGGAGAACGGCCGCGGCGACGACGATCGAGACGACCGACGTCCCGGTCACCACGGTCGTCCCGAGGTCGATCGGCGGAATGCCCAGCGGGAGGGAGTACCGCGAGGAAACGAAGTTTATCAAGATCCCTTCGAGCATAACCGCGAGCCCGAGCGTCGTGAAGATTCCGAGCAGGATCCGTTCTTCACCGTCCGACTGATACACGAGCGAGAGCAACGTCCGATCGATCACCAGCCCGAAGACGCCGACGAGCCCGAGACTGGCGAGTGCCGCGATCGGCAGCGCCACCCCTTCACCCGTCAGTAGCGACGCGGAGATGGCCGCGATGACGGCGAACGCCCCGATCGCAAGGTTCAGGACTTCCCCTAGGCCGTAGACCAGCGTGATCCCGACGCCGAGCAGCGCCAGGGAGGCCCCGAACGCGAGCCCGTCCACCGTGATCGCCGCCAGCGTGCTGACTGATACCATCTACTTACTCCCACTCATAACGGACGATGACCTATATTTTACGACTTGCACAGTTCAGGGTTGATTCCCCGCTCGTCGACGGAGCGAGCGAGCAGCAAAAAACCGAGCGTGGGCTCTACCTACTCGTCTGCGCCGATCGCCGGCAGCGGGTCGGTCCGGAAGACCTCCTCGTAGCTGTAGTTGCCGTCGGGGTAGTACGACGGTGCATCGAGCGAGATCGAGCTGTACAGCTGGATCTGGTTCTCGAGTTCCCCGGAGTCGGCGTACTGGATCGGGTTCGCGAACAGCGTGTCGAGTTCGATCGCTCGGGTCGCCTCGGTGATCGCCTCGGGATCGGCCTCGCCGGCGTCCTCGATGGCTTGGGCGATGAGCTGAGCGGTGACGTAGCCGTAGGCGGTGTGGGTGTTGAACTGCGCGTCGTTCGCCTCCGCGAACCGCTCGGCGACCGCCGCGAACTCGTCGCTGTATGGGTCGGACAGGTGCACGTGAGTGAATCCGCGGTTGGCGTTCTCACCCAGCGCCGACCGGATGACGTTCGGTGGGAACGAGGGTCCAGTGACCACCTCGGGGGTGCGACCCAACTCGTAGAGCTGCTGGGTGATCGAAAGCGACCCTGGCGGGTGACCGGTCGCGATGACCATCTGGACGTCTTCGGATACCTGCCGGACGTACGAAGAGAAGTCGCTCTGAGAAACCGGGGCAACCTGGATGTCGACGTCGATATCGAAGTTCTCCTGGATCCCGGACTGTACCGACCGTCCCCAGGCGTAGTCGCCGACAATCGCGGCGACGTTCTCGTAGCCACGCTCCGCCGCGAGTTGCGCCTGCGCCTGCGCCGTCGGCGTGGCGGGCGTGAGCCCCACACGGAAGGTGTGTCGTGTCTCCGGGGTGATGGTGTCGTTCGAGCCGGCCATGTGCATAAACATCGGGATCCCGAGTTCCTGTGCGGTGCGGGAGGTCCGGATCCCGACGTCGGAACTCACCGGCCCGGTCGCGGCTACGATGTCCTCCTGCTCGGCGAACCGCTCGAAGATCGATGCCGCCTCCGCGGGATCGCTCTCGGAGTTCGCCTCCACGATGTTCAGTTCACGGCCGTCGAGCACGCCGCCGTTGTCGTTGATCTCCTGGATGCCGAAAGCGAACCCCGCGGAGTGGACTTGCCCCCACGGCGCGAAGTTCCCCGCAAGCGGCTGAACTGATCCGACGTTGATCGCGCCGGAGCCGCCGCCCGAACTGCTCGTCGTCGTGGTCTCGTCGCCGCCGCCGTCGCCGTCAGAGTCTCCACCGTCGCCGCCCGAGTCTCCACCGTCGTCCGAGCCGCCACCACCGCTCGAACATCCAGCGATCAGTCCGAGTCCGGCGGTCCCGCCGGCCGCTTTGAGGAAGCTCCGCCTGTTGACAACCTTCCGTGGCATTATAATAATAATTCACACTGTTTCACTATTTGAATGTGCCGGTTTCCCCGCGATGTGGCCGGTCTCTGATCCACTCACCACGCTCCCGTGCGACCGCAAACTATTTTATAATAAATCCTGATATCCGAGACAAGCTATGCAGGAGAACATACCGGAGTCATACCTCCCTGAGGACGGCCCACAGCTCATCCACCCGCTGCCGGAGCTTCACTACCCCGAGGAGATCAACGCTGCGACACAACTCGTCGACAGACACGTCGAGGCGGGGCGCGGCGACAACGTCGCGATCCGGTTCGACGACGTGGAGATCACGTACGCAGAGCTGCAGGCGCGGGTTAATCGACTGGGGAACGCCCTCGTAGCCCAGGGCGTCGAGCCGGGCGACCGGGTGGTCGTCAGGTTCACCAACCGGCCGGAGGCGGTGGTGTCGTGTCTGGCCGCTCAGAAGATCGGCGCGGTGGCGTTGCCCTCGATGAAGCTCCTGCGTGCGAAAGAGCTGGTTCACATCATCAACAACGCCGAGGCGTCGACGGTCATCGTCTACGACGACCTGCTCGACGAGATCGACGAGGCGCTCCCCGATCTCGATTCCGTCGATAGCGTCGTCGTCGTCCAGCGGAACGGAATCGACCACGACCACGCCGACTACGACGACCTGACGGCGGCGGCCGACGACGAACTCGACGCACACCCCACTACCCGCGACGACCTGGCGCTCATGCTCTACACCTCCGGAACGACCGGCCAGCCGAAGGGCGCGACCCACACGCACCGCCAGGTGCTCGCGACCGCCGACAGTTACGCGAACTACTGCCTGAACGCCACCGAAGACGACGTCTTCGGCGGCAACCCCCCGCTGCCCTTCGCGTACGGTTACGGCGACCTGTTGACCTTTCCGCTTCGGTTCGGCGCCACCACCAGCCTGGTCGAGAACGCCGGCCCGGGCGACCTGTTGGAGGCGATCGAGGAGCACGGCATCACCGTTCTGTGTTCGATCCCGACCGCGTTCAACCAGATGCTCTCGAAGTTCCCCGACGGCCACGAGGAGTACGACACCGCCTCGCTCCGTTTGGCGGTGAGCGCGGGCGAGCCACTGACGCACAGCACGTTCAACCGGTTCGAAGACGCCTACGGCGTAGAGATCTACGACGGCATCGGCACCACGGAGATGCTCCACATCTTCGTGAGCCACCGCGAGGGCGAGGAGATCGACCCCGGCGCGACGGGGTATCCGGTCCCCGGTTACGAGTGTAAGGTCGTCGACCCCGACACCGGCGAGGAGCTACCGCGCGGTGAAGCCGGGTTGCTCGCCGTTCGCGGGCCGACAGGCATCTCCTACTGGGACCGCCCGAACAAACAAGCGGCGGCGCTCGTCGACGGGTGGAGCCTCCCGGGCGACATCTACGTTCACCGCGAGGACGGCCGACTAGAGTACAAGTCCCGCGAGGACGACCTCATCATCTCCAGCGGGTACAACATCCCCGGCCCCGAGGTCGAAGCCGTCGTCGAGGAACTGGAGGAGGTTTCGGAGGTCGCCGTCATCGGTGCGCCCAACGAGGAACGCGGCCAGATCGTGAAGG
>Ga0102935_1000005_pt1 | contig 81001 bp, 83 predicted proteins | sample SalPonR2_A_D2_MG_FD_78508 | JGI IMG/M metagenome (GOLD analysis project Ga0102935, IMG submission 78508) | Salt pond soil microbial communities from South San Francisco under conditions of wetland restoration - Salt Pond MetaG R2_A_D2_MG | ecosystem: Environmental > Aquatic > Marine > Intertidal... | reverse complement strand
CGTCGACATCCGCGGTTACCTCTCGGACCATCTCGGCGGCGGCCTCGATGTCCAGCGGTGGCTCTTCGGGGCGATAGGGGACGCCGAAGCCGCCGCCGAGGTCGACGAACTCAAGATCACCGACGCGTTCGGCGAGTTCCGCGACCTTCCGGAGGGCACGCCGGTGGTCATCGAGGTCATCGGAGAGGACGCCGCTGCCGACATGGGCGTGTAGGCCGACGACATCGAACCGGTCGCGGGCCGACTCGACGAGCTCCGGGACCGATTCGTAGGGGATCCCGAACTTTGCGTCCTTGCCGGTGGCGACTTTCTCGTGGTGGCCGGTCCCGATCCCGGGGTTGACGCGGATCGCGAGACGACCGTCGAAGCCGCGCGCTTCGAGTCGATCGAGCGTCATCTCGGCGCCCGCGGTGATTGTCAACTCGGGTGTGTCCTCCCAGAGATCGACCGCGTAATCGAGGTCGCCGTCCGGCGGGTTGACGGCGGTGTACTGCAGGTCTTCGGCGGGCACGCCGGCCCCCAGCGCCCGGTGTAACTCTCCGGCGGCGGCACATTCGATGTCCGCCCCGGCATCGTACAGCGTTCGGACGACCGCCCGGCCGGTGTTGGCCTTGACCGCGTACATCACGTGGGCGAAGTCGAACGCCGACTCGAACCGCGCGAAGTTCTCCCGAATTCGGTCGAGATCGGTGACGTACAGCGGCGTGTCGTGCTCGGCCGCGAGCCGTTCGAGGCGGTCGCCGTCCCACTCGGCCAGCCGCTTGACGGCCGCGGTGTCGAGGTGGCTCATTGACGATAGAGGGGAGGCGGGCGATAACAAGGGTTCCGCTTCCGGAGCCGTCGCGATGGTGCCGATCGGTAGATCCGTCGTTGGATCGTTTAAAAAACGCCGTCCGGCCAGGAAATTCACGACGGTTTTATATGAAGCGTGAGATTGTCAGGGCAGGTGAATCGCTGTGAGCTCAGCAACCGGGTTAATAACCCTCGTCGCGGCGATTCTCGGACTCGGAGTCGCCGCTCAGGTGTTAGCCGACCGCCTGGAGATTCCGAGCGTCCTGTTTCTCATCCTCGCCGGTATCGCCGTCGGTCCGGAGGGGCTCAACCTCGTCGGCCTGTCGTCGTTCGGGGGTCCCGAACCGCTCTCGGCGATCGTCGGGCTCTCCGTGGCGGTCATCATCTTCGAGGGCGCGTTCCATCTGAAGCTCTCGAAACTCCGGCAGACGCCCCGCGAAGCGTTCCGATTGATCACGCTCGGGGCAGCGATCACGTTTCTCGGAACGGCTGTGGCCGTCCGGTTCGCGCTCGGCGCGTCGTGGGAACTATCGCTGCTCATCGGCTCGCTGCTTATCGCAACCGGCCCGACGGTCATCACGCCCATCCTTGAGGTCGTCAACGTCCGCGATCGCGTGGCCGCGGCGCTCGAAACCGAGGGGATCGTCAACGACGTGACGGCGGCGATTCTGGCGGTCGTCATTTTCGAGGTCGTCGTCAGAATGGACAGCGAACTCCCGCTTGTGATCCAGTCGTTCGTCTCCCGGCTCGGCATCGGGCTCCTCGTCGGCGTTCTGTCGGCCGGGGTCCTCTGGTATCTGCTCGATCACGTCAATCTCTCTCCCTCGAACGCCGTCCGGAACTCCCGACTGATCGTCCTCGTCGGCGCGATCATGACCTACGGGATCGCCGAGGGGTTCGCTTCGGAAGCGGGCATCGCCGCCGTCGCCACTGCGGGTGTCCTGCTCGGAAACCTCGATCTCCCCTACGAGGAAGAGATCGAGGCGTTCAAAGGCGATATCACGCTGATCGTCCTCTCGTTCGTTTTCATCTCTCTCGCGACGCTGCTCTCGTTCGAAGACCTCCTGTCGCTCGGTCTCGGCGGGCTGCTCGTCGTTACCGCAGTTGTAGCGTTGATCCGCCCCGTCGCCGTGCTTCTCTCCACGTACGGGGACCGCTTTTCATTCCGCGAGCAGGTGTTCATGAGCGTGGCCGGTCCCCGCGGTATCATCCCGGCGAGCGTGGCGACGCTCTTTGCGCTCGATCTCCGTTCGTCGAACCCCGAAGCGGCGACCCTGCTCGTCGGGACGGTCTTTCTGGTCATCCTGACGACGGTCGTCCTCGAGGGTGGGTTCGCCCGTCACATCGCACAAGCTCTGAAGGTGCTCCCAATGCGTGTCATCATTGTTGGCGCGGGTCGCGTCGGCCGCGGCCTCGCCGAACGGCTGGAGGATCGTGGCGAAAACGTCATTCTGATCGAACGAGACCAACAGCAGGTCGAGCGGGCTCGAAACGCGGGCTTTACGGTCCATCATGGGGACGGGACAGACGTCAATGTGCTCGAATCCGTCGGGGCCGAGAACGCCAAGATCGTCGCCGCGGCGACCGGCGACGACGACTCGAACCTGCTCGTCGCCCAGCTCGTGAACTCGAACTTCGACGTCGAGACCGTCATCGCCCGGGTGAACACGCCCGGGAACGCGTCGGCCTTCGAGGAGCTTGGCGTGCGTGCCATCGCCGCCGACCAATCGATCGCCCAATCGATGGACAACGCGATCGAACGGCCCGCACTCTCCGAGTGGATGTCCGAACTCGGTCGTTCGGGCGACGTCCAGGAGATCGAGGTGACCGCCGACAGGCTGGTCGGAAAGACGATCGGAGAACTCGATGGCGACCTCCCGGACGGCGTGTTGATCGCGCTCGTGAGTCGCGAGGGTGACTCACAGATCCCCGAATCCGACTGGCGGGTCGATCGGGGCGATCACCTCACCTTCGTCGGTCGCCGGGAGGCGGTTCGCGAGGCGATCGAACAGTGTCATCCGGAACTCCACGGCTGATTCCCGTCCCGGAGTCGGCGATCAGCGGCAGTCCGCTGTAAAAACGCCCGCAGTGTATCGATCGGGTAAGCCGCCGGCATGCCGATGCCCTCTCCGCCCCGGTGTTTCCTGTGGGTACGTGACGCAGAGTGAGGCAATCCAGTCAGTCGGCCGGCTGCGGTGCTCTGGCCGTTTCCGGCTCCTCGCCGCTGCCGACTTCGAAGCGCTCGAGCGACCCCGCGAGGCGGTCCGCCTGTTCGGCCAACTCCGCGACGGTCTCGGTGGCTCCCCGGAGTCGGTCGCTCCCGTCGTCGGCCTGCTCCGCGACCGATTTGGCCCGTCTGGCGGTCGAGTCGCCGATCTCGGCGAGATCGTCGACCGTCGCCGAGACCTCGGTTGCGACTTCGGCCTGCTGGTCGGTCGCCGAACTGATCTCTGCGGCGCTGTCGTCGACGTTGGCAGTGTCATCGGCGATCGTCGTGAACGATTCGGAGACGCCTTCGACGGTCTCGACGGCGTCCTCGATGTGAGTCGTCAACTCGTCGACGTCGTCGGCGACCGTGTGAGTCTCCTCGTCGATGTCGTGGATGAGTTCCTCGATTTCGCCCGCGGACTCGTGTGTTTCCTCGGCCAGGTTCTTTACCTCGTTGGCGACTACTTCGAAGCCGCCGGTGTCAGTGTCGGTATGAGCGGCCTCGATCGAGGCGTTGACGGCCAGCAGATCCGTCCGGCTCGCTACCTCGTCGATGAAGGCGGCGATCTCACCGATCGTCTCGGTTCGCTCGACGAGCCGCGAGACGGCGGCGTCGGTTTCTCTGGCGATCTCGGCGGCGTTGCGGAGCTTTTCGGTCGCGTCCTCGGCGGCGGACGCGCCGTCGGCGGCGTTCGTCGCTGTTTCCGTGGCGATCTCCGAGAGCTGGTTCGAGGTCGCCGCGATCTCCTCGATGGTGGCCGAGAGCGTCTCCGCGTCCGACGACAAGGAGGTAAGCATCTCGGACTGCCTGACCGCATCCTCCGCGATATCTTCGACCTGTTCGGCGTTTTCGGCGCTCGTCTCACTCACTTCTCTGACCTCGTGTCGGGCCGCTTCGCTCGCCGTGGCGACGTCCTCAGCGAACGGCTTTGCCTCCTCTATCGCCGTCTCGAAGGCGTCCAACTGTCGGTTGTACGATGCCACGACGTCTTCGAACTCTCCGTCGATTTCCTCGGAGGGAATCCGGACCCGCAGATCGCCGTCGCTCGCCCGTTCGGTCGCCGTCTCGAACTCTTCGATGAGTCGACTGAGGCGGGCCGAGCGGGCCTCGAGATCCGAGATTGCCTCCGAGAGGTTCGCTGCCATCCGATCCAGCGATTCACCGAAGTCACCCGGAACCGACTGATCGAGGACCGGGTCGTCGAACTCCTCGTTGGCCAGTGCGTCGGCCTGTCGGGCCGTCGTCCGGAGGGTATCGTTCATCCGATCGAAGGAATCCGCCAGCGATCCGATCTCGTCGTGTTGCTCGACATCGAGTCGATCACAGTCGAGATCACCGCCGCCGATCGCCTCCGCGCTCGATTCGAGCCGTCCGAGCGGCCGGATCAGATCCTCCCTGATGATGAGCGCCGTATTGCCGAACGCCACGACCGCCAACACGAGAAACAGACCGAGGACGACGGCGGTCGCCGTCCCCTCGAGTACAACCGCCGCGCCAGCGAGCGCGATCCCGGCAGCGAACTGGAGTCCGACTGCGACCATGAGCTTTCGCCACAGGGAGTCGTTGATACCCAGCACTTCCATCATTCCCCATAATCCCCGTTTGTAGGCCGAAAACACGCTACCGGGGCTCGTCGTGGTGCTCATATAAGAGCGTTCTATAGATGGGGAGTAAAACGATCGCCCCGACTCACTCCACGAAACGGCTCGAATCGCCGTTTCCAGAGCTGTGATCGTCTCCAGTTCCGTTACATGTACGCTGCGTCCCACCGGGTCGGCTTCAGTTGGTTGCCGCACTCCTCACACGAGAGGCGTCCCATCGTGTCCATCGACGTGATGAGCGTATCACAGGACCCACAGAAGTAGCTGTAGCGGTTCTCGCCGTCCTCGTCGGCGTAGACAGTGTAGAACGGACCCTTGGATCCACGCTCCGAATCGCTTCGATCGATATAGAGTTCGCGGTCGTCGACGACGATCGGCTGGAGATCGACGTCGTCCTCGTCGACGTAGATGTTCTCGACGAAGGCCGTGCCGTCGATCTCGACCGTTCCCTCGCCGACCTTCTTGAGGCCGCGGTCTCTCCAGAACTGGTTGCCCTCGGAATTCATCGCGAGTACCAGCCCGCGGATCGTCTCCGCACCGGCCTCCCCGAGACGCTCGCGGGTCTTTTCGTACAGCCGCTGGCCGATTCCTTCGCCACGATACATCGCAGCCACGTGGAGCCAGTGGATATCGCCTCGGCTGTCGACGAGGACGCTCTCGGAGAACGCGACCGGTTCGCCGTCCTGCTCGACGATGAGAAGCAAGACGTCATCGTCGTTCAGCTTTTCGGCGAAGCGATCGACCCCGTACCACTGTCTGATCGCGCTTTCGATAACACTCGGACTCAGCGAGTACGACGCTTCCATCGATCGCAGTGCGACCGATCTGACCGCCGGGCCGTCTTCGGTCGTGGCTTCGCGGACTTCCATGTTTGACGTTTCCACGCCCGATATAATAAAACCGGACGTAACCCGGGAACTGGAAACCCGTTCGCGTTCTGCTCTACCGCCCCGGTTCGACGCCCGCTCAGCGTCCGGAGGCCGGTTCGGTTCGGTATCTGTCGGGGACGTATTGGGCGAGCGCCTCCGGAACCATCCCGAACACGACCGGAGCGAGTTCGGCGAGATACCGTCGAAGGAGGGTGTACGCCGCCCCGACGGCGATCGCGGCGACGACGACGGCGACGAAAGGCTCCTCGACTACGAAGAAAAGCGGAACCGCGACGGCCGTCGCGATCGCCAGATCACCGGGCGAACCGTCGTAGGCGACGAGTCGACGCGGCTCGATCCACCTGCTCCCGACGTGATCGTAGACCGCCCGCTCGGAGGTCCCTTCCCACGGTCGGAGTTCGAGCCCGCTTCCGTAGATATCCATCCGACAGTGGGCCGACGCCGCAGCGAGCCCGACCGCTAGACCGACGGTCAACGGGGACGGTGACGCGATCGCGAGGAGCGCCACCGGTACGAACGCGATCGGGTACAGCGTCGGGTAGTGGAGCGTTCGCCGGTGACCCGAGTACAGATCGAGATCCGGAAAGACTCCGCCGAAGAGCCCGGCGAGAAGCGCCACCGGCGCGAACTCCGGGACCGAAAGCGCGACGGGAAGCGAAAGCGCCATCCCGATCAGCGCGTGCGTCGGCAGCATCATAGATGCGTCCGTAGGCGACCCGCAAATATAAACCCGCTGTAGCCCGGGCGCGTTCGTTTATATACCCTCGGCGGCTCTAGAACCGCCCCGGCGAGAGATACTCCAATTCGGGACTGATACCGTCGTTCTGGAGATGCTCGGCGAGAAGTGCGGCACACCCCGGTGCCATCGTTATACCCTCACCGCTCATCCCGGTCAAGACGTGGAACCCATCAATCCGTGTCGGACCGACGACCGGCCGATGATCCGGTGTCGCACACCGTATCCCACACCACTCATTCGATACTTCGGCGTCGGCCAGTTTCGGGACGTACTGGTGTGCCTGCTCGGCGATGCGGGTCCGGTGTTCCTCGTCGACGCTGCCGATACCGATCCCCTGTGCGCTGTCGGGCCGCTCTAACTCTCGGGCCGTTTCCCAGATCCCCTCGTCGCTGGATTCGTGGGGAGAATGGCCGGCGAGGGTCTTCGCGGAGCGTTCCCCGGTAAAGTACGCACCGTCCTCGATAATAACCGTCGGCAACTCGAAATTTTCCGCCGTATCGAGGACGCTTATCGGCGCTAACGTGTGTTTCAGCGGGAGATCGACGCCCGCCATCGCGTTACAGACCGGGGCCCAGGGCCCGGCGGCGTTGATTAATATCTCCGCATCGTACGTGCCCGCGTCGGTTTCGACGCCGGTCACCGAACCGTTCTCGGTGCGAATGTCGGTGACTGCCGTCCCGATCTCGATTTCCGCCCCGTTCTCTCGCGCTCGGTCCGCGAAGTGCGAGACGATCTCCCCCGTATCGAGGCGGCCGATCGACGGATAGAACGTCGCGCCCGCGCCGACGCTGTCGGGATCGACGTTCAATCCGCGCAGTTCCTCGTCCTCGAGTACCGTCGCCGGAATCCCGGCGTCCCGGAGTTTGGCGACGCTTTCGCGGAGTTGATCGAAGAACGCCGCCGAGTTCGCGACCTTCATGAACCCGTTTTCGTGATAGCTGAGCGTCCCGTCCTCGATCAACGGCTCGTAGATCTCCCACGACCGCTCCGTGATCTCGTACTCCATCCCCTCGTAGTTGTCGTACCAGGCGAAACAGCCGATCGACTTGCCGGTGGTTCCGGCCCCGAGGCCGTCCTTTTCGAGGACGCGTACCTCGTGCTCGCTCTCCCGGAGGTGATACGCGAGACTCGTCCCCGCGATCCCTCCGCCGACAATGATGACAGTTGCCATTTCTTGTTCGATACGCGACGGATCGTTAGTTAACGCTTGCGGCCCCTCGAATTCCGATCGATAACCCGACGCGGCGATCGTCGTGGTCGGCGCTACACCGATCGCTCGCCGTCGGTGATCGCCTTGGCCCGGCGGGCGATCTCGGGAACGAGCGCTTCCATCTGTGGGTAAAGCGGGTCGTCGCTGTTCCCGTTCAGGTATCGCGCGTAAAACATCTCACAGACCGCCGCGAGCATGTAATGGCCGAGCACAACGTAGAAATCCAGGTTCGAGATCTCGATGCCGGACTGGTTTTCGTACCGTTCGAGGAGTTCATCCCGGTCCGGGTAGCCGGGGCGATCGAGAAACGTGGGCATGAGATCCCCGATCAGTGGGTCGGTCTCCCAGAAACAGCACAGCCAGCCGATATCCCGGAGCGGGTCCCCGAGCGTACTCAGTTCCCAGTCCATGACGGCGATCAGTTCCGGCTCCGAGCCCGGCCCGTACATCGCGTTGTCGAGTTTGTAATCGCCGTGAACGAGCGTGGGCTCGGGAGATTCGGGCACGTTCGCCGCCAGCCACGACCCGATCTCGTCGATATGCGGGACGGACCGCTCCGCCGCGGTCGTCTCGTGGGCCCACTCGAACTGCGAGCCCCAGCGGTCGATCTGTCGGTCGAGAAAGCCCTCCGGCCGACCGAAGTCCCCGAGTCCGACCGCCTCGTAATCCACCGTGTGGATGGCTGCCAGCGTATCGATCAGCTCCTCGGCCAGCCGCCGTCTGCGGTCCGGGTCGGCGAACCGCTCGGGCTCCGCGTCTCGGATCACGGTCCCGTCGAGTCGCTCCATGAGGTAGAACTCGCCGCCGATGACGGACGAGTCCTCACAGGCTGCGACCGGCGTCGGCGTCGGGACTGAAGTCGCTCCGAGCGCGGCGATGACCCGATGTTCTCTGAGCACGTCGTGGGCACTCTCTGCAGTCTCGCCCGCCGGCGGCCGCCGCAATACCAACTCGCGCCCGCCCCAGTCGACCAACAGCGTCTCGTTGGAGTGGCCCGCCCCGAGATGTTCGATCCGGTAGCTCTCGGCCGGCCCGACGGTCTCGGTTAGATACGCCCGTAGCGACTCCTCGTCGACGAGTTGATCGGTGTACGCCTCCTCCTCGGACATCTGAATACGATCCGATCCGGCCTAGAGCGGCTTAGGTTTGCCCCTCTAGCAGTCGTGATCGTCGCGCCCTGATCAGTCGCGTCCGGCGAACGTCGGGAGCACGTCGAGTTCGTCCATGTCGACCTCGTCGTAGGCGTTTCGAGCGATCACGCGTTTGTGTACTTCGTCGGGGCCGTCGACGAGCCGGAACTGCCGGACGTTTTCGTAGAAATCGGCGATCGGGAGGTCCTTGCCGAGTCCGCTGGCACCGCAGCACTGCAGCGCCGTGTTTATCGCCTCACCGGTGACGTTCGCGGTGAAGTACTTGCACATGGAGACTTCGACGCGCGCCTGGTTCCCGCGGGAGATCTCGTCGGCAGCGTGTCTGACCATCGTTCGTGCGGCATGCAGGTTCGTTTCGGCCTCCGCGATTTCGAACCTGATCCCCTGTTTTTCCGCGATCGGCCCGCCGAACCCCTCGCGATCGCTCGTGTACGCCTTTGCGACTTCCAAGGCTCGATCGGCCATCCCCGAGAACCGCATGCAGTGGGTGAGCCGGGCCGGACCGAGCCGCTTCTGTGCGATAGTAAACCCTTCGCCCTCCTCGCCGAGGAGGTTCGATTCCGGGACGCGGACGCCGTCGTAGCGGACCTCCGAGTGAACCTCGGCCGTGACGTCGTCGCCGACGTGGGGGATGTCCCGTTTCACTTCGAGACCGGGCGTGTCCTCGGGGACGATAATGAGCGAGCAGCCCTCGTAGGGATGGCGCTCCTGATCCGTCCGCGCGAGCGTGATGAAAAAATCCGCCTCGCTCCCGTTGGTGATCCACCACTTGTGGCCGTCGATGACCCACTCGTCGCCGTCCTTTTCGGCCGTCGTCTTGATCATCTTCGGATCGGCACCGCCGCCCTGTCTGGGTTCAGTCATCGAGAACGCCGAGGTCAATTCGCCTTCGAGGAGCGGTTCGAGCCACCGCTCCTTTTGGCGTTCGGTCCCCGCGAGTTCGAGCGTGTGCATGTTCCCCTCGTCCGGCGCGTCGACGCGCATCGCCGGCGGCGCGAGGAGGCTGCGCCCCGCCTCCTCGAAGAACGGTAGCACGTCCCGAAACCGGTAGCCCATGCCGCCGTGCTCCTCGGCGATCTGGGGCGCATAGAGGTCCCGATCCTTGGCCGCCGCCCGGAGTTCGGCGATCACGCTTTCCGGTACCTCGGTCCCACCCGCCAGTTCGCGCTCCCGGGGAATGACGACCTCATCGACGAAGTTCCGCGCTCTCTCGGCCAACGCCTCGGCCCGCTCGGAGTCGTGATACTCCATGTCTATCCCTTCGATAGCGGCACCGTAAAACCACCTCTCAGACGATACCCTCGCGTCAGACGACGTCTTTATTATCCAGTTCGGCCAGCCGTTCCTCGGAGAGCACTCGCGAGAGCACCGCTTCGGTGTGTTCGCCGAACCCGGGTGCCGGCGATCGCATGTCATCGATACCGTCCGAGGACTTCGCCGGGAAACCGACGTACGAGAACGCCTCGTCGTCGTCGAGATCCATTTCGTCGACCATCTCTCGGGCTCTGAGTTGGGGATGTTCGAACACCTCGTCGAACTCGTTGACCGGCGCGAACATCGTCTCCTCCGAGAGATACGCCTCCCACTCCTCGCGGGTTCGCTTTTCGAACTCCGATTGCAGTTCCGCGCGGGCGTACTCGGCGTCCTCGCCGGTCGCGAACTGGTACTCCAACAGGTCTTTACGGCCGAGTTCCTCGAGTAGCTGCTCCCAGAACTTCTCCTCGCGGGGCGCGATCGTGACGTGCTTGCCGTCCTTCGTCCGGTAGACGTCGTAACACGGCGCTTCCATCGCCGCCGGGGAACGCTCCGATTCGGGGATCTCTTCGTCCATGAACGCCCGCCAACTCTGGCCGGTCGAAAAAGAGGTGACCACGTCCGTCATCGACACGTCCAGATACTGGCCGCCGTTGCCCGCTTCCCGATCGAGTAGCGCCGAGACGATCATGAACGCGCTGAACATGCCGCCGGCCTTGTCGGCGATCTGGTAGGCCGGAACGGCCGGGTACGTCCCGTCCTTCGAGACGCTCTCACCCATCAGCCCCGACAGCCCGACGTAGTTGATGTCGTGCCCGACCCGATCGCTGTAGGGGCCATCTTGGCCGTAGCCCGAGAGCGAGCAGTAGACGATCTCCTCGTTCACGTCCCGAACGTCGTCATAGCCGATCCCGAGTCGGTCGACGACGCCCGGGCGGAACTGCTCGAAGATCGCGTCGGCTTCGGCGGCCAACTCGAGGAACGCCTCCCGGCCCGCTTCGTCCTTTAGATCGAGCGTGACACTCTTTTTGTTCCGGTTGACCGAGTGAAACAGCGCCCCCGAGTCGGTCGGCTCGACCTCAGGTTCGATCCAGCGGGCGTAATCACCCCGCGTGGGTTCCTCGATCTTGATTACCTCGGCCCCCATGTCCGCCAGTAGCATGGTTCCGTACGGTCCCGGCAGCAGCCACGTCAGATCGAGGACGGTGTAGTCGTCGAGGTTCATCGCTTCCCGCTCCGGATCGATACCCCGATCCGTGTTCGTTCCCGCCCGATTTGCGATGTGGATCGACGCGTTCGATCGGTGACCCAGGATCGTCCTGCCATACGCCCGGCTATCGCCGATTCCCGTATTAAGTCTTGGGCGGCGGCCCGATCGAGGCTCGGATTCTGAACTACGCCCGTCCCGATTCCCCCATCTCGATTCGGGTCGCCAGCGCCAGATACAGCGACAGGATCAACAGGAGGACGGCCCCGGCGGCCGCCACGCCGAGAGCGTCCGCCCCCAGAAACATCGGCTGCTCCCGGGGCGTCGGAAGGAACGTGTGATGGAGTTCCCCCAACACCGGAACGAAGTAATCGACGGTCGTATCGATCGCATACCAGAGCGTCGCGACCCCGACGGCCCGGAGGTCGAAGGTCCCGATCCGGTGGAGGAGGAAAGACTGCAGCACCATCGCGGCGTGACTCCAGATCAAGAACTGCCGCATCGGCTCGCCCAAGTAGCCGAACTGCTCGTAGAAGGCGAGATGAACCCAGACCGTCCAGCCGCCGAGAATGATGTTGCCGAAGAACGCCAGCGCGATGAGCCACTGCTGGGGCCGTCCGAGCTTCCAGCTTGCAAGCGCCAGCGCGACGAAAAGCGTCGCCACCGGGCTGTCCGGAACGAACGGCCACATCCCGACAGGGGTTCGGGAAAGCTGAAAGCCGTAATAATAGAACCCGAACGCCGTCCCGAGGAGATTGACGGCGACGATCGGCCAGACGAGATTGAGCGCGAAGTTCTCGATCGGCTCGGGCAGCGGCGCGAGATACCACGGGAGTTCCGCCCGGGGGACGTCCGACTCGAAGAGCCCACGGAGATCCATACGCCACCCTCTCGCTCGGTGAATAAAAACGCGACGCGACGCCGGTAAGCGGGGTGTGGAAAGACACCGGTTAAGTGCGTCCGGCCCCAACTGTTGTGTATGGGTAAAACGGATCTTGAGGAACTCAAGCGGGGGACGGACCTCGTCAAGCGCGGCTTCGCGAAGATGCAGAAGGGCGGCGTTATTATGGACGTCGTCACGCGCGAGCAGGCCCGCGTCGCCGAGGACGCCGGCGCGGTCGCCGTCATGTCTCTCGAGGCGGTCCCGGCCGATATCCGGAAACGCGGCGGCGTCGCTCGGATGGCCGACCCCGCCGCTCTCGAAGAGATCATCGACGAGGTTTCGATTCCGGTGATGGGAAAATCCCGGATCGGCCACACCGCCGAAGCACAGATTCTCGAGGCGACCGGCGCCGACATGGTCGACGAAAGCGAAGTGCTGACGACGGCTGACGAGCGATACCACATCGACAAGCGGGAGTTCACCGCGCCGTTCGTCTGCGGGGCCCGGAACCTTCCCGAGGCACTGCGCCGCATCGACGAGGGCGCAGCGATGATCCGCACGAAGGGCGAGGCCGGCACGGGCGACGTCAACCAGGCCGTCACGCACCAGCGGAACATCCAGCGTGCGATCCGACAACTCGACGGAATGAGCCACGAGGAGCGCGACGAGTGGGCCCGCGAGCACGGCGCGCCCCGCCACCTCGTCCACGAGACCGCCGATATGGGCAGACTCCCGGTCGTCAACTTCGCTGCGGGCGGCATCGCGACGCCGGCCGACGCCGCGCTCATGATGCAACTCGGCTGTGACGGCATCTTCGTCGGCTCCGGAATCTTCGGCGCCGAGAACCCCCAGGCGATGGGCGAAGCGATCGTCGCGGCGGTCAACAACTACGACGATCCCGACGAACTGAAAGAGATCGCCAAATCGCCGGGCAAGGGCATGAAGGGCCAGGCCAACGAGACGATGCCGGAAGAAGAGAAACTGCAGGACCGAGGCGTCTAGACGCTCGCGGTTTCACGGCGCCCCGTCCGTAATAAGTTATATTACGGTCCGTCGCCTTTCGTTCCATATCGATGTGTCGTGAGATGAAGCGGGAGCCCGCGTGGGTGTCCGCGATCAGGTTGGCATTCCTCGAAGGTCGCGTCGACGTCGATAGCGTGGTCGAAGAAGCAAACCTCCGTGCGGGACGAGAACGGACCGTTCGGGACGTACTGGAAACCATGCGCCGTCGAGACCTTCTTTCGTCGGTCGAGGGCGCCGAGGACACCTACGTTCCCGGGCCGACGCTGCTCGACTCCGACCGGTTCGATCTCGAGTTCGAGAAGGCTTCCGACGGCGGCGCACACCGCTGGCATTCGGCCGTATAACAGCGCGCCGACGCTGATCGGCCGACTGTTTTGGCGACTGTCCGGACGGTTTCGGTGTTCGACCAGTCGAGTTACCGATTCCCGTTACGTCCCGGCGGGCCGTTCCCGCTGGAATTCCCTTTGTCGTTGCCGCCGGCGTTGTTGTCGTTGCCGCTGCCGTGGGATCCGTCACTGTCGCTCTCAGTCTCGGTGCCCGCACTGTCGTCGTTGTCGTCACCGTCAGCGCCGCTACTAGCGTGTGCCGGCGGACCGCGTTCGCCGCCCCCGTCCGTTCCGCTCTCGCTTTCCGACGCTCTTTTCGGCCCCGCGTGATCCGGCGCGTTACCGGGATTGTTCTCGGTGACCCACGAGGCGATCTCTCGGCCCGTACGGTTGTCGTCGTCCAGTGTAGCTTTGAACTGCTGGAGTTGCTGGCCGAACGGGAGTGACTCGTTGATGGCGTCGATGCCCTCGACCGAAGCGACGGTCGTTGCTTCGGCGCCCTGGTATCTCGCTGTCACAGTCACGGTGACCGTCTCCTCGGGTGCGGGTAGCTCAACGGTCCCGTTCGCGCCGGTCCCGTACGTGCCCGTCCCCGCGTATGTCGCGTTCCCCGTCTCGGCGAGACTGACGCCGACGGTGGCGTTTTCGGCCGGCTCGTCATCAGCTAACACCGTCACCGTCGCCGGCAATCCGGGGCCGTCCTGGTCGACGCTCGCGTTCAGTTCTGGGGCTGCTCTCAGTTCGGCTTCGAGGGATGCTGAGGCCCCATCGAGCGTTGCACCGACAGTTACGCTGACGGTCTCTTCGGGCGCGGGCAGTTCGACGGTTCCGTTCGCGTCTGTTTCGTACGTCTCGTTCGTGCCGATGTACGTCGTGTTTTCATCGGACACGTCGACGGTAACCGTCGCGTTCGGGGCGCTTTTTCCGTCCGCAGTAACCGCCACGGTCGCCGGGCGTCCCCGGTCCTGATCGACGCTCACGTTCAGTTCCGGCGGCGCTTCGAGCGTTTCGGTGGTCGATGCCGACGCTCCCCGGTACTCGGTGCTGACGGTCACATTGACAGTCTTGTTCGGGGCCGGAAGCTGTACCGTCCCGTTCGCGTCGGTCGTGTAGTCCCCCGCTCCCTCGTACGTCGCGTTCCCGTCGATCGGTTCGACGCTGACAGTCGCGTTCTCGACCGTTTCGTTGTCGGCGATGACCGTCACTGTGGCCGGCTGGCCGGTCGCCTGTTCGACGGTGAGATCGAGTTCGGGGCGATACTCGAGCGTCGCCGTCGTGGAGACCGTCTCGTTGTCGACCGCTCCGGTGACGACCACATCGACCGTCTCTTCGGGTGCGGGCAACTCCGCGGTCCCGTTCGCGTCTGTGGTGTAATTACCGGTTCCACCGTAATCCGGCTGATCCCCGTCCGCCAATTCGACGGTCAACGAGGCGTTCTCTACCGGAGCGCCGCTCGCGTTCGTGACTGTCATTACGGCCGGTTCGTTCGGTTCTTGCTCTACTTCGACGGTTGCGCTGTCCGTGGCCGCGACCGCTGCCGCCCCGAAGGCGACAGAGAGAGCGATCACGATAACGACTACGTTGCGCTGCATACTGGGTCGATCGCGAGCGGATCACATAAACCGCGGACGCCGTTCTGACAGTTCAAACGCCGATAAACCGTTCACGACCGTTTTTGTCGACCGTTCTCACTCCAGCTCGCTCAAAAATCACCCCGAGACGGGTGGGTTCGCACGCCCTTTGTCTTCCCATAGCGTAAACTATGTATTACGCCCCGCCGTGGACCGGACCGATGGGAGTCCTTTCGAACACGAAAGTCTCGGAGAAGAATCTGACGACGGTCCCCAAACCGGTGCGGAACTTCCTCGATGTCGGTGTCGGCGACCGAGTGGAATGGCACGTCGAAAACGGCGATGTGGTCGTCCGGAAAGCGACGGCCGAAGAGTAAGCGCCGACCTGCCGAAGCCTCCGCTCACTCCGGTGGAAGATCCGTCCGCTCGTCTACGTCCCGCCGAACACCGGGATCATCGACCGCGACCAGGGCCGAGGCGTCGCTCTCCAGTAGTATTTCGCGGCCACCGATATCCCCGTCAACCGCGGTCAACGGCTCGAAAAACCGCCGATCAAACAGGACTGGGTTGCCTCTGTCACCGTCGTGCGCCGCCGCGAGCGCGTCGCCGACTCCAGCCCGATAGGCCGCGACGAGCGTCTCGACGGTGGCCGAATCGACGAACGGCATGTCGCCCAGCGCGACGACCGCTGCGTCGACGGCCATCGTTTCGAGCGTGTCGATGCCGACCCGGACTGACGAAGCCTGCCCTGAGGCGTACGCCTCGTTGTAGACGGTTCTGACCGGGAGTTTCGAAACGGCTTCCCGGACCGCGTCCGCCTCGTAACCGACCACGACGACGATCGGTTCGACTCCGGCGCCCAGTAGCGTCTCTACTGCATGCCGGACGATCGGTTCGCCGTCGACGCTCGCCAGCAGTTTGTTCGCCTCGCCGAACCGGCTGCCCGTTCCGGCCGCGAGGACGAGACCACCGACTGAGCGAGCCTCGTGTGATCCGTCAGTGTCGAAGGGCGGTTCCACCGTCGGAAGTTCCGGGTCCGACGATGTCCCGTCGGTCATCGTTCAAGCGCGGGATAGGGAACGACGTCGACCGACTCGGTCGCGCTCAGCGCACCCTCGGTGAGGACGACGCCGTCCGCGCGCGTCGCCCGCGTGCTCGAAGAGATCACGCTCGGATCGAACGTCTCCTCGTAGACCGAAAGCGGCGAGTCGACGTGTCCGAGCGGCATCGCCTCGCCGTCTTCGAGCGTCACCGGAATCGCGTACGTAAAGCCCGAGACCGCGATCCCGACATCGCGTGTCAGGGTCGCCTCGACCGTGGGAAGCGACGTTTGGCCGGTGAAAAACGGCCCGGCGACGAGCGCCGTCACCGCGTGAGCGCCGACCGGTTTACCGGGAATCGCGAAGACGACCGCGTCGTGAGACGGGAGTTCGGCAACGGCGATCGGTTTCCCCGGCCGCAACGGAACGCGGTGGAACAGCACCTCGCCCAGCTCCGACAGCGCACGGACGACGTGATCCTTTTTGCCGACGCTCGTGCCGCCGGTCGTCATCACCACGTCGTGGGTGTCCGCCAGCTGAGCGATGCGATTCCGGACGCGGTCGTAGTCGTCGGGGACCGTTCCCCCGTAGCTCGCCTCGTGGCCCCACGTGCGAACGAGGTTCTCGAGCATCGGCGAATCGAGATCCGTCTGTCGCCCCTCGTGGATTTCGGTTCCGGTCGCCAACAGACCGACCGAGAGCGGCGTTCGGACGGCCACCGACTCGATCCCGAGATCGCCGAGCAAGAGCGCGTCCTTCGCTCCGAGGCGCTCGCCGGCCTCGAAGAGCCGTTCGCCGGCGGCGACGTTGCTGCCGCGTTGATAGACGTAGGTTCCGGGTTCGATCTCGGTTCCGGAGAGGTGGCCGTTCTCGACGGTCGCTTCCTCCTGTTTCAGGACCGCGTTGGCCGACGGGGGAAGCGGCGCGCCGGTGAAGATTCGGACGGCCTCACCCGCCCCGAGTTCGGGTGGATCCCGCTCGGGGAAGACCTCGACGTCGAGCAACTCGTAGGGATATCCTTCCGAAGCGTCGAAGGCGTAGCCGTCCATCGTCGCATGACTCCGGGGCGGGCGGTCCGCTGGTGCGTCGATCGGCTCGGCGAGCGTCCGGCCGACGATTCGCTCGATGGGGACTGACTCGGTTTCGAGCCTGTCGAGCCAGCGCTCGCGGAGTTCCAGCACCCGCTCTCTGGCCTCCGGAAGCGGAAGCATATCGTCGTGTCCGTGCCCGCTGTCGGGGTTTTCTGCTTCGGTCATCGGTCGTTCCGCCCGTCGTTTCGGCAGCTGTTGTGGGTGATCATCCGTTGAATATCAATAACGTTTATTATGATGCTACCAGATACCATTGCTCGTGGTAATAGTATGCTCATAGTGACGGGGTATAAAAGATGACGATGTCAGACTACAACTCGACCGGAACGATCGGAGGTGTCGCCTGATGGAGTTCGACGGCGAGTTCGAACTGGAAGACGTACCGCCTGAAAAAGCATGGGTCGTCCTGTCGGACCCGATCGCGGTGCGGGACGCGCTCAAAGGGTGTAAATACATCACCCCGATGGACGACGACTTCGAGTGGGACAGCTACGAACCAGAGGAGGATATCGCGACGCTGCCGGACGCTGACGCCGATGACGTCGCTGGACGGGCGTTCAGGGCTGGCCAGAAGTACGCGGCGCTGATGCAGGTCGGCGTCGGCAGTGTCAAACCGAAGTTCGAGACGGAGGTCACCATCGAAGACAGAGACGACGACGAGTTCATCATGACGGCGTCGGGCTCCGGATCGGCGAGTTCCAGCGGGTTCAGCATGAACTCCGGCATGCACATCCATCCCGCCAACGACGGCGAGGGGTCGGAGATCGAGTGGTGGACCGAGGCCGACATCTCGGGACGGATCGCACAGCTCGGCGGTCGGGTCATCAACCCGGTCGCTAACAAGATCGTGAACAACTTCTTTACCGCCATCGAGTCGGAGATGTCCGACGTCGAGGAGACCGACTCGGGCGTCACGGACAAGATCAGGGGGATGTTCGGATGAAATCAGCACCGTTCGAACACTACGAACCGACGACGGTCGACGAGGCGACGAGTCTGCTGGAAAGCCTCGACGATCCGACGATCCTCGCCGGCGGTCAGAGCCTCGTACCGATGCTCCGGTTCCGGCTGGCGAACCCGGATGTTGTCGTCGATATAAACGGGATCGACTCGCTCGATTACCTCCACGAGGAGGACGGCCACCTCAAGATCGGCGCGCTGGCGCGCCACACCGATATCGAAGAGTCGTCGTTGATCGACGACAAGTACGGTAGCTTCGCCGACACCGCGCCGCTCGTGGCCGATCCCCAGATCCGAAACCGTGGGACAGTCGTCGGCTCGGTCGCACAGGCCGATCCCAAAGGCGACTGGGGAAGCGTCCTCCTGGCCCACGAGGGCTCGGTCGTTGCACACGGGCCGGACGGCGACCGGACGATCCCGGCCGACGAGTTCTTCCTGTTGCCGTACGACACGACGCTCGCCGAAGACGAACTAATAACTGAGGTCCGCGTCCCGACGCCGGAACCGAACGAGGGCAGCGCCTACCACAAACTGAAACGGAAGACCGGCGACTACGCGATGGCCGGCGTGGGCGCCCGGCTCATCCTCGACGACGACGGACGTATCGAGGCGGCCGGCATCGGCATGACGGCGGTCGATATCACGAACGCCAGAGCGACGGACGCCGAAGAGCATCTGGAGGGAGAGCGTCCGAGTTCCGAACTGTTCGCGAAGGCCGGCGAGTTGGCCGCAGAGCAGTCTCACCCCGAATCGGACGAACACGGGAGTGCCGAATACAAAGAGCGGATGGTAGACGTCCTGACGCAGCGCGCGCTCGGCGACGCTGCCGAGCGAGCGGGGACGGTCAAACGGAGGGTTACACAGTGACCGACAAAACGGAGATCACGCTGACGGTCAACGGTACCGAGCGCACACTAGAGGTCGAACCGAGACGGCTCCTCGTCCACGCGATCCGGGAGGACCTGGACATGACGGGGACGCACATCGGCTGTGACACCGGCAACTGCGGTGCCTGTACGGTGCTGAAGGACGGCGAACCGATCAAGTCCTGTCTCATGTTTGCCGCCCAGGCCGACGGCGCGGAGATCCTGACCGTCGAAGGAATGGAAGAACTACCGGCGTCTGACGACTTACATCCGCTTCAGGAAGGGTTCCGCGAGGAGCACGGCCTCCAGTGTGGGTACTGTACGCCGGGCATGCTGATGGCCGGCAAGGCGCTGCTCGACGAGAACCCCGATCCGGAAGAAGCGGAGATCCGCGAGGCAATTAGCGGGAACCTCTGTCGGTGTACCGGCTATCAGAACATCGTCAAATCGATCGAGTATGCGGCCGACGAACTCGAGAGTCGGGCCGCAACCGACGGCGGCGCGGTCGCCGAGGGTGACGACACCGCCGACGCCGATACGTTCTGTGGCGTCGAGGACTGCTGTGGCGGTCCCTCGGCCGACACTGCCGGCGCGAGCGATCAGTTCGAACGCGAATATCTCGAATCCGAAGGTGATTCCGAATGAGCAGCGAACGGGAGAGTGTCCCCGAAGCCGAGACCGAGTATCAACACCCGGAAGACGACGGTCCCGAACCGGAGAAACACTGCGGACACGGCCGTGGCGGCATGGGCGAGGAGGTGAACCGCAAGGAGGACAAGCGGTTCATCACCGGCCGTGGTAACTACGTCGACGACATCAAAAAGCCGGACATGCTCCACTGTGAGATCGTCCGAAGTCCCCACGCTCACGCCCGGATTGAAGGGATCGACGGCTCCCGGGCCGAGGCGATGGACGAGGTCGTCGCCGTGTTGACGGCCGACGATCTGCTGGAGCACGACCTGGCGACGATGCCGACGCTGATGGACGACACCCAGGACGTCCTCGTCAACGACAAGGTGAAGTTCCAGTCACAGGAGGTCGCCGCGGTCATCGCTACGGACCGATACGCCGCCAAGGACGGCGCGCAAAAAGTCGAAGTCGACTACGAGGTGCTTGACCCCGTCGTCGACGCCGAGGAAGCGCTCGAAGAGGATGCCCCGCTGATCCGCGACGAACTCGACGATCAGGAAGACAACCACATCTTCGACTGGGAAACCGGCGAGAAAGAAGCGACTGAGCAGGTCTTCGACGCGGCCGAAGTGACCGTCGAAGAGGACATGGAGTACCAGCGACTCCACCCCGCCCCGATCGAGACCTGCGGCGCAGTCGCCGACTGGGACCCCGGCAAGGACAAGATGACGGTCCACATGACTTCCCAGGCCCCCCACGCCCACCGGACGCTGTTCTCGCAGGTTTCGGGCATTCCGGAACACAAAGTCCGGATCGTCAGCCCCGACGTGGGTGGCGGGTTCGGTAACAAGGTCCCGATCTACCCCGGCTACGTCGTCGCGGCGGCGGCCTCCTACGTTTTAAAGCAGCCGGTCAAATGGATCGAGGAGCGCTCGGAGAACATCCAGACGACCGGGTTCGCGCGCGACTACGACATGACCGGCGAACTCGCCGCAACCGAAGACGGCGAGATCAAAGGCGTCAAAGTCGACGTCCTCGCGAACCACGGCGCGTACAACGCGGCGGCCCAGCCCTCGAAGTTCCCCGCCGGGTTCTTCAACATCTTCACCGGCTCTTACGACATCGAGGCGGCATACGGCTCGCTGACGGCCGCCTTCACCAACACCGCACCCGGCGGTGTCGCCTACCGGTGTTCGTTCCGCGTCACCGAGGCGGTGTATCTCATCGAACGCATGGTGAAGGTACTCGCCGACGAACTCGATATGGACCCGGCGGAGATCCGACGGAAGAACTTCATTCCATCCGAGGCGTTCCCCTACGAGTCGGCGACGGGCTGGAACTACGACTCCGGCGACTACGAGAAGGCGCTGGACAAGGCCCTCGAGATGGCCGATTACGAGCACTACCGCGAGGAGCAACAGCGCCGCATCGAGAACGACGCGGACAAACTCATCGGCATCGGCATCTCCTCGTTCACCGAGGTCGTCGGCGCCGGCCCCGGCAAGCAGTGCGATATCGCCGGCATCGAGATGTTCGACTCGGCTGACCTCCGGGTAAACCCCACCGGAAACGCCGTTCTCCGGATCGGCGTCCAGACACAGGGGCAGGGCCACGAGACGACCTTCGCCCAGATCGTCGCCGAGGAACTCGGCATGGACGTCGACGACATCACCGTCGAACACGGCGATACCGACACCGAACCGTACGGGCTCGGAACGTACGGTTCCCGGTCGACCCCGGTGGCGGGTGCAGCGGCCGCTGTCGCCGCCCGGAAGGTCCGGGACAAGGCCAAATCGATCGCGGCCAACGAACTCGAGGCCGCCGAGGAGGACATCGAATGGGACCGCGAGTCCGGCGAGTTCCACGTCGCGGGCGCGCCCGACCGGTCGATCACGATCACCGAGATCGCTGCGGGCGCCTACATGAACCACCCCGAGGCCGAGGAGCCAGGCCTCGAAGCGACGAACTACTACGATCCGCCGGAGATGACGTATCCGTTCGGCTCGTATATCGTCATCACCGAGGTCGACCGTGAGACCGGCGAGGTCGACTTCGAGAAGTTCGTCGCGGTCGACGACTGCGGTAACCGCATCAACCCCATGATCATCGAAGGGCAGATCCACGGCGGCCTCGCCCAGGGGATCGGCACCGCGATGATGGAGCACGTCACCTACGACGACAACGGCAACGTCACCGGGGGCGACTTCATGAACTACCTGCTGCCGACCGCCAACGAGATCCCGAACTTCGAGACCGGCCACACCGTCACGCCGTCACCCCATCACCCGATCGGTGCGAAGGGCGTCGGTGAATCGCCGACCGTCGGCTCGCCGCCGGCGATCGTCAACTCGGTCGTCGACGCGATGAGCCACGCCGGCGTCAGCCACGTCGAAATGCCGATGACACCCGACCGCGTCTGGGAAACGCTCGACGAAGCCGAGCTGGCCCACGAGCCGGCCCACAACGTCGAGTTCGACATCGAAGAGAGCCCGGCCGACGACTGATCCTGGTCACGCGGCCGGTTCGTTTCGGCCGCCCGACCCGGAATCGAGATCACAAACTTATCGATGACACACGACGAGACCACACACGGGAGTTCCGAGGAACGCGACGAGCGGCACAGCGCCACCGGCGGGGCCGGAAAGATCGATGACGGCGATATCTCCGCACTCGAAGCGGAACTGATCGACCGCCACCAGCCGTACGCGAAGGCTACGGTTGTCAGACGCGAACCGCCGGCGTCGGCGAACGTCGGAGATCGCGCGGTCGTGACGGCCGACGGTGAACTCCACGGGTGGGTCGGCGGCGCCGCCTGTGCCCAGTCGATCGTCACGATGCAGGGACAGGAAGCGATCGAATCCGGCACGCCGCAGTTGATCGGCATCGCACCGGACCCGGAGACGGTCGATCGCCCCGGCCTCGAGGCGTTTCCGATGACGTGTCACAGCGACGGCGTCTTGGAACTGTTCGTCGAGCCGGTGTCGCCCACGACTGAACTCGTGATCGTCGGTGACTCGCCGGTCGCGCGCTCGCTTGCCCGACTCGCCGGTGAACTCGCGGTCGATGTGACGCTCGTCGTCACTGACACGGATTCGGCGCCCGACGTCGCCGAAAACGTCGCGATCGTCGCCGAGACGGATCCCCGGACGGTTGCCGATCAGCTCGGCCCTGCCCCGCTCGTGGCCGTCGCTTCGATGGGAAAATACGACGCTCGTGGCCTCGCGATCGGCGCGCTCGCCGGCGCACCGTACGTCGGCCTGATCGCGAGCGACGAACGCGCAAGCGAGGAGATCGATCGCGCTGCCGGACTTATCGAGGGAGATCCCGAGGCCGTTGAGGCGGTGGTGACGAACCCGGCTGGTGTCGACATCGCCGCACACACGCCGGCGGAGATCGCTGTCAGCCTGCTCGCCGAGATTGTCGACGTCCGGGCCGAAACGACAGCCGGCGTCGACGAGGTGACGAGTTCGGACGCCGACGCCGTCGACAGCGAGACACCCGACGAGGACGCCACCGACGACTCAGCGGCCGTCGATCCCGTCTGTGGGATGACTGTCGACCCGGCGGAGGCAGCGGCGACCGCCGAGCACGACGGCGAGACGTACTACTTCTGTTGTCACGGTTGTGCCGACTCCTTCGAGAACGACCCCGGCTCGTATCTGGAGGGCGTGGAGGGTCACGCGTGAGCGAGAACCACACGGCTGAAACGGACGCCGGCACGTTCGACTCGCTTTCGGAGGCCGACCTCCGCGAGCGGTTCGAGCGAACGGACTACATCGCCGACGACCGGACGGTGACGACGGTCGGGCTCGCCTTACAACTCGGTCGACCGTTGCTCGTGGAGGGGCCGCCCGGCAGCGGAAAGACGGAACTCGCGAAGACGCTCGCCGAAGGGTTCGAGACGGAGCTCATCCGGCTCCAGTGTTATGAGGGTCTGACGGCCGAAAACGCGCTCTACGAGTGGAACTACACGAAACAGCTGCTCGCGGTGCAGGCCGACGAGGGTTCGGTCGCCGGCAACGGAAGAGAGCGTGGGGCCGGTTCCGTCTTCGATCAGGAGTACCTTCTGGAGCGACCACTGTTGCGCGCGCTCCGGGCCGGCGGCGATCGGCCGCCCGTGCTTCTCATCGACGAGATCGACCGCGCCGACGAGGCCTTCGAAGCCTTCCTGCTCGAGTTTCTCTCGGATTTCCAGGTCTCGATCCCGGAGTTCGGGACGGTCCAGGCGACCGTCCCGCCGGTCGTGATCCTCACCTCGAACCGGACCCGGGGACTCAGCGACGCGCTCAAACGGCGCTGTCTGTACCTCCACGTCGAGCCGCCCGCCTTCGAGACCGAATACGAGATCGTCCGCCGGAAGGTTCCGGAACTCGACGCTGTCGTCGCTGCCGAGGTGTGCGCCGTCGCCGAACGGCTTCGCGAGGAGTCGTTCCTCAAACAACCGGGCGTCGCCGAGACGCTCGACTGGGCGCGGGCGGTCGCCCGTCTCCGGCACGAGGAGGACGACGAACCGCTGTCGACCGACGAGATCGAACGCACGCTCGGCTGTCTGTTGAAGGAAGCTGAAGACATCGCGCGCGTCGATACCGAACTGCTCGAACGACTCCACACCGCTGCGGAGGCGGCTCCCGAGCGGATCGAGTAACCGATGTCGCGAGATACTGGTGATCCGTCGTCGGAAAACACCGCTCCGGAGGGGTTCGACGCGCTCGACGACCGCGACGGAGCGCCGGATTTCGGCGCGGCGCGAAAACACCTCCTCACGGAGCTGGTCCGGCTGGTCGCGATCCTCCGGAACGACGGGGTCACCGTCCCGGCGTCGGGGACGCTTTCGGCTGCGAGGGCACTTGCGACGGTTGGTCTCGACGACGAAAAACGGGTCGCGGCTGCCCTACGAGCGAGTCTGCTCTCCGAGACGACCGACGCCGAGGCGTTCGAGGAGGCGTTCCCGACCTTCTGGCACCGGCTGCGGGGCGGGTTCGATCGAATCGCTACCGCGCCCGACGGTCCGGAGGCGAGCGCCGACGGAACTGACGACACCGAGGATTCGGACGGCTCGACCGGTGAGTCCGGTGGCGATGCCGGAACGCTTTCCGACGCCGAGCCGCCGGAGACTGACGAGGAACGCGACGGGGAAGTATCGGTCCGCATCCCGACCGATCGCCGACACGCTTCGGGCGACCGACCGGCGCAGTCGGGCGATTCGGAGAGCCGGCGATACAGCGCCGTCGGGGAGCGAGAACCCGTCGACGACGCGATTCCGACGCCCCAGAGCGGCGAACTGGCGGCGATCGACCGCTTCGTCGAGGCGATCTCGACGCTCCCCGGACGACGACACAGCCCGTCCGAGGTCGGCGAGACGGTCGACGCCCGGAGCGCGTTGCGGGATAGCCTCGAAACCGGCGGTGCGCCGCTGGAGTTGCCCTACACTGCGCCCACACCGGCCGAACTTCGGTGTTGCCTGTTGGTCGATGTCAGCGGTTCCGTCCTCGATACGGTCGATCGGGGCGCCCTGCTCGCACTCGCCGAACGGCTCTCGAGACGAGCGCTCGACGTTCGAGTATTCCTGTTCGACACCGAGTTCAGTGAGGCGACGGCGGCGTTCACCCGGGCAAGCGGCGATCCCGCCGCCGCACTCCAGGCCGCCGAGATCGAATGGGGCGGCGGTACGAAGATCGGGCACGCGTTCGAGACGCTTCGTCGAAGTGCCCCCCACGCGGTCGATCGACGGACGGCCGTGATCGTGGTGAGCGACGGGCTCGATGTCGGCGACCCAGAGCTTTTGACCGACGGAATCACGTGGCTTGCCGGGCGAAGCCACAGCGTCGTCTGGCTCAATCCACTGGCCGTCTCCTCGGCGTTCGAGCCGGAATCGCGGGGCATGTCGACCGTCCTTCCGTACATCGACGCGCTGTTCGGGTTCGCCGAGGCGGCCGATCTCGCCGAGGCGGCCCGCCAGATCGAACATCGGGGGCTCTCCGGACGGGTCGGCTACGAGCACGACAGCCGGCGAATCGGCCCGGCGACCGACGGAGGGCGGGCGAAATGACCGGCGACGTCCTTTCGGTTGTCGTCGAGGAACTCAAAGACCGGAACGCCCTTTCCGGCGTTCGGCCCCACGAAATCACCGTCGGCGAGTCGGTCGTTCTCGTCGAACTCCTCGTCGAGGACGGCGACAGCGGGGGCAACGAGCGTCTCGCGGGCCTCGCACACAATCCCGAGAGGGACGACGCATCGGCTTCGGTCTCCGTTCCCCGCGACCTTGCAACGCTGCTCGCGCCGATCGAGGGATCGAAAACGGACAGTTCGGCCGATGGATCGATCGACCGCGCCATCGCTGTGGCGACACTGAACGCGCTCTCCTCGCCGTACATCGAATGGGAGAGCGGCGACCCGATGGCGCTGCTTCCCCCGTCCGTCGATGTCGTCGCCACGGTCGGTCTCTTTGCCCCCGCCCTCCGGAAGTTCGCCGACGTCGAAGTCCGCGTCATCGAGCGTGAACCGATCGGGGCGGTCGAGACGCCCGACGACGTCACGCTCCGGCCGTTCCGACCGACCGAGACGACGATGGCGATGAGCGGGGCTGACGCCGTCTTCGTCACCGGATCGACGTTCGTCTACGGCGGCCTCGAACGGTACGTCGCCGCGGCTCCGGAGTTGGCCTCACTCATCGTCGTCGGGGCAACAGCCACTGTACTCCCCAGGCCACTCTTCGATCGCGGCGTCGACGTCGTCGCCGGTGCGGAAATCGCCGATCCCGACCGCGCCCGTCGGGCCGTCGAAGCGGGGGCCTGTGGGACCGATCTTCATAACCGAGGGGTACGAAAAGTGTACACTGAAAACGAATCGTCCACGAATCTCCGTCTCCGATAACATGTCAGAAAGCAACTGGAGCGTTCCGGAAACCGAAGTCGTACAGCGAATCCACGAACGGCTCGACGCCGACGGGAGCGACGTCCTCGCGACGATCGTCGACGTCGAGGGCAACGCCTACCGTCGACCGGGGGCGAAGATGCTCCTTGACGAGTCGGGGACCGGCGTCGGCTCGATCACCGCCGGCTGTCTCGAAGACGAGTTGATCACGACGGCCCAGACGGTGCGGGAGACCGGCCGTCCGGAGCTCATCACCTACGATCTGATGGAGGACGACGAAGACATCTGGGGGCTCGGCGTCGGCTGTAACGGCGTCATAGACGTCCTCTTAGAGCCCCTCGACGAGGCGTATCGACCGGCAGTCGAGGCCTTCGACGCCGGAGCCGACGTCGCCGTCCTCACCGTCCTCTCGGAGAACGCGCCGGCTCTCGATCGGGGCGATAGGGCGTACTACCGGCCCCACGACGGACAGCTGACGCTGCCGGACGGCACGACTGCCGACGAGTGGCCTGCGGACGCGCTCGCCGATCCGGCCGGCGACCTCGCAGAGCGGGGCCGCTCCGGCGTCCTTTCCGTTGAGCGGGGCGACACCACGCTTGAGGTGTTCGTCGACGGCCTGGCCGCGCCGGCCGAACTCGTCGTTTTCGGGACGGGCCACGATGTCGGTCCCGTCACCGAACTCGCGGAGCGAAACGACTTTCGGGTCACCGTCGTCGGCTTTCGTGGCGCGGTCGACCTCGAATCACGGTTCCCGGCTGCCCACCGGACCGTGACGACGTCGCCCGGTACGATCAGCGAGGATCTGGAACTCGGCAAGCGGACCTACGCGGTCGTGATGACACACAATTTCGTCGACGACCGACTGACCGTCGAGACACTGCTCGACTCGCCCGCCCCCTACATCGGACTTATGGGGCCGCACGATCGGTTCGAAGAGATGCTCGAGGAGTTCGAGACAGAGGGAACGACCTACACGGCGGCCGATCTCGAACCGCTATACACGCCGATCGGGCTCGATCTCGGTGGCGGATCGCCGTACCAGATCGCCCACAGCATCGTCGCGGAAGTCCTCGCCGTCGAGAACGACCGGTCCCCCCGGCATCTCACTGAGCGCGAGGGCCATATCCACGATCGGGTCGAGGTCAGCGCGGCCGGGAAGTAGTTGATGACGGCCGCCTCGGAGGGATTCTCGATGTGTTCGGGTTGGGCGTTCAGCTCGTCGCTGACCGACTCCAACGACTGGGCGGACGTCAGCTGTATCACCCGGTAGGGCCCTCTTTCTCGCCCTCGAACACCTCCGTGCAGAACGCTTCCGTCGGATCGAGCCTCTCCGATTCGAGATACAGTGTCGGTCCGTTCGCCTCGAGGTCGCCGTTTGAATCCATCGTTCGCCCGGTGCTTCGAGGCTTACTTTCGTTGTTCCCGTAGTCCCCGGCCGATGGTACCGATGAACGCGGAGCCGCTTTCTGCTCGAACGTCCCCGACGTCCGAGCGCCGAGGATGTTATTCCAGATCGAAGCGATCGAGCTTCATTACCTTGCTCCAGGCGTCCACGAAGTCCTGAACGAACATTTCCTCGGCGTCGTCGGCCGCGTACGCCTCAGCAATCGCGCGGAGTTCGTCGTGTGACCCGAAGATAAGATCGGCGCGGGTCCCCCGCCACTTGTGTTCGCTCGTTCCGCGATCGTACCCGTCGTAGACCTGGTCGGATTCGGGAGACTGCTGCCACTCCGTGTCCATGTTCAGCAGGTTCACGAAGAAGTCGTTGGTCAGAGTTTCCGGCCGGTCGGTGAGAACGCCGAGATCGGAGTTTTGATACGTCGCGCCGAGCGCACGCATCCCGCCGACGAGCACCGTCATCTCTTCGGGCGTCAGATCCAGCAGGTCGGCCTTGTCGACGAGGAACTCCTCGGCCCGCTTGTCGAGGCCGTCGGGGACGTAGTTCCGGAACGCGTCAGCCTTCGGTTTGAGCGCCTCGAAGGATTCCGCATCGGTCTGTTCGGCGGTGGCGTCCGCCCGCCCGGGCTCGAAGGGAATCTCAATATCGTAGCCGGCGTTGGCGGCGGCCTGTTCGACCGCGGCGTTCCCACCCAGCACGATGAGATCGGCGAGCGAGACGCGAGTCCCGTCGGAGCGAGAGTCGTTGAACGCCGCCTGGATCTCCTCGTACGTCTCGAGGACGGTTTCGAGTTCGGCGGGCTCGTTGACCTCCCAACTCCGCTGGGGCTCGAGACGAATGCGTGCGCCGTTCGCACCGCCACGCTTGTCGCTGTCGCGGTAGGTCGACGCCGACGCCCAGGCCGTCTTGACGAGCTGTCGCGTCGAGAGTCCAGAATCGAGGATTTCCGCTTTGAGTTCCGCGATCTCTTCTTCCTCGATGGGGTCATAGTCGGCGTCGGGGATCGGATCTTGCCAGATCATCGTCTCTTCGGGAACCTCCGGACCGAGGAACCGCTCGGGCGGCCCCATGTCCCGATGAGTCAGTTTATACCAGGCCTTCGCGAAGGCCATCCCGAACTCCATCGGGTTCTCCTGGAAGGTCTCCATGATCTCGCGGTACTCGGGGTCCCGTTTTAGGGCGATGTCGGTCGTTAGCATCATCGGCGTGACCGACTCGTCCGGGTTCTGGGCGTCCGGTGCCGATTCGACGTCCTCTCCCTCTTTTGGCGTCCACTGCCAGGCGCCGCCGGGGCCTTTCTCGGGTTCCCACTCGTATTCGAGGAGGTTGTCGACATAGCCCATGTCCCACTCGGTCGGCGCGGACGTCCACGGGCCCTCGATGCCGCTCGTGGTGACCCCTTCTTCGGCGGCTTCGTCGCCGTCCTGCCAGCCCAGACCCATGTTTTCGATCGGGGCCGCCTCGGGCTCGGGCCCGTGTGCTTCCTCCGTGCTGTTGGCGCCGTGGACTTTCCCGAAGGTATGACCGCCGGCGATCAGCGCGGCGGTCTGTTTGTCGTCCATTGCCATACGGGAGAACGTCTGCCGGATGTTTTTCGCCGACGCCATCGGGTCCGGTTGCCCGTCCGGCCCCTCGGGATTCACGTAGATGAGCCCCATTACGGAGGCGCCGAGCCCCTCTTGGATCTCACCGGCCTCGCCGAAACGCTCCTGCATTTCGAACTCCTTTTCCGGGCCCCAGTCGACGGCCTCATCGGGCTCGAAGTCGTCCTCGCGCCCGCCGGCGAAGCCGAACGTCTGAAAGCCCATCGACTCGACGGCGACGTTCCCCGCGAGGATTATGAGATCCGCCCACGAGAGATTTCGGCCGTACTTCTGTTTGACCGGCCACAGCAGCCGTCGCGCCTTGTCGAGGTTGGCGTTGTCCGGCCAACTGCTGATCGGGGCGAACCGCTGTCGACCGCCGGCCGCGCCGCCGCGACCGTCGTACGAGCGATAAGTGCCGGCGCTGTGCCACGCCATCCGGATCATGAAGGGCCCGTAGTGGTCGTAGTCGGCCGGCCACCACTCTTTGGGGGTCGTGATGACCTCCTCGATGTCCGCCTTGACCTCGTCGAGGTCGAGTTCTTGGAACGCCTCGGCGTAGTCGAATCCTTCCTCCATCGGCCCCGGATCACGGGCGTTCTGCTTGAGGATGTCTATGCTCAGTCGGTCCGGCCACCAGTCCCGGTTGTTCCGACGAGTGTTTGGGCTCGGAGAGACGTTGTCACTCGACATCGTACCACCGCTTTTGGGCTGATTTGCTCATACACAAATATACGCCGTGTCGGCATATCAATGTTCCCCAATCCGGCAAGGAATTTTGGCTACTGGCGAAAGGATATACACGATTCGTGAACTTCCGTCATCGATGGCTCACTCGAAAACCGTCGTGCCGCCCCCGATTCGCGTCTGATACGCCCGCGCCTCCACGTCGACCGACGCGAAGGCGTCGAGCATCGCGCTCGCGATCGTTCGTCGGTCGCCCTCCCGGCAGGCGGCGATGATCGCCGGACCGGCTCCCGAGATCGTCACTCCGGTCGCACCGGCGTCGAAGGCGGCACTCTTCACCGCCTCGTAGCCGGTGATTAGCTCCGCCCGGGCCGGCGTCACGATGGCATCGTTCATCCCTCGCCCGACCAGTTCGGGATCGTTTCGGGCCATTCCGACCGAAAGCGTCGCCGCGTTGCCGACCACCTCGACGATCGATTCTATGCTCGCGGTCTCGGGGACGACGCCGCGTGCGTCCCGGGTCGAAACGACGATCTCCGGCAGGCAGGTCACGAGCGGGATCGATGCGTCCACCGCCGTGACGCCGTCCGGACGGGCGATTGTGAAGCCGCCCATGATCGAAGGAGCGACGTTGTCGGCGTGGGCAGCCCCGGAGACGACCGCCTCGCCCTCAGCGGCGATCGGAACGAGCTCTTCCCGGGTCAGTCCCCGATCGTAGAGTTCGTTCAGCCCGACCGCCGCCGCTGCGGCCGACGCCGCCGAAGAGCCCAGCCCGGAGGCCGGTCGAACGCCCTTGTCGATCTCGATGTGGGCCGGCGCGTCCAGAGCCTCGGCGACAGCACCGACGGTGTTCTTGTCGGGGTCCTCCGGGATGTACTGGCTCCCGACGCCGGAGACGCTGATCGTGGTGCGGTCGGCTTTCTCTACTCGGACGACGTCGGCCGGCTGTTCCAGCGCCGCTCCGAAGACGTCGAAGCCACTCCCCAAGTTCGCACTCGTCGCGGGAGCCCGCACCGTTACCATGCTCGCAACATCCGGACGCCGCCCGATAAAGGTATCCGCTTTCGTCGCGCCGGCCGCGATCGACACGATCGGTCGATGATACGACGCACGGACCGTCTGGCGGCTAGATGCGGTCGTACTCCGCCCGAAACGTCTCGAGCGTCGCGACGAGTACGCCGATGACGATCGGGCCGACGAACAGCCCAGTAAAACCGATCGAGTAAATCCCGCCGGCGACGCCGACTAGGATCACCCCGGGATTCAGCCCCGCCTGCTGGTCGATGAGGATCGGTCGGGCGTAGTTGTCGAACAGGCTGACGACGACGACACCGTACAGGACCAGCAGAATTCCCGCCGTCACCTCGTCGATGACGACGAGGTAGCCGGCTGCCGGTCCCCAGACGAGAAACGAGCCGATGAGCGGCAACAGCGACAGAACCGCCATCACGAACGTCCAGAAGATAACTTTCGGAATACCGACGGCCCAGAGCCCGACCCCGGCGATAAGCGCCTGGAGCAACGCCACGACGATGTGACCGATGACCACGCCCCAGGTCGTCGCGTCGATCTTCGTGACTAAGTTATCAGTGACGTGTGCTGGCAGGGGAACGGTGTCTTTCCCCCATTCGACGAACGCCGGACCGTCGCGAAGCAGGTAGTAGACGAGAAACAGCATGAGCGCGGTGCCGATCCCGGCCTGGACCGCGAACGTGACGATGCCGGTGTAACTGTCGAACAGCACCCGAATGAGCTGATCGCCGGTCGCTGCGAGCAGGTCCGCGAGTTCGATCTGGATGTTCTCGCCGAGGATTTCGGAGAGGCGCTGCTCTATCGCGGCGGTATCGAGTTCCGTCTCGCCGGCTGCGAGCGCTCGGAGGTCCGCAACGAACACCGAGACGATGTACGCGAGCGGAACGATAACCGCGACGACGGTCCCGAAAATGAGTGCGACCGCCGAGGCGGCCCCGCCGATGCGCTGTTCGAGTCGGCAGTGCAGCGGGTGGAGTACGTAACTGATGATGAGTGCCCCGATGACGTACTCCAGAAACGGGACGACGATGAACACCGTCGCCGCCGACACCAACCCAATGAGGACGAGGAGGAACGCCTGCCCGCGATTCATACCGTCTCCCTCGACGCCCCATCGCAAAAGACTACGGGAGAACCCCCCGGTTCGGTGGCGCTATCTTGTCACAGGCGCTTCCACGCTCCCGACCGACTCGACGACTGCACGGACCTCGTCTCCGGGGTTGATCGGGGCGGCACCGGGCGTCCCGGTACTGAACAGGTCACCCGGCTGCAGCGTCATCACGCCGGCGTGGAAGGCGACGATTTCGGCGGGCGGAAACAGCATGTTCGCGACCCTGTTTTCAGCCTTGGTTTCGCCGTTTACCTCTGTGCGGACCGAAACCGACGATAGATCCGGCGAGCCCTCGGGGACGGCGATCGTCGGACCGGGGATCAGAAACGTATCGAAGCTCTTCGCGCGGGTGAGAAACCGCGGGTTGCGCTGCAGGATGTCCTCGGCGGTCATGTCGATCACCGGCAGATATCCCGCGACGACGTCGTCGACGGTTCCCGTCTCGATGTTGCGACAGGTTCGCCCCACCACGACGCCGAGTTCGGCCTCGGCGGTCACTCGCTCGCTTCGATCAGTGGGCGGCAACCGGATCGGGCCCCCCGGCCCGGCGAGGGCGGTGTTCGGCTTCATAAAGCTGGCCGGCTCCTCGGGGCGCTGTTCGTCGAGATCGCCCGCGTGCTCCGCGTAGTTCAGCCCGATGCCCCAGAGCTTGCCGAATTCGGCAAGCGGCGGCCCAAAGGTCAGGTCCTCACGCGGCACACGGTCGGCGGGTGCGTCGGCCGGATCCCCGAGCGTCCCTGCCGCGGCCCGCGGGAGCGCATCTCGGACGCTTTCGAGGGCGGAATGGACGCTCGAAAGCGGCACGAACCCCTCCTCATCACCCAACAGCGGCTCGCCACCTGCGGTGCGGGCGAGGCGTTTCGTTCTCATTCCCGGTCGGTCCAGAAGTCGAACGAGCGGCCGGGCGCGAAGACGTCGATCCCGACTGCGGTCTCCTCGCCGGTGTTCTCGAAGCGGTGTGTCTCGTTGGCTTCGAGGAACACCGAATCAAACTCGCCCAACTGGACCTCGTCGTCCGCCGTTTTGACGGTCAACTCGCCGCGTAGACAGACGCAGACCTGCTCGTTTTCGTGGTCGTGCATCGGGGAGCTATGTCCCGGCGGCTTCTCGAACCACTCGAAGGAGAAGTTGTCGCTGCCCGCCAGCGCGACGCGACGCCATCCTTCCTCGGGTTCGTACGTCTCCGCGTCGTCGAACTCGACTGGTTTCATAGGTTCGCCCCCGTTGCGCCGCCGTCGATCGTGACCGCGGTGCCGTTAACGAAGCCGGACTTCGGCGAGGAGAGATACGCGACGGTGTTGCCCAGTTCCATCGGGTCACCGATCCGTTCCAGCGGATTGCCAGCCCAATCGTCGAGTCCCTGCTCGTAGGAGTCGTAGTCGCCTCGCTCGACGGCCGCCTCGACGAGATCCTGGATGCGGGACGTTTCGTGGGGGCCCGGAAGAACTGCGTTCGTGCGGATCTCGGGGGCGAACTCCTTCGAGAGGGTCTTCTCGAGGCCGATGACGCCCATCCGGACCGAGTTCGACAACACGAGATCGTCGATCGCCTCCTTGACGCTCCGGGAGGTGATGTTGACGATCGTCCCGGTCTCCTCGCCCGCTTCGAGGTGGGGCTGGGCCTCCCGAGCGAGCCGGACGGCGCTCATCACGAGCAGATTGTAGGCCTCGTACCAGTCGTCGTCGTCAGTATCGAGAAAGGCTCCCGAGGGCGGCCCGCCGGCGCTCGTCACGAGGTGATCGACGGTGCCGAATTCCTCGACGGTCCGCTCGATCATCGCCTCGGTGTCGTCCGCTTCCGTGAGATCGCCAGGCTGCGTCACGACCTCGCCGGTCGCGACGTCCTCGACGTCCGCCCGGGCGTCGGCGAGTCGGTCCTCGTCGCGACCGTTGAGCACGACGTCTACTCCCTCGCGGGCGAGCGCCTTCGCCGACGCCTTGCCGAGCCCGCTCGACGATGCCGTAACGAGCGCTGCGTTGCCTTCGATTTCTAGATCCATACGGCACCCAACCGGACAGAGCATCGAAAGTGTTTCCCCAGTTGCAAAGTGACACCACACTGGAGCTTTGCCCCGCCCTGTTCACACCGGTAGAGATGTCAATCCGCTTCGACGTCGTCGTCAACGCCCGGAGCGTCTCGGGGATCGATTTCCTCGGGGGCTTCAGTGTCGCCCCCGACCACCGTCTCACCGTCGGGCGTCTCGACGTAGACGTCGTCGGCGAAGCCGGCGATGGCGTTCTCGTATTCGGCGGTGTCGCGTTTCTCGGGCGTCTTGGGAGCCGAGGCGACGCCGCCCGGTGGTGTGAACTGTCCGAGCGGATCATCGATAGTGATCCCATGCCGCTCGAAGAACTGTTCGTACCGGCGGTAGTGATCCTCTAGCTCGGCGTCGGGAATCTCCATCATCTCCGTCCAGCCGTGGTTGAAGAAATCGAAGTTCGCCTGTACGTGGGTTATTTCCCTGGCCTCGGCTTCCGAATGCCCCTCCTCGAGCGCGGCGACGTAGCTGTCCATCGTCGCGTCGAAAAAGTCGTCTAGGTGCTCGCGGCGCTCCTCGCGGTGTTCCTCGTCAGCCTTGCCGAGAAAGATCTTCGTGTGCATCTTCACTAAGGCGTAGTTGGCGACGCTCCGGACGCCGGGCGTCGTCAGCGCCTTTTTCGAGGCCCAGTGGCGTGGGTTCTGTACGATCTTCATACTATTAGATAGGGCTCGCTCCGCCTTCAAGCGTCCGCTCCCGGAACGCTTCGACCGCCGCGATGTGCGTTCTCGCTCCCCGTGTCGGTGACAGAAAACCTTTCATATGCCATCGAAAGGGGACTCAAGTATAGTATATGTGGTTATTTGTCCAGCTACGGCGCGTACGTGTGATAGTTTGACACGGCTGTCCGCGCTCCAGATGGCAATCCACATTAACCCGGGTGCTCTACTATCTCGCATGTGTGCGTCGCACGTAATCATCGGTGACGGGATCGCCGGAGCCTCGGCGGCCGAGACGATCCGGGAAGCCGATCCGGACGCCGAGATCACCATCGTTACCGAGGAGGGCGAGGCCCTGTATAATCGAATTCTAATAAAGGAATTCGCCAAGGGAAAGCTTCCGGAGGCCCCGGTCTCGATCCACGACCCCGACTGGTACGACGAGCGTGACATCGACCTTCGCCTCGATACGGTCGTTACTGACGTCGAGACGGATGCCCACGAAATCCACACCCACGACGGGGACGTCATCGAGTACGACAAACTCCTCCTCGCGACCGGCGGGACGCCGATCCAACTGCCGGTCGACAACAGCGACGCCGACGGCATTCATCACTTCTGGACCTTCGAGGACGCCCGAGCGATCAAAGAGAGCGCGGCGGCGGCCGACAACGGCGTCGTCGTCGGCGCAGGCCTGCTCGGGATCGATCTGGCGGCCATCTGCGGCGCACAGGACGTCGACGCACACTACCTGATGCGTGGCCAGTCGTGGTGGCGCTATGCGCTCTCACAGGAAGGTGCCGAAATCATCCACGACGCCATGGAGGAGATCGGCGTCACGCCGGTCTTTGACTCCGGCGTCGATCACTTCGAAACCGACGAGACGGGTCACGTCACTGCTGCGGTTGACCCCAACGGCGAGCGGTTCGAAGCGGACTTCGCCGGCGTCGCGATCGGGCTGGATTTCAACACCGAATTCATCCAAGACACCGACATCGAGACGGACAACGGCATCATGACCGACGAGTACATGCGGACGAACATCGATGACGTCTACGCCGCCGGTGACATCACTCAGTTCCACGACGTGATCCTCGGCGACCGCGCACAGAACGGGGCGTGGGGGTCAGCCAAAGAGCAGGGTTCGATCGCGGGCGAGAACATGGTCGCGGACGGCCCGCAAGCGGAGTTCCAGTGGGTCTCCTCGTATTCGATCACACACTTTGATTTTCCCTTCCTCTCGTTCGGTCACCCGACCCGCGGCGACGACTCGGTCGAACAGAAATACGACGACGGAACGTGGCGCCGGATCGCACTCAAGGACGGTCGCGTCATCGGTGGCGTGCTCATCGGCGACCTCTCTGCGCAGTCGGTGATGAAAAAACTCGCGCGCAAACAGGTCGACGTCTCCGAACGGACCGATCTCCTCTTGGAGCAAGGCGTCGACATCGAGGCTTTCGAGGACCCCGCGACGGCGGACTGACCGGTCGGCTGGCTTCGGCTCCGGTCGATCTCGACAACCCGATCCGACAGGACTTTCTCCGGTGGTCTCTCTTTTCGAAGTATGGATGGCGGCGGCTCAACAGATATGACGCTCGCGTTCGAGTTGGAAGCGCTCAAGGAACTCGCCAATCCCGAGGCAGTGTTCTCGGACGCTCGTTCCTGGAGCGAGTATGTGGGCGTCATCTCGGAGAAACCGACCTACGTGGTGACGAACTTCACACGAAAGAACCGGATCCGACAGGACTTCTTCTCCGGCCCTCGCGGACGGGCAGAGAGCCTCGAAAACGTCCAATCGCAGTTCCAGACCGACCGACACGTCTTCGTTGGTATGACCGAGGAAGACGAGGAACTCGCCGAATCGGTCGGCTGGGAGTTCCTGCCTCTCGAGCAGGCCGCCGACGCGGCAGACTGGGATCTCGACGAGGGCGAAGAGACCGAAGAGTCAGAGCCCGAACAGCGTGACGACTGGCCGTGACTCGGTAGTCGCTCCCCGCAGGATTCGACCACTCTTAAGAGGCCGGCGGCCGCGGATCCGAGCATGGGTCTCGATATCGGTCAAGCGCTCCGAGAAGGGGCGTCCCGCACGGCCACGAAGAACGGCCTGATTCTGGCCGCCGTCTTCGCTGGAATCGCCCTCCTCACGACGGTACTGCTACAGACGTTCTCAGCCGCCGTCTTCGATTCGATTCTCTCTACCTTTCAGGGCGCATCCCCGCAGGAACTGGGATTGACCCAGGCCGAGTACGACCGGGCGATCGGCGAACTCGAATCGACAGCCCGAAGCGTCCGGGAGACGGCGCCGCTCGCCCTTGAACTATCGGCCGGCGTCGCCGCCGCCGGTCTGGTGGTGCTCGCGATCCTTTCCGAGACGGTCTCGATCGTCGCAGTCCGCGTCTTCGCGACCGACGAGGACGAGCCGGCCTCGAGGGACCTCGTCACCAGAAACATCCTCTTGGCCACGCTGAACGGCTTCGTCGGTGGGATCGTCGTTTGGGGACTGATCGTCGTCGGGCTGGTGTTCCTCGTCCTTCCTGGGATCATCCTCGCAGTCCTCTTTTATTTCCTCAGACAGGAGATCGCGCTCAACGACAAGAACTTCGTGCAGGCGATGGCCGACTCCTGGCGGCTTACCAAAGGCCACCGCATCGAAGTGTTTCTCATCGCGTTTGTGTTGGTCGTCGTCTCCCAACTCGAACAGCTCAGTTCCGCCGCCGTCGGCACTCTCTCGACGACCGGGGGCGTGGTCGTCGCGGCCCTGATCGGCGGGCTGCTGTCGGCGTTCGGCGCCGCCGTGGTGACTCGGGCATACGTCCAGATCGATGCGGACGAGGACACGGACGAGTCGATCGAGACCGACTCCGACGAGGAGGAAGACCCCTACGACGCCGCGTTGGGGCCCGACGATCTCACCCGGTAGCCGAGCGCTGTCTTTAACTCGATTCGTCGCCCAGTACGTCCAATGCCAGAGCCGCGCGTCCCCGGCGGCGACGACGAACGTCTGGAGCTACCCTGCGGCGAGACGGTCCGCCCGCTCGATCTCGATATGGGCCTCCGAGAATTCGGGTGTGACTGCGGCGACACACACGCCGTCGTCGTCGACGTCCACCCGCTCTCGCGGTTCGTTCCCGAATCGGTCGTCGAGGTGTTACGGACCGCGATCGAGCCGGCAGACGACTTCGAGGAGTTCGGTCTCGTCCATGTCATGGGGATGGTCACCGAGGAGTTCCCCGACGCCGTCGCCGTCGCCGACGTCTCCGAGGATGGCCGGGTCGGCTACGCGCTCGTCTGGGTGAGCGACTTCGACAGCCGCCGCCTCCACGAGATCGTCGTCGAACTGCTCGTCGAATTGATGGAACACGCTGCGAGTCACGGCGACGGGGAGACCGCCGCCCAGTTCGAACAGCAGATGTTGGACTTCGATATCGAGGCGTTCGTCGAGACATATCGCCGCGAGCGCGGGTTCGATTCGGAACTCGACACCCCTGTTTGAGGCGGCTGACTGTGGGGATCTGTCACACGACCTTCCGCTTAGTGTCGGACGACCGGACCGATCCCATGCGGGCGTTTTTCGTGGACAGCGCGTCTGACATTTGTCTGACGGATACTTATGGTATGGGAGGCCGTGTGTATGCATATGCGCATACGCCGGGGTGAGTTCGAACGTATCCGAACCGTGCTATCGGAGGCCGACCCCGACGAGCCGCTGACCGCCAGGGAGATCCTCAATCTCCTAGAGGAACACGGCGAGGAGTTCGATAGTGCCCACCAGGTGGCGACAGTGCTCGGTCGTGAGGCCGAGATCGGCGACGTCGAAGTCATCAGAGACCAGCCCTACCGCTATCGGATCGACGGCAACCGGAACTGATCTCGACCGTTTGGTGACTCTGCCGACAGCGCGCTCACGAACGTCGGGTCGCCTGCACCCTTGACGGCGTTCGGCGCCACATCTTCTCCGCAGCTACGGATCCGCTTTCCGTACTGTTTAGTCAATCCCCGCTGAGACCTGCCCATGCGCATCGACACAGTCCTCCCGGAACTCGATACGATTGCGGACGAAACGCTCCGGACGAACGTCTCGGCAGCGTGGACGCTCGCAGCCGAGGAAAACGACATCGACGTCGCGGAACTCGCGTCGGTCCCCTGGCTCCCGCCCGAACAGAAGGAACTCGGGATCGCTCCCGAAGAAGCGACGCTCGTCGGCCACGTCCGAGATGTGACTGCCTGTGCTGTCGGCCTCGCCGAATCGATCTCCGAGCGGCGCTCCGAACCGGAGCTGGACATCGACACGGTTGTGGCGGGCGCGCTCGTCCACGACGTCTCGAAGCTCTATGAGTACGACGGGATGGAGAAAACCGAGATCGGTACTCTGCTCGGCCATCCGTACTTCGGTGTCGCAGTCACGGCGCGCGCAGACCTCCCCGCCGAACTCTCCCACATCGTTCTCTCACATACCCACCGGACGACAGTTGAGCCGGCGACGCTTGAAGCCGAGATCGTCCGCCGGGCTGACGAGGTAGCCGCCGCGGCGATCCGGGCGCCGGCTGTCAGTGATCTCCGAGAGACGTAGCCGGACCTCGCGTCGTCGGCCCGCAGTTTCCAAAGCGACACGTTCGCACGTCTCATCTATATACACAGTGAGGTACTTTCAAGAGCCGTCGTAGCGAAGCTTCAGAGTAGAGATGAACATCGCAGACATCGCCACCGAAGAGTATATTCAGGTGGACGCCGGCGACCGACTCGGGAAGGTGCGGTCTCTCTTCGATCGGGAGAACCCGAAAGGGATCGTCGTGATCGACGACGGCGAGTATTCGGGAATTCTCACGGAGCGACAGCTCCTGCAGTCCCACATCGAGGACGACGCAAAGGTACAGGTGCTCGCCCGGAGCAACGTCCCGCGTATCGGGCGTGAGGACGGAATCCGAGAGGTCGCCCGCATGCTCGTCGAGGGCGGCACGAAGGTCGCGCCGGTCTTCGAGGACGGCACGCTCTGGGGCATCGTCACCGAGGACGCGATCCTCCAGGCCGTGATCAGCAACCTCGAAGTGCTGACCGTCGAGCAGATCTACACCGACGAGGTCATCACGCTACGCGAAGACGACCACCTCGGAAAGGCGATCAACTACCTGCGCGAAAACGACATCTCGCGGCTCCCCGTGGTCAACGACAACGGGCGGCTGTCCGGGATGGTCACGACCCACGACATCGCCGACTTCGCCGTCCGGACGATGGAGCGTCAACACTCCGGCGACCGGTCGGGCGACACCGACCGGATGCTCGATCTTCCGGTCTACGACATGATGAACAGCCCAGTCGAGACGGTCACCAAAGACGAGTCCGTTGAGACGGCTGTCGAGCAGATGTTTGAGCACGACTACGCCGGCCTCGTCGTCACGCCGGAGGACAACGACACGGTCGTCGCCGGCATCCTCACGAAGACCGACGTGCTCCGCGCGCTGACCTACACCGAAGAGGAGAGCATGGACGTCCAGATCACCAACATCGACCTCCTCGACACGATCGCCCGGGAGGCGATCCAGGAGGCGATCACCGAGGTGGCGGACAAGTATCAGGACATGCAGGTCCATCACGCGCACGTCCGATTCAGCGAACACAAAGAGAAACTGCGGGGAACGCCACTGATCCACTGTCAGACTCGACTCCGAACGAATCGGGGACAGGTCGCCGGCTCCGGTGAGGGGTACGGGGCCGAAACGGCGTTCCGCGTCGCGCTCGACAAACTCGAGCGCAACGTCCTCGAAAAGAAGGAGATCCGCGCGGACGCCGAGTACGAGGGCCAGCTCCTCCGCAAGCTCGACGAGCTATAGGCGCCCGGACTACGCTCAGATCCGGCGGCATCCAGTTTTTACCGTGGGGGCGGCGAAACGCTATGCGAGCCACAGTTGGGCGAGAAATATCGCTGTCAACAGAACCGAAAGCGCCGCCATTCCGTAGGTGAACGCGCCGAAGTTCGCCGGATTGTCGGCTTCGGTCTCCGGGTCCCGGAGGCGGATGATCCCGACCCCCAACACCGAGAGCGCGACGCCGAGCTGTGCGAGGCCGCCGAGTCCGAGGGCGAACCGGTAGACGACCAGGTACTGTGCCAGCAACACGGCCCCGTTATAGAGGAAACAGAGCGTCACGAACCGGGATGGGCGCATGGTTGAACTGGATCGGCCTTCGGCCGGCCCTACTCGTCGTCCGTCTGCAGTTGCTCGATGACGTGAGCCGGCATCCGATCGCGCATCTCTTCGGGGATCGATCCGGGGTGGTCCGGCTCCGCCGGCGGTTTGGCAGGTTCGAGTTCGAAAGCCGGGCCGAACAGCTCGAGGGCGGTCCGGATCGTCGACCAGTCGTCGTTTTCGGCGGCTTCGCGGAGGCTCTCGGTCGGTGCCGATAGCAGTTGCCCGACCAGGGCGTCGGCGAGCGATTCGAGAATCTCGCGTTCGGCCTCGGAGACTCCACCCTCGCTTTCGAGTTTCGAGATGGCCGTCCGGAGTTCACGGCTCTTGATCCGTTCGGCCCCCTCGTACATCGCGCCGATGACCTCGTCGGCCCGCTTTCGTTTGTACTGGCTCATGAGGTGTTCGAACTCCTCGTCGATCATCGACTCGACGGTCCGGGCGGCTCCCTCGCGCTTTCGTCTCGTTTCGTCGGTGATCGATTCGATCGCGTCGAGGTCGTACACCGAGACCTTCTCGATATCACCAGCCGCCGGCGGAACGTCCCGTGGCCGTGCGATATCGACGACGTAGGTCCGGCCGGCCGTCTCGAAATCCTGGGGATCGACGACGTAGTCGGAACTCCCCGTCGCGGAAACGACGACGTCGGCCTCGTCGGCAGCGGCGGCGATCGCGTTCAGCCCGACTGCCGAGGCGTCGGTGTCCAGTCGCGACGCGACGTGTTCGGCGTGTGGGATCGTTCGGTTCGCGACGACGATTCGATCGACGGCCCTGTCGAGCGCCTCGGCGGCCAGTGTTGCCATCTCGCCGGCACCGATGACGAGCGCGGTCGCGCCGTCGAGGTCGCGTTTCGAATCGACGAACCGGACTGCCGCCGAGCCGAGCGAGAGCGCTCCCTCGTTGATCGCCGTCTCGTCGCGCGCTCGCTCGCCGACGTGGAGCGCCTTGAGGACCGCGTCGTCGAGAACTGGTCCCATCGCGCCGACGCCGCGTGCGTCCTCGTAGGCGTTTCTGAGCTGCCCGATGATCTGGTCTTCGCCGAGTACGAGCGATTCGAGACCACAGGCGACGGACATGAGATGCCGGATGCTCTCTTCGTGGTCGAGTTCCCGGACGACCGTCGGGTCGACGTCGCCGAGATATGACGACAGCGCGTCGCGCCCTGCTTTCGGCGTTTCGGTGACCACGTACGCCTCCGCCCGGTTGCAGGTCTGGAGCACGAGCGCCTCCGAAATCGCCGGTCGATCGAGAAGTTCCTCGATCGCCGTGCGCTGTGAGTCGGCTGCCGCCCGTTCGATCGCCTCGATCGACGCGTCGCTGTGTGAGACACTAACGCCGGCGACGAGTTCTGTTCCTGTGTTCACGTCCGATCACCCAGTGCCGCCTCGACGACGGCATCGACTGTTTGCCGGGGATTAGCGTCACCTTCACCTAAATCCTTCCAAACTGCTGTCGACCGTACGACCTCCCTAATCGCCTGGCGGCGACTGGTCGGATCGACGCCGTCCGTTTTCAGCGACCGACGGATTTCGGCGGTCAGCTCGGCCAACTCGCCCGCCCCTTCGATCTCCGCTTCGATCCGCTTGCGCAGTTCCTTCGAGAGCGCGGGGCTCCGTCCGCCGGTCGAGATGGCCACGGTAACCCCCTTGTCCCGAACGGTCGCGGGAACGACGACACTGTCGGCATCGCGACCGCCCGCGTGATCCGCCCTGTTTACGAGGACGCCCCGTCTTTGTGCCGCCGACTCGATGGCCTCGTTGACCGCCGGGTCGTCCGTCGCGGCGACAGCGAGCGCCGGGGTCGCCCGTTCGAACCACCCGGAAACCGCCCCGGCGTCCGGGGCGGTGCGGACTCGCTCCGCGTCGCCGTAATCATCGGCAGGGAACTCGGGGCTCACGACGACGACATCGGCTTCCCGGGCGAACCGGCGGGCCTTCCGAGCGCCGACGGGACCGCCGCCGAAAACGAGCACGGTCTCGTCAGTGAAGTCGTGATAGAGCGGTATCATTTCACTGGGTGTTCGCCTCGGCGCGTTCCCCGAGTCGGATCCCGGTCTTTTTCAGTATCTCCGTCGAGAACAGCGTGTCCCAGTCGTCGTCGCCGACGTCCCAGTGTTCGTCCATCACGGCCTTGACGCGCTGGATCCGCTGTTCGCTTTCGGCCTCGCTTCGACCGTGTGTCATCGCGAAGAAGTTGTACGGCCAGACACTCTCGTGTCTCGGGCGTTCATAACAGTGCGTAACGAACGGAAGCGACGCGATTTCGGGCCCGACAGTATCGAGCAAGTCGTCGGGAACGTTCCAGACAGTCATTCCGTTCTCGGTGTATCCGAGCGCGTAGTGGTTCGGTATAACGCCGACGCGGCGGACTTTCCCCTCCGCATTGAACCGCTTTATCGTCCGGAGCACCCACTCGGTGTCGACATCGAGTCGTTCGGCGACATCGGCGTAGGGGGTCGCCGTTACCGGCAGCCCGTCCTGTATTTCGACGACCAGATCCCGTTCCTCGGGCGTCAGCGTCTCCCGACCGGTCCGCTCGACCGCCGGACCGAGCCCCGACCGATCTACATCACCGTCGGCGATCGGACCATCGACGAGGAACTTCGCCTCGACGCGGAATTCCTGTTGTTTCGGCAGGTTGTACGTCTCTTGGCCGGTTTCGGCTTCGATCTCTCCGAGGACCCGATCGACGGCGTCGGGATCAGCGACCGACACCACGAACCACATGTTCAGATGCGGATGTTCGCGTCGATAGTTGTGCGCGACTTCGCGGTGATCGTTGACAAGCTGTTTGATCTCATCGAAGCGGTCCTCGGGAGCGTGCATGGCGACGAGCGTCGCGGTACCGCCGATCTCGGCGGCATTTATCAGTGTGCCGAACCGGGTCAGCGTGCCCGCATCGTCGAGTGTTCGGACGCGATCCAGGAGTTCCGCCGCGGTCACGTCCACACCCCGATCACGAAGCGTCGCCGCCGCCGGTTCGAACGGGCGCTCGGTGACCGGGAACCCGCCCTGAAACGCGTTGATAACGGCGCGGTCGATCCGATCTAATCCGGCGGTATCGCTCATTGCTCATTGAACGGTCGTCAGCGAAATAAGCCCCTCGTTCGATCCCAGATGTGGATACAGTCCCCGGAGCTTTCGCCCCGGACTTCGTTATAATTCGCCGTTCATCGCCGCGAAGAACCGCTCTTCCAGTTCGCCCTGACCACCAGTATCGGGGGCCCATGCCGGAAGCATCGCCTGTCCGCCCCCCATCCTGGCGTGGCCGCCTGTGCTGGCGCCGGGAACGATTTCGAGCGCCGCCGAGACGGTCTTTCCCATGTGGACGCGGTCGTCACGCGACCGGCCGGAGACGTGAATATTCCCGTCCCGTTCCCCGGTGATTACGGCTGCTGTGACCCCCTCGAGCCGAACGAGTTCCTCGGCGGCTATCGGCAGCGCATCGAGGTTCGATACCGTCCCGACATGACTGACGAGAAACGAGCCTTCGACGCGTCGTTCGTCGATCGCCCGCGCCTTTATTTCGAGCGTCTCGCTGTCGACCTGAGGGTTTGCGATCCGGTCCAGCGAGTCGGGATCGGCGGCCGGAAACAGATACGCCGCGGCTTCGAACTCCGCGTGGGTACACCCGCGAGTGAACGAGGTCGTATCCGACTGAATGCCGTATAGAAGCGCCGTCGAAAGGTTCGGTGTCAGCGACCGACTCTCCGCATCCGGCCGATTCGACCACCCACGCTCGCGGATGTAGTCGGCCAAAATGCTCGCACACGATCCGCGATCGGTTCGTACGTCGGTGAACGTAGTTCCCTCACCGTTTCCAGGATGATGATCGACCACCGCGTGCGGGTGGACGTCGGCCGCTCCCCGAAACCCCCGTGGCTCGTTGTGATCGACGAGAACGACCGTCTCGGCGGCGATGTCGTCGGCTTCCTCGATATGGTCAAAATCGCAGTCGAGCACGGTTTCGAACGCGCGGTTCTCCGGATGGCGTATCTGTCCCGCATACTGAACGACAGCTGTCGTATTGACCGCTTCGGCGAGGGCACTGACGGCCATCGCCGAAGCCATCGCGTCCGGATCAGGGTTCGGATGCATGAGCACGGCGATCCGGTCGTGATCGGCGAGCGCGTCGGCGAAGCGGTCGCCGATCGTCGGACGGAGATACCACCAGATCCCGCCGGCGAAGAGGAGCGCTGAAGCGACCACCAAGAGGAGCTCCGGCCGCTGGACGAGGAGCCCGAGGAGCTCTCTCCCGAGAGCGGTTGTCTCGCTGACGACCTCCGACTGCATATCGCGTAACTGTCCCGGGCTATAATAAGTACCTTCGGGCACAATGGGACGCATTACGGTGCGCTTCTCCGAGCCACGCCGACGAGTGTTTGCACCGGGTAATCCGATCGATCGCGGGCCTTCAGTTTACGGCGATTCAAGGAGTCCGTACGTTGATTCGAGGTGGCTAATGATCCAGTCGACGGTCGTCGGATCGTACGTCCAGAAGCCGTAGAAAGCGCGGTCGGCGCGTTCTTCGGCCAGGAGAGCACACTTGTTTACGTCGACGCCGGCGCCGTCGTAGGCGACGAACCACGATCGCTCGATTTCGTCGCTCCGTTCGACGTGGATCGTGAGATCCGTGTCGTGACTCGGCACGTCGGTGTCGGGAACGGCGTAGGCGTGTACGTTCAGCCCGCCCTTCTCGGCCAGTTGCTCGTAGATGCTCATCTGATCGTGGAGGATCGAGAGACGCTGGAACCCCGAATAGAGCGAACCCTTTCCGACACGCCAGGCCCGGTCTTCGATCTCTCGGGACGCCGCCACCATCTGTCCGATATCGTACGCGGTAAAGAGCGTTTCGTCGAGGTGATCCAAGATCGGCTGATACGGGTCGCCCTCGAATCCGGGATCCGTCTTCTCGTCGTCGGGGGTTACGACTGTTTCCACGTCCGCGGCGGTGACGAACTCGCCGTCTTCCGAGAGGACCACGAACGACGTCGGCTTGCCGCTCGGGGTCTGCTCGGCCGAAACGGAGATGTTCCGGTCGTGGAACTGCTCGCGGAGGGTTGAGACGGTCTCTTCGTCCGTGTTGAAGACCGTCAGTGTCTTTTCGTGGTCTTCGACTCCCCCGATGAGTTCGGTGAATGACATCCGATTCATCCGGATGCAAGACGTTCGGCGTAATAAGCCTGTGGCCTTTACCGTCCGCTGTACCGCGGGGCAGAAAGCAACACTCATTGGTCCCGACACGTTAGTTCCGATAGATGCTGAGCCGTCTTCGCGAGGGTGTGTGGGGTCTTTACGAGCGACTACTTGAGCGGGAAGTCTCCGGAATACCGACGCACGTTGCAGTGATACAGGACGGCAACCGTCGCTACGCACAAGAGCACGGCGACGAGACGACCGAGGGCCACCGGGCCGGCGCAGATACCACCGAACAGGTGCTGGAGTGGTGTTCGGATCTCGGGGTCGAGGAACTGACACTGTACGCTTTTTCGACGGAGAACTTCGAGCGCCCGGAAAAGGAGCGGGAGGCGCTCTTCGATCTCATCTCGGAGAAACTCCGGGACTTCGCCGACCGTCCGGAGGTCCACGATCAGGGCGTCCGTATCAGGGCGATCGGCGAAACCGATCGCCTTCCGGAACGCGTCCAAGACGCTATCGAGTACGCTGAGCGACGAACCGCGGCCTACGACGAGCTTTATTTGAACGTCGCGCTCGCCTACGGCGGCCGCGCGGAGCTACTCGGGGTCACCAAAGCGATCGCCAGGGAAGCCGCGGCTGGCGATCTCGATCCCGAGGAAGTAACCGTCGAAGAGATCGAAGACCGGCTCACAGCCGGTCCAACGCAGGCGGTCGATCTCATCATCCGGACCGGCGGTGCCGAACGGACCTCAAATTTCCTTCCGTGGCACGCCAACGGCAACGAGGCCGCCGTCTATTTTTGTGCGCCCTACTGGCCGGAGTTCTCCCGGATCGACTTTCTCCGGGCGATCCGGACCTACGAGTCGAGACAGGAATCGTGGCGCCGGACGCGCGCCCAGCGTGCCGCCGCTCTCGCCGGAGCAGCGAGTGACGTCGAACTCGAGGAGGCGACCCGGGTTCTCGGCCAGTTCCGGGGGCCGCCCCCCGAGACCGACCTCGAAGAGATCGACGACCGAGACGGGGGAAGCTCTTCGATCAATTAACTCCGGTCCCGCAACTTCGGCTCACCGACCGAATCGCCGTTGCCGTTCCTGGAACTCTCTGATTGCGCGCAAAAAGTCACGGCGACGGAAGTCCCGCCAGTTGACGTCGGTGAAGTACAGTTCCGAGTAGACCGACTGCCAGATGAGAAAATCCGAGAGCCGTTCGGCCCCGGTCTTGATGACGAGATCCGGCGACGACTGGAAGACGAGTCGCTCTTCGATTTCCGCTTCGTCGATCGCCTCGGGATCGAGATCACCGGCCGCGGCGTCGGCCGCGATCCGACGGACCGCGGCGGCGAACTCCTGGCGGCCGCCGAGCCCGATGCTGATCTGCACCGGAGCATCGGCCGCTGCCTCGGCACCGGGCCCCCGGACGGAGACTTCCCGTGGGCTGTCGAGTTCCGACAGCGTCTTCCGCAGTGTCGGGATCGCGGCTTCATCGAGTACGCTCACATAGATCGTTACCGCACTCGCTCCGGCGTCGAACGCCCACCCCAGAAACGACGAGAGCGTCCCGTACGCGCCCTGTTCTAAGAGGTCGTGCTCGGTGATCACGAGCGCGATCCGGTCCGGGACGGCCGCGTCGCTCAGACGGATGCGTGCGGCGAGATAGCGGTCGTACAGACCCACAGACCAACGTTCGTCGCCGACCGGGTGAACGTGTCGATCCGCCCTTCGGGAAGGTTAAGTGGACAACGGGGGTATCCCGGGCCGTGAGACGCGACATAGGGCGGGCTATCGGCTATCTGCTCGTCGGGAGCCTCGCGTTCTTCGCGCCGCTCCTCGACGGTCGGGTCGGCGACACCGTGGCGGCCGTCGGTTCGGTCGCCCCCCTGGCGCTCGTCGCCGTCCTCGCGCTGGCCTCCCGGCGCGGTCGGCTCTTCGAACTTCTCGCTAGCGACGGCGATCGCGAGGAGGGACGCCTCTACAGTCTCGCGTCTTTCGCTCTCGCGGTGACGGCGCTTGCCGTGCTCGCAGTTGGCTTCGACCTCCCGGTCGTGGCGTTCGTCGCCGCCGTGTTCGTCCTGACTGTCGGTGCGCTCGGCCGAACGCTCGCCCGGTCGTGGGTGCGAACGCCCGTCGTCGGGGCGGCAGTCTTCGCCGTCGCCGGAACACTCGGTTCGATCGCAGCGATACTCTTGGCCGGTGGACTCGGCGCTACCGTTCCCTCGCTTCCCCTGATCGCGTTTGTCGCTGCCAGCGGCGCCGTCCTCGGCGCGCTCGTCAGATCGACGCTGACGCCGCGGGACGACCCCCTCGTGTTGCTCTCGACGGCGCTCGTCCTCTGGTTCCTGCTTGGCCTCGACCTCGATCCGGGAGCCGAACGGATCGCCATCGGGCTCGCCGTCACTGTCGCGCTCGGCTACGTTGCCTACGCGCTCGGTACCGCCTCCGTCACCGGCATGCTCACCGGCGTTTTGCTCGCGCTCTTTGCGGTCGTACTCGGCGGGTACGGCTGGTTTGTCCTCCTCGTGACGTTCTTCGGGCTCGGCGGGCTCGCTTCGAAGTACCGCTACGATGAGAAACTGGATCGCGGCGTCGCACAGGAGGACGAAGGCGCCCGTGGCGGCGGCAACGTGCTGGCGAACTCGGCGGTCGCGCTCGTCGCCGTCGTCGCCTACGCGGCTTCCGACCCTCTCGGCGTCGATCCGCTCGTCTTCCAGTTCGCCTTCGGCGGGGCGGTCGCTGCGGCGCTGGCCGATACGTTCTCCAGCGAGTTCGGCGGGCTCTTCGATGCCCCGCGGTTGATCACGACACTCGAACCTGTTTCCCCCGGCACTGACGGCGGCGTTACGTGGCAGGGTGCGGTCGCCGGCGCTATCGGATCCGGCATCATCGCAGCACTGGGCGGGCTGTTTTTCGGCTTTGACGTGGCTGCCGTCGTGACGGTGCTCGGGGCGGGATTCGCCGGGATGATCGCCGATAGCGTCCTCGGAGCGACGCTCGAGGGCGACCGAGTCGGCAATCAGACCGTCAATCTGCTCGCGACGCTCTTTGCCGGGACCGCCGCCAGCGTCGTCGCCATTCTGCTATGATCCGTCCGATGACCGCGGCCGATGTGCCGGCGGTCAAATCGCTCCAAACTCAGCTTGAGTACGCTGATCCAGAGCTCGTTGACGCCGCCGTTTGCGGTCCGTTCTACGGGCGTGTCGCCGTCGCTGGGGCCCCAGCTGGTTACGCGATCGTCCTCCCCGGAACCCCGGCGACGCTCGCGGAACTCGTCGTCGCGCCCGCACACCGACGCCGCGGTCACGGACGCGCCCTCGTCGAGGCCGTCGATGCGGCAGTCGATGCGACGACGATCGAGGTCCTGACGCCGGCCGACAACGACGCAGCGAGACGGTTTTATGCGGCGATCGGCTTCGAGCCTGCCGGCCGGCGTCCCGATTTTTACACTGACGGAACGGACGCCTCACGCCTCGTTCGAGGCGAGTAACTGATCGGCGGTCCGGACGCGAACGCTCGTCGGCCGTTTGACGAACTCGCCGGTCGACTCGGCGACGATGTGGTCGATGCCGCGCTGGGCAGCGATATCCAGCAGCCGTTGATCGAGTTCGGCGTCGATGACGATGGCCGCCGGCACCGACTCGATATCGGAAACCGTTTCGAACGCCGCCCCGGCGTCGCCCTCTTGGAGGGTTTCGAAGGCCGCATTGAGGAGCCGGACCCGCCCCGATCCCTCACCGATGACTTCCCGTGCGTGCCCCCGGAGCGTTTTCGGCGGATCGGCGCTCTCCTCGTCTACGGCTGCCGTTTCCGCGACGGCTTGCCCGTTTCCCGATGTCGGTTCGTCCGCCACCGTCTCGATGTCGACTTCCGGCGTCTCGACCGTGTCCTCGGTCGGCTCTTCGGGCGAGTTGTCGGTCGTGATCGGTTCTCCCTCTGGGTTGGCTTCGACCCCTATCTCGGTCCCCTCGTCGCTTTGGCGCTCGGTTTCGACGCTTTCGGGCTCGTCACCAGTCCCGGATTCGGCTTCGGCCCCCTGAACCTGCTCGTAGGGGACTTTCTCCCGGAGTGCGCTCATAACCTCGTGACGAGCGAGGTCCTCTACGGATTCGCCCTCGGGTGCGAGCGCGACGTAGTCGATGTCGCCGACCTGTGCGAGTTCGCGACGGATCAACTCCCCGCCCCGATCGCCGTCCAGAAAGGCCGTAACGGTTCGAGACTGGCTCAGATCCGCGACCGCATCGGGGACGTCCGTTCCCTCGACGGCGACCGCGTTCTTGATCCCATACTGCAGCAGGGTGAGTACGTCCGCGCGCCCCTCGACGACGATGATGGCGTCGGACTCTTCGACGTGTGGTCCCGCCGGCAATCCCTCGTATTCGGTGATGTCCTCGATGCGGACGGACTCACGGACCTCCTCGACGAGATCGCGGCTGGACCGCATCGAATCGGCGAAGCCGTCCGTCAGAAGCGTTTTGGCCCGTTCGACGACCTCGCGGCGCTTTGCGGCGCGAACGTCTTCGATCTCCCTGACCTCGATCGTCGATCGACACGGACCGACCCGATCGATCGTCTCCAGAGCCGCCCCGAGGATCGCCGTCTCGACGCGGTCGAGGCTCGTCGCGATCGTGATCCGGCCGAACGACTGGCCGTTCTCGGAGTCGATTTCGACGTCGATACGGCCGACCTTCGAGGCGTCCTGCAGCTCCCGGAGGTCCAGTTCGTCGCCGAGTAGGCCTTCGGTCTGTCCGAAGACGGCGCCGACGACGTCCGATCGTTCGACGATTCCGTCCGCCGTGATGTCCGCGTGAACGAGATATTTTGCTGTGTCTTGCATTGGTGATCTGCCCGTCGATGGGCGGTGATGGTGATGATGATCGTCCCATGGGCGCTCCCATGGCCAATTTAAGTACGGCCGCTGGGACGTATAAATGATGCGGCGCAGCGATGCGCCTCAGATTCGATCGAGAAGAGAGAACGGACCAACGGTACAGGATACTCCCCTCGATGGCTGTTTGTTCTTCGCCACGTGGGACGACAGTTGGTGGCCGGACGCCGGCGGAGATCCCCAACCCACGCTTGTAGCATAGTACACGCGCTGTCTGTTCGGCCGCTCTATGAATAATATTTATCTTCGAAGCAGCTGTCAAACAAGTAATCGACATTGTTTAGTACGGTGAACTAATATTACTCTTCAAGACATGGCTTCGACGGTGGAGCGCTATGGATGGGCGGTATTGATGGGATTATTGATCACTCTCGCGATCCCGTGGTTCCTGTGGGGAGACAGCCGGACTGCACTCGGGTTGCCGCTGTGGCTCTGGTGGCACATCGGGTGGATGGTCCTCGCTTCGGCGTCTTTCTGGCTGTTCACGAGACGAGCCTGGGGGCTGTGGATCCACGATGCAGGAGGTGATCCCGCATGAGTACGACGCTCCAACTCGGGATCGTCGTCGGTTATCTGCTCATCGCGCTCGGTGTCGGGCTGGCCGCCTACCGGGTGACCGAACGCGCCGCCGAGGACTTCTATCTGGCGAGCCGCACGCTCGGAAGGGTCGTGTTGCTCTTTACGGTCTTCGCGACGCTGCTCTCGGCGTTTACGTTCTTCGGCGGACCGGACACCGCCTACTCGTTCGGCCCCGAGTGGATCCTCGTGATGGGGCTCATGGACGGGATCATCTTCGCCGTCCTGTGGTACGTCGTCGGCTACAAGCAGTGGCTGCTCGGCCAGCGACACGGCTACGTCACGCTCGGCGAGATGCTCGGTGATCGGTTCGGTTCGCGGGCGATCCGCGCGCTCGTCGCCGGTATCTCGTTGTTCTGGCTGTTCCCGTACGTCATGCTCCAGCAGATCGGCGCCGGCGGTGCCCTCGCGGCGCTGACTGACGGTGCGCTCCCGTTCGCCGGCGGCGCGACGCTCATCACGGCCTTCATGATCGCCTACGTGGTGCTGGCCGGGATGCGCGGGATCGCCTGGACGGACACGCTGCAGGGGGCGTTCATGTTGCTCATGGTCTGGACGGCGCTGCTTTGGATCCTCGTGGCCGTCGACGGCGGAATCGGAACGATCAACGCGGGACTGGAGGCTTCGAACCCCGAGTTCTTCGCGCTCGGCAGTGAGTTTTACACGCCCGGAACGATGCTCACCTTCGCGATCTCGATCGCGTTCGGCGTCGCGATGTTCCCGCAGGTCAACCAGCGCTTTTTCGCCGCCAACTCGGAGACCGTACTGAAGCGTTCGTTCGCGCTCTGGCCCGTGCTCGTGCTCTTGCTCTTCGTCCCTGCCTTCCTGATCGGAACGTGGGCCCGGGGGCTGGGCCTGGAGGCGAACGTCGGCGCCGGTGAAAGCATTCTCCCGGTGATCCTCGCCGAGTACACGCCGGCTTGGTTCGCCGCTCTCGTCATCGCCGGGGCGATCGCCGCGATGATGTCCTCCTCGGACTCGATGTTGCTCTCGGGGTCTTCGTACTTCACCCGCGACATCTACCGCCCGCTTGTCAACGACACGATCTCGGAAAAACGGGAGGACCGCCTGGGTCGGTTCGGCGTCGCAGCCTTCGCGATCGGGGCGTTGATCGCGAGTATCTGGGCCGAGGCCGAGGCCTTCGGCGCGGGCACCGTTGGATCGATCCTCGTCAATATCGGCGATCTCGCCTTCGGCGGCTTCGCCCAGCTCACGCTCCCGGTTGTGATCGCACTCTACTGGCGACGGACGACCGGTACGGGGCTCGCCGCCGGTGTCGTCGTCCCACAGGTCGCCTATCTGGCGTTCAGCTTCCTGCCCGAGACTCCCGTCGGCTCGATCGTCCTGTTCTCCAGTAGCTATCTCGGGTGGGGGATCTCGATCTACTGCATGGTTCTCGGCCTCGTGACGACGGTCGCCGTTTCGGCCGTGACCGCACAGGCCCCCGACGCGGACACGGGGCTGTATTTCGAGGGACTGCGGGCGGACTGATACTCTACTGAACAGTCCCTCCCTGCGATAGCGTCCACATAACCCGTTTCGTGCGTTAGCGAGAACGCATAAACCTCGCGCCGCAAACAGGAGCCGCTTCCGACCGACGTTATTATTCGAACAGGTAGTTTCGAAACTACCCGGGGTCGTCCGGTAACGGTTCGTCGTCTTCGATCGCGACGCCGAACGAGACGACCGACGTGATCCCTTCTTCGACCGACAGATCGACGTCGTGAACTCGCTCCTCGGCGATGTACAGGACGAACCCTCCCATTACGGGGTTCGGACCCATCGGCATGAACACCGTAATCATGTCCTCGCCGGGCGTGGCTTGGCTGATCACGTCAGGTGGCTCGGCGGTTTTGAACGCGATCGAGTACGAGCCCTCAGCCGGGTATTCAACCAGTACGACCTCTTGGAAGTTGTCCGTATCACTTTCGACGATGATCTCACTGAGTTGGTTCAACGTTCCATGGATCGTGCTGACTCCCGGGACTCGACCCATCGCTTCATCGACGTACTGTTCGAGGTTTTCCGTGTATCCGCTCTCTGCGAGGGCACCGACGAAGGCGATGAATCCACCGAGAATTCCCGTCGCGAGAAGCGTCGTAAACAGCCCCGGTTCACCGGGTTCGCCCAAAAGCCTGTGCAGTGGAATAATAATCGGACTGAGCAAGTTCTCGAGGAAGCCCAGCACAATCAACAGCACAAAGGCAGTCAACAACACCGGAACGACGATGATCGTCCCGGTTACGAGGGATTGCCTTAGATACCCGAGGCCGCTATCCGCCTGGGGCAAGCTGTTTTCTTGTACCATTGGTGACCGTTCAGCACCGTCCGGTGAAAGCATTGTGTCCGTCTCGGTATCCATCCGACAGGGCAGGCCGGTCGGCCCTTTTCGGGGTCTTTCGGACTGAGTCGAGACAGCCGATGAAACTGCTCGGCGGAGCCTACACTCAAAAAACTATATGCCCGGTCGTCGTATCCCTCCTCAGAGGTAAATCATGGGTGACACTGACACTGTGCTTGACCACCACCTCGAAGCGTTCGCCAACCAGGATCTCGAAGAGACCATGATCGATTACACCGAGGACTCCGTCGTCATCACGAACATGGGGGTCTTCCGCGGGCTCGACGAGATCGAGGAGCTGTTTACCGGCCTCTTCGATGAGTTCTCACAGGGCGGAACGAACCTCGAGGTGGACGACACCATCACTGAAGGGGATTTCGCTTACCTGCTGTGGCACGCCGAGACACCGGATAACGTCTATGAGTTCTGTACGGACACGTTCTACATCCCGGAAGGAACCATCGACTTCCAGACGTTCGCTGGCAAGATCGAACCGAAAGAATAGCCGATCGAAACGCTGCCCGGCTCCTGACGACTGCCGAACCGACGCCCCCGTTCTTCGGGCGGGGACCGCGACGACACCCCTCCGACAGCGGCGCGACACTGTCAGCCATCAGTCGAGAAACGAGATACCGGTTATTTCGAACCGCGTCCCGCCGCCCGCCGCGTCGGTCGCGACGATGTCCCAGCCGTGTGCGTTGACGATCGTCCGAACGACTGAGAGCCCGTACCCGCTTCCGTCCGTCGTCGTCGTGAACCCGTGATCGAACACGTCGGCTTTGTGTTCGTCGAGGATACCGTCCCCGTCGTCCGCGACGTAGAATCCGTTTTCCGACGGCCCAACGCGGATCGCTACTTTCTCGCCACCGTGCTGGACTGCGTTCCGAAAGAGGTTCTCGAACAGCTCACAGAGCCTGTCCGGATCGCTGCTCAACGGCGGCACCGCCTCGTAGCTGAGCGTCGCCCTGGACGTGGCTTCGATAACCCGCCAAGCCGTTTCGATGACGTCTTCGACATCGGTCGGCTCGGGATCCGTGACGACGTCTCCCTGTCGTGCGACACGGAGTAAATCATCGACGAGTCGCGCCATCCGCTCGGTCGTCTCGACGACCGTTTCGAGGTGTTCCTCGTCGCCGGTCTCCTGATACAGCGTCAACCGTCCGTCGATAACCGTAAGTGGGCTCTGGAGGTCGTGCGCCAGAATATCGGTGAACTCCTTGAGCCGATCGTTCTGCCGTTCGAGCATCCGCTTGTACTCTTTTTGCTCCGTCGTGTCCTGAGAGACTACGGCGTATCCCTGAAACTGCTCGTTCTCCAGCGGTGAAAGCGTCAGTGTTCCCCAGAAAACCGAGCCGTCCGCCTGCTGGTGCCAGTGCTCGACTTCGACGGTCTCCTCTTTCGCGTCGACGAGGAAACCGTCCGATGTATCGTCCGCCGTTGACTCCCCGTCCGCGAAGAGGTCGCTTACGTGCCGTCCCAAGATCGCCGCCGGCTCGTATCCGTAGAGGTTCTCGGCTGGAGCCGGCCACGTGGTGATCGTCGCGTCAGTATCCAGCAGAAAGATAGCGTGGGAGGCGGTGCCCTGGACGAGATGACGGGCGACGTCTCTCTCCGGAACGTCCGCCTCGGTTGTCGACTCACGAACACCGGGACGGCGGGTCACGGCCAGGATAGATGCTCTATCGACACTGGTGTGTGGGCTGATGTACCATGCGAGTTAAGTGGTTCGCGATCGCCGCCGCCGCTTACTCCATCAGTTCGAACACCATGACTTCCAGGTCCTGCCCGGCGCCATCCGTCTGGTACACCCACGATCCCCACGGTTCGATATCGTTCTGTAGGGCCACAAGAAGCAGTTGTCCCAGTGCCGCCTCAAATTCCTCTGTGCTCTCTATCTCGCCGTCAAACGTGAAATCAGATGTCATAATCAAGAACTTCGTCCCGATGCGATACGACTCCGTCTGTCCAACGGATCCGTCCCCGGATGACCCGTCGAGGGAACGGCATCGGTGTTTCTATCGAATCGTACGCCGCCCGGAGTGATAGTAGTATCGAATAGCATGGTACACCAAGTCGTCTGAACGACTCTCTCGTGAACGCTACCGAGTCTTTAACGCGCCGGCGAAAAAATGGGTGTGTACCCAATGAGCGTCATCGTCGAACTGACTATCCCAGCGGACGAGTTCGAGCTGGGACAGATTCTGCGGGTCGAACGTCCCACGCAGATCACGCTCGAGACACTGGTACCATTAGGGGGGCGACCCACACCGTTTCTCCGGCTCAAGAACGACGCCCGGGAGACGTTCGAACAGTCGGTCCGTGAGCATCCAGCTGTCGACAACGTTCAATTCATCAGCACTCACAAAGACGAAACGCTGTACGCACTCGAATGGAAGCCCTCGGAGGAGTCGGTCTTTCAGGAGCTGACCGATATCGGCGCGGCGTTACTCGGGGCGTCCGGGACCGCGGACACCTGGGAGCTCGAACTCAGATTTCCCACCCACAAATCGCTATCCGATTTCCAGGAATACTACGTCGATCGAGGCCTCAAAGTAACGATCCTGCGGATATACAACCCAACGAAACCGGACGTAGGCCCGTGGTTCGGGCTGACGACACCCCAACGAGAGACGCTCGCCCACGCCGTCGAATCCGGCTACTATTCGCTGCCCCGCGCTGTGTCGACCAAAGACCTCGCCGAGGAGTTCGACATCTCGGATCAGGCGGTGACCGAGCGTCTCCGCCGGGGTATCACGACGCTGGTGACGAGCACGCTGTTGACCGCCGAAGAAGAACACTGATAGGGCTCGTCGTATCGATTCATCGACTATCGTTTGTCATGGGTCGGCGATCACCTAATAGACGACAACGATCCGTCTGAGTCGACGGTTGTATTTTCCTGACGCCCTGCGCTCTCCGCCCACTGTGGCCGGCAATACGGTGGACAGACTGATAGTTTATTCAATCGCCGCCCCGTTGTGACGGGCATGCAGACCCACATCGTGCCGGTCGGCTTCGATTACGACCGGCTCATCGCGCCCCTCGTTCGGGACCAACTCGACGTCGACCGCGTTGTCCTCCTGGAGGGCGCGGTCGGCAGCGAGGCCAACGTCGAGTACTCCCGAAACCTCGCCGCGAAACTTCAGAAAGACTTCACGAACTTGCTCGGCGCCGAAACCGAGGAGTACGTCGTCGAAGACGTCTACGACTACGACGCCGCCTTCGAGCAGGCCTACGACCTCATCAACGGCGAACTCGACACCGGCAGCGAGGTCTGGGTCAACGTCTCGGCGATGCCCCGGACCGTCTCGTTTGCCTTTGCGACCGCCGCCCACTCGATCATGGTCGAACGCGAAGGCGACCGCGACCGGATCCACACCTACTATACGGTCCCGGAGAAGTACCTCGAGACCGAACTCGCCGAAGAACTGCGCTCGCAGTGCGGACTGCTCGAAGAACTCCTCGATGGCGACGTCGAAGCCGAGCGTATCGAAGCGCGTCTCTCGGAAGCCCGCGATCTGCTGGCGGAGTTCGACGAACGTGGTACCACGATCGGTGCAAAGCAGTTCGGCGACAGCCACATCATCGAACTCCCGGTCGCCTCCTTTTCGAACGTCAAACCCTTCGAGGAGCTGATCCTCTTTACGCTGGGCGAACACGACGAGTTCGAATCCGTCTCGGAGCTGGCCCAGACGCTCGCCCGGGAACTCGGCGAGGAGTACACCGACTCGTTCCGTTCGAAGGTCATCTACAACGTCGACCGGCTCGGCCCCGGCGGGAAGGGGTACATCGAACAGGAAGAACACGGCAAGTCCTACCGGACACGGCTCTCGCGGATCGGCGAACTGTGGGTTCGGTCACACGCCGACGAGTCCGGCATCGAATCGGTGTAGGGTCGCTCCAAGGGGGTTTGATCGATCCTTGGCAGTTCACTCAGTTGCGAGTTCCTCGACCGTCGCGGCGTACGCTTTCGCCCCCGCAACCGCGTCTTCCCACTCGGTGAACTCCGCTTCAGTGTGGGTCTTTCCGTCGACGCTCGGCACGAACAGCATCCCCGAGTCGGTCACTCGGTTGACGTAGTTCGCGTCATGACCCGCGCCGCCGATCATCTCCTGATAGCTCACGTCGGCGGCTTCGACGCCGGCTCGCGACGCGTCCCGGACCGTCTCGGAGAACTCGGTGTGTGGGATCCGCCACAGCTCTTCGAGTTCGAACTCGGTGTCCCAGCGGTCACAGGCGGCCGCGATCTCCGATTCCGTTTTCGATACGGCCTCGGCGACGACGTCGTCGTCGTAACTGCGGACGTCGACCGTAAACGTCACCTCGTTGGGGATCACGTTGACCGACCCCGGGGAGACGTCCATCCGCCCGACGGTCGCGACCGCGTCCGCAGAGAGCCGGTTCGGCAGTTCGTGGACGCCGTTGGCCGCGTCCGCTGCCGCGGCCATCGCGTCAGACCGCCGATGCATCGGCGTCGGTCCGGCGTGGTCGGCCTCGCCAGTAACCGTCGCTTCGAGCCAGGCCATCCCGTAGGTCCCCTCGACGACACCGACGCTGAGATCCCGTTGCTCGAGGTACGGTCCCTGCTCGATGTGGAGCTCCAGATACGAATGGACGTCGCCGGCCGCACACGGCTCGTCGCCGTCGTAGCCGATCCGTTCCAGTTCCTCGCGGACAGTCTTGCCCTCGCTGTCGGTCAACTCCAGCGCCTCCGAGAGATCGGTGATGCCGGCCCAGACGGCGCTGCCCAGCATGGCGTGTTCGAATCGCGATCCCTCCTCGTTGGTCCAGTTGACGATCTCGACCGGTCGATCGGTCTCGATCCCCGCGTCCTCGAACGCCCGGAGCGTCTCCAGCGCACAGAGAACGCCCAGTTGCCCGTCGTACCGGCCGCCGTAGGGCTGTGAATCGAGATGTGAGCCGATCAGTACGGGGGCCGCGTCGGGGTCAGTGCCTTCCCTGCGGGCGAACATGTTTCCGATACGATCGACCCGGACATCCAGACCCAGTGCTTCGAGGTCCGCCTGAAACGTCTCTCGGACTTCCCTGTCGGCGTCGGTAAGCGTGAGTCGGTTGAGACCATCGTCGTCCGTCGCGCCGATAGCGGAATACGTCTCGAAAGATTTTTCGAAGCGTTCGGGGTCGATGTCGACTACCATGCCGGTCCTGCGAGACGCCCAATATTAATACTACTCCCGAAATGTCTGCAGGGAAAGCGGGTCCCCGCCGGACGCTGGCAAGGCGACCCGGACAGAATCACCTGTGTCGTTCGAGGCTGCGGGCGATCCCCAACAGTTTGTGGTCGTCGAACGCCGGCCCGACGAGCTGGAGCCCGACCGGCAGTCCATCGATCCGACCCCAGGGGATCGTGACCGCCGGCACGCCGGCCAGATCGGCCGGCCTGGTGTTGTACGCCAGGGGAACGGTGTCGGTCTCCGCGTCCGTGAAGTACGGCGTCCACTCCCCGATCGCCGGCGCTGTAACCGGCATGGTCGGTGCCAAAAGCGCGTCGTGGCCCTCGATGGCCGCCGCAAACTGGTCTGCGATCCGGTCGGCGACGGTTCGGGCCCGAACGTAGGCCCCGCCCCCGTCGTCGATGAGCTTCGCGCCCACAGTCGCTTTCCGACGAACGACCGCACCGAACGCCTCCCCGCGAGTTCGGAGCGCCGACGCGGCCGCGTCGTGCCAGGTCGGGTCCATCGAGACGCGTCGCCGGAGCGGAACGAGATCCGAACGGAGCGTATCGGCGAACTCGACGTTCGTGATCCCGTTCCAGACGTCGACCGAATCGTCGATCAGCGGAATCGACACTTCCTCGACTTCGGCACCGGCGGCCGCCAGTTCGGCGGCAGCGTTCCGGAGGTGGTTTTCGACCGCGTCGTCGACGTGGTCGGCGAACAGCTCGCTGGGGAGACCGAACGAGAGTTCCGGAATCCCCGGCGGCTCGTCGACCGAATCGGTGGCCTCGGCTTCAACTCGGGCGGCCCGTTGCGAGGACGGATCCCCCGGGTCGACGCCGCTGATCGCATCGAACACTCTCGCCGCCGTCCGGACGTCCTTCGCCAGGGGCCCGACGTGATCGAGCGTGTAGGCGAGTTCGACCATACCCGTCCGGGGGATCATCCCCCACGTCGGTTTGAAGCCGACGACGCCACAGAACGACGCCGGGATGCGGACCGATCCGCCCGTGTCGGAGCCGAGAGCGGCGTCGAGGCGTCCGGAGGCAACGGCCGCCGCACTGCCTGATGAGGACCCACCGGCGACGTGGTTCTCGTCAGTCGGGTTGGCGATCGGGCCGTATCCGCTCGTTTCGCCCGTCGGCCCGTAGGCCAGTTCGTCCATGTTCGTCTTGCCGCAAAGTGCGACACCGGAATCCAGCAACCGCCGAACCACGGTCGCGTGCCGGGCGGGGATCGCCGATTCGAAGACCCGCGAGCCGCAGGTCATCGGAACCCCGGCGACCGCCATGTTGTCCTTGACAGCGACGTTTAGATCGGACAGTTCACCGTCCGTTTCGGGTGGCTCAAACAGGCTGGTAAACGCATTAAACGGGTCCCGATCTCGGCCGGGATCGAACACGGCACCGACGACTCCGTCGTCGTGCCGTCGCGGCGTCGATAGCTCGTCGAGTCGGTCGTATCCCGGGATCGACGAATCGATCGCGGCGGCGTATCGATCGGCCTCCTCCGGGCCGAGCGTGAAGCCGAACTCCGAGGCCAGTTCGCGGGCCCGCTCTGGCGAGTGGTCCGTCACGTGTGTCACCTGCGTTCGGATCGCGTCGGAGGGCAGATAAACGCCTAGTGTCGCCGGGCCGTCTGTTACGGATCCGACGAGCGCCGACCCGTTTGCCACAAGGGCTTTCCGATCCCGACATCACCTCCGAACGTATGTCCTCGACGTCAAACACAGATACCCTCCCGTTTGCCGCCGGCGCCGGCTTCGGCGCCGCAGGCTGGATCCTCGGATACGTCGTCGCGTATCTCCTCGTCGCAACCGACATCGAATCGTCGCCGCTCAATCGCCTGATCGAGTTCTTCGGCGGCGATTCGGCGACGTACGAACTCGTCGGCTGGGTGTTCTACAACGCCCACCTCGTCGATATCTCCTACACCGGTGTCGGCGTTTTCACGCCGCCGCGGAGCTTCATCGGCGGCGAGGACGGCTTCACCGTGCTTCTGTATCTCATTCCGCCGGCGCTTCTGGTGATCGCCGGACTCGCTGTCGGTCGCTATCAGGGTGCCGCTGAACCGACCCAGGGGGCGATAGCGGGTGCGCTCGTCACGCCGGGCTATCTCGTCCTCTCGATCGTCGGGGCGTTCTTGTTCACAGTTTCGGTCGGCGACGCCTCCGGCGCGCCGGATCTGATCCCCGCGGTCCTCGTCGCCGGTCTCGTCTATCCAACCGTCTTCGGCGCTCTCGGCGGCGTCCTCGCGTCGGTGACCGCAGACCGGTAGCCAATCACGGGCGGATCGTTATCGGTTGCCCTCTCGATCTATTTCGGACGAACGTGGCGTCTGCAGCCGTTTTGCGACCAGCGCGAAGGCACCGGTGACGATGAAATACAGCTGCCACCCGTCGACCGCGATCGGGAACCGCCTGTCGACGGGTCCGGGTTCGGGCTCGTCGGAGGGCTTTGCTGGGTTCGGAACGTGGGTATCGGCCCGCGTTCCGCCCTGCCCAGCATCGACCACTCCCTGGCCGGTTTCCGGGTCCGGCCTGATCTCGACGAACGTTTGGATGAGTCCGTCGGTCGTCGACAGCGCGAGTTCGCCATCGAGCGCGAAGAACCGATCCTGGAGCGGCCAAAGGAGGTTGATCCCCGAGAGATGGGCCCAATCGAACGAGATGTGGGCGAAGGTGTGGACGAACAGGCCGATCCATACCAGCCGGACGCCGCGAGCGCCCCACCGCCGTCTGATCGCTGATCTCTCCCGGGTGGTTTCCCAGTACAGCACACCCGCGAGGACGGCGGCGAGCACCATGTTGTGCAACACTGTCCGGTGTGCGCCGTCCATGAACCATCCGAATGCGGTGTCGAGTTCGGGTGCAACGATGATCACGAGCACGAGGGCGAGCGCCCGTCTATCGTAAAACCGACCGAGCAGCCCGACCGCGAGCAGAAAGGCGAGTGCGGCGTGGATGACCGAAGATGGCATCACCGATCACCCGCCGCGGTTCGATCCAGCCGCTCGACGAACGCCTTTACTGGGACGGCGGCGGCGGCAGTCACGACGAGAACTGCCTGCCAGCCCGATTCGACGATACCGACCCGTCGCTCCTCGCCCGCGGGATCGATCCACGTCTCGATGTGGTGGCTGGCGATGGTCCCCGGCGTTTCGAGCCCGAGCCATCCCTCGCCAAAGGCGACGTACGTCTGGACGATCCCGTCCTGCGTCGAGAGCAAGAATCCCCCGGTCACGGCGTAATACCGATCCGATAGCGGATACAGGAACGCGGCGCTTTCGGGGCTGAAGGCGTCGGGGCCGATCCCGGCGACGGCGTAGGCCGCGATGGCGACCCACGCGACCCGAACGCCGTACCAGCCGTAGCGGTCGCCGAGCCACGACTGATCGCGAACGGCGGTGTCGTAATAGAGCAGCGCCGCCGCTCCCAGTGGGACGAACACGGAGTGAAGTGTGGCGTTCGCTCCGCCGATCCCGAGCGCACCGACGATCGCGTCCAGATCCGGAACAGCCGCGGCAAACGCGACGACCGTGATAGCGCGTCGGTCGAACGCTGCACCCAAAAGCGCAACACCGAGAAGTATTCCGACCGCGATGTTGACCAGTGTCGGCGGCATACGCGACCGTTGTTTTCGAAACGCATAGCATTGTCCCGTCGGAAACCTTTCCGGCTCGGCCGGGTAGGAGCACGCCCAACTGGCGTGCTTGAAATCTGGAGGCGACGGAAGGGCACGGAGGGTCGCGTCCGAAGATCGGTCGGTTTCGGTGACGGCTTCTCGGCTTCCTTCGACGACTCCACTCGTTTACCAGCACTGCGGCATTGATGTGAGCCCAAGGCTTGCGCGTGACGAAAGATATAATGACACTGTGGGGAATCCAGTGATATGGTAGATTCCGTACTGGTCGCTCAGCAACTAATCAATGGCATGCTCTTCGGCGGAATTTTGGTGATTATTGCGATCGGCCTTTCGTTGATCTTCGGCGTCGGCGGCGTGTTGAACTTCTCTCACGGCGCGATCTTCATGATCGGCGGCTACATCGGCCTCTTTACTGCACAACTGACGGATAGCTTTTTGTTCGCGGCTATCGCCGGCACGATCGGCGGATTCATTCTGGGTGTGGTGATAGAAGTCGGCTTCGTGCGGCGGATCCGAAGCCGCGATGACATCGGTATCGCAGCGATCATGCTGACGCTGGGGATCGCCATCGTCCTCGAGAACTTCATGCGTACCACACAGGGCTCGTTTCACCAGTCGCTCCCCGTGAGTTTCGGGACGGCGGTCTGGAACGTCGGGCCGATAATCGTCGTCTCCCGACGGGTCTATATCTTCCTTCTCGCGATCGCCGCGATCGCCGGGCTGTTCGCCATCATCAAATACACCAAAGTGGGACTGGGCATTCAGGCGGTCGCCCAGGACCGCCAGACGGCCCTGCTTATGGGGATCCGCCCGAATCGCATCTATGCGATCACCTTCGGCATCAGCGCCGCGCTCGCCGGCCTCGCCGGCGTCTTGCTTGCGCCGTTGTTCTCGATCTATCCCTCCGTCGGCTGGCGGCCGTTCCTGCTGGCGTTCATCGTCGTCATGATCGGTGGACTGGGTAGTTTGCGGGGCACGCTCGTCGCGGCCGTCGTGATCGCGTTAGTCCGCAGTCTCGCAACGACGTGGTTCTCGACGCAGACGACGTTCATCATCCTGTTCCTGTTCATGATCGTCGTTCTGTATCTCAACCCCCAGGGCCTCAAGGAGGTCGTCGAGGCATGAGCGGCGAATCGATCCGGGCCGGCATCGACCGCACGCTCGGGCAACTGAGTGGGGACGTACGCTCCGCCAAAGGGATGTTCATGCTCGCATTGCTCTTGATCGCTGCAGTGTCCCCACTACTAGTGAGTCGCCACTGGGTTGGTATCATCATTCAGATCGCTATCTACGCGCTCGTCGTGTTGAGCTGGAACTTCATCGCCGGCTACTTCGGGCTGTTCACGTTCGCCCACGCAGCGCTGTTCGGGGTGGGCGGTTACGGGACTGCCATCGTCGCGGCGGAATACGGCGTTCCGCCGATGCTCGCCCCACTCCTGGGTGGACTCGCCGCCGGACTCCTCGCGCTACCGGTGATCGTCCCGGTTCTCCGGCTCGCCGACGACTACGTGGCCATGGTGACGCTGGCGTATGCGGAAATCCTCCACCGTGCGGCGATTATTCTCGACGGAATTACGGGTGGACCGACCGGATACACCGGCATCGGATCGATGTTCGGTGGGGGCCAGTTGGTGTTCTTTTATTTCGTCCTCGCGGTCGTGGCCGGGCTGGCGCTGTTACAGTACGGTCTTCTCGTCTCGCGGTTCGGCTTGATCGCGAGGGCGATCCGTGAATCCGAGGACGCGGCACAGATGCTCGGCAACAACACGATCCGATTCAAAACGATCGGCTTCGTCATCGGCTCGTCGATCGCCGGTATCGCCGGCGGGCTTCAGGCGTACTATATCGGGATCGTCTCACCGCCGATGATGGCGCTGACCCAGATGATCGACTTTCTGGCCATGGCCGTGGTCGGCGGACTCGGTGTAATGACCGGGCCGGTGGCGGGGACGGTCATCGTCCACGGCTCGACGGAGGCGCTCCGCCAGATCGGCGATATCCGTCTGCTCCTCTGGGGGATCCTGTTGATCGCTGTCATCCTCTATTTCCCCAAGGGATTCATGGGCGACGATCGCTTCTGGGACCGCATAGAAGCGCTCCTCGATCGGTTCCGGGGTGGATCGTCGTGACTACTGCGGCTGTCTTTTTCAGTGTGGTACCGCTCGGCCGCCCGGGCCGTCGCGAACAACTGGACGCTGAGGCCAACTCATGAGCACGCTACTCGAAACACGCGGGATGACGAAACGGTTCGGTGGTATCGTCGCGACTGACGATCTCGACCTCGAAGTGCGGGAAGGGGAAGTGCTGGGTCTCATCGGGCCCAACGGCAGCGGGAAAACGACGACGTTTAACCTGTTGACTGGCTTTCTGACCCCTGATTCGGGGGAGATACGATTCAGAGGCGAGGACATCACCGACGATCGACCGTACCACGTATCGAGACGTGGCATCGGTCGGACGTTCCAGACGGCCAAGCCCTTCTCGCAGATGAGCGTCTACGAGAACATGCTCGTCCCCGCCGCCGACGTCTCCGGGGGCGCAAGAGAGGAGAAGGCGCGGCGGATCCTCGAAAATCTCGATATCGACCACGTGGCGGACAACGACGCCGCCGATCTCAGCGGTGGACAAAAGAAGCTGCTCGAGATCGCCCGCGTTCTCATGCTCGATCCGGAGCTTATTCTCATGGACGAACCGGGCGCGGGCGTGAATCCGGCCCTCATGGACGACATCCTCGACCGGATTCGGCAACTGAACGATCAGGGGCGGACGTTCCTGATAATCGAACACGACATGAGTGTAATCGACGAAATCACCGACCGAGTCACTGTAATGAACGCTGGAACCGCCATCGCGACGGGCCCCTTCGAGGAGATATCCGAAGACGAGCGCGTCAAAAACGCCTACCTGGGGAGCTAATAGATGGAGGGAATCGAACTCGACGCCGTCACCACCGGCTACGGCGACACCGAGATACTCCACGAGCTGTCCGCAGAAATCGCCTCGGATCGGGTTAACTGTATCATCGGTCCGAACGGCAGCGGCAAATCAACCACGCTGAAGGCGATCAGCGGCCTCCTGCCGATCTGGGACGGGCAAATCACGATCAACGACCAGGATATCACGGACGACGAACCCTGGGAGATCATCGAGAAAGGCGTCGTCATGCTGCCACAGGGAAGCCAGGTCTTTCCGGACATGACCGTTCGCGAAAACCTCCGTGTCGGCGCGTATCTCCTCGACGATAGCGACCACATCGAGGAACGCTTCGAGTACGTCTACGACCTCTTCCCGCTTCTCGAAGAGCGCTCGGACACGCGAGCCAAATCGCTGAGTGGCGGCCAACAGGCGATGGTCGCGATGGGGCGGGCGCTCATGCCCGATCCGACCTTCCTCCTGCTCGACGAGCCAAGCGCCGGGCTCGCGCCCGATCTGGTCGACGAGGTGTTCGCACAGATCGAGCACCTGAAAGACGCCGGCGTGAATATGGTTATCGTCGAGCAGAACGTCCGGAAGGTACTGGAGATCGCCGAGTACGTCTACGTCTTCGAGCAGGGTCAACTCGCCTTCAGCGGCCAATCCGAGGAGTTCCGCGACCGCGATCAACTCATGGAGATGTATCTCGGTCGCCGTCAGGGATGACAACAGGAGTATAAAACTATCAGAAGTATCGTCGGGGACACACGCCGCCACGAACGTCCGTCGAGCGTTTCTGAATCAGCGGGAATCGTGATCACGAACAACGCTCCGGCCTGTCAACAAGCAAAATAGGACGGGCGAGCGTTACCTCGGCGACTGCGGTTTCTAATACACGCTCCCGTCGATTTCCTGATCGGTCAGTTCGGCCGGCCAGAACGGACGGAGTTCACTGTCAATCACCTGATAGGCGATCCCGGGCTGGGTATCGACCGATCCCCACTCAGCCTGGTGATTGTCCTGCCAGTTATAGACCCCACAGGCGCCCTGGATGGGATCGTGGTCGATGACGGCCTGTTCCCACTCGCCGATATCGATATCCGGGAATGCGCTCGGGCCGCCGGCGGCGTTTACGAGCCTGGTGATCAGGAGAACGTTCTGGTAGGACGAGGCAGCGGAGCCAGACGGCCGCCCGCCGTACTCCTCTTCCCAGGCCGGCTGCATCCCGACCTCTTCGAGATAGGAGGGAATGGCGGTGGGAATGATCGTGGTGATGACGCCGTCACCCGCCTCGCCGGCGTTCTCCCGGGCCGTGTCGACCGTCATTCCGAAGTTGCTCATGAAGTGCGTCTCCTCGAACCCGGCGTTCCGGAACTGCTGGACCAGCGTCGCCGCAACCGACGAGGAAGTGCCGACCTGCCAGACGACGTCGGGATCCTCCGACTTGATCCGCGAGAGAAGCGACGTGAAGTTCGAGCGATCCAGCGCAACGTTGTCCTGAGAAATCGTCGTCCAGCCGATCTCCTCGAGTTGTTCGACCGTGTTCTCCATAACGCTCGATCCGTACGAGGTGTCCTCGGCGATCATCGCGACCTCTTGATCTTCGTACGGGAAGTAGCCGACTCCCTCATCTTGGAGGTACTCGAAGATCAGACGCCAGTTGACGGCGTATCCTTCGCCCGGCGGCGTCGTTTTGAACGCGCCCTGGATGTCGTTTTCGTTGATCTTCGTGGTGATCTGGCCGCTGATCGACTCGTCGACGACGAAGGGGAAGTCGTTCTCGTTGGAGACGTCCAGTACGGCGAGTGAGTTGTCACTGTGATAGCCGCCGCCGAGGACGTCGACCTCCTCCTGGGAGATGAGCTGGTTCGCCGCGCTCACTGCCTGGGCGGGTTCGCCCTGCGTGTCGCCGTAGACGAGTTCGATGGTGGTCCCGTCGATGCCACCCTGATCGTTGTAGACCTGCTTTGCGAGTTCGAAGCCGCGACGCTTGTCCTCGCCGATGTTCGAGGTCGGGCCGGAGAGCGGCAGCAGCACCCCGATCCGCAGGGTGGAATCGCCGCCACCATCGCTGCCGTCGCTGCCGTCGCTACCGTCGCTGTCGCCGTTGCCGTTCCCACCACTACCGTTACCATTGCCGCCGTTGCCGTTACCGTTGCCGCCGTTGCCGTTGCCGCCGTTACCCGAACAGCCGGCGAGGAAGACGGCGCTTCCGCCACCGGCCGCCTGTAAAAATCGCCGTCGATCGATTATTCTGTTCGTTGTACTCGCGTCGTCCTTTTTTCGGGTCATACTGGAGGATAATTGTCTTGGTAGTATTAAATAGATGTGGTTGCCACAAACCGGCGATACCGGAACGTGGCGTTCAGTGTAACATAAATGTTCAAACATAGTATTATAGTTAAAATAACTAATACATTATAGTTAGAAGAACTATAAAATACATTTCTATCGGTATCTGTCCGGTGTTCGTCCGGTTGTCGGTCGCAGAAACGCTGCCGCATTCCGTCGGCGAGGGGAGGGCACGCTTATACCCCCGGCCGCCGCATCGCCGGTATGCGCGAGCCACGCGCGGAACTCGCCGAGCGGATCGCCGGCGAGGTGACGCTTTCGGACACCCCCGGGGCGACCCTCAAAAAGTGGCGCGAGGAGTTCGACGTCGCCCAGACGACGCTCGCTGGAGAACTCGACGTCTCGGCTTCCGTCGTCTCCGACTACGAGAGCGGGCGGCGAGAAAACCCCGGTATCGGCATCGTTCGACGGTTCGTCGAGGGGCTATTGGCGATCGACCAGCGACGGGGTGGCGACCGCGTCCGCCAGCACGCCCGGGTGGTGTCGGCCGGTTTCGATCAGGACGTCGTCTACGATCTCCGCGAGTACTCGACGACGGTACCGCTCTCGCGGTTTTATGCCTCGATCGGGGCGCGGACCGTCGTGCAGGGGAGCGCCGACACCATCGCCGGCCACACCGTGATCAACAGCGTCGAAGCGATCAAACGGCTCTCCAGTGAGGAGTTCTACCGGCTCTACGGGCAGTCGACGAACCGGGCGCTCGTGTTCACCGACGTGACCCGCGGAGAGTCGCCGCTGGTCGCCTTGCGGGTCGTGACGCCGACGCCGTCGGCGGTCGTCCTCCACGGGATCGAGGGCGACTCGCTGTGGGAACACGCGCCGGCGCTGGCGAAGGCCGACGGCGTCTCGCTGGCGACGACGACCGAACCGCTCGACTCGATTCTCGACGCGCTCCGCGGATTTCCCTGATAGAGTTATCCGCCTTCGAGCCCTACCGAAGGTATGGACGTGACAACCGTTCGTGGCGTCGAGATCCCGACCGTCGGGTTGGGAACGTGGCGGCTCACCGGCGAGGACTGTCGACGATCGGTCCGGACTGCCCTGGAACTCGGCTACCGACACATCGATACGGCCCAGGAATACGGCAACGAACGACAGGTCGGGGGAGCGCTCCGCGACAGCGACGTCGATCGGAGGGACGTCTTTCTGACGACCAAACTCGGCCGCCGCAACCGTGGCTACGACGCTGTCCACCGGTCCGTCGAGGAGAGCCTCGCGAAGCTCGGCACCGACTACGTCGATCTCCTCTTGATCCACTGGCCGAACCTGACGACGCCGCTTAGATCGACGCTGGCCGCGATGAACGAACTCGTCGACGCCGGCACGGTCCGTCACGTCGGCGTCTCGAACTTCGATACCGATCGGCTGGCACGTGCCCGAACGCTCTCCGAACACGGGATCGTCACGAACCAGGTTCAGTACAACCCCTACTGGTCACAGTCGGAGCTCCTCGATTACTGTCGGATCCATGACATCACGCTGACCGCCTATTCGCCGCTAGCCCACGGCGGTGTTCTCGGTGATCCTGTCCTCGAAGAGATCGCTACCCGATACGACAAGACGGCCGCCCAGGTCGCGCTCCGGTGGGTGATCCAACAGCCGAACGTCGTCACCGTCCCGAAGGCGTCGAGCCGTGAGCATCTGGCCGATAACTTCGATATCTTCGATTTCGAGTTGACCGACGAAGAGATGGAACGGGTCCATCGCCCCTCGAAATCGCGTGCAATGGCCGGCTTCCTGAAGGGCCGACTCAGGGGCGTCCGGGACGCGTGTCCCTTATAAAAGTCGAGCGACGTTACGGAACGTCCGAGGCGAAAGCCTCGTGCTCCAGCGCGGGGGAAGTCAATCTTCGATGAGTTCCGCGTTGACGAGGCCGTCCTGCCCGGGACGGGACGTCACGCGAGCACGGCCGGCGTCGGTTTCGATGATGGCGCCCTTCGTGATGATGTTCCGTCGGACGTAGTTGGGGTTCGAGGGGTTCTCGACGACGTCTTCGATCGTCGCGCTCGTGACGCCGTCGTCAGTCGCGACGCTCGCCGTGTCGGCCTTGATCGCTCGGACTTTGGTGTTTCCGCCCTGGGTCTCGACGACTTTCAGTTTGTGCTCGCCGACCTGTGTCTCGGTCGGCGACGAGCCGATCTCGTGTTTGCGCTTCTTTCGAACGTTTCGCCGGCGTCCACCCGTTCGCTTCTTCGCGGATCGAGCGTGGTTCATACAGGGAAGTGTCCGGGCGCGTACTTGAATGGATCGGGTTAGAGTCGTCTCGGTGGCGCTGGCTCCTGCGGCAGCTATCCTCGTCGGTGTCGCCGCAGGGCCTCCGACATCGACAGCTCGCCGAGGGCGACTTTCCGTGCGAGCGCTTCGTCGATGCTCCGGTCGTCATCGCTCCGTTCTCTCGATCGGGTCTTGATCTGTCTGATCTCGCCGTCGGTCGGCTCCACGTCGCGGGATTCGATCTCCTCGCCCTCGAGACGGGCGATGTTGACCGCCGCCAGTACGTCCCCCATGCCACGAACGCCGGTCCCCTGATACGGCGTCGTCCCCGTCTCGTCGACGAGTTCGACCGGAACGTCTTCGAGTTCGTCGACGATCGCCGATCCCTTGAGCCGTGCGCCGTCGCCGATCCGAACCAGTGGATCAGCCGCGCCCTCGACTTCGCGCGCGACGACGTTCGAAACCTCCTCGAACGGCACCTGAAACGCCGCGACGACCGTCTCTCCGGACAGTACCGCGATCCCCGGCCGGTCGCCGGGGTCGATTCCGACGACGGTGCGTCCCTCGCCGCCCCGGAGTACCGAAAGCGCCTCCTCGACGGCCCTGCGCGGTCGGTCCGGGTGGGCCCGAACCGTCCGGATCGACGGGTGTTCGTCCTCGGGCCCGACGATCGCGACGGCCGCGTCTTCGGGCAGGCCCGTTCCGGGCTCACGCGTCGTAAACTGGACGCCGCGCTCCCGGAGTTCGGAGACCACTTCGTGGTACACCTCGAAGTCCGCCGTCGCGACGACTATCACTTCCAAAAGAGTTTGATCCGACCGGATATAGAACTATCTCCGATCGGTGATCGATGCCAGACGGCTTCGCTTTCCGCCGTCGTCGGTATTCACCCTTCGTGTCGGATCGCTTCGATCATGCTCACGACCGTCGACTCCTCGTCTGCCAGAAGCTGCGGGTGGGCTCCCGCGCCGACGATGAAATCACCGTCGCTCTCGACGGGGTTGCTGAGATGGATATACACGTCGACGGCGGTCTCACCGAACTGTGCTTCGGCCGCGAACCGCGTTCGTGTCGTCGTCTCGCCCAGTACCGTCACCGTGTCTTCCCCGTCGATCTCGACGTTTTCGAGCCCCCCGTACCGATCCCGAACCCGATCGAGAAGCTCCTCGTTCGACATGTCGGCGACAGGATTGGCCTCCTGGCCGAGGATCTCGACGCTTGGCGTCGTCAGCGTCGTGAATACGACTCCCGGTAGTGCCTCGGGGAGTTCGATCTCGGCGCGGATCTCCTTTTCGTACGCCACTCGCTGGTTCGTGACTGTCACTGTCCGCTCTTCGCCGCCGATGTCGAACGTCCGCTCGACCTCTATGGCCTCTGTATCGGTCTCTTCGTAGCCCGTCTCTCCGAGCGTGTCCTCCGGAACGCGCGCCGGTGTCGACTCGAACTCGAGTGGCCGATCGCTGGAGATCTGGCTACAGCCTGCGATCGCCGTTGCGGCGATCGTTCCCGCACTCGCGATGAACGTCCGGCGGTCCTGTTTCATACAGGCTCCACTACGGGCTGACAGGTATTGAACCGACCAGTTACGCCGCCCGAATTAACCGGATTTAAGCCGATTTTCCCGGCGGTGTGCGTGGGTTTTTAACCGAACACGCCGAACAATCGGCCGTGAACGAGCCGATCTCGACGGGGTGTGAGACGGTCGATTCGCTGCTCGGAGGCGGCATCGAACGGGGTGTCGTCACCCAGTTATACGGTCCGCCGGCGGCGGGCAAGACCAACCTCGCGCTGTCGGCGTCCGTCCAGGTCGCCGCGGCGGGCGGGAAAACCCTGTACATCGACACCGAGGGAATCTCCGTCGATCGGTTCGAGGCGCTCGCTCAGGCGGCGGCCGATGGCGACGATATCGAGACGATCGCGGGACGGGTCATCGTCTCTGACGCGCTCGATTTCGACGAGCAGAAAGAAGCCGTCCGCGATGCCGGCGACCTCGCCGAAAGCATCGACCTCATCGTACTCGATAGCGCGACCGGGTTCTATCGGCTCGAACGTGACGAGGAAGACGACGGCGAGACGCTTCGAGCCGTCGCAAAGCAGGTGACACAGCTGCTCGCTTTCGCCCGTAGACACGACCTCGCGGTCCTCATCACGAATCAGGTCTACACTGATCCGGAGGCCGGTTCCTCGCGGGCCAAAGCGCTCGGCGGACACACGCTGACCCACTGGTCGGGCGTCGTTCTCAGACTCGAACGGTTCCGGGGCGGGAACCGCCGGGCAACGCTCGAAAAGCACGGATCAAAGGCGGCCGGAAAGACGGCGCGGTTCCGGATCACCGACGACGGGATCGAGGGCGTCGAAGAGGATACCGTGTGAAAATCGCTCAGTCGGAGGCCGGTTCGCCGCCGAGCCCGTTCGAGCGCTCCCGGTCGGCGCGCGACGGCGGCGGGTACTGATCGTCGCTCGGGGCGCGCCACCGCTCGTCGTCGCGGGGAAGCACACACCGGTCCGGCTCGCGGTTGACGTGGGCGTATCGGTCAGGCGAATTCGCGAGCGGGTGCGCCGGGTTTTCACCGCTGTCGATACGTGCCGCCCGGAGTTCGTCGAAGCCGGCGACGCGGGCGCGGATCCCCCGCCAGTGGTGGCCCGTCTCACCGGGGATCCGGAACGGGTGGGGCGGTCGCGTGTCGGGGCCCTTGCCGGCGAGCGTCGCCCGGTTGACGTTGGCCGCGAGATCATCGTGGTCGACCAGGACGCCGACGCGGGCCTCGCCCGGCACCCGCGCCGCGAGCACGTCCAATCCGAGATGGAGCGCCCGGTACTCCGCGACGTTGTTGTCCGGAACCGCGTCGGGCACCGAGAGCCTGGCGACACGCTCGCCGTCACGCGTTTCGATGACGACACCCAGCCCGCCGTTGCGGTCGGTCCGATACGAGCCGTCCGTCGCGATATAGAAGTCCCGACGGTGGGTGCGCGGGGGGTGGGCGATGTGCGGCGTCGGCGATTCGTCGAAGAGGTTCCGCAGTACCGGCCGGCGGTAGGCGGCCATACGTCGGATTGCTCGGCTAATTATATAAATCCATGGCCGCTCAGGTGTCTGTTTGCTGGTCCCGTCGCTATCGGACTGCCGTTGTCGCCTCGTCCATGATCCCGATCGCCTCCTTCAGGGTCTCCAAGTCGGTCGCATACGAGATCCTGGCGTGACCACGCCCGCCGTCGCCAAAGGCCTCGCCGGGAACGACGACGACCCCACGGTCGATAACTTCGTCAGTCCATCCCTCGGGCACCTTCGGCATCGCATAAAAAGCCCCCTGTGGGGTCGGAACCTCAAGCCCCATCGATTCGAGTCCGTCGAGCAACACGTCGCGTCGCTCTTCGAAGGCGGCCCGCATCTCGTCGACACAGTCCTGTGGTCCCGTCAGCGCGCCCTCGGCGGCGTATTGGGCCGGTGCCGAAGCGCAGGCCTGTGCGTACTGGTGGACGCGGAGCATCCGCTCGACCCGCTCGTGTGACCCCGTCACCCACCCGAGTCGCCAGCCGGTCATCGAGTAGGCTTTCGAGCAGGCGTTGACCACGACGACGCTGTCGGGGTCGGCGAAGTCGGCCGGCGAGTGGTGCTCGCCGTCGAAGACGAACGGCTCGTAGACCTCATCGGAGAGACAGACAGCGTCGTGTTCGTCGGCGATCCGGGCGAACTCCCGCATGTCCGCCTCGCTCTGTACGGCACCGGTCGGGTTCGCCGGGCTGTTGACGATGAACATCGCCGTCTCGTCGGTGATCGCGTCCTCGACGGTCGCCGGATCTAGCGTCAGGTCTCCGCGCAGTTCGACCGGCTTCGGTTCGCCGCCCGCGAGATGCGTCAGCGCCTCGTAGGAGACGAATCCGGGATCGGGATAGACGACCTCCTCGCCGGCGTTGACGTGGGCTTCGATCGCGATGTGAAGGGCTTCGCTGCCCCCCGCGGTGGCGATGATGTTCGACGGATCGACGGTGAACCCGTTGTCGCGGTCGTGTTTGGCTGCGATCGCCTCCCGCAGCGACTCGGTCCCCTTGTTGGAGGTGTATCCGTCCGTTTTCCCGGTCTCGATCGCCTCGATCGCCGCCTGTCTGGCGTGCTCCGGGGTCGGGAAGTCGGGCTGTCCCAATCCGAGATTGATCGCGTCCTCGCCGGCCGCCTCGAACACTTCCCGGATGCCGCTGATGGAGATCCGCTCGACGCGGGATGAAAATTCCCTCATGCACACGTCGCCGTCCGGAAACGGCATAATTCTGCCGTGTCGATCCGCGGCCCGCGACAGAACAAGCAATATATGTCTCTTTCTAATACGGGGCTGTTCGGATTCATTGGGCCCAGAGCCGGGCGAGAACCGACGAGACCCCTGCGAAGCGGCTGTGGGGCCATCACGCCTCAAAGCGGTCTCTACCGCTAACTGTCCGTGGATATGGCTCGGGAACGTATCGCTGGCAATGAGTGATCTGACGTTCTCTCGACGGACGTATCTGGGCGGGTTGGGTTCAGCCAGCATTGCTGGACTCGCCGGCTGTCTCGGGAGCGGCAGCGAAGGGGGCATGGACGAGTTGGCCGTCGCGTACATGCCGATCTTCCCGGATCTGCAGTATTTTGTGATGGAAGCTGAGGGCTATTTCGATTCGGTCGACGCCGAAATCAACGGCCGTGAGTTTACTGATGGCCCGGCGATCGTCCAGGCCTACGGCGGCGGCGAACTCGATATCGCGATGTTCGGCATCGTTCCGTCGATGATCGTTATCGACCGAGGGCTCCCCGCAAAGGTCACAGCGGCCAACATCAAAGAGCCGATGGCGATCATGGCCCACGAGGAGTTCCAGGCGTTGTGGGACGAACACGGCGCCGACGCCTTCGGTGTCTGGGAGGAACAGAACGGCCAGAAGTTCCGCTTTGGAACGTTCCCGCAGGGCTCGGTTCCGGACGTGCTGTTGCGGTACTGGCTCTCGGCGGTCGTCGGCGTCGATTCCGAATCGGCGGTCGAAATTACGGAGATCGGCGGGGCGAACGCGGTGTTTCAGGCGATCGTCAACGACGAGATCGACGGCACCTCGATCATGGAGCCGGTCCCGACGAAACTCGACGGGACCGACTCGCCGGTCGGGATGTTCCGCACGGCCGCCGATATCATGCCGGGACAGCCCGCCGCAGTTACGCTGATGAGCGATGCGGTCCGCGATTCCGAACTCGCCGGGCAGTTCCTCGAACAACACGTCCGGGCGACGGAGTTCATCGAAGACAACCCCGACGCGACCGCGGACATCGTCGAAAGCGGAATCGGGATGGATCGGGACCTCGCACGCCAGGCGCTCGACGGTCCCCTCTCGAACTTCGTGACGGATCCACGCGAAGTCGAAAACGGGGTCGAGATCTTCTCGGAGTTCGCCAACGACAACGGACAGATAGACGAAGCGCTCTCGCTCGAACAGATATTCGACTACAGCGTGTACGATGACCAGTGAGCGCCGCCGCTTGGATGGGGTGAAACATGGCTACTGATATCGGAAACGAACTCGAAGGGGCGACAGCGGACGAAGCGCTTCCGTTGGCCGGTATCGATGGCTCCCGTGCGCTGCTCGGCAGTCTCGGTATCGTCGTCTTTCTCGGTCTCTGGCACGTCGCCGCGCTGTTTCAACCGGCGTACGTGTTGCCCTCGCCGCTCGCGGTCGGCGAGACGTTCTACACCGAGGCGGCGAGCGGCGAGATGACCACGGCACTCGGACAGAGTATCCAACACTGGCTCCCGGGGGCCGTCGTCGGGACGACACTCGGCGTCGCCGTCGGGATCGCACTGGCGTGGAGCCCGCTTCTCGACGATCTCTCGGCGCCGGTCGTGCGGCTGTTGCGACCCGTCCCGCCGCTGGCGCTCATCGGCTTTGCGATCGCGTGGTTCGGCATCAACAACGCCGGCGCGGCGTTCATCATCGCTATCGGCGCCTTCTGGATCAACTTCTATGCGGCCTACGGCGGCGTCGAGGGCGTTTCCGACGACTTGCTCGACGTCGCTCGCAGTCTCGGCGTCGAGGGCGATCTCGAACTCATCAAGTCCGTCGTCATCCCCGCGGCCTCCCCGGAAATCATGACCGGGATCCGAACAGGGTTGGGACGATGTTGGATGCTCGTCGTCGCGTCGGAGATCTTCGGTGTTCCCGGCATCGGCCGGCAGATCTTCCGGGCCGGCCAGAACCTACAGGTCGACGGCGTCATCGCTTACATCCTCGTGTTGAGTCTGATGTTTTTACTCGTCGACACGGCGTTCCGTGCGGTCCAACGGAGGGTGTTGCAGTGGCGATGAACACTGCCCGTTCGGACTCCCGGGTCCGCATCGACGGGGTCTCGAAACACTACGACGCCGACGGCGGCGTCGTCCGGGCGCTGGAAAACGTCTCGTTCGACGTCACCGACGGCGAGTTCGTCTGTATCGTCGGTCCCTCCGGCTGTGGCAAGACGACGCTGTTTCGGATCATCGCCGGACTGGACGACGCGACCGACGGTGAGGTGTATCTCGGCGGCGACCGCGTCGACGGTCCGACACCGGACATGGGCGTCGTCTTTCAGGAGTATCACCTCTTTCCCTGGCGGACGGTTCGCGGGAACGTCGCCTTCGGACTAGAAAAGGGCGACGTCCCGAAACCGGATCGTCAACAGCGCGTCGAGGAACTCGTCGAACTCGTCGGACTGGCGGGGTTCGAAGACAGCTATCCGAAGGCACTTTCCGGCGGGATGAAACAGCGCGTCGCGATCGCCCGGGCGCTCGCGGCCGACCCGGCGCTCTTGCTCATGGACGAACCCTTCGGCGCCGTCGACGCACAGACCAGAGAGATGCTTCAGACCGAACTCTTAGAGATCTGGGCGGCGACCGGCAAGACCGTTCTGTTCGTCACCCACGATGTCGAAGAAGCCGTCAAACTCGCCGATCGAATCGTCGTGATGGGCAAAGAGCCGGGACGCGTCGACGAGGTCGTCGACGTCGATCTCTCCCGACCGCGGACGCGTTCTGATGCCGCGTTCGGCGAGTATTACGAGCGCGTTTTGGGACTCATCCGAGGCGAGTAGGAGCCCCGCGATCCGGCTCACTCGTCGATCGCGTCCCGCAGATCCCCGATGTGACCCTCCAGCCGCCGGAGCGTCGCGTCGGCGTCGGCGTAGCCTTGTTCGTACTCCTCGTAGGTCGAATCCGCTTTCCGGAGGAAGCGCTTGATCGCCTCGTCGGCGTCTGTCATATCGGATGATTCGCGTCCGAAGCCAATAGGCGTTCGTGCCCTCGGCACCCCTCAATCGGCCTCGATCCGGTCAGCCTGGATTTCGTTGACGTACCCGAGGAAGTTATCGAAGAGCCGCTTGGCCTCGCAGGCAGCCCGGTAGTTCTCGGCGTGAATCCCGTCCAGTACCGCTTCGATTCGCTCCTCGGAGAGCCGGTCGTCTTTGCCTTTCGTAACCGTCTCGGCGGTCTCCATATCGTATTCAGGGTGAAACTGGACGGTAAACACCCGGTTCTTCCGGAAGCCGTGGATCCCGTACTCGTTCTCTGCGAACACCGTCGCCCCCGGCGGCGCCTCAACGACGCGGTCGGAGTGGGTGGTGAAAACGGTCATTTCGGCGTCGATCCCGTCCAGCAGGCGGTTCTCGCCGTCCTGCTCGACGGTTCGATATCCGATCTCGTATTCGCCCATGTCCTCGACTCGCCCGCCCATGACGTCGGCCAGCAGTTGGTGGCCATAACAGACGCCCAGCCCGGGGATTCCAGCCTCGATCGCCCCGCCGGCCCACGTTTTGAGCCGGCCGATCCATTCTTCGTCCCAATAGACCGAGGACCGAGAGCCCGTCACGACGAAGCCATCGTAGCCGAACCCCTCGGGGAATTCACCGGAGGGACAGTGGAACTCGGCGATGTCCGCGTCGAGTTCGCGCCGGAAGTTTCGGCTGGTCTTCGCCGGGCTGTGAGCCGCGTTCAGTAGCGCGATGCGTGGCCGTTCCATCTAGTTAACTTTCGGGTAGTGAGACGCAAAGCCCGTCGTCTCCCGTCAGTATTTACCGCTTGTCGGCTTCCGATCAGTCGGTTTCGGCGACTGTCGCTCGACGGATGTCTGACTCGAGCCGGTCGGCGTACTCCAGGCGAATCCGACGGGCCTCCGCCGGGGTAAGTTCGCGCTCGGCGTCGAACTCGTGGGCGATCGGGTCGTAGGCCCCGATCTCGAACCCCATCCGGTCGAGATACGCCCGGACCGCCGCCGATTCGATCCCCTCGCCAATGGCGGCGTCGACATGCGATCGAATCGTCTCGAATTCCGGGAGTACGAGGGTCCCGTCGGTAGAGACGCCCACCTCGCCGTCGATCCGAAGGTCGACGTCTTCGAGTCGCCCGACGATTCCAGCCAGGTCTTCGGCGAGTTTGACGGCCTGACTCGGCAGCGCCGTGTCGGGCGAGCGCCACTCGACCGTCGAGAACGTCTCCCGGAGCTTGACGGGGACCCAGACGGTGCCTTCGGGATCGAACGTCGACTCGAACGAGGCCCTGTCGACGCCCGCGCGTTCGGCCGCCTCGGCGAACGATTCGTATCCAGCCTCGAGCCGACGCTCCCACTCTCCGATGGCGTCGAGGTACGGCCATAGCTCCCCTTGGTAGTCGATCCCTTCGTAGGCGGACCGGCGGTACAGTTTCGAGCGTGCGCCCGGAACCGACGGAGTGTGGCCGGCGTACGGCGAAGAGTTGACGAGCGCCAGGGCGGGATCGAGCGCGGTGAGAACGTTGAGCTGATCGATCTCGCGACCCGGAAGCTGTTCGAGGTGAACGTGTGTCCCGGCGCAGCAGCGGACACAGTCGAAGGAGTCCCCGACCGCCCGCCTTTGAATTTCGGTGCGCTCGCTGGGGAGCTGTTCGATCTCTTGTTCGGTCATCGGCGTCGCCAGCGGTACGAGTCCCTGATCGAGTTCGTCGGCACGCCGAACAACCGCCTCCACCCGCTCGAACAGCTCCGCTCGGAGTTCTCCAGTCGTCTCACACGGCGTCGTCTTGATCTCAAGCAAGGGCTCGACGAACTCCCGCTCGGCTCCCGGGGACGCGTCTACGAGCCCGCCAGCGTCGATGAGGCGTCCTTCGTCGTCGATCACCCAGTATTCGACCTCGACGCTCCGTCGCATCGGATCACCCCCCGTCACGGTCGGCTCCGTCCGGATCTGTGCCCCTTTCGGCCGGGGGCGATCGGGAGGCCTGAGGCTGTCGATTTCGGTACCGGTTTCCACCGTTTCGGCTCTCTGTGGCCGTCCGTCCTCTCCGTTTGTGCATGTTATTAGCTCACACGGACTGGTGAGGAAGAGGTACTGAATAAATTTTGGTGTAAACGCATATATCCGGTCATATTATAACGAAGAGACCAGTAAAAAGCATGTATGCATGTATAAGCTGAGAAGAAACAAACGTATCAGCATATTACGCTCTCCGCTCCCTCTTAGCCGAAGCGATCGCCACCGGGCCGGGGTCGCCGGCGCCGTTCGGCGAACAAAGTCGTTTAATCCAGCCGGGGTAAAGCGCTCAGTATGACTGACGAGACACTATACGATCGGCTCGGCGGGCACGACGGAATCCGTGCCGTCGTCGACGATTTTTACGATCGGTTGGTGGCCGACGACGAGCTCGGGCCGCTCTTCGAGGACGCCGACCTGGAGACGCTCCGGAAGACGCAGACTGATTTCCTCTGTGAGGCGGCTGGCGGTCCCGAAACATACGACGCCGCGCCGGTCCGCGAGGCACACCTCCACGTTCCGTTTACGCCCGAACTCATCCAGCGGGCGATCGACATCTTGTACGAGAGCCTCGATGCGTTCGACGTGCCCGAGGAGGACGCTGACGCCGTCGTCGGCGCGATCGCGGCGTATGAAGAGGATCTGCTTGCGACTGACGACGAGGCGTAATCACAGCAGGCCGAGTACGAGGACCATCGCGTCGGGGTCGCCGAACCGGGCACCGAGATAGCCAAGCGTCGCCTGAGTCGCGTTGAAGAGCCCGTGCATCACCGCGACGACGACGAGATTGTCAGTGTATTCGTAGGCGAGTGCGAGCACCAGTCCGCTCAAAAACAGCACCGAAACACCGAGCACCCCGCCCGCGAGCGTGCTGAACCCGAAGACGTGGATCAAAGCGAACAGCGCCGTCGCAAGCGGGATCCCGACGGGGACGCCGAACGTCTCTCTGATCCGGGTCTGAATGACGCCCCGGAAGAGCAGTTCCTCGGTCGGGCCGACAATGAGGATCGATAAGACACCCAAAAGCAGGAAGATGAGCGGGTCCTGCTGGGCAATCTCGAAGATCGCCTGGGGCTCCCGTTCGATACCCAGCCGCTGGCCGATGACGAACGACGCGATCGAGCCGACGAGCCAGACGATGATCATGCTCACGAACCCGACACCGAGGACGATCCACCCCTCCAGCGTCGGCACTCGAACACCGATGTCCGAAAGCGAGAGTCCGCGATACCGGAGGTACAGAAGCGAAACACCGGTAAAGAAGACGAGCTGGAGCGTGACGACGGAGAGTATGAACCCCCGACGCGGCGTGAGGTCGACGCCCGCGATCTCGAACAGCCTGCTGAGGGTGAACGCGGCGACGTTGCCGCCGCCGTAGGCGAGCGCTGCAAGTCCGAGGGCGGTGGCGATCGCGAGAGCGGGTGCGGGAACCCGGGCGCGAATGGACATGGCGTCGGGTACGGTCGCGGCCCGAATAGGCCTGTTGTTCTCCGGTT